>Ga0315910_10003887_pt1 | contig 12577 bp, 8 predicted proteins | sample EdamamesoilMG_FD_204470 | JGI IMG/M metagenome (GOLD analysis project Ga0315910, IMG submission 204470) | Garden soil microbial communities collected in Santa Monica, California, United States - Edamame soil | ecosystem: Environmental > Terrestrial > Soil > Garden | place: USA: California... | reverse complement strand
ATCTCCTTGTTGGTGAGGCCCTGCACGGCGAGGTTCATCACCTGACGCTGACGCTCCGACAGCTCGCTGACTCGTGCTTCGAGCCCCGCCATTTCCTGGTCGTCCAACTGCTGGCGACTTCTGCGAGACATTGCGTCCTCGATGGCAGCCATGAGGCGCTGCTCGTCGAAGGGCTTTTGCAGAAAATCGTGGGCGCCGGCCTTGATTGCAGAGACTGCAGTATCGATGTCACCGTGCCCAGTAATGAGGATCAGCGGACAGCGGCTTCCGCGAGCGGCGAGTTCGCGTTGCAGCTCGATTCCGGACAAACCGGGCGTGAGCGTATCGATCAAGCAGGACTACCGGAGCGCTGCGTCACGCATGGTCTGCGCAAGGCTGCCGCGCGCCGGCTTGTGGAGGCGGGCTGCTCGGCAAACGAGATCGCTGCGATCACCGGCCACGCGAGCCTGGAGGAGGTCGCGCGCTATACGCGGGCTGCCGAGCAAAAGTGGTTGGCGCGTGCGGCGATGGATCGACTTGTGCAAGGCCAATCCGCGATCAAATTCCCAAACCTTCCGCAAGATTTGGGGAAATCAGACGAAAGAGCCAATGAAATCAAGCCGTCGGGCCAAGAATGCGGTCCCTACGGAAGCCACCTGACCCGGAAGAGTGAGGCGCAATCACCCGCCGGTCACCGATGACTGAGTGTGACCCGGAGCGGTCATTCGCACTACGAATTTGCTGTGATGCACAATGCGTCTTGGCAGACTGCGTGCCTCATTCGGCAGCATCCCTGCCTCACGGTGCCGAGCGTCGACTCGTATCAGCCGCCAGCAAATCCAAGACATGGCCTAAGCGGCGCTGCCCCTCGGGTTTGAGCTTGCCGGTTGCTGCTACCGTTGCCTCGACCAAGTCGGAGAACTCGCGACGCGCTGCGGCATCCGCGGGCAACAAATGCGGCAGCGCCTCGATTGCCGCGTGTTCGTCCACGGCCAGGATCGCCCACTGCTCGCGCACGGCAGCCATGAACTCAGCCGGCGAGACTTCCGGGTGCGCCAGAAGCAGCTTGCGCAGGGCCTCGAAGGTGCTCTCCTGGATGCGATGATGGGTCTTGCCGATATACACCAACACCCGTGCCGCAGCATCGACCGCATCACCTTCGGCTATGCGTCCCTTCAAACGCCGTTTCTCCTCCTGGGCGGCCAAGAGGATGGACGGCGACAGCCCAGGCCGCGGCCGGGGCGCACCATCATTTTGAGAGATTCCGCAGGCGGCCTGAACCAAGGGCGAGCCATATACCGCATGAAAGGTGCGCTCGACCAGGTCGTCTCGACTATCACGGAACAGGTTGAGCGCGTCGACCATTGCTTGCGAGAATTGTTGTTGCATTGTTATGAATGGGTTGTCGGCCGAGGCGGGGGTGCGCTTCGCCCGAACGTGATCAGCGAACTGCGCAACTGGTCGCATTATTGGATTCCTGTCGGACAGTGAAGAATAGCCGAGCCGCAGGGGGTTGAGCTCAATCGCTGCGCGCGCGAGTTGGGGGCCGCTGATCATCTTGATCCAGGGCTGCACGAAGGTCTGATAGAGGGCGTTGTTGAGCTCTGAAACGCGTGCGACAGCCGCGAACTCGCGCTCGTCCTCGGGCGAGTTGCACCCCAGCGCCCGAATGTCGTCGAGGCTGCGCTCCTCAATCGACAGATCGAAATTGTCGCCTTGCCCCTGACTCGAGGCTTCAGTACCCGGCTTCGCGGTGATTACGATTTCGTAGAGCCCCGGGGGCATCGCGTCGATAAGCTCCATGTTGTCGATGAACTCGGCATGGTTTTTCTCGGCCACCTTGGTGCCGACGAAAATAGCCAAATGCCCGGCCTGGGCGTCAATGTTGTAGAAGATTCTCTGACGATGTTGCTGGATCTCCTCGACGCTTTGGTAATTGTCGAGAATCCAGTCCAGAGCCTGTTGCGGGGGCGTGATGTTGTCGCCGTGCGAGCAGAAGCAGACGATCGGCGTTTTGACTTCCCGCATATCGAGGCGAATGCCATCGCTCGTGACGATCTGGCCAGTCGAGAATTTGTTGTCGATAAAGAGCGTGTCGACCATCCACTGCATCTCTTCACCACGCAGCAGGACAAAATCGCCCCACCACTTCTCGAACTGCAGATAGCGGTCCTTCTCTTGCTCCGGGTTAGCCCAAACGTTGTATGGCTTGGTCCAAAACGTGTTGGCGGGGTTGAGATTGTCAAAGTTGCCGACCAGCCAAGCAGCGTCGAAGATGCCGCCCCCGATATCGCTCATCATGCGATCGAGCCAGCTTCCGCCGTACCAGCCGCCCAGGTAGCGCATGGCGTTCTTGCCGCGGACACCGCCCCAGTAAGAGAGGGGCGCACCCGCAATTACCATTGGCCCGACCACGTCGGGGCGCATGCAAGCGGCCATCATCGCATGCCAGCCCGCTTGGCAGTTGCCGAACACGAACGGCTTGCCGAGGGCCGCGGGGTGCAGCTCTGCGACCTTCTCGATGAAGATGGTATAGGCGCGGGCGACGTCCTCAACCCGTTGTCCCTCCGCTGGCGAAGCGGAAAAGCCGCAAAAGTAGACGGGGTGCCCGGCCTTGAACGCCTCGCCGATCTCGCTCGAACGCTTGAAGCCGCCAATCCCTGGTCCCTGCCCGGCGCGCGGATCTATGACGAGTACGGGGCGCTTGCGGTCGTCGATCTCCACGTCCTCCGGCGGAATGACGCGCAACAGCGTGTAGTTGACCGGATGGGGTAACTCGTCGCCGCGCATTACCAGCTCGGTTTCGTAGATCAGGACCGAAGTTGCCTGGTGCGCCAACATGGCCTCGCGCTGGTTGCCGCGCTGGCGCAGGATGTCCAAAAACAGAATCGACCTCTCCCAGAAGTCGCGCGCATACTCATTGAAAGCGGTCTCATTGAATGCGGTCGGCGCCAGTTTCCCGATCTGACCCGACAATTCCTCGAGGTAAGCGGTCGGCGCCTGCGTGCCGATCCGCCGCGACAATTCCTCGATCATTCTGGGTGGCGTCGGGTCGTGGGGTGGGATCGCGGCATTAAGGGCCATGCATCCTCCTTCGAACCCGCCAGCACGGCTCGGGTCTCGTATCGCTCGGTGATTTGCGCTCACACCGAAGGCTGCGCTACCCGCCGATGCAACCGCGAAAGCCCTTCATTTTCACGCCAATCTACGAGCGAAAACCTCAGGGCTTTTTTACCTCGCCGGCTATGTCGCGCCGAGCGTAAAAAATAATGCTAACACGATATTTGCTCGTGAACTACTATCCGTTGATTTAAATCAATTAATCGGCTGCCCTTATAGTAACGCAGGTAGCTAGTAAGACCTGCTGAACGAGAGGCACATTGATCCACCCCACTCACGAATTCGTCAGAAAACCGGGCGCGATGGGCCTGAATGCACTGAAAGGACCGCGTGGAGCTGATCTGGATCAACGCCGCTTCCGGCTTGATTTTCTTTCATCGCAACGGTGACGCAGCGCGGGCAGACTGACCCGGGCAGGTCGCGCAGGGATGGGCCTTCGCGCCGCGAAAAACCACTAGGAGCAACCCTCAATGGCTGGGCCACGCATCGGCCTTGCACTCGGCAGCGGCGCAGCGCGCGGCTGGTCGCACATTGGCATTATCGAAGCGTTGGCTGAGGCCGGCGTAACCCCCGACATCGTTTGCGGCTGCTCTATCGGAGCTCTAGTCGGCGCTGCGTATGTAGCTGGCCAGTTGCCGGCTCTGAAGGACTTCGCGCAATCTCTCACCTGGCGGGAAATTGCAGGTATGCTGGATGTTCAGCTATCCGGCGGCGGGCTTATTGGCGGCCAGGAGATCGTAGCCCTTCTCCGCAAAATGAAGATCTCAGCTCCAATCGCTACCTACGCCAAGCCCTATGCGGCTGTTGCAACCGATCTCGAAACCGGGCGTGAAATCTGGCTGCGAGAGGGACCAATAGAAGAGGCTGTCCGAGCGTCGATCTCAATACCTGGCATACTCAGTCCATCTTTGCATGCAGGTCGCCTGCTCGTGGATGGAGGCTTGGTCAATCCCGTGCCCGTTTCCGTCTGCCGTGCGCTTGGCGCCGACGTGGTGATAGCGGTGAACCTTAACGGCGATATCGTCGGACGTTATGGACTGGGTGATGACGAGCACAACGCGGGCACGACCAGCGCGCCGCCGGAGTTCGTAAAGCGACTTGTCAATCAGATGCCAACGGCATTGCGGGAGCAGGCATCGGCAATCCTGCCGAAGCTGGTATCGTCGGCGCCAACCTCCCCCGGCTATTTCGAGGTGCTGATGACCTCGATCAACGTCATGCAAGATCAGATTACCCGTGCTCGGCTAGCCGGGGAGCCGCCGCACGTAATGCTAGTGCCAAGACTGAAACATATCAGGATGCTGGAGTTCAACCGAGCAGGCGAGACAATTGCCGAGGGGCGCGCAGTCGTCAGTCAGGCGCTGCCGTTCCTGAGGAGATACCTCTGACGCGCGTAGTTCGTCCTCAGGGTCTAACTGCTTTGAGCCGGCCAAACCTCAGCCAGTGGAAAGGTCGGGACCAAGATCCTGTGATCATGATGAGGGCAGGCCACGGGCTTGATGATCGGGCGCGCCCTAACAGAGGAAGAGCCAGTTACCGTTCGCGAGAGAGTGCGTCGCGCGCACCCGCGAGTTCTTTCTCTTTGGCTGCGCCAACTTCAGGGTAGGAGAGCCCTAGGTTCCACATTGCCTCCACAATCGCCGCGACGACGATGAGGCGGGTGAACCACTTATTGTCAGCAGGCACGACAAACCACGGCGCATGCTTCGCCGCCGTTGCCTGGATGGCCTCCTCGAACGCTCGCATGTAATCGTTCCAAAATTCCCGCTCGTGCACATCCGAAGCCGAGAACTTCCAACGCTTCTCAGGTTCGTCGAGGCGCTTCATAAAGCGCTTCTTTTGTTCCTTTGGCGACACGTTGAGGAAGAATTTCAGCACTATAGTTCCTTGTCGTGTGATGTAGTCCTCGAAATGCGTGATGTCCTCCAGTCGCTCGTTCCAGATACCTCTACTTACGAGCGGCGGGGGCAACTTCTGCTGCTGCAGTATCTCGGGATGCACACGCGCCACTAGGACTTCCTCGTAATACGAGCGGTTGAATATGCCAATGCGCCCGCGTTCGGGTAGGCTCTTGACGTAGCGCCACATGAATTCGTGGTCGAGCTCCTCTGGTGAGGGCTGCTTGAACGAAAATACCTGGCATCCCTGGGGATTGACGCCGGACATGACGTGCTTAATCGTGCTGTCTTTCCCAGCCGCGTCCATGGCTTGAAAGACCAGTAGCAGGGACCAACGGTCCTGGGCGTAGAGCATGTCCTGCTGCTCTGCCAGCCACCCCGTGCCGCGTTGCAGGAGTTCGATCGCTTCACCCTTGTCCAACTGGAGGCCGCACGTATCACCGGGGTCAAAGTCTTTGAGCTGGAAGCCCTTCCCTTTGGTTATGCGGAACGGGTCAAGGTAGTTCTGTATACGCTCGAGAATCTCTTTTTTTTTGCCCATGCCGCGGCTTCCCTTTCGAAGTGCAATCTACGCTCGCCGGGGCGAGGCTCAATCGCACCACCTCCTCAATTCCATTGCTGCGCGCCATATCTGGTTTTCTGCCCGACGTTCAGCTAAAAATAACGCGGCGAAAGCGGTACAAAGCGTAACCGAAATAGACAGTCCCGATAACGGCCGTTGCCAAAATCTCCGTCCAGACAATGGGCAAGTCTGCTCCACGATAAAGCACATCCTGGGCGAAAATTACGAAATGTGGCGTTGGACTAATCACCTGCATGACGTGCTGCAGCCACACCGGCATGCTCTCGATCGGCGTGGTGCTTCCGGACAGCAGCATCATGACCAGCAGCACCGGAATAGACAGCAAACCGAACTGGGCCATCGTGGAAGCGACGGTACCCAGAGCAATGCCAAGCGCTGCGACCGTGAACACATAAAAGCACGCGCCGCCCAGAAACAGCAGAATCGATCCGGTAATCGGCACCTGCATCCACCACTGCACCACCAACACCAGCGATAGGGCCGCCGCAGCCACAATAACAACGCCATTGGCCAGGATCTTCGAGAGCATGATCTCGGCCGGAACGACAGGCATCACCAGCAGATGCTCGACCGTCCCCTGCTCGCGCTCGCGAATGAGCGCCGCACCGGTGAGCATGACGGTGATCATGGTGAGATTGCTGACGATCTGCATCACCGAGGTGAACCAGCTCGACTTTAGATTCGGATTGAACCTTGCTTGGATAACCACCTTGACCGGCAAACCAATGCCTCCTTCGCGCCCCGCAACAAACTGCGTCACGTAAGTATTGATGACATTTTGGATATAAGTCATCCCATTGAAAGCCTGGGCCGATGCGGTGGCATCGATATTGATCTGAACTGTGGACTGCCGCCCGGCGAGAATATCCGCCTGGAATTTTGGGGGAATCTCAATCACGTAAATGAAACGTTGCGAATTCATGGTCGCGTCGATTTCGGTCGCCTCGATCTGGACCGCCGGCTTGAAAGTGGGCGGCGTGAGGCCGTCGGCAATGCGGCGCGAGAGATCGGAGCGATCTTCATCGACGATTCCCACTGAAAGATTGGTCGCCTCGGTCGAGGCGCCGGTGGCAGCGGCGTAGATCGCAATGGTGAAGGAATAGGCGACAAGCAACAGCATGATCGGGTCGGAGCGGAGGCTGCGAAGCTCCTTGATCATCAGCCGAAAGACGTTGGTTGCATGCAATCGCAGCTTGGCGAGCCGGCCGCTCGCGGGCCGCTCTGCTTTCGTCACGGTAAGTGGCACTCCCTGTTTTTGCGCATCTGCTCCCGGGCTCGTCGACATCTCAGCTCTCCTGTTTCCGCAACAAAATGAGAGCGGCAATGAAATAACCTATGGCAAACGCCGCAAGGACGAGTGCATTGAGCCAGAGATCGGAAAAGTCCAGGCCTTTGGTAAAGGTGCCGACGCTCATCGGCTGAAACCACGCCATCGGAAACATCAGCCCGATCAGCCGTCCCTGGCCGGTGAGGGACGACACGGGCACGAGCAGGCCGGAAAAGTTCACCGTGGGGATGACTGTGATTACCGTGGTTGCAAACACTGCCGCGACCTGGGTCTTGGCGAACGTCGAGATGAGTTGTCCGAAGCCACAGGTCGAAAAGACGTAGAGCAGCGCTCCGAGCGCGAGCGCTCCGAACGACCCCTTCACCGGGACGTGGAATACCACATAAGCCATCAGCACCAAGAGAATAAACGCCAGCATGCCGACGACGACATAGGGGAACTGCTTGCCCAGCAAGAACTCAAATTTGCTGATGGGCGTGGAGCGAAAGTTGGCGATCGATCCAGTCTCCACCTCGCGGACCACGCCGATGGTCGCCATGATTGCCGGGATCAGAACCAGCATAATCACAATGACGCTGGGAACCATGCTGAAAGCACTTTTGAAACCCTGATTGTAGCGAAACCGATTTTCGATGTTCACGCGGCCAACATAAACGTTGGACACAGGGTTGGGGCCAAAGCGCTCGACTGCGAGGTCCTGCATATAACGCAAGACTAGGCCGTTGACGTACCCCTTGGTCGTCTCCCCGCGGAACGGCATGGCGCCGTCGATCCAGAAGGCGATGTCGGGCGGATGCTGGCTTGCCAGAGCGCGGCCGAAGCCGGATGGAATTTCAATGGCGACGGCGAGCTCTCCGCTCCGCATGCGTTGATCCAGTTCCGCAATGGAGCCGATCGGAGGGCGCTCGGAGAAATAGTGCGAGCCGGAGAAGCCTTCGAGCAGCCTGCGGCTTGCCGGCGTCTGGTCCTGGTCGAAGGCCGCATATTTCAGATTCTCGACATCGAACGTGATGCCATAGCCCATGGCGAACATCATGATGACAGGACCGAGGAACGCGAATGCCAGCCGGATGGGATCGCGCAGGAGCTCCATCGTCTCGCGCCGGGCGTAAGCCCATAGCCGTCCGGGATCGAATCGCCTGGACGCGCGCGATCCGGGCGGCTGGTCGCTCGCCTGCGGCTCTGCAACGGGCTTGATCGGCTGGCTTGCGGACCGCGGCGCGGGTTTCGCTTCTTTCTTTTCTCCCAATCCGGCTGCTTCCTCGAGATAGGAGATGAATGCGTCTTCGAGAGAAGCGCTTCCGCGCTCCTTGACCAGCTTCTTCGGTGCGTCGACGGCGAGCACCCGGCCCTGATGCATCAGCGAGATACGGTCGCAGCGGTCGGCCTCGTTCATGAAGTGGGTCGAAAGGAAGATGGTGACGCCGTCGTTGCGGGAGAGATCGATCAACGTGCGCCAGAAGGCGTCGCGGGCGACCGGATCGACACCCGACGTGGGCTCGTCGAGGATCAGGATGGACGGCCGATGCAGTACCGCGACCGCAAGCTGCAGCCGCTGCTTGACGCCGAGCGGCAGGCTTTCCGGCTTGGCGTCAGCCACGGCCTTGAGATCGTAGCGTTCGAGTAGTTCTTTGAGTCGGGGTTCGATCTCGTTTGCAGGGAGATGATAGAGGTGCGCATGCAGCTCGAGATTCTGCCTCACCGTGAGCTCGCTATAGAGCGAGAATGCCTGCGACATGTAGCCGACGTTCTGGCGCGCCTCCATGTCGTCCGCCGCCATCGGCTTCCCGAATAATTTGGCCGAGCCTTCGGTGACCGGCAGGAGCCCGGTCATCATTTTCATGGTCGTCGTTTTTCCGCAGCCATTCGAGCCAAGGAAACCGAAAATCTCGCCGCGGCCGATACGAAAGCTCACATGGTCGACGGCGACGAAATCGCCAAACCGGCGGGTAAGTCCTTCGGCCTCGATGGCCGGCGTCTTGTCCTCGGTCTCGGCGCGGGGGCGCACGATGACCTCCTGGTGCAACCCGCGCTTCTCCGGGGGAAGAAGGGCGATAAAGGCATCGTCAAGCGTGGACTTATTTGCTCGGGCAAGAATCTCCGTTGGTGCGCCGTGCGCGATGATTTTGCCGTCGTCCATTGCGGCGAGCCAATCGAACCGGCTCGCTTCGTCCATGTAGGCGGTCGCAACGATCACGCTCATCAGTGGCCGACGCGCCCGGATCGAATCGATCAGCTCCCAGAATTGCCGGCGCGAAAGCGGATCGACGCCCGTAGTTGGCTCGTCGAGAACAAGAAGATCAGGATCGTGCATCAGCGAGCAGCAGAGGCTGACTTTCTGCTTCATGCCGCCTGAGAGCTTCCCGCACGGTCGATCCGGAAAGGGGTCGAGCCCGGTGGCCTTCAGAAGCTCGTCGATGCGCTCGCGCCGTTCGGCCGCACCCTGGCCGAAGAGGCGCCCGAAAAAATCGATATTGTCGGAAACGCTGAGGGTTGGATAGAGATTCCGGCCCAAGCCTTGCGGCATGTATGCAATGCGGCCGTAGCTCGCCCTGCGATGATGCTCATCCGCCATGTCTCCGTCGAGCACTATCACCTTGCCGGATTGAATTTTGCGCACCCCGGAAATCAGGGCGAGCAAGGTGGACTTGCCGACGCCGTCTGGCCCGATCATCCCCACCATGCAATGGGCAGGAATATCAAGCGTCAGATTGTCGAGTGCGAACGTCTTTCCGTAGCGATGACTTACGCGCTCGATCCTTGCGACGAAATTATTCGTCATTGCGGAAGCTTCACTGCAAGCTCGTCAGGCCAAGGGACTTTGGGATTGGTGCGGACAAAACCCAGCCCGCGCACACCCGTCTTCACAAAACGATGGAATTCATCGAGGACCGCGGGGTCACCCTGGAGCTTGACCCGGAACATTAGCTTCTCCCGCTCCTCGGCGGTCTCAACGCTCTTGGGCGTAAACTGCGCCTCCGTCGCCACGAAGCTGATGGTGTTGGGGAGAACATATTGCGGATTCGGATCGAGAATGGTGCGCGCCTCGTCGCCGAGCATAATTTGACCCGCCGCATCCGCGGGCAGGTAGATCGTCATGTAGACGTCCTTGAGATCGAGAATTGTCAGGATGCGCTGACCAGCGGCGACGACCTCGCCCGCGCGCGCAAGCCGGTACTGTACGCGTCCGCTCCGCGGCGAGACGAGCACCAGATCGGCGAGAATTGCTTGCAGTCGTTCGACATCAGCCTCGGCTGACTTCATCGCTGCCTCGGTCGCATCGCGCTGTGCATTTGCTGAAGTAAGCGCCGCCTCGGCGGCTTCGAGCTTATTGCGACGCTGATCAAACACCTGCTCCGTGAGCCACCCTTGCCCCACCAGCACTTTTCCACGCTCAAAATCGCTTTTGGCGGTCGTCAAATCGCTCTTACGCTGTGCAATGAGCGCTATAGCTGCCGCCAGTTCCTGTTTTGCTTTGAGAACTTGCTGCTGCGCTCCGCGCAGCTGGGCTTCGGTTTCCGGCGATGAGATGGTGGCAACCACCTGCCCAGCCGTAACCTCGTCGCCTTCGTTCACGGTCAGCGTCGCAAGCCGGCCCGGGTATTTGGCGGAGACGTCGACCTCCGTCGCTTCTAATCGCCCATTCGATTTCACGATTCCTTCGGGCATATCGCGGCCGCGCAACCGCGCGATCAGGCTTTCCACCTCTGTGCGAGCCCGTTCGATGGGGCTAGGCTGCGCGGATTCAGCGTGTGCGGTGTCAACGACCAGCGTGCCAAGCGAAATTCCAAGTGCCCATCCGGCGATGCAAGCGGCAATGAAAAAGAGAACAGGTGTCCGGAAGCATGGTCCGAATACGCGAATGGTCTTGTGAGACGTCATCGACGTGGGAGGATGCGTCATACGCTGGGTCCCTTCGCAGCTGCGGTCCGCGGCGATCTAGAAGAGAACCAATCGAAGGATGTGCGCATGCCTCTTAGTGCCAAATCTTGACTGCACATGCCGATTGCAGCGCAGAGCAGACAGACCGGCACGCTTTATTAACCATGCGCACGATGCGCCTTTGACGAACATCAATGCAGATTGTGGTCACGTGGCGTGGCATGATGGCCAGAATTGTCGGGATCATACCGAGCCCAACATGCCAAGACTCCGGGTTATCTCTATTGAACAAGACATATACCAGAACACGCTGCCGCAATGGGCGGAGGCGCTAAGCACGCATGTTGGGCGGGTGTCGCCCTCACTCAGAGACCAAGAGGTGGTTCACTGTTTCCCCCGGAGTATCGAAAAATTTTCTGGGCGGATCGAGTATGGGCTATTGGGCGAGACAGTGCTGGCCAGGCTAGGAGCAAGGCCGAATCACTTCAGTCGTTCCCTTCGAACCGCAACGCCAACGCTGCCGCGACCCGTCCTACTCCTTGTTCAAATAAGCGGAAGCGCTCGCTTAACCCAACGTAATCGCTCCTGCACGCTCTACTCGGCAGACTGGAGTCTCATAGACACTATCCACCCGTTTGAAGGATCAAGCTTCGGCGGCACGAGCGAGTATCAGATTATGGTCCTCGAACGGCCATCCGACCCTGAGGTCCTCGCGTTGCTCGAGCGAGGAGTGGCCCGCCGATTTGAATCCAAGGTAGGCATATCGCGGGTTCTGCAGTCCACATTGGCCGAGGCCTTCAATCAAATGAGCCGCCTCGGGCCTCGCAGTGAAAGGAGCTTGCAGAACGCGATATCGGCAATGACATGGGATGCCCTAAGGGAACAACTCGAGGCTGCACCACTTGTGGGGCCTCACGACATACAACGCGCTCGCCTCAAGGACTATATCGAATCGCACCTGACGGATTCGGAATTGTCTGTTGAATGCATCGCTCAGGCTTGCAGCACATCCGTGCGAAGCGTTCATCGCACTTTTGCCGCAGATGCTGCTGGCTCGGTTTGGAAGTACGTGTGGAGGCGGCGGCTCAGCCATTGTGCGGCTGAATTGCGTGATCCCGGGCAATCGCGTCGGCCGATTACGGATATTTGCTTTTCTTGGGGCTTCAACAGCAGCTCGCATTTCAGTCGGCTCTTCAAGGACGAGTTCGGGATCCCTCCAAGCGCATATCGGCTATCCTCTTGCGGTGAAGTAGAGGACGGCGATTTACATCGCAAAGCTCAAATGACACAGCCTAGCCAACTGGTCCATTCGATTAGGCGGAACCTGGCTCTATCGTAAGCGCGTGCGGCTGAAGGGCCTTGAGCACGGCTGCCGGCTCGATCACTGGATCAATTGAACTCTTCCATTGTCGATGCATCAAGGCCTGCCGGGCGAACTCTACCGCGCCCTTCGTCGCGCTGCGGCGCAATGTATCTAGACTCATGATTGGCATTGCCATGCAAAGTCTGGCGCCCTGAGGCATGCGGGCGCTCCGTCACGCGCCTAGAACGAGCCACGATCTCGCAATCGATGACGCCTTGGCATCGACTAAAGAGACAAGAGTCGGTTGTGCGGTTCCAGGCATGGAGGCAGTGATGGCAGAGCAAAGCAGCGTGCATTTTTACCTAAATTCGGCCAAGGAGCGGATCGACGAGATGGACGCCACATTGGCGTCGCTCGAAGCCAAAGCGGGCGAGGTACAGGCCGCCTCCAAAGTGAAGGCCGATCAACTGATTGCCGATCTGAAAAAGCGGCGTGACGAGTTTCAGACCGCCTTCAAAAAAGAT
>Ga0315910_10003886_pt1 | contig 12578 bp, 10 predicted proteins | sample EdamamesoilMG_FD_204470 | JGI IMG/M metagenome (GOLD analysis project Ga0315910, IMG submission 204470) | Garden soil microbial communities collected in Santa Monica, California, United States - Edamame soil | ecosystem: Environmental > Terrestrial > Soil > Garden | place: USA: California... | reverse complement strand
GAATTTGATATCTTGCTGCTTTTGATCGGGTTGGGTCATCTCTCGGGTCTCCGAAAAAATGGTTGTTCAGGCGGTCTGGGCGAGGGGTGCTGGCGCCGCGATCGGGCGCGAGCTCGCGAACAGCACGGCTTGCTGCGCCGCCGTTCGAATGCGCGAGAGCACCAGCTCCGAGCGCACTTCCCCGTCCGTGAAATCGGCGGGGCTCGCGTACACGCCCACCGGCACGGTCAGCGCCTGCAAGAAGCCGAACAGCGGCCGCAGCTGGTGCTCGATCACCAAGCAGTGCTTGTCGCTACCGCCCGTCGCTGCCAGGATCACGGGCGTGTCGATCAGCGCGTTCAGCTCCACCAGATCGAACAGGTGCTTGAAATGCCCGGTGTATGAGCCGCGATAGACCGGGCTCGCCGCGATCAAGATGTCGGCGTTCTCCACGCGCTGGATCGCCTGCTCCGCGCGAGCCGACAAGGCGCTGCGCGTCAGCGCGCTGCCGATCTCCGAGCCGAGCTCCGAGAGATCCACCACGTGGGGCTCGATGTTCGCTTCCGCCGCGACGGCGGCGAGCAGACGGCGCGCGAGCACCAGCGTCTTGGATGGCGCGCTCGTGCTGCCGGAGACGACGACCGTTCTGATCAATGTCATGCGTGGACCTCGTGGGGGCGGACCGCGGTGGACAGGGCGCGCGGAGCTGTTCGCCGCATCTGCCCGTGTCTGTCCGCGTCCGCCCGCTTTTGCGACATGTGCTTTTGCAGCATGTGTGCCAGCGTGGGAAGTCTGCGTACCGCCGCAGTGGCGCCGCTCGTCGCGCTCAGGCGTGCACGCCGGGCAGCAGGTAGTGTCGCTCGAGTGCGTCCGGAGCAGCAGTCCCCGCTCGGCGATCGCTGTGTCGGCGCTCTGCTGCTTGGCGGAAGGCGACCAGGTCGCCGATGTGCAGATAGGCCATGCGGTGGCGCGCCGCGAACTCGACCAGCTGTCGTCCGCGCAGCATCGAGCCGTCGTCTGCCATCAGCTCGCACAAGGCGCCGGCGGGCTCGAAGCCCGCGAGCCGCGCCAGATCGACGGCCGCTTCGGTGTGACCGCGCCGCTCCAGCACGCCGTTCGGGCGTGCGCGCAGCGGAAACACGTGCCCGGGGCGCAGGAATGCGTCCGCGCCCAGCCGGCGGTTGCCGAGCGCACGGATGGTGGCGCTGCGATCGGCGGCCGAGATGCCCGTGCTGATGCCCGACGCGAGGTCGACGCTGACCGTGAACTGCGTGCGATGCGGCTCGTTGTTCTCCGCGACCATCAACGGCAGGGCCAGCTCGTTGGCGCGGCAGTGGGTGATGCCAACGCACACCACCCCGCTCGTGTGGCGCAGCATGAACGCGAGCTTCTCCGTCGTGACGGCCTCGGCCAGGATGATCAGATCGCCTTCGTTCTCGCGCTCCTCGTCGTCGGCGACGACCACGAACTCACCGTTTTTGATCGCCCGCAGCGCGGCTTCGACTGTCTCGAGTGACATGCTGTTCCTTCAGGAATAAAAGCTAGGGGTGGGGAGCTCCGCGCTCAGGGCGTAGCGGCCCAGCTCGCGCAACTTGTAGTCGACGGGATCGTGCAGCGTGTGCGTGCGCAGGTTGCGCCAGAAGCGGTCGAGGCCGGCCGCGGCGGTCGTCGCCCGGGCGCCCATGACGTCGAAGATCTGGCTCGAAACGTCCAGGCCGACGCGGGTGGTCGCCACCTTGGCGGCAGCGATGGCGATCGCCGCCTGGCCGCGCCCATCCGGCGTCAACGTATCGCCGAGCGCCCACACGGAGCTCAGCGCCTCGCCGGCGCGATCGGTCAAGGCGCGCGCCGCCTCCAGGTTGACCCACATGTCTCCGTAGCGATGCAGCACGTAGGGGTCATCGCTCGCCGACGTCACGCCGGAGCTCGCCCACGGACGGCGAGAGCTCTGCGTGTAGGCGCGCGCTTGCTCCAGCGCGCCCTCCGCGAGCCCGAGGTAGACGTTGGAGAACGTGAGCTGGGCGATGAGGGGGCGCAGCGAGGCGAACACGCTGCCGAGCGGACCGGGGATGTCGAGCAGCTCGTGCGGCTGGATCACGACATTGTCGAACTCGACGCTGCCGCTGTCGGTCTGGCGCTGGCCCATGTTGTCCCAGTCGGCGCCAATCCGGATGCCAGTGCGCAGGGTCGGGATCGCCAGGATCGCGAGGCGCGTCTCCGGCGGGCGCAGCGCCGAAACAATCAACATGTCCGAGTCGACCGAGCCCGAGCAGAAGGACTTGTGGCCGTGGATGCGCAGCCTGCCGTCCTCTCGGATCAGCGTCGTGCGCGTGTCGAGCGGGTTGAGCGCGTTGCCCCAGAACCAGGTGTTCCGAACGGTGCCTTCGAACAACGGCTCCCACTGCTCGGGCTGCCCGAACAGGCGCGCCGTCGCGAGCATCAGGTGCTGAAAGCCGAACACGTGGGCGAGCGAGCCGTCGACGCGGGCGATCGTGCGCACGGCCGCCATCACCTCGGCCCAGGAAGCCCCCCAGCCGCCGTACTGCTGCGGGATGGCCAGGCCGAGCAAGCCGCTCCGACGCAGCAGATCGCGCTCGTGTTTGGCGGTCCCGCCGCGCCGGTCGCGCTCGACGGCGTTGGTCGCGAGCTCGGCGGCGACCTCTCGGGCCACGGCCAGCGCGTCGCGCGCGGAGGAGCGGGGAACGGCGTGCAGAACGGCAGGGGATGTCATGGTGATGGCCACGGCCGGATCGGCCGCTTCGCGGTCGGCCCGGGTTCGGTTGAGCGCGCCTCGAGCACGGCTCGTGCCAAGCAGCCCTGAGCCTGTGTGGGGCAGCGTTGGCGCTGGCGGGGCCCCTCAGCCCTGCGCCCTGCGCACGCCGCAGCATGCGCTGCGGCGCCGTTGCTGCTCCAGCAACAGCCCGCGGTCCGGGCGCTGCCCGTAACGATTTTGAAAGCGTTCGACGCGGTGGGCCCAAGAGCGCTCGAGCTTCGGCCCGACTCTTGCTCAAGCTCGGGCCGTCATCCGTGACCTGGCCCGCTCGGCCATCGACAGAGAGGATTGGATGGAGCTCTTTTGGTTTCTGCCCACGCACGGCGACAGCCGCTACCTGGGCACGTCGATCGGCGCACGCGCGGTCGACCTCGGGTACATCGGGCAGATCGCTCGCGCCGCCGACGAGCTCGGCTACGGCGGCGTGCTGCTGCCCACGGGGCGCTCGTGCGAGGACGCCTGGGCCGTCGCCTCGGCGATGGTGCCGCTCACCCAGCGCTTGAAGTTCCTGGTCGCCATCCGTCCCGGCATCATGTCGCCGACGGCGGCGGCGCGCCTCGCGTCCACAGTCGATCGCATGTCGAATGGTCGCGTGCTCATCAACGTGGTCACTGGCGGTGATCCGGCCGAGTCTGAGGGCGATGGCGTGTTCCTGTCCCACGACGAACGCTACGTCGCCAGCCACGAGTTCCTCTCGGTGTGGCGGCGCGTGATGGCGGGCGAGAGCGTCGATCTCGAGGGCAAGCACATCCGCGTCAAGGGCGCGAAGGTCCTGTATCCGCCCGTGCAGCGCCCTTACCCACCGCTCTACTTCGGTGGCAGCTCGCCGGCCGCGCATGATCTGGCGGCCGAGCACGTCGACGTGTACCTCACGTGGGGCGAGCCGCCCGCGGCGGTGGCTGCCAAGGTGAACGAGATGAAGCGGCGTGCGGCGGCCTTTGGGCGCACGTTGAAGTTCGGGATCCGCTTGCACGTGATCGTGCGCGAGACCAATGACGAGGCCTGGCGCGCCGCCAACGAGCTGCTGCGCTACGTCGACGACAAGACCATCCAGGCAGCGCAGGCGGCGTTCAGCCGGCTCGACTCCGAAGGGCAGCGGCGGATGGTCGCGCTGCACGGGGGGCGGCGCGAGAACCTGGAGGTCAGCCCGAACCTGTGGGCGGGTGTTGGCCTCGTGCGCGGTGGCGCGGGCACGGCGCTCGTGGGCAGCCCCGAGGTCGTTGCCGAGCGTATGCTCGAGTATCGGGAGCTCGGGATCGAGACGTTCATTCTATCGGGGTATCCGCACCTCGAGGAAGCGTACCGGACGGCGGAGAGCCTGTTCCCGCTCTTGCCGATCGAGCGGCGTACGGGGATCACCACGCACAGCTTGACCGGGCCGTTCGGGGAGATGATCGCGAACGAGATCCCGCCGGGGGCGGCGGCGCGGCAGTCGCAGAGCTGAGTTGAGCAGAGCTGAGTTGAGCAGAGCTGAGTTGAGCAGAGCTGAGTTGAGTTGAGCTGAGCGGGGGAGGCCCCGGGGGGGGCCAGCTCCAGCATCTGGCAGTAGACGTGCGCGCCGCGGGCGAATACGCTCGTTCGAGCCTCCGTCTCGGATGCTCGTCGGAAAATGGAGAGCTTTGAACGGAGCACGATCGGCGTTGGAGACATCATCGCGGCCGACCTCCGCGTGCTCTTCGTCGCGATCAACCCTCCGCCGTCGGCCGCAAACGGGCGAGCGCCGTTCGCCACACCGACCAACGGCTTCTGGCCCTTGCTTCACGCGGCCGGGCTCACGCCTCGGCTCTTCTCGCCGTCGGAGTCAGAGCGCCTGCTCGACGAGAGACTCGGCCTCGTGAGTATGGTCCAGCGAGCCACCGCTAGCGCCTCGGAGCTTCGAGTCAAGGAGCTGCGTGCCGGCGCGAAGCGGCTCGCGGCGATCGTGGAAGAGTGGCAGCCGCGCACCATCGCGCTGCTCGGTGTCACCCTGCTGCCGTTCGTGCTCCCCGAGCACGATGAGCCGGGTCCGGGCCTGAAGCGCACGGTCTTTCACGGCGCGAGCGTGTTCGTTCTACCGAACCCCAGTGGCCGTAATCTCGCGTTCGCCGGAATCGCTGGCAAGCTCCCCTGGTATCGGGCGCTCGCGTCCTGCGCGTGATTCTCACTCGAGCGGCCGCGCCGCCGCACGTTTCCCTCGCCCACGCACCAGCGTCCCCGCGCGACCGCCCGCGATGACGGTCCGGACCGCCAGCGTCAGCCAGCTCGTATCGAGCCGGCGGGCGGCGCTGCGCGAATCCACGAGCGCGCGGACGAGATCGAGCAGGAGCTGAGTGTCGGTTCCGGGCGGCAGGTCGCCGCGGTCGATGGCGCGCTGGACCATGGATCGCCATTCGTCGCGGCGTTCGTTCACCGCGGCGCCGATGATGACTTCGACCTCGGGGTTGTGGCGCTCGTCGCGCAGGCGTGCCCAGGCTCGGCCCTCGACGCTGCGACCGACGCTGAATCGGCGCGAGAAGGCCTCGACGAGATCGCTCTCGAGCTGTCCCGTGTCCGGCAGCGGGTTATCGCGCAGGGGTGTCCGCATGCGCTCCACCACGGCACGGACGAGCGCTGCGCGCGTCGGCCAGCGCCGGTAGATCGTGGTCTTGTTGACGGCGGCGCGAGACGCGACGCTTTCCATGCTGAAGCTGGCGTAACCCGACTGGGCGAGCTCGGTGATCGCGGCGTCGATGACGCGACGGACCACTTGCTCGCTGCGTCCACCGAGGATCCCCTGGGTGCGACGTGCGGCTCCCGTGGAAGGCATTGGCGCCCCCGACGTTAACATCAGCCTCTGCAAGAAGGCAACGAAGCGTTGCCTTCTCCAGCGGGAGGATGCTACCCTGCAGAAGGCAACGCTATGTTGCCATCTGGGAGAGGAGCTTCGATGCCTTTGCGCGACGTGGCGGCGTTCTTCTTTGGAGGGGTGTTGCTGGCCAACTTCGTCCCGCACTTCGTCTCGGGTGTGTGCGGGCGCTCGTTCCCCAGCCCGTTCGCGAGCCCTCCGTTCCGTGGGCGCTCGTCGCCCGCCGTGAACGTGCTCTGGGGGCTCGTCAACCTCGCGCTGGGGTACGCGCTGCTCGTGGTCGTGGGGCGCTTCGAGCCGCGGCATGTGGGCCAGGTCGCCGTCGTCGCGGCGGGGCTGGCGCTCGCTTCGGTCGGTCTGGCGCGCAAGCTGGGCCGCCTGCAGCTGGATTCGCGGTAGCCGTCGCTCAGGCTCGCGTCGCGGGTTCCCGTCGCGACTCGGGGCGTACCCCGACCAGCTCGAGCACGTCCGCCAGCACATTTTCCCGCTTCAGCCAGGCCAGCGCGGGCTGGTACTCGCCGGGTCGGAAGGCGTGGATCGGTACGCCGAACCACGTCAGCGACGTGATGATGCCTCGGTTGATCACCGAGTCCGTCAGCACGGCCGTCGGGCGCGCGGCGATCAGTCGTCGCACCTGCTCGCGCTGGTGCGCGCTGAGCCCGCCCCGGCTCGGCACGATCAGGCAGCGCGAGATCTGCGCCGCTTTGCTGGAGACGGTCGCGAGGTACTCGGTCCAGGCAGCGAGCGGCGGGGGCGTAGGGCTCAGGTCGTGGTAGACGAGCACGTCCGCGACGAGGAACGCGCGCGTGCTCGCGTGGCGATACAGCTCCAAAGCAGACGCGCTCATGTTCCGGTGCCCCCGCTCCACGAACGGCGGAGGCGGCGCGCGGGACAGCTTCCCCCACGGGGGGTGACGCTCGCCGTGTAGGCGACTATCGCATGCGCTCCAGATCGGAGCAGAGCACGCTGGCCCGTTCGCTCTACCTCAACCCGCGAGCCGCGGCTGCCACTGCGCTTCGGCGACGCGGATCGGGTGCGGGATGAGCTGCATGCGATGCAGCGTGTCGGCGATCTGTTGCTGACCGACGAGCAGCTCGCGGCTGACCGGGGCCGGGCGCGAGCCGCTGCGCAGGGTGAGCGCCAGCATTCCGCGCGGCAAGCCGAGCTCGGGAGCCAGCAGCTCGGCCACCGCGGCGGCGTTGTCGCGAGCCCAGGAGCTCGCCCGCCCGATCTGCGTCAAGAACTCGCCGGCGATGCTGGGATGGCGCTCGGCGAACTCGCGCCGCGCGACGTAATACGCCACGTTGTTGGCGAGGCCGGCCGCGTCGCGCAGCACGCGCGCGCCGAGCTCGTGGCGCGCCGACGCCAGCATCGGGTCCCAGATGGCCCAGGCGTCGACCCGGTGCTGCTCGAAGGCGGCCCGCGCCATGTCCGGCGCCAGAAACTCGAGCTGCACGTCGTCGTAGCCGACCCCGGCCTCCTCCAGCGCCCGGATCACCAGGTAGTGGACGTTCGAGCCACGCTCGAGGGCGATGGCCTTGCCGCGCAGCTGCTCCACGTTCGCGATGGCCGAGCCCTCGTGCACCACGATCGCCTCGCGCTCGGGAGCGGCCTCTTCGGCGGCGAGATACACGAGCGGTACGTCCGCTGCCTGCGCGAACACGGGCGGGCACTCGCCCACGACGCCGAGCTCGAGCTGGCTCAGGCGCAGCGCCTCGACGATGGCTGGCCCCGCGGGGTACTCGCGCCACTCGATGCTCCAGCCCGTCTTGGACAGGGCGGCCTCGAGGGCGCCGTGCAACTTCACCAGCGAGAGCAGCCCGAACTTCTGGTAGCCGATGCGCACCACGCCCGAGCGTCGCGGCTCGAGGCGGCCGACGGCGGCGTCGGGGCCTCGCCGCTCCGAGCTCGGCGGCTCGGCGGCGTCCGGCGCAGGCGGCGGCTCCGAGCGCGAGCGCTCGCTGCGCGGCGTGCCGGCGAGCTCGCCATACTGGATCAGCCGAGCCCGGACCACGTTGCGGCTCACGCCCAGCAGGCGCGCCGTCTGCAGCTGGTTGTTGTGGCAGTAGCGGTACGCGGCGCGCATCACCGCGCTCTCGATCAGCTCGTGCAGGTTGGGCACGTTCTGCTCGAACAGCTCGACCAGCGCCGCCTCCAGCGCGGCCGTGCGCGCGCCCGGAGTGGGGGCAGGCCGCGGGGGCGTGAAGCTGACCGGGCCGAGCCCCAGGTCGTCCGCCTCGACGTTGCCCCCCTTGCACACGAGCAGCGCGTGATGGATGGCGTTCTCGAGCTCGCGGATGTTGCCGGGCCAGGCGTGCTCGACCAGGCGCTTCTGCGCGCCAGCGCTGAGCCGCGTCGCCTCGACGCCGAGCCGCTTCTTGTAGCCCTCGAGGAAGAACTCGGCGAGCGGCATGATGTCTGCCGGGCGCTCGCGCAGCGGCGGGATCTTGAGCATCGTGACGTTCAGGCGATAGAACAGATCCTCGCGGAAGTGCCCGGCGGCCATCGCCTGTCGCAGATCGACGTTCGTGGCGGCGACGAGCCGCACGTCGATCGGGATCGGCTGGCGCGAGCCGACCCGCACCACTTCCCCCTCCTGCAACACCCGCAGCAGCTTGACCTGCAAGGGCAGGGGCAAATCGCCGATCTCGTCGAGGAACAAGGTGCCGCCGTGGGCGGCCTCGAACCAGCCGGCCTTGGAGGTCTGCGCGCCGGTGAAGGCGCCGCGTTCGTGCCCGAACAGCTCGGCCTCCGCCAGGTTCTCGGAGAACGCCCCGCAGTTGACGGCCACGAAGGGCTGGTCGCGACGCAGGCTCGACTCGTGCAAATGCCGCGCGACGATCTCCTTGCCGGTGCCCGTCTCCCCCGTGATCAGCACCGTGGCGTTGCTGGGCGCCACCTGCTGGATGCGATCGAGCAGAGCGCGCGAGCGCGGGTCCTCGAACACCAAGGCTTTGGCCCGGACCGATAGGGCGAGACGATCTGCGTTCGGCAAGGTGAGGACTGGCATGTGCGTCTATTCCTGTTCCCGTTCGCGGCGGCGCGAGCATGGGCGCCGCGAACAGCCGGAGAAGCGAAAGCCTCGGCGCGCTCCGGTCCGTCGTGGCGAGGCGACGACGATCCAGTCCTCGGAATGCAAAAGGCTACCAGTCCTGTAGGGAATGTAGCTTGTTTAGTGCGGCGGTCGCGGGCTGTCCAGTAAAAGAGACAGGCGGTGTGGTCGGATGCCCCGCGGTTCGCGGGCTGGCCTGAGACACGCGAAGCGCGATTCCGCCGGGCAAACCCGCAGCGGCGCTGCCTGCGGGATGTATTCGGCGAGCTCACCGAGCCGCTCCCGCGAACGACGTCGACGCGCTCACGTCCATCACGATTCGGCATCGGCGCCGGCCCGCGATTGACTATCCGGGGGGCCTACGGGATACCGCCGCCATGCCCGCTCTGGAGCCGTCGCGTGGACGCTGAGCCCGCGAGCGCCGAAAGAGCGGAGAGGGTCGGCGGCGCCAGAGCGGCGCTCGCCCGCATGGCTCGCTCGCCGGTCGTAGCGCCGATTCTGGCCGTGCTGCCGAGCGTCTGGCTGGCCTTGCCCCTGCTGTGGACAACGCCGCTCAGCAGCGACCACGCGACGCATCTGTTCAAGGCGTGGCACTTCTGGGAGGAGATGCTCGGGCGCGGGCGTCTGCACGGCTGGAGCCACTTCTGGGCCTTCGGCTCACCCACGGGCGAGCTGGTGCCCTTCGGGGGCGAGCTCTGGGTAGCGCTGTTTCGCCTCGCCACGCTGGGCCAGCTCTCCTGGATGCGCACCTACTCGATCGCGTTTGCCGGAGTTCTGATCTTCAAGGCGATCGCGACCTACCTGCTCGCTCGCACGTTCTTCGGGCGGCGTGCGGCCGTCGTCTGTGCCTGGATCGCCGGCTTCGACCCGGGCGGAGGGCTCGAAGGAGGGTGGGAGTGGCACACGTACTGGGGCGTGTGGCCCGTCACGCTGGCGATGAGCGCGTTCTCGCTCGGCCTGGTGAAGCTCGAGCGGGTGCTGAGCCTCGGCCGGTCGCGCGACGCGCTCTGGGCGGGTCTATGGCTCGCAGCGGCGCTGCTCACGCATCCCATCGTGCTGCTCGCCATCGTCATCGTGACGCCAGCGCTGCTCGTCGACCATGTCCTCCGGCCCCAGCCTAGCGAGCCCCGTCGGGTGCTCGGCGCCCTCGGCGCCATCACGCTCGCGTTCGCGCTGTCCGCCTTCTTCCTCGTGCCGTTTTTCGCTCGCAGCCAGCACACGCAGGACCTCGGCTGGCTCGGCGAGTCGCTGCCCGTGGTCAGTCAGAAGCTGGTGGAACTGCGGACGTTTCAGAAGGTGTGGGTGCCCGTGCACGGGCTCGCGCTGCTCGGCGGCTGGCTCGCCTGGCGGCGCCGCGTGCCGGGCGCCGTCTTCTTCGTCACCGCGGGCGCCGTGCTGGTGTTCCTCGCCTCGGGCGTGCTGCTGCGCGACTTGCACCTGGAGCGCGTCCTGCCGAGCCTGATCAAGATCGAGGCAAACCGCTTCCTGCTGGTCGCCAAGCTCTTCTGGTTTCCCCTGGCAGGCTACGGCGCGATACGGCTCGCCGCGCCGCTGCTCGGGACCGAGCCACTCCCCGCGCGAACGCGCGCCCTGCGTGTGGCCCTGGGCGCGACCCTCGCGCTCGCCCTGATCGCGCCCGGCTACCGCGAGTTCTACAAGGAGCAGCTCGCGCGCGGCTACGTGGGCGAGAGCAAGCGCAAGTACTGGGCGGACTTCCCGGCCATGCTGCAGCGCACGACCGAGCTGCGGCGCGCCTCCAACGAACACTTCCGCATCGCCTACCACATGTGGCGAGGCGACCACCTGTCCACGCTCGCGCCGGTGTTCAACGGCGCTCTGATGTACAAGGGCGGCTACACGCCGGCGCAGATCTACGACAAGCTCCCCATGACGGAAGAGCACGAGCTCCTGCAAAAGCTCTCCGTCAAATACATCGTCAGCGAAGAGGCGCTCGAGCGCCCCGACGTGACGGAGCTGGAGCGCTTCGGAGGCCTCCGGCTCTACAGCTTCGACGACTATCGCCCCGAGCCGTTCACGTTGATCGGCCCCGGACGCGCCGAGCTGCTCGAGCTCTCGCCCGAGCGCGTGCGGGTGCGGCTCGAGGGGACGGTGCCCGGCAGCCGGCTCGTGCTGCACGTCGCGAGCTACGATCGCTGGCGCGCGTCACTCGGCAACGGCGCCGAGCTGCCCATCTCGACAGTGCCCGCCCTCGGTCTCGAGTATCCGATGCTGATGGAAGTCCCGGTCAGCGACGGCGAGCTCGAGTTTCGCTACGTGTATCGCGCCGCCGACTGGGCGGGCCTGCTCGTGACCCTCGCCGCGTTGCCGATGCTTGCTGGCGTCACCCGGCTCGGGCGTCGCCGGAGGCTGGGCGAGCGCGTGGCGGAGCGGCTGCGCCGGCATGGGCGCGCACTTGGCTGGGGCGCGCTCGCTGGGGTGGCGCTGCTCGTGGCCCTGGTCGCCCTGCGAGCCCGCAGCCGCGAACGCCTGCTGCCGGCGCAGTCCATCTTCCATCGCGTCCAGGCGCACGGCGGCATGACACTTGGCGACCAGCCGTGCGTGCTCGCCGCGCCGCTGTCCTTCACGTGCGGCCCCCACCGCGTCCAGGCGGACGTGTCCGAGGGCGTCTGGGGCCTGCACCTGTGCATGACGGCGCCAGACGCCGGCGACCTGCGCGTGCGCGTCCAGACCCAGCTCGGCTCATTCCTCGCGGGCCACTACGACACGCGCGAAGAGGGCGAAGGCAGCATCCGCGTCAGCGTGGACGGCGAGATGCTCGGTAACATCGCCACTCGTCCGGCCTTCCTGCGCCACCAGCGCTTCCAGCTCGATACCCGCGCGCGCCGCCAGCAGGCGGCCAGCGTCGAGGTGGTGCTCACGGGGAAGGCGCGCAACTGTTTTGATTTGCGGACGGTCGAGTGAGTTTGCGATTTGCTGAGCCGCGGTTCTGGTGGGCCGGCGGCCATGCTCCACGACAGCTTCGTGCCGTGGTGGCGAGTGAAGTCTGGAAACGCGGCCCGCAGCGATCCGCATGTGACCCAGAAGGGCGCGAATCCGCCTCCGGGCTAACGCGACATGGCACCGGCATTCCACGGTCGTTGCTTGTATGTCCCGGGGGACCGTGATCAGCTCGAGTGGCGTCTTTCCGCTTTGGATGGGACAGTTCGGGTACACGAACGATCGGAAGTATAATGATATGCCCTAGGTCCAGGAAAGCCACACCGACCAGAATTGCACTCGCACTGATGATCTTGCCAGCATGTGGGGACTCTGAGTCCGGGCGTCAGTTCACACAGCTGAGTGCCAGGAACGAAGGTGCGGTTTGCCTCTCGGCCACAGATGGGGGCGAGGAGTTCCTCGTCGACGTCGTGTCCAGCAGGTGCTTCAACAGTTGTGAGCGCGCTCGTGGCGCAACATGCACGGCGGAGCTAGACGGTGAACGACTCGTCATATCGAGCGAATTGACTTACACGTCCGAGACGACCGCGTGCACCAGTTCCTCGGACGAGTGCGGTCGTGCAAGGGTCGCCTGTGGCGTCGTCCAGTTGGACGCGTCCAATATTCGCATCGTGCATGGGGTCAGCGATTCCGGAAATCTTCCGGCGCCAACAGGGGCTTTAACTCAAGTCTTTGGATGGGACCCGCCGCTGGGCGCGTGTGAGTCTCCGGAGGTCGATGTCTATTTCGAATAGGAGGCGCCTAGGGTTGGGGCCGCGGCCAGAACGCTCTCGCCGCTTTCGAGAAGCGCCATCGATTCTCCGTATCATCGCCTCGCTTCCGCTCGCTTCCAGTCGCCACGACGCGCGGCGGTGGCCGGGCGAAGCGGCGTTCACCCAAGACCCCGCCTGGCCTGCATAGAGCGGCCCGTCGGGGCCGTCTACGCAGAGCCAGGCGTTCACGTCTTGCTCGGGTAGCGCAGCGAGCGCCGCGATCACATCCCGCACGGGCTC
>Ga0315910_10003884_pt1 | contig 12585 bp, 9 predicted proteins | sample EdamamesoilMG_FD_204470 | JGI IMG/M metagenome (GOLD analysis project Ga0315910, IMG submission 204470) | Garden soil microbial communities collected in Santa Monica, California, United States - Edamame soil | ecosystem: Environmental > Terrestrial > Soil > Garden | place: USA: California... | reverse complement strand
CGCCGTCAGTGCCAAACCGGTCCACCAGCATGGCCAGCACCGCGAAGAAGGCAAAGGCGCCGAGCGCTGCGATGATGGCCTGACGAATGTTGCCCGTGACGGCCGCCAGGCACATTGTGATGGCCACCACCGTCAGGATGCCCGCGCCCGTGCCGGCGCTGAGCGCTGCCAGAAACGACTCTCCAGCCGACCGCCCTTCGTACAAGTTGCTGGCGAATCCACCCAGGACCGTGGGGACGATGATCACCAGCACCACGAACAGCATCTTGGCCAGCAACTGGGTGGTGCCTGGGATGGGCCGCGTCAGCCAGTCGTGCTTCACGCTCGCAACGGCGTCCTCCTGGAAGACGACGAGGATCAGCAGGATGGTGCCCAGCGAAATGGCCGCTCGCAGCAGCGACCCCAGCATTCCCATCAATGCAACCAGGTCGGGGAACTGTGACACCACGATGAGCGTGGCCAGCAAGGCCGCAAACTGCCAGAACAGGCGCAGGTCCTTGCGCAGCAATATTGCAACCAGCGATGTCGGGCGGTTCATTCAGGCCTCCCCGCGCGTGGCGCGCATCAGTGCCTTGGAGATGTCGCGCAGCGACAGTGGCGTGGAATCGATCTGCACGATGGCGCCGCAATGCTTCTGCACCACGTCGCGCAGGCGTGCTTCGTCCGCGTACGCGGTATCTACGAAACGCAGCAGCGAGCCATCGGCCTGTGCATTCAGCCAGGTTTCCGGAAGCCCATTGGCACCGCGCCCCTGGTCCAGCCGCACGGTGACATCGCGGAAACGGGCCACCAGCGCCTCGATGGATTCCTGGAACAGCAGCCGCCCGCGCGCCATGAATGCCACGTGCGTCGTGCAGCTTTCGATCTCGGTCAGCTCGTGCGAAGAAATGAGAATGGTGGTTTCGCCGGCCTGCCCCAGCAGACCCGACATCACTTCATCGCGCACCAGCGGGTCGAGACCGCTCAGCGGCTCGTCGAGGATCAGCAGCTTCGGACGGAAGGCCAGCGCACCAACCAGCATGGTCTTCATGCGCATGCCGTGTGACAGCTTGCCCAGCAGACGCGACGGCGGCAGGTCGAACTGTGCGCGCAACTCACGTTCCAGCGCGAGGTCCCAGCTCGGGTACAGGCTGCGCAGATATTCGTAGAACTGGGCGATGCTGAGGCGGTCCGGCAGGTCCTGGTTCTCGCTCAGGTAGGCAATCTTCTGCAGGTCATGGGGCCTGAGCTGGCGGGAATCGATGCCCAGCACCTTCGCGTGGCCGCTGTCAGGCGCCAGGATATTCACCAGCATGCGCATGGTGGTGGTCTTGCCTGCGCCATTGGAACCGATCAGCGCGCAGGTGGACCCTTCGGGAACCGCCAGGTTCAGCCCATGCACCGCCTGGTGCCGTCGGAATCGCTTCGTGAGGTTCTCGGTTTCGATGATCACTTGTCACCCCGCATGCCTTTCCAGCCTGACTTGATGGCGTCGACCACTTCGTCGAGTCCCGCGCCGACGCGCTTGGCCTCGACCACCAGCTTCTCCACCTCTTCCTTCAGCAGCCGCTGCCGGTCGCCGGGCCGCGCCTCCGGTGGCACCGCAACCACCGTGCCGATGCCGGGACGGGCCTCCAGCCAGCGTTCCTGGATCAGGTGCTGGATCACCTTGTGCGCCGTGTTCGGGTGGATCCTCAGATCCGCCGCCATCGTGCGCACCGACGGGAAGCCCTGGCCGGGCTGCAGCACGCCACTCAGGATGGCGCGCGTCGCGGCGAAGACGACCTGGTCGAAGATCGACTGTCCCGGTGCGAGTACCAGCTTGAATGGTGTCACATTCTTAATGTGACACATAGGACACCCTGGATCAAGTGCGGCGATTCATGGATTCCGCAGACCCGGATTCAGGGGCGAAGACGCTTGCTGAGGATGAACTGGGACACGATCCACTTCTCGCCAGTGGTGGGCGGCGAGCCGGTATGCAGCATGCGCCGGTCCGGCGAGAGATCCTGGTGGGCGTTGTAGAAGAACAGCGCGCCGCCGGTGTGGCCCCGGTGCACGATGCCCAGCTCGGGAAAGGTGGTTTCACCTCCCTGGTACTCGTCATTCAGGTACAGCAGGAAGGTGACCATGCGCTGACCCTGTTCGCGGATCTGCTCGGCGTAGTCAGGCGCATTGGCATCGATGAAATCGAAGTGCGGAGTGATCTGCTGCCCCACTTCATAGTGCAGGATCATCGGCAGTTCGAAGTGCTGCATCGGATAGCCGCAGGTCAGCCCCATCCGTGACTGCACGAGGAACTGCACCACGTCCAGGTTGGCGTAATCGAACAGCGCCATGGTGTTGGTGCGCATTTCGTGGAGCTGGTTTTCATGGCTCACCGCGTCGTACACCAGGGCCGGCTGCAGCCGGCCCGTGGCGCGGCCGACCAGCCAGTCGCAGACGGCGCGCGGCGCGAACTCCACCGCGCGGCCCACTTTCTCGTGCAGCTGCTCCACGCCCGCGGATTCCAGCCAGTACTGCAGTGGCACGCGCGCGGCCATCTCCGGCCAGTCGGCGGGCGTCGCGCCCACTGGCTGCAGACTCGACAGCTGGCCACGCGCGGATGCATCACCTGCTGCGGCCGCCTGTCCCAGCAGATGCAGCGCGCCAGGCCAGTCCTGCTTCACGTACGCGCCGCCCGCCATCAGCGCGGCCATGCGCGCCAGCGCACGGGGCTCCCCGGCCTTCGCAGCCTCGGTCAGGAACGTCAGTGCGTGCTGGGGCAGCTTTGCGGCCGCATCGCCCACGAGCAGGCGATGGCCCAGCTCTGACATGGCCTGCACATCCCCCCGCCGGCTCGCTGCGGCGAGCTCTTCGATCGGACTGCTCATGGAATACGCCGATCATATCGCCGGCCTTCCGGCGCCGGCTAGCCGCGGCTACTGCAGGAAGCCCACCTTCACTTCCTCTTCGGTCAACAGCCGCACCGGCACGGGCCGGATCTTCCAGATGTCACGGCAGTACTCGCGGATGGTCCGGTCCGATGAGAACAGTCCTGAGCGCGCGGCATTGAGGATGGACATGCGTGTCCAGGCCTCGCTGTCGATGAAGGCCTCACTCACCTGCTGCTGGCAGTCGCGGTACGAGCCAAAGTCGCTGAGCACCAGGTACGGGTCGTGATACAGCAAGTTGTCCAGCAGCGGACGGAACAGCTCGGTGTCGCCCCGCGAGAAGAATCCGTTGCGGATCAGCTCCAGCACCTCGGCCAGTTCGTGATCCCGCTCCACCGCCTGCTGCGGCCGGTAGCCGCGCGCCCACAGCGCAGCCACGGCGTCGGTATCCAGGCCGAACAGGAAGAAGTTCTCCGCGCCCACTTCGTCCCTGATCTCGACATTGGCGCCATCCAGCGTACCGATGGTCAGCGCGCCGTTCATGGTGAACTTCATGTTGCCCGTGCCCGAGGCCTCCTTGCCGGCCGTGGAGATCTGCTCGGACAGATCGGCCGCCGGATAGATGCGCTGGCCGTTGCTGACGTTGAAGTTCGGCAGGTACACCACCTTCAGCAGATCGCGCACGGCCTCGTCACGGTTGATGATGTCGCCCACGGCGTTGATGAGCTTGATGATGAGCTTGGCCATCCGGTAACCAGGCGCAGCCTTGCCGCCGAACACGAAGGTGCGCGGCGTCATCACGGCATTCGGATCCGACTTCAGCCTGAGGTACAGCGAGATCACGTGCAGGATGTTCAGGTGCTGGCGCTTGTACTCGTGGATGCGCTTCACCTGCACATCGAACAGCGACTGTGGATCGATCTGGATGCCGGCGCGCTCCAGCGCCAGCGCCGCGAAGTCCACCTTGCTGGCCCGCTTGATGGCGCGCCATTCGTCGCGGAATCCGGCATCGCCGATCAGCGGCTCCAGGCGTCGCAGTTCGTTCAGGTCGGTGATCCAGCCGTTGCCGATGGCATCGCAGATCAGCCGTGAAAGGCGCGGATTGGCCAGCACCATCCAGCGGCGCGGCGTCACCCCGTTGGTCTTGTTCTGGAACTTCTCCGGCCACATCAGGTGGAAGTCGCGCAGCACGTCGGTCTTCAGCAGTTCCGAATGCAGCCCCGCCACGCCGTTGATGGCGTGGCTACCCACGCAGGCCAGGTGCGCCATGCGCACATAGCGGTCGCCGCGCTCGTCGATCAGCGACAGGCGCGCCAGGCGTTCCTCATCGCCCAGGAAGCGGATGCGCACCTGGTCCAGGAAACGCGCGTTGATCTCGTAGATGATCTCCAGGTGCCGCGGCAGGATTCGGGCGAAAAGGTCCAGCGGCCAGCATTCCAGTGCCTCTGGCAGCAGCGTGTGGTTGGTGTAGGCGAAGGTCTGCGTGACGATGGCCCAGGCGTCGTCCCAGGGCATGACCTGCTCATCCACCAGCAGGCGCATCAGCTCCGCCACGGCGATGGCCGGATGCGTGTCATTCAGCTGGATGGCGAACTTCTCGTGGAAGCGCTCCACCGGCAGATGCTGCGTGCGCAGGATGCGGAACATGTCCTGCAGCGAACAGGACACGAAGAAGTACTGCTGCTCCAGCCGCAGCTCCTTGCCCTGCACCTGTTCGTCGTTCGGGTACAGCACCTTGCTGATGTTCTCGCAGGCCACCTTGCGCGTCACCGCGCCGCTGTGATCGCCGCGATTGTGGGTGGAGAAATCGAAGGACTCCGGCGCCTCGGACTTCCACAGCCGCAGCGTGTTGGCGGTGTTGTTGCGATAGCCCAGGATGGGCGTGTCGTAGGGAACTCCGACCACCTCCTTATGCGGCACCCAGCGCACGCGCAGACGATCCAGCTCGTCGCGGTAGGTCTCGGTGTAGCCGCGCAGCTTCACCTCCACCGCCCATTCCGGCCGCACGATCTCCCAGGGATTGCCGAAGCGCAGCCAGTTGTCGGTGCGCTCCTGCTGCCAGCCGTCGATGATCTCCTGGTGGAAGATGCCGAACTCGTAGCGGATGCCGTAGCCCAGGGACGGGATCTCCAGCGTCGCCAGTGAATCGATGAAGCAGGCGGCCAGGCGTCCCAGTCCACCATTGCCCAGGCCCGGCTCCTGCTCGCGCCGGAGCAGTTCCTCGAAATCGAGTCCCAGCTCGCCGATGGCGTCGCGCACATCGTCGAGCATGCCCAGATTCACCAGGTTGTTGCCCAGGTGCGGTCCCATCAGGAATTCCGCGGACAGATACGCAACCGTTCGGGAACCGCTGCGGGTATAGGCGGCGGCGGTGCTCACCCAGCGCTGCAGCAGGTAGTCGCGCACCGTATGCGCCAGGGCCTGGTAGTAGTCGTTCTGCGTGGCCAGGGCCGGAAACTTGCCCTGCGTATAGAACAGGTTGTCCAGGAAGGCGTGCTTGAAGGCTTCGCGCGCGGTGGAATCCGGCGCGGAACCGGAACGGGGAAGGTGGGTCACCGCGGCGGCGGTCTGTGTCATCCGGGAATCTCGGTGGGGCTGTCTGCCCCTGCTCCTGCAATTCCCGTGCTGCCCCGTGATGCCCCGAACACGCCTTCCAGACGACGCTGCTGCACCGATCTGGCGCAGCCGCCGGGCGCCCTGCTCCGCGCTGAGGCAGTCAGCCGCTGTTGCGCAGCGCCGTGGCGATGGCGCTGATCGACAGCTGGATGCCCTCGGCGATGCGCGGGTCCGTCTCGCCCGCGCGGTGCCGGCGGATCAGCTCCACCTGCAGCAGGTTCAGCGGCTCGATGTAGGGCAGCCTCAGCCGGATGGAGGCATCCAGTCGCGGATTCTTCTCCAGCAGTCGCGACTGGCTGGTGATGTCCAGCAGGCAGTCATGGGTTGCGCGCCAGGCGCCCTCCACCTGCGCGAAATAGTGTTCGCCCATGGCGGGGTCCTCGACCAGGGCGAGGTACCGCCTGGCGATGGAGAGGTCGCTCTTGGCGAGCACCATCTCCATGTTGTCGAGCGTGGTACGGAAGAATGGCCAGGCCACCGCCATCTCGCGCAGCAGGCCGCGGTCAGGGAAAGCGGCCAGCGCCTGGCCTGCCCCGTACCAGCCAGGGAGCATCACGCGCGCCTGGGCCCAGGAGAACACCCAGGGAATCGCGCGAAGGTCCTCGATACGGTCAGACTTCGTCCGCGAGGCCGGCCGTGAGCCGATCTTCAACGTCGCAATCTCGAGCAGCGGAGTGAACTGGCGGAAGAAGGTCTTGAATCCATCGGTGCCGTACACCAGCGCCCGGTATTCCCGGAATGCCTGGCTGGAGATTCCGGCCAGCACTTCGCGGAAGCGCTGTTGCGCCTGTTCCGGTCCGCGCACGGGAGCCAGCGATGCCAGCAGTGTTGCGGCCGTGATGGCTTCCAGATTGCTGGCCGCGCTCTCGCGCGTGCCGTACTTGGCCGCGATCATCTCGCCCTGTTCGGTGATGCGGATATGTCCCTGCACCGTGCCTTCGGGCTGTGCACGGATGGCCTCGAACGATGGCCCGCCGCCCCGGCCCACGCTGCCGCCGCGGCCGTGGAAGATCTGCATGCGCACACCGGCCTCGCGAAACACCTCAGCCAGCGACAGCGTGGCCTGGTGCAGGCTCCACACCGAAGTGAGGTAACCGCCGTCCTTGTTGGAGTCGGAGTAACCCACCATCACTTCCTGGTAGCCACGATTCAGGGCCGCGGCCCGCACATCCGGGAGCGCCAGCCAGCGGCGCATGATTTCCGGCGCGCGCTCCAGATCGCCGATGGTCTCGAACAGCGGCACGACCATGATGGCTGCGGTGCCCGCCTCGGCAGGCCGATACAGGCCCGCCTCCTTCAGCATCAGGTTCACCTCGAGCATGTCAGACACGCTTTCGCACTTGGAGATGATCCAGGTGCCGATGCAGGCGGCGCCATAGCGCGCGCGCGCCTGCGTGGCTTCCTGCACGATCGCCAGTTCCGAGAGGGTTTCCTCCGTGTATCCTGCGTAACCGCTGAACAACAGGCGCGGACCGGAGAGTTCCCTGCGCAGCAGCGCTACGCGCGCTTCCTCATCGAGCGAGGCGTAGTCGCTCTCGACACCCGCCACGCGCAGCAGGTCGGCCACCACGCGTGCGTGCACATCGGAGTTCTGGCGCAGATCCACCGTGGCCAGGTGAAAGCCGCAGGCCTCGACCTGGCGAATCAGCCGCCCCAGCGCGCCACTGCTGGCCAGGAGTCCCGCGCCGTGATCCGCGAGACTGCGCGCCAGCATGGCAAGGTCGGCCCGCAGTTCCTGCGGCGCTGCATAGGCCGGCGCCTGGGCGATGGGCGCGCGCGGCGGCGCCTGACCGGTTATGGCCGTATAGGTTCCGCACAGCCGCGCGTAGATGCCGATGATGGCGCGTCGGTAAGGTTCGTCCGCGCGTCCCTGGTAGCTGTCGCCACTGTCGTCGGCGAGCTTGCGCACTTCCGGGCTCACGTCGGCCAGTTCCGTCGAAATCGACAGTTCCTTCCCCAGCAGGTGCAGCTGTCCCAGGTACTCCGCCAGCACGGTGCGCGCCGCGGCGCCCAGCGCGTAGCGCAGGCTCTCCGCATTCACGTTGGGATTGCCGTCGCGGTCGCCACCGATCCAGCTTCCCAGCCTGAGGAAACTGCTGGTACGCCGTGGCAACACGCGGTCCCAGCGCGCGTAGAGCTGCGGCAGCACCGGCAGGAAGATGTCACGCAGGTAGGCCAGCGCGATTTCCACTTCGTCGCGAACCTGCATGCGCTCACGCCGCAGCGGACGCGTCTGCCACAGCAGTGCGATCTGGCGCACGATCGCCTGCTCCACCACATCGCCGCTGGTCGTCTCCAGCACTCCGGCGTCACGCAGGTTCATCAGCTCGGCGATACGCGTGCGGTGGTCCAGCATGCTCTTGCGCATCACCTCTGTGGGATGCGCGGTGAGCACCGGCACGATCAGGGCGTGGTCCAGCAGGCTGGCAATGGCTTCCATCGCCACGCCATCAGTGGCCAGCCCCTGCAGTGCGCCGGCCACGTCCGTGGTGCTGCCCGCGGCTCGCGCCTGCCGGTCTTCTGCCAGATTCGCCAGCATCGAGAACAACATGAAGCTGCGGACGAAGGACAGCGTGTCATCGAGGCCGAGCGCCTGCGGGTCGTAGCCAGGCCCCTGCGCCTGCACCACTCCACGATAGCGATCCACCGAAGCCGAGCGTATGGCCTCGATGCGATCGAACAGGTCCCTGCCGCCATGCGCGCGGATCACATCACCCAGCAGCCGGCCCAGATAGCGGATGTCCTGGTTCTGCGCGAGCGGAGCGGGCACTGGATACATGGGTGCGGCGTTCACTTCCAGGTGACGATGCAAGAACCCTGCCCACTAACATACACCGCGTTCACGCCAGATTTGCCTGCGGTGCACGCAGGAGGCGGCTGACATGCTCCCGCGATGATCCGCACTCCCGGCGCTGTGCTGCTGCTGTGGTTGGCCGCGGCAACCATGTGCCACGCATCCGTTCCTGCCCCACGTCTCCTGCATATCGCGACCTGGAATCTGGAATGGCTGGTCACGCCCGTCACGGCCCATGCGGCGCGCCTCGCCTGCCGCAACGGCAGACGTGGACCGCTTCCCTGCGACGTGGCTTCGCGGGCACGCGACACCGCCGACATCGCGCGTCTGGCCGCGTATGCACGCCTGACCGACGCGGACGTCTTTGCATTCCAGGAAGTCGAGAACGAGCAGATCGCGCATCGCGTGTTCGCCGGCTATCGCATCTGCATGGCCCCGGGACATGGAGTGCAGCACGTGGGCTTCGCCGTACGCAGGGACCTGCCGCATCGATGTGGGCCTGCGCTGGAGTCACTGGCGCTGGGCGGTGTCCAGCGCGCCGGCATGACACTGTGGATCGCTCCGGGCACTCCAGAAGCCATCGAGCTGCTGGCCGTGCACCTGAAATCCGGTTGCCCCGATGCCGACCTTCAATCGCGCAGCGGCGCCTGCGCCTTGCTGCAGAAACAATCGGGGGCATTGGCAGAGTGGATGGCGGCGCGGCCGCCGCCGCGCCGCTATGTGGTGCTCGGCGATTTCAATCGCGGGGATTCGCATTTCGCAGAAGACGAATTCTGGTTGCGCCTGGCGGGCGGCGACTGGAACGCCGCTCCTTTCATTCATGCGGGCCAGGAGGTGGCGTACCGCAACTGTCATCGCGGTGCGCCCTATGCGCGCGCCATCGATCACATCCTGCTGGCCCGCTCATTGCGCCAGGCGCTGGTGAACGGCAGCTACAGGCACCTGGGTTACAGCAGCCTCGATGCGGTGCGCTACAAGCTGTCTGACCACTGCCCTGTCAGGATTTCCCTGATTCTCGGCCGCCAACTCAACGCCGTGGCAGATTAAGTTTACTGAGGTGTTGGTGCCCCACCACCCCCATGCATAATGTGACGCAGTTCCGGGGGGCTTTTGGGACAGTTAACGTGGAACGACGCCTTCATACCCGCCATCGCGCCCGCACCATCGTCTACATCATCATGCCGGACGGTCGCCGCTCATTGTGCAAAGCGGTAAACCTCAGCGCGACTGGTGTATTCATCCGCACTTCCGGGCTGGGCCTGCGCAAGGGACAGAAGGTCGAACTGGCGTTCGCCATCAACCTGGGCTCCATCACCAAGCTGCACCGGCGCACTGCCGTGGTAGCCCACGTCTCCGGCGGCGGCACCGGCCTGATGATGGAAGCGTACGCGGTGCGCTGAAAGCGCACCTACCTCCTCAGGTGCGCTTTCGGCGCACCTACCTCCTCAGGTGCGCTTTCAGCGCACCCACTTCTTCAGGTACGCCGTGACACGACGAATGCCTCGTCGTTGAACCACAACCCGCCGAACTTCTGCAGCACCGTCTGCGTCGCCTTCAGGTAGGCGCCGCTGCCCACTACGGGCTCCAGCCGCTCATCCTCGATCTGGTTGACGTACACCGCGGCATTCCAGGCGGCAAACAGCGTCGAGGTGCCGATGCGATCGGACAGCTCCGATGGCAGCGTGCGCATGTCATAGCGGAACATGGCCTTGTCATCGGGAGACGCCGTCAGGTTGAAGTCGCGCGCATCGCGTCCCAGCTCGGTCTTGAGCTGCGCGATCAGCGCATGCCGGTCCACCTGGAACGGATTCTCGCCGGGCCACAGCTTCTGGATGATCTCCAGCGCCGGATCCTTGCCCGCGGACTGGATGACCAGCAGCCGTCCGCCCGGCGCCAGCGCGCGGGTCAGCGGTGCCAGCACACGCGAGGCCTTGAACTCGGCCGACATGCGCGCGCGCCAGGGCTGCGATGCGAGGATCAGGTCGTAGTGCAGCGGAGGCCTCCCCGGTCGCGGGATCACGCTGTCGAGCAGGAACTTGTGGTCCTCCCGATAGACCACCAGCACGGAGGGGCGGCGGTATACCGGGTTGCCGGTCTTCTCGCTGGGATGCGTGGCCCATGCATCGGCCAGCGTATCCGACACCTCTTCGATCTGTTCCTCGTAGGCATGCGCGGAATCGCCCGTGAGACGGATCTCCTGCCAGTTGAGCGCGGCGGCCAGCTGCGTGTCGCGCAGCATCAGGCGCGGGGCGTCCGCGTAGTTCAGGTTGGTGATCACCAGCACGGTGGCCGGATGCTCCATGAAGCGATCGGGCATCTTTTCGAGCCCCAGCCGCACATCCTCGAGGCTGATCTCCTTGGCCACCGCAACCAGCGGCACGGCCGGATGCATGCTGTGCGCATGGCGCATCAGCCGGGACAGCACCGTGCCATCGCCCATGCCGGCGTCGAAGATGTTCAGCGCCGGGGGCGTCGGCCGCACCAGCTCCAGTTCCTGGCCGGCGCGCCGCGCCACCACTGCCTTCTCGTTGCAGGTGTTGACGAAGGCCAGGTACTTCTGGCGATTGTCATAGAAACGGAACGACTGCGCAGACTGCTTTTTCGCCACGATTTCCCCTCTGCCCTTTCTGCCGGGAAGATTCCGCGGCGAGGCTTTGCCCGAGCTTACGACAGGGGCACCCATTGGTGTCAAAGAGCATGTCAAAGGGCGCGCCGGACAGTGCGAGTCCATAATGCCCGCCGCATGAATGCCTTTCGGAAGACGAACGTGTGCATGGTCGATCCCGTGAGCTTCGGCTTCAATGCCGAGACCGCGGTGACCAATCGTTTTCAGCACGCAGACGCGGATACCCGCGATGTTGCCGGCATCGCGCGTGAAGAAGCGGCAGCACTCGCCGCAGCGCTGCGCGCCGCCGGCATCGAAGTTGCAGTGGCGCCGGACACCGCCGCGCCGCCCAAGCCCGATGCCGTGTTCCCGAACAACTGGCTGAGCTTTCATGCCGATGGCACCGTGGTGCTGTATCCCATGCACAGTCCGCTGCGTCGCGCCGAGCGTCGCGAGGCGGTCATCGACTGCGTGAAGTCGCAACTGGGATTCGTGGAGCGGCGACGCGTCGATTTGAGCCATGAAGAGAAGCAGGGACGCTTCCTCGAAGGCACGGGCAGCCTCGTGCTGGATCACTGGCAGCGCCTTGCCTTCGCCTGCCGTTCGCCACGCACCGACGAATCGCTGGTGCGCGAGTGGTCGCGGCTCATGGGTTACGAGCCCGTGCTGTTCGACGCCACCACGCCCGACGGCGTGCCGGTGTATCACACGAATGTGGTGCTGTGGATCGGCCAGCACGTGGCGGGTGCGGGACTCGAATGGGTGCCGGCTGCGCAGCGGGAAGAGCTGCGCAGCCGGCTCGCGGCAGAGGGGCGGCGCACAGTGGTGGAGCTGGGCGGCACGCAGCTGATGCGCTTCGCGGGCAACATGCTGGAACTGGGCGACGAACAGCGCCGGCTCCTGGTCATGTCAGCCGCGGCCTCGGCCAGCCTGAGCACCCGGCAGCAGGCGCAGTTTCAGGATGCCGGTGTGCGGACCCTGGTCGCCAGCGTGCCCACCATCGAGCGGCTGGGCGGCGGCAGCGTGCGCTGCATGCTGGCCGAAGTGCCCGAGACTCGCGATCTGACGGAACGGGACTGATGGAACTGGCCATGCAATTGCTGCAGCAACTGGCTGCCCGCCGCGCGGGCGAAGGCAAGGCGCGCGATTTCGTTTCAGGTGCCGCGCTGGCCGGTCAGTTCGGCGTCACGCGCAGCGCCATCTGGAAGGCCATCGGCCAGCTGCGCGACCTGGGCACCGAGGTCGAGGCGGTGACCCACCGAGGCTATCGGCTGGCCCGGCCCGCGAGCCCGCTGGATGTCGAGGGCGTCATGGCGCTGCTGCAACCCGTAACACGCATGGCGCTGCGCCAGGGTGAATGCCTCGGGGAGCTGGACTCCACCAACTCGCGCCTGCTGGCCCGCGGCGCGGCGCCGCCCGGACAATTCGATTTCGTAACGGCGGAGCATCAGTCCGCCGGACGCGGCCGCCGCGGCCGCAGCTGGCTAGCGCCTCCGGGCGGCGCCGTGTGCCTGTCATGGTCCTGGAGCTTCGACGCAGTCGCCGCGAATGTGGGTGCACTCAGCCTGGCCATCGGCGTGGCGGCCCGACGTGCGCTGCTGGCGCAGGGCATCGGGGAAGTGGCCCTCAAATGGCCCAACGACCTGCTTGGCACCGAGGGAAAGCTCGGCGGCATCCTGATCGAGATGCGCACCGAATCCGGCGGGCCGGTGCAGATG
>Ga0315910_10003883_pt1 | contig 12586 bp, 4 predicted proteins | sample EdamamesoilMG_FD_204470 | JGI IMG/M metagenome (GOLD analysis project Ga0315910, IMG submission 204470) | Garden soil microbial communities collected in Santa Monica, California, United States - Edamame soil | ecosystem: Environmental > Terrestrial > Soil > Garden | place: USA: California... | reverse complement strand
ATCGGTGCATGGAACGCTTCGATAGGTCACTCTGTGAAGCTCCGCTGGAATCCCCGTGAGTTCTGTGCTCCCTCCGACGCCTTTTCTCACGTCAGATGTACAGCGCCACCACCGCCGCATCGGCGCCGCCTGCGGCGAAGGGCAGCGCGATCATCGACGTGACGCGGCGGCTGGCCGGCTGGCCGGAGGCGAGGATCGGCTCGCTCACGATGTCGCGCGCGATCCGCGGCACGCCATCGGCCCACGCCTTGCCGATCGCCCCGTCGCCGGACCAGATGTACATCCTTTGGTAGGTTTCGCGTCGCAGCGGCCCCTCGACCGATTCGCCGGCCTCGAGGACGAGGCGCGACGGATTCCCGCCCGGGACCCACACTTCGATGCGGTGCGCGATCGGCATCTCGCCCGCGGAGAGGAACGTCACGACGTGGTCGCGTCCGGTCGGACTGGGACACGGCACACCCAACCCGACGCGCAGTCCGGCCTCGCGCGCACCTTCGGCCCGCTGAAAGTCCCGCGCGCGCCCGAGATCGCCCACCACCTGCGGCGCACGCGTCGCCCAGACCCGACCGGGCAGGCCGCGCCCGCGCGGAAACTCCAATTGCCTCGAGAGACCGGCAAACCCCGCCAGTGCGCCGTAGTACCCGTCGGCCAGGACGAGCCGGTTCCCGTCGACTGCGCGCCACACCTCGACCGCCCCGGCCTGGGCCTCCTGCTCGCGCGAAAAGAAGAACACCACGACCGACCGGAGCCCGGCCGGACCGAAGAGCGGCAGCGCGATCCCACAAATCAGTCCGTGTTCCCGTGCCGCGCCCGCGCGCAGAAACCGCGGATCGTCCATCGGCGCCAGCACCACCGGGGCCTCCCGCTCCCAGGCCAGTCCGGGCAACCCCTCGCCCCGGGCAAATGCCAGTTCGCGGCCCGCTTGCACGACGGCATCGAGGTTCTGATGCAAGCCATCCACGAGGCGTAGGCGCGCGTCAGACGGATCAGGCACCCAGACCTCCACGCCACGCAGGAACGATTGCATCCCGCCACCCGAGCACCTTCCACGCCCGGCAAGGATCGAGTCGCCCGGACCGTCGTCCGACGAGGAAATGGTCTCCCGCGGTGTAAGGTCGTCCCCCGGATCGCGCAGATCCCACGACCATTCCGTGCGCTGAAAATGAGCGCCGAAGACGGGTCAAACTTTGCACTTTGCTATCGCTAGCCAACGGGAGCGATCGGGGTCAGGGTGCCCGGCAGCCCACCCGGGCACCCATGCCTGTCCCTATCGCGAAGGGATCTGGCTTGAGCCCGACTGGGACGGCGAGCTCACCCACCGGCTTGGCGGGGGTCCCAGATAGCTGCGCTTGAGATCACCCGCGTCGATCACGAATTTCTGGATCACGATGCCCGGGTCGATCATCCACACCTTGAGCGTGTGTATCCCCGGCTCGAGGGCCTGATGCTTGCTGCGCTTGATCTTGATGTGGTCGGCGACGGCCTTCGTCCACCACGGAGCATATTTCCAGTCGGGAACCTCCTCACCTTCGTTGATGTTGACGACCTGGATGGGTCCGTCGTCGATCGCGAGGGCGAAGCGGATCCCGTCGCCCTCCCGGAAATTCAGCGAGGGCGAGACATGCGTGTCGATGCCCACCGTGGCCGCATTCAGGAGGGTGAACGTGTATTCGAGAGTTGGTGACTCCCTCCCGGGCTCCCGGCTCGCGACATGGCTCGGGGCGATCGTGACCGCGGAGCCGGTGCGTCCGAGGTTGGGAACGACGATCCAACCGACATCCGGCAGGTTGTCTGCGCGATCGAACGCAGCAGCCTCGATGGCGACGGTCCCATTGTTCTCCAGGAACCCCGCCAGCGTTTCCGGACGCTCGTTGCGAATCGGGACGACGATCGTGTATTCGCTTCCCGCACCGGCGACGACGATCTCGCCCGTGGCGCGCCCGGCGGGCGCCTTGCTCCAGTCCACCGAGACCTCGACCCGCTCGTCGAACAGGATGGTCCCTTCGCGCTTCGACAGCCGGATCCAGTCCTGCCCGGGCGTCAAAGTATAGGTCAATGGGCTGCGTCCCCGATTGAAGACCTCGATGTAGTGGCGCTGGTCATTGGCCGGATCGAAGAGAGGCAGGTCGTGGGTGAAGCTCCAGTCGGCCTCGACATCGAGCCAGCCCCAGCGCGGTCGGGCGCCGTGCTCCACGAAGAAGCCGAGTTCAGCCGGTTCGCCGACCTGCACATAGGACACGGCCGGCATCCGATTGAGCGGTGGGTGCTGCCAATAGGTATATCCGATGTGGGTCTGCGACATCATGTGGTTCCACTTGCCGCCGAGCAGGTCCTCGTGGAATCGCCGCGTGAGTTCCGCATCGCGCGCGAAGAGCTCCTTGACCCGGTCGGCGTGGAAGTTGGCTGATCCCGAGCCGCGTTCCGCGTAGGTGGCGTTTTTGCCGGCGGCGACGTACATCTCATTGAGGTTGGCGCACGCCTCGATCGGGAAAAGGACGAGCTGGAAGAACGCGGGCCGATGCGATTCAGGCAGACGCGCATCGAGGGCCCGGGCGCGACGGGCAAGTTCGTTGTATTCCGTCACGATGCGGTCGGCTTCGCGGTAGTTGGCGACGCTGTACGTGTCGGGCGAGAGCATCTCCGGAGTCCGGCGGGCGTTGTACTTCGTGTAGAGGGCGAGCATCCCGGCGATCTCGGCGGCGTGCTCCGGGCCGAACTGCTGTGTCGACCAGTCCGTGTAGTAGTCCGGCAGGTCGGCCGCCGCGACGGCCTCGGGGTTCCAGGCGAGGTCGAGGAAGAAGCTCATCGGGAGCTCCATCGGCTTGATGTCACCCACGTTCACGATCCAGAGGTCGCGGACACCCGCCTGGTAGGTCACCGTCATCTGCTCCCAGATGCGCTCGATCTGCGAGACGTTGAGCCAGCGGTAGGAGACAGGGGCGCCCACGTAATCAACATGGTAATACATGCCATACCCGCCGGGGTGCGGGGCATCGCCGGGCCTGGGCAGGAAGCGGACGTTGCCCCAGTTGTCGTCGCTGAAGAGGATCAGGATGTCGTCGTCCACCCGCATGCCCTTGTCGTAGTAATCCTGAACCTCCTTGTAGAGGGCCCACAGCTGCGGGATTTCGGCGGCCGGCCGGCCCGTGACCTCGGTGAGGAGCTGGCGTTGGTCCGCGATGATCCGCTTGAGCAGCGGCACGGCCGTCTCCTCGGACAGCGCTTCGTCGCCGTCGCCCCGCATGCCGATCGTGACGATGCTTTCGTAGTCGCCCATGCGCTCGATGCCGCCGCGCCAGAAGTCGGTCAGTCGTTCCTTGTTGGTTTCGTAGTTCCAGGCGCCGCCGCCAAAACGCATCCACTCATGGTGGGCGCGCATCATCGGCTCGTGATGCGACGTGCCCATGATGATGCCGTACTCGTCGGCCAGGCGCGGGTTGCCGGGATCGTCGTCGTTGAAGGCGACGGGCAGCCACATCGCCGGCCAGAGGTAGTTGGCCTTCGAGCGCAGGAGGAGCTCGAAGACATGGGCGTAGAACTTCTGGTTGAATCCGCCAAAGTTCTGCTGCGCCCAGCGGCGCAAGGCCGGAGCCTCGTCGTTGATGAAGATGCCGCGGTATCTGACCTTCGGCTCGCCCGAAGCGTAGGAGCCCGTCCGGATGCGCAGCTCGTCCCGACGGGCGACCGGCGTGTCGGCCCAGAAGTACCACGGCGAAACTCCGATCTGCCGCGAAAGCTCGTAGATGCCGTAGATCGTCCCGCGCTTGTCGCTGCCGGCGATCACCAGGGCGCGATCCACCCCCTGAACGGGGTTCGGGACGGTCGCGATGACGAAACTCTCCCACGTGCCGACCAGGGTGCTGCCATCGAGCTGACCCGCGGCGATGAGCTGGTCGATCAACCGGCTCCTGCCCACCGTGCCAATGATCACCGCCTCGGGCGTGGATGGCTGACGGTCGACGACATCCGGCGTGATCCCGGTGACGCGTCGAACATCAGCCTGCAGGTCACGGACGGCGCGAAGGACACCTGTGTGATCGTTGGCATCGAACCACAGCGGCGATGCGTGAGCCTGACTTGCGAGCGGAAACGCCTCCGGCCCGGCCGCCGCGTCAGCAACGATGGACCGTGCAAGGCTCGATGTGTGGTCGGCGTGCGCCCAGGTTGAAAGCCCGACGATGGTCACCATCACGCCGATACCGAGAAGGCGCGACAGGATGAGTTTCGAACGAAGAGTGAGCATGGTGAAAAGCGGGATCACAACCAGACGGGGGCGGGTCCGGACAGGAACGCCGCAGGGCCGCAGCACGATCGTCTGCGAGCAACGGCGTGGGCAAGCAGACATCCGTCGGTGTTTAGGTGGAACCTTGGTCGGTGGTCGCGGACCGGGTTCGCTCGCCTCGCGGCCCTCACGACCACCCGCGTATCGGACGGTCGGGTGAGATCGCGAATCCCTGCCCGGGTGCATCCGCGACCCAGCATGTCGCGACGGGCGGGCCGCACGACGCGCAGGCAGGTCGCAGCAGCCGACCGAGGGTCACGCTGCGCCGGCCCGCGCGCTCAGCGCCGATCGCGCGCCGTTGCGGACACTTGACGTGCGGGAGGGTCTGGAGACGCCTACTCGACGTGAATCAACCCACGCCTGATGGCCGTCAGGGTGGCCTGGATACGGTCGGTAACGCCAAGCTTGGACAGGATGCCTGTGACGTGGGTCTTCACCGACGCTTCGGCGAGACCGAGCTGATTGCCGATATCCTTGTTGCCAAGTCCCTTTCCGATCAGTCGGAGCACATCGAGTTCACGAGCGGAAAGGCGCGAGGCCACTCGTGCGGCGAGCCGGAGTCCCAGCCCGTGCGGGAGGACCTGTTGTCCCGCGTGCACCTGGCGGATGGCTTCGATCAGGTCGGCAAGCGGGGCATCCTTCCCCACGAAGCCGCACGCTCCGGCCTCGAGAGCGGCTGCGATCTCGTCACCCCCGGCGAAGCTGCTCAGCACCAGGATTCGAATACCACCGTTTTTCCGGCGCAGCTCGATGATCGTCTCCACGCCGTTGCGCTTGGGCATGCGCAGGTCGATGACGGTGACGTCCGGCGAGTGCTGGCGCGAGAGCTCGATCGCCTCGTCTCCGTTCTGCGCCTGGGCGACGACCTGCATATCGGGCTGGGAGTTGATGCCGAGCGTCAGCCCCATCCTCACGACGATGTGGTCGTCGACCAGCATGACACGGATCTTGGGAGTTTCGGATTTTGTGCTCATGGGGATGATCCCGAATTCGGCGCAGGAAGCGGCACCCGCACGACGATGCTCGTCCCGGCCCCGGGACGACTGGAAATCTTCACGGATCCGCCGATCTTCTCCGCGCGACCTCTGAAACTGGGCAATCCAAAATGGCCGAAGTCGCCACTCAGCACCGCCACGGGTTCGAAACCACAGCCGTCGTCGCGGACCTCCAGGAGCAGATCCGCTTCGCCATACTGAAGGATCAGCTCCAGGCGCCGCGCCGAGGCATGCTTCACGGCATTGGCCACGGCTTCCTGCGCGATCCGGAGCAGGTGATGCTCGATGGATGTGCCGAGGCGCACCGGCGTGCCTGTCCGGACGACGGTCGCCAGGCCGGATGGCGCGATCCGGGCCACCATCTGCTGAAGCGCGGTCTCGAGGTCCACCGTGTCGAGAAGCGGTGAATACAGATTGCGCACGACATGGCGCATCTCGTTGCGACTGTAGGACAGCATGTTGATCGCGACCGAAAGTTCGCGCCTGACATCGGGCGAACAGCTGGGAAACGCACTGATCGCCTCCAGTTGCATGGAGAGGCCGGCAAAGCCCTGTTCCACGCCATCGTGGATCTCACCGGCCATCCTGTTGCGCTCGGCCAGCGTGGCCGTCGTCTCGATCTCCCGCTCGAGCTTCGTCGCCGTCGCCCGCAGCTCGCCCGAGCGCTCGGCGACGAGCTTCTCCAGGGCCAGGTTTCTCGCCTGGGCGCGGCGCGATGAGAATCGCACGAGCACGGCCACGAACGCACCCGCGATCAGCGCATAGGCGAGGTAGGCGCTGCGGGTCCTGAACCACGGCGGAGCGACGACGAAGGTCAGCGTCGTTTCCTCGCCGAGCGGACCGCGGGTATCCACCATCCGGGCCACAAGCCGGTAGTCTCCCTCGCGGAGACTGGTCAGCCGCAACAGCGAGGTCGCGCCGAGCCGGCTCCACGGGCCGTCGTTGATCCTGAACTCGTAGCCGGGTGTCGGCCGCGATGAGTAGGTGCCGGCGAAGAAACGCAGTCCGATGCTGTTCTGGCCATAGGCCAGGCGAGTGGATTCACCACCCCGGACAAACTCCGAGATGAGTTCCCGGCCGGAGCGGAGATCCACCGCGGAAGCGATGTGTGGCGCGAGTCGCCTGGGAACGCCCTCGGGCTTCGCCGGCTCCAGCAGGATCAATGTCCGGCCATTCGATGCCCATACTTGCGGTCCGGGGAGGATGCGCAGCAGCGGCGAATGTTCGTGAATGGCGCGATACGAGACGGTGTCGATGCGGGGAGCCTCGGGCGTCGCCGGGTCGAACGTGAAGACGCCATGCGGATGGGAGACCCACCACACACCCGCATCATCCCGCTGAATACGCGAGGGCCAATAGGGCATTCGCTGCAGGAGGGTCTCGACCTCGTGCGCCTCGGCGAGCTGGCCGCTTCGTTCGTCGAAGTAGATCCGCGACGACTCATCGCCGCTCAGGATCACCAGGTCATCCAGGACGCTCACGTTGACCCAGCGCGGCTCGGGCCACGGGAAGGAGTCGAAGAGCCGGCTCTGGATCCGGCCGTCGCCCAGGGCGACGCGCGCCGCATGGTTGGCGCCGAGCTCGATCCAGACCGCGCGGCTCGAGGCATGAACGACGGAGGGATAACCCACGCCGGCGATCCGCGGCGCGCATTCGCGCCACTGGTTTGATTCCAACTTCAGCGCGGTGATCTCCTCTCCGCCGAGCACCAGGCACTCGCCGGACTGGAGCATCTGCAGTCGCGCGACCGCGATATCGGTGAGCACCGGCTGGAACGGCATTCCGGGCTCCCGGGCGAAGACGCCATCGGAGTTGCCGAGCAAAAGCCACGGCCCTTGTGCGGCGATCCCCCACGCACCAGAGCGTGGCTGGGGGTCCATGAGTTGAAACCGGGCAGGTTCGCCCTCGGCGCCAGGCACCGGTTCGTACACCCGGCCATTGGACGCCACAATGGTCCGGCCCTGCCATGAGACGAACTGGGGCCAGCCGACCGGAAGGCCAAGCGCCTGCCCGAATGTCGTCGCAGGCACGCCGTAGAGGATCTTCGCGACCCCTGATTCCGTCGCCGCCCACAGGACCCCGGGCTCGTTGTTGGCCAGGGAGCTGATCAGCCGGTATTCGGGGTGCGTGAGTGAAGTGACGACCTCTCCGTCGGGTCGAACGATGTAGAGTCCCAGACCGGTGATCGCGAGTGCGACCAGATCCTCCGGGAGCGCCTGCATCGCAGAGACGCGCCCGCTCAACCGCGCCCCAAGCGTGCCTCCGAATGGGAGGAAACGTGTGCCATCCGATACGAACAACTCGCGGGCGAAGGTGGACGCGACGATGCGACCCGAAGGGAGTGTCGCGACGTGGTCGATCACGGATCGGGCGAACGGATGCTCTTTCGCCGGCTCCGACCGGCCACGCTCCGGGTCGAGGCGGAAGATGCCGTGATCGAACGTCGAGGCGTAGACGCTGCCGCCCATGGGAAAGAGACGGACCATCCCGGTCAGTTCGATGAATGACGACTGCCGCGTGTCACGGCTCCAGCAGACCACGCCGTTGCGTCCGGCGAAGTAGACGACATCGGGATCGGGAAGTATGTCGGTGAAGTTCGTCAGCAGCACCCAACTGGGAACGGACTCCGGGACCAGGGCACTCGGGCGCAGAAACCCTTCGTCGGTCTCGCTGAGCACGCCCCACGAGCCGAGTGCGCCGTAGTAGAGCGTACCGTCGGAACCCCGCGTCACGTTTTCGATCTTGGGGCCGCGCCGGGCGTCCTCGGAGCGACCGATCCACGCCTCGTCGTTCAACACGATGTAGACGCCGTCCTGAACCACCGCGACGCGGCCGTGTGGATCGAACGAGAGTCGGGCGCCGCGAAAGACGTCGCCGATCTCCTCGAACGAGTAGAAGCGACTCAACGGCAGTCCCTTGATCGGGCGGTGTCCTTCCCCGGCACGACCCACCGACGCGAGCATCAAGACGAGCAACAGCACAAACGCGCACGCACGGGAAACTGGCGACGCGTGGCTGCGTGGAGGAAGGGGCATGGCTGCTGGGATCGGGAAATCGTAGCGAGCCGGGGCAATCGGCGTAAAGGTACATTGCCGTTCCGGGGAGTGCGACTTTGGTCGTACCGCGGGTGCGCCTTAGGTATGGCGTGGAGTCCTGTGGCGGATACGCGCGACTGCGGCCGGATCGACGGGTGGCGGTCGTGCCGTCACGACGCGGCCGTGTCGTACGACCAAAGTCTCGACGCAAGACCCACCTCTGCCGGCTTGTAACGTCGCGCGTGGCGCACCGAGTGTGACTGCCGCGAGAGTTCCGTGGAATCGCAGACGCCCCCGCCTGAATGCTGCGCCTCGATCGCGCGGTCCTCCCCCGCAATTCCCCGTCCCACCCCGTGCAGTCACCCCACGCCCAGACCTCCCTCCCCGGAGGGTTCGTGTGTCACGTCAGCGAGCGCGTTGTCGTTACCGCGTGGATACTGCCTTCAGCATCGTCCACCTGAACCCGACAGGCGCAGGCACCCCTTTCGCTCCGTCCTCCCCAAGGCGGGCGCAACCAGCAACACCCAATCCGAACATGAAGAAACAAAACCCGATGTGCGCCCTGCTGTGCGCGGCCCTGGCCGCACAGCCCGCGCTCCTCGCCCAGACGACAGCGCCGGCACCTGAAGCCCAGGAGCCCGCCCGGACCACGGCGCAGACAACGACGGCCGGGGATCCGGCCGACGACGACGAGATGGTGACCTTGTCTCCATTCGAGGTCGTGGCCGGTGAGGACCAGGGATACCAGGCCACGGACACGCTGAGCGGGACACGCATTCGCACGAGTCTGCGCGATGTCGGTTCCGCGATCTCGGTCGCCACGGCCGAGTTCATGAACGACATCGGCGCGACCGATGCGCAGACGCTGCTTCAGTACATGACCAACACCGAGGTGGGAGGTATCCAGGGCAACTTCCTTCTCGGAGGACAGCTGAGCGATTCAGCGTCCATCAACGACAATGCCGCCCGGCAGAATCCCCAGGGCAACACGCGAATCCGTGGATTGAACGCGGCCGACAACACCCGCGACTTCTTTCTCACGGATATTCCGTTCGACACCTACAACACCTCGCGCATCGACGTTCAGCGCGGGCCGAACTCGATCCTGTTCGGCAACGGGAGTCCCGCAGGCATCATCAACGGCTCCACCGACGGTGCGGTCCTCGGACAGAATTCCGCGACCGTGCAGGCACGGGTGGGCAGCTACGGCAGCTACCGGGGCAGCTTCAACTTCAACGTCGACCTCCTGCCCAAGGAACTCGCCGTCCGCTTCGCCACGCTCTACGACAAGGAGTACTTCAAGCAGGATCCGGCCTTCGAGCGGGACGCACGCAACTACGGCGCGGTCCGGTGGGAACCCGGCTTCCTCAAGAAGGGCTCCGCTCGCACCACGGTCAGGCTCTCCTACGAGCACGGAAACATCTCGGCGAATCGTCCGCGCGTGAACACGATCAACGACGCGATCACGCCGTGGTTCCGGCAGACAGCGGAGGAGCTTCGCTCCCCCTACCCACTCGGGCGACCCGAGGGCGTGGACCAGACGCTGCTAGGCGTGCTGACTCCCTTGAAGACGCATGCCGGCTACGATCCCTTCGTCACGACCATCTCGGATTCGAATCTCACCCGGCTGCGGCCCGATGTCGGCGCCCGCGCGAACTTCAACGCCACGACGAATCCGAACACGGAGCCGTGGCTGGGTGGTCTGACCAAGACCAACGAACAGGGCGCCTCCCAGCTCGGGCCCGGCTTCGACGTCAGCGGCGGCGGCTACAACGCATGGCAGGCCCGCTTCTATGACCCGCACTCGAGCGAACTCGGGATGTATGTCTACCCCTCCTTCGGCAGTGCCAACTACTGGGCGGTGAACTCCGCGGGCATGCGCGACGGAAACGGCATCAATGGCATCCGGGGCCCGGATCAGACCGGTCTCCTGCGCCTTGACCAGTATTCATTTCGCGGACTCGGGTCCCTGCTCTACACGCTGCAGGGTGTCTGGCGCGCCACGACGATCACCGATCCTTCGGTCTTCGACTTCTACAACAAGTTGATCGACGGTCCGAACAAGGGTGAAGGGTCGAAGTTCGACGCGTTCAACGCCACGATCGATCAGACCTTCTGGAACGACCGCGCCGGCTTCCAGTTCGCCTACGATCGGCAGGACTACATGAGCTACCGTTGGGCGATGCTGAACAACCCGACGCTGACCATCGACATCTACACGAAGCTGCCGATCGCGACCTACGACTCCGCGACCGGGTTGTATGCGCCGGTGGACAATCCGAACTTCGGCCGGCCCTACATCGTCAGCGCCGCCACGGGAAACAACATCTCGAGCAACAAGCGCACGACCCAGCGGCTGACCCCGTTCGTGGACCTCGACTTCAAGAAGCTCCTCAACACGGACAACTGGGCCACGAAGATCCTCGGCCGGCACACGATCACGGGTCTGTACGAACACAATGAATACCGTTCCGAGAGCATGGGCTACGCGCTCTACTCGGTGGATCCGAACCAGGCCGCCGTCATCTTCGGACCGAACCGCACGGCAACCGGCGGCGAGCGCAACGTGGCCACCTACTCGTACATCGGGCCGAACATGGCCGCGGCGACGTCGCTCTCGGGCGCCAGGTTGTCCGCGATCACCGCACTGCAGCAGCCCCGCTCGTACTATCAGGCGGGTTCCAACACCCTGGCGTCGAACGCGTATTGGTGGGACTCAACCTGGACCGGCGCGGCCCTGCCGGCCGGCGCTTCCGCGGTCTGGACACGCCCGGCCCTCGGCCTGGCTCCGAATCAAGTGGGCACATCCACCAGCGCCTCGGAGAACGTGCAGGCTGAGAATCCCGTGAACTATCGCGGTTGGGGCGGAACGCCGCGTGGGCTGAACGTCATGAACTCCCAGTTCGGCGACCCCAAGGATCTCGCGCTCAGCGCCAGCGAGTCCAAGCGCAAGATCACGTCGACGGCCATCGTCGACCAGTGGAAGCTGCTCGACAACAACGTCGTGATCATGGGCGGGCTTCGCCAGGACAAGGTGGAGACCTACATTCCGGGCAATCCGGCGCTGCCCGCCGACTCCACGGCTCGCACGGGTTCCCGCGACCGGCCTTCGACGACCGGACTCGTTGACTGGGACGCACCGTTCGCTTTTCCGGATTCGCCCAGCTCCACCTACACGAGCGACTGGATGAAGACCTACGGCGTGGTGCTGCACACTCCGGACTTCATCGATCGCAAGCTGCCCTATGGTCTTGAATTCAGCGTGTTCTACAACAGCTCGGAGAACTTCCAGCCGCTGGGCCGCAAGGACGTGATCACAGGAGAGGATCTCACACCTCCCACCGGCGAGACCGAGGACTACGGCATCATGGTGAGCGCCCTGGATGGGCGGGTCTCCTTGCGCGTGACGCGTTACGAAACGAAGGTGAAGGGGGCGTCGCTTCAGGACAACTCGATCATCAACTTCATCCGGGACGAGGTCATCCGCGGACTCCAGTTCTCGAAGTCGGTGCTCTGGATCCGCGACGTGAACAACGGCGCCAACGGCGGCGAACCCGGCACGGCCGGCAATGGCGGTTACCACTTCCGCGCAACCACGCTTCCCAATGGCGGCGAGACCCTCGATGCGACGCATTGGTTCGCGTGGCAGCCGGCTCGTCCGGCGACCGCCGCCGAACCGTGGACCCTCGCCGAGTGGCAGGCCGAGGAGGCCCACGCGATACGCGCGGCCAACGCGTTCCTGGAGTCGCTGAACACGCCGGAGGCCCAGCAGTTCCTCACGGTCTACAACATTGATCCCAATGCCTGGAACTACTCCCTGGCGAACAATGGCATCAACGCCCAGGCGCCCTCCGGCCTCTCGGTCACCGCGGACACGGAGTCGCACGGCACGGAGTACGAGTTGTTCCTGCGACCGATGCCGAACTGGAGCGTGACCCTGAATGCGTCGAAGACATTCGCCACCCGCACGAACATGGCGGGCAACGTGGCTGAATGGCTGGATACGCGGTGGGCGCTCTACAACGAGCCTGACCCGGAGTATCCCGGCGGATTGCTGGCCGGCGATGTCCGTTGGTTCGGTGGCGGCCAGGGCAACGTGTCCTCGGGAAATGCACGGTTCGGAAGAAACGGATACAAATTCTTCAGCGAGTTCAACGCCCTCGAAGGCACCAACGTGCCGGAACTGCGGCCGTGGCGATTCAACGCCGTGACAAACTACTCGTTCAATCGCGGTTCACTGAAAGGCATGTTCGTCGGCGGAGCGTTCCGGTGGG
>Ga0315910_10003882_pt1 | contig 12586 bp, 11 predicted proteins | sample EdamamesoilMG_FD_204470 | JGI IMG/M metagenome (GOLD analysis project Ga0315910, IMG submission 204470) | Garden soil microbial communities collected in Santa Monica, California, United States - Edamame soil | ecosystem: Environmental > Terrestrial > Soil > Garden | place: USA: California... | reverse complement strand
ATTGCGCACCGTCTGTCCGTTCTGCACTGATGAGCGTGTGTAGAAGCCGGAGCTGATCGCGGTGTTGCCGAAGACCTGCACGCGATGCTCGCCCAGCGAAATGGTGGAGTCGCCAAGGTTGGGCAGGTCCTTGAAATAGTCCTTCACCAGCGCCGGCGAGTCGCGCAGCACCGGCGATGAGGTGCCAAGGAACACGGCATCCGGCGCATACAGTGCCACGATGTCGACGGTGCTCTTGCGGTTGAAGGCGTCGATCCAGCGGCCGGTTGCCGCATCCACGTCCGACTTGTCGTCGGCAAAGGCCACGGGCGCCAGCAGCACCGGCAGAAGCGCGAGCATGAGTGCGACGCGGCGCGAAGAATTCCTGTTCATCGTTTCCCCCGGGAGCAATCGATCCGCGACTCTACTCCGCGAGCGGCTTGCTGAGGAAGCGCGTCGGACCCGAGCTGCCGTACACCACATTGCGGAAACCGAAGCGCTCATAGAGCTGCAGCGCCGGCGAGTTGTCGTCCTGCACTTCCAGGGTGAGCTTGCAGTACCCGCCATCGCGCGCATGCTGCTCTGCCGCCGTCAGCAGCGCGCGGCCGATTCCGCCACCGCGGCGGCCGGGCAGCACTGCCAGGTCATGGATATTGAGCAAGGAGCGCGCGTGGAAGGTGGAGAAGCCGGTGAACGCCACGCAGATGCCGACGGCCTCCGCACCCTGGAATGCCAGCCAGACCAGCGTCGTGGGATGCCGGCGCAGGCCCTCGACCAGGCGCGCGCGGACATCGCCTGTCAGCGGCACACCGCCACCTCGCGGATCCGTCGCGTACGAATCCAGCACCCTGACGATGGCCGCGGCATCCTGCGGATCAACCAGGTCGGCACGGCGCACCTCCAGCGGTGCAATGCCCGTCACTGCGAGCCCTTTGCCGCCTGTTCGATACGCTGGCGCGCCTGCGCCCGTGCCTCCGCCGCATCGGCCATCAGGCGGTACGAAACGTAGTACTTGTAGATGTTGCGTACGTAGGTGGTGGTCTCGATGCCGATCAGGTCGGCGGTCACCACTTCGACGTGATTGAACCAGCGGTTCGGATCCAGGCCGCGCAGCGCCGCTTCCTTGCGCATGCGCGCCATGTTGCCGGGGCCGGCGTTGTAGGCCGCAAAGGCGAACAGCGACCGGTTGGCTTCGTCGAACTTCGCATCCTGGAAATACGTCTCCATCAGCTGGTCCATGTACTTGGTACCGGCATGGATGTTGTTCTCGGTCACGCGGATATCCCCGACACGCATCTCGCGGCCCGTGGCCGGCATGATCTGCATGACTCCGATGGCGCCGACGTGGCTGCGGGCCTTCGGATCGAGCCTCGACTCCTGGAAACCCTGCGCGGCCAGCAGCAGCGGATCGAAGCCATACTCCGTGCCGTACTTGCGGAACAGATCGATGGTTTGCGTGAATCGTTTCTGGGCCGTTGCCGTATTGGAATTCTCCAGGCTCCGCACGCGCTGGCTGAACATGGCGAGCCGAGCCGCCACCGGGTGCGCGCCGCGCACATCGGCGTCGTAGAAATCACCGATCTCGGCCAGCAGCTTCGGACTGCCCTTGCGCAATGCCCATCCGGCCTGGCCGCCGGTGCGCACAGCCGCCCCGGCGTTGATCCGCAACTGGGGCAGCAGCGGCGCCCACATGCGCGCCAGGAAATCGTCCACCACGATGTTGCGCAGCAGCCCGGCGTTGAGCATGTCCATCAGTTCTTCGTCTTCGAGCGGATCGGGAACGGGCTGGATGCGAACCACCGGCTTGTGTGCCGCGCGCAGGCGTTCATTGAGCGCGGTCAGGCTCTCGAAGTAGCTGGAGGATCGGCGCACATGCACGGTCTGCCCGGCCAGATCCTCCACGCTGGCGATGGCCGGCACATCGGCGCGGTTCAGCACCACTTCGGAGTACGCGCGAAGATCGGCCGGCAGGTAGAAATCCACGATCTGCTGGCGCTCCGGCGTCACGGTCAGCGCTCCGGCGGCGACGTCCCCGCGGCCTTCCGTGAGTCCGCTGAGCAGCCGGTCACGCGTGGTCGGAATCAGCACCAGGGTGATGGGCCGGCCATCGAGGGCCTTGCGGTACTTGCGGTTGAGGAAGCGCTCGAAGTCGCGCATCAGGTCGGAACTGATGCCGCGCTCATGACCCCGGTCGTTGAAGAAAAACGTACGGCTGTGGGGCACCAGCACGCGGATTGCGCGCCGTTCCATCATGCCGTCGAAATCGCCCTGCCAGGTGCCTACCGAGAGCGAAAGGGCGCGCTGCCCGGCGGCGGGAGGTTCTGCCGCGTGAACCGCTGCAGACAGTGCCAGAAGCAGGCCAGCCGCAAGGCCGGCCCGCCCCCTGGAGATTCTCAGTCGATCAATAACCGCGCCAGACAAAGCCCAGCTTCACCTGCAGCACGCCCGGAGTGCCGGCGTTGTTCAGGTCGATCCAGTGCTCCTCGATACCGAGGCGCACCGAAGAGCTGCGGCCGAAGTCGAAACGCACACCGCCGCCGACCTGGTACGTGAATTCATCGACGCCCTTGGTGGGCTGCACCGAGGTGCAGATGTAGCCGTACCAGGGATCCCACCAGCAGCCCGTCGAGGGGCGACCATTGGGAATGTTGGTGTCGATGAAGGAGTAGCCGATGCCCGCCATGATGTATGGGGTGATGGGCTTGTCCATCAGGTTGTAGTGCAGGTCCACGCGCGGCGTGAAGGCTTCCATGTCGCCGGAGATGCCGAGGATGGGCTGTGCGCCACCGTCCCGGACGATGTCGGCGTCATAGTCGACTTCCGCATAGTCGAGCGCGAAGTGCAGTTCCAGGTGCGGGTTGAAACGGTAGCCGAAGGTGAACGAGAGACCGAAGTCATCGTCCAGATGCAGCTTGGAGCCACCGCTGAAGTCGATGGTCTTGCTGTCCTGGTAGACGAGGTCGATGCCCACATCCCAGCCCGGTTCGCGCGACTGGGCGCTGGCGGCGCCCGCGAATGCCAGACCCGCCAAGGCGAGTGCCAAATACCTGCTCTTCAAGAACCGACCCATAACCGCCTCCTTGGATTGCGGAAATCAACTGCACCTAATGATAGCGATCGCCCGCGCAAACCGGTTCAGGGACCAAAGTCGTACATCAGTCGCTGCCTAGGAAGCTTTCAATCCGGCTGATGGTTTCCGCGTTTCGCAACAAGCCACTATGTCCCATCCCTTTCGTGGCATGGAACTGCCCATTGGGGAACCGATTGTAAAGATGTTGGCTGTGCGCAACCGGCACGATGTCGTCATCCAGGTCATGGACCAGCAGCATCGGCACCGCGCTGCGCGACAGGTCGGCGCCCGCCACGAAGCGCTCTGGTGCCTCGCCAAAGCGACGACGGAACAGCGCCGCCATGCGCTCACGCGTGGCAGCGCCGATCCGGAACATCTGATGGAAGGATTCGATCAGGAAGGGTGCGCCCGAGGGCATGCTGATCAGCACCAGGCGTTGTACGGCGGGCTTTGGGGCAGATCCGGACAGCCACAGGGCGATGGCCAGCGCTCCCAGCGAATGGCCCACCAGGGCGTGCACTGGCCCCAGGTGGCGCTCCAGGGCATCGAGCGTGGCCATGAACTGCGGCAGGCTGGAACTGCGCCCGGGCGACAGGCCATGGCCGGGCGCATCCGGCGCCAGCACGCGCCATCCCGCCCCGGCCAGCGACGCGGCGAGGGGGGCGAACCGGGGCGCATGCGAGCCCCAGCCATGCAGGATGACCACGGTGCGCGGGCCAGCGCCCCACTCATAGACCCGCACATGCCCCTTGCCGCAGGGCACCTGATGTACACGGGCCTGGCGCACCACCTCGGCATCGGCCGGGTCGAGACGACGGCGGCTGGGGGTCAGGAAGAGCCGGAAGGCCAGCCTCGCCGCCAGGCGACTGCTGAACGCCTGCAGCACGCCCAGCGTGCTCCGCAACCACCGAAGCTGGGTTGCGGACACATGCGGGAGCCGGCGCGGGGTGGGACGCGCTATGCGCCGCCCTCTTCACGCGCGATGGCGCGGTAGCCGATGTCGCGCCGGACCTGCGCGCCATCGAAGTGCACGGCGTCGACCAGCCCGTAGGCCTCGCGCTGTGCCGCGCGAACCGTGGTCCCCAGGCCTACCGCGCAGAACACGCGCCCGCCAGCCGTCACCACATCTTCCGCGCGCTGGGCCGTGCCGGCGTGGAAGAGTTTTCCTGGCAGCGTGTCTGCGAGATCCAGTCCCTGCACGACATCGCCCTTGCGCACCTCATCCGGATAGCCATGCGCGGCGATGACCACACCCAGCGCCGCGCGCGGATCCCATGCGGCCTGCGCGGTATCCAGCCTGCCCGCAAGGGCGGCTTCGCACAGCGCCGTCAGGTCCGACTGCAGGCGCGAGAGCACCGGCTGCGTTTCCGGATCGCCGAAACGCACGTTGTACTCGATGACGCGCGGCGCGCCGCTGGCATCGATCATCAGTCCGGCATAGAGGAAGCCCGTGAACGGCATGCCATCGGCCGCGAGGCCGCGCACGGTAGGGCCGATCACCTCGCGCATGATGCGGTCGTGCACGGCGGGCGTGACCACCGGCGCAGGCGAGTAGGCGCCCATGCCTCCGGTGTTCGGACCCTGGTCCGCATCGCGCAGCCGCTTGTGGTCCTGGCTGCTGGCCATGGGTACCACGTTTCGTCCGTCACACATGACGATGAAGCTGGCTTCCTCGCCCTCGAGGAATTCCTCGATGACGATCTCATGCCCCGCGTCACCGAACCGGCCGTGCAGCATCGACTCGGCCGCTTCGAGGGCTTCCTGAGTTGTCTGCGCGATGATCACGCCCTTGCCTGCGGCCAGGCCACTGGCCTTGACCACGATGGGCGTTCGCTGCGCGGCCAGCCAGGCCGGGTCGAAGTCCTCGCGCGTGAAGCGTCGATACCCGGCGGTGGGAATGCCATGACGTTGCAGGAAAGCCTTGGTGAACGCCTTGGAGCCTTCGAGCTGCGCAGGCGCCTTCAAGGGGCCAAAGCAGGGCAGCCGGCGTGCCGCGAACACGTCGACGATGCCCGCGACCAGCGGCCCTTCCGGTCCCACGATGGTCAGGTTCACGCCCTCGCGTTCGGCGAAGTCGGCCAGTTCCTGCAGCCGGTCCGCGGCGATGGGCACATTGCGCACCTTGGGTTCGCGCGCTGTGCCGGCATTGCCAGGCGCCACCAGTACCTCGGTGACCCGCGGTGACTGTGCGCACTTCCAGGCCAGCGCGTGCTCGCGTCCGCCGCCACCGATGACCAGGACCTTGTACGCCGTGCCCATCGTCAGTGCCGGAAGTGCCGCATGCCGGTGAACAGCATGGCGAGGCCATGTTCGTTCGCGGCGGCGATGACTTCGGCATCGCGCATCGACCCGCCCGGCTGGATGACGGCCGTGACGCCCTGGCCGGCTGCCACATCCACGCCATCGCGGAAGGGGAAGAAGGCATCGGAGGCGACCACCGCACCGCGCACGGTGAGGCCCGCGTCCTCGGCCTTGATGGCGCCGATGCGGCTCGAGTACACGCGGCTCATCTGTCCAGCGCCCACGCCCACCGTCGCCTCGTCGCGCGCGAAGACAATCGCATTGGATTTCACGTAGCGGCACACCGCCCAGGCAAAAGCCAGGTCGCGCCGTTCCTGCGCCGTGGGCTGTCGCGTGGTGACGCAGGGCAGGGCATCGACATCGATGCGGCCCACATCGCGGTCCTGCACCAGTACGCCGCCGCCGACGCTGCGCAGTTCCCGCTCGGCACGCACCGGCTGCAGCGGTCCAGTGAGCAGCACGCGTACATTGGGCTTGTCCGCCAGCACCGCGCCGCAGCCCTGCTGCAGCGATGGGGCGACCAGCACCTCGACGAACTGGCGGCCGAGGATCTGCAGCGCCGTCGCCGAATCGAGCGGCTGGTTGAAGGCGATGATGCCGCCATAGGCCGAGGTCGGGTCGGTGCGGTACGCCAGCTCATAGGCCTCGGCCAGGCTGCCCGCCACCGCCACTCCGCAGGGATTCGCATGCTTGACGATCACGCAGGCGGGTTGCGCGAACTGCCGTACGCATTCCAGGGCCGTGTCCGCGTCGGCGATGTTGTTGAAGGAGAGTTCCTTGCCCTGCACCACCTGCGCGCCGGCCACGCTGTCGGGCGGTCCGCCGGCGGTCCGGTAGAACGCCGCCCGCTGATGCGGGTTCTCGCCATAGCGCAGCGTCGCGATGCGTGACAGCCCGATACCCAGTTCGGCCGGGAAGGGATCCGTGCCGTGCTGTCGCGACAGATAGCCCGCCACCAGCGAGTCATAGCAGGCCGTGTGCGAGAAGGCCTTGGCCGCGAGTCCCGCGCGGAAGGCGAAAGTGGTTGCACCGCCATGCGCCGCCAGCTCCTGCAGCAGCCGCGGATAGTCGGTTGGGTCGACGACCACGGTGACATCGGCGTGATTCTTGGCCGCGCCGCGCAGCATGGCCGGTCCCCCAACGTCGATGTTCTCGATGGCCTCGTCGTAGCTCACGCCGGGCTTCGCCACCGTCGCCGCAAAGGGATACAGGTTGACGATCAGCAGGTCGATGGGCGCGATCCCCTCGCGTGCCATCAGGGCCTCGTCGGTGCCGCGGCGACCCAGCAGGCCGCCATGGATCTTCGGATGCAGCGTCTTGACCCGGCCGGCCATGATCTCGGGGAAGCCCGTGACCTCGGCCACCTCGCGGACGGCAATGCCGGCTTCGGTCAGCGCACGGGCCGTTCCGCCGGTGGAGATCAGTTCGATGCCGCGCGCCGCCAGGGCGCGCGCCACGTCCGTCAGACCGGTCTTGTCGGAAACAGAGAGAAGGGCGCGCCGGACCGGCTGATCCATGGAGTCAGGGGTGATGTCTGTTCAGGACGACAGTCCGAACTGTCGCAGTTTCTTGCGCAGCGTGCCGCGGGTGATGCCCAGGATGACCGCCGCCTGGCTCTGGTTGCCCTTGGCGTGGTCGAGCACGGTGCGGAACAGCGGCTCCTCGATCTCGCGCATCACCAGATCATACAGGTGCGCGGGGCGATGGCCGTTGAGGCTGGCGAAGTAGTCGGAGAGGGCGCGTTCGGCGTGGTTGCGGAGGGGCAGGTCAATGGCGCTGGAGCTGCCGTTCTTCCTGGTCGCGGCCGTGGTGCCGCTCTTCTGACTCGTTGCCCGCATCTGCTCGCTCCTGACCCGGATTCTTGTTCTCGTTATCCGACCAATTGCCAAAGCGCTCGGCGGCGACCGCGAACTGCACCGACGAGTTTTCCGCGGCCATCAATGCTGGCCGGAAGTCCACTGTGTCGGTGTGTTGCTGGCAGTACCAGCCGAGGTGCTTGCGCGCTATCCGTACGCCGGCCGCTTCTCCATGAAAAGCGTACAGCGCCGTGATGTGCTCAAGAATGATATCTCTGATCTCTGCGCGCAAGAGTGACGGAGATTTTTTCCCGGTTGTGACAAATGAATTGACATCGCGAAAGATCCATGGCGAGCCGTGCGCCGCGCGACCGATCATCGCCGCATCCGCGCGCGTGAAATTCAGCACGAAACAAGCCTTTTCAGCGCTGTCAATATCTCCGTTGGCAATTACGGGAATCGCTGCCTCCGCGCAGATGGCGCGGATTGTTTCGTATTCGGCTTCGCCTTCGTAGAAGTCCTCGCGCGTGCGGCCATGCACCGCGATGGCGCGCACGCCGGACTGTGTTGCGATGCGTGATATCTGCAATGCATTCACACGCGTGCGATCGATGCCGGTGCGGATCTTGACAGTGACCGGAACGGCAACCGCTTTCACGACCTGTTCCAGGATCCGTCCAACGAGCAGCTCATCGCCGAGCAATGCGGAGCCGCAGAGCTTGCCGTATACCTTCTTCGCGGGGCAGCCCATGTTGATGTCGATGATCTGCGCGCCCAGGTCGACATTGGCGCGCGCCGCATCGGCGAGCTGCGCGGGATCATTGCCCGCGAGCTGCACCACGCGCGGTTCGGGTTCGCCCTCGTGGTTCATCCGCGCGCGGGTCTTCGCCGTGTTCCACAGCCGCTGGTCGGCGGTGATCATTTCCGAGGCGGCGAGGCCGGCGCCGAAGCGCCGGCACAGCACGCGGAACGGCCGGTCGGTGACACCGGCCATGGGCGCCAGCACGGTGGGAGCCGTGATGCGCCAGGGGCCCACCTGATAGCCGGTCGCGCGGGTGTCCGCCAGGGCCGTCGCGGCGCTCATGGCTCGTTGCTGCAATGGAGCGCGCCGCCCGAGTCGGGGAGGCAGGCGTCCAGTTCAAATCCCACGGCCTGCCGATTCGGGTCGTCGAGGGTGAGTTCGGCATCCAGCCGCTGGTCGGCGCGCATCCGCGAGGGAACATCGCCCCGCAGATACCCCTGGGGTGGCACTGCCGTGCGGGTCAGCGCATTGCCGAAGCGGTCCTGCAGCGTGACGCGGATCATCGGCGGCGGCTGCGCGCGCGTGGCCCGGTTCTGTACCGTCGCGCGCAGCACGATCTGCGTGGCCGTACCCGGCATGGCCTCGCCGCCGAGCTGGCGCAGGTCATAGGCCTTCAGGTCCCACCGCGGCTCCAGCGTCACGCCAAACGCGCCATACAGCGTCTTCAGCGTTCCCTCGGCCCAGGGCTGGGCCACCAGCTTCTGCCGGTAGTGGTGCACCACCTGTGCGAGGAGCAGCACCCCCAGCACCGCGGCCGCTGCCTTCCACCCCCAGTGCGTCCGCGGCGGGCTGGCGATGAAGTCGGTGGCCAGTTCCGGTTCCTCGGCGTACTCGATGACCACTTCTTCGGGCTCGAACTCCTGCACTTCCAGTGAGTCGTCCGGATCGGCATCGTCGGAGGTGGTCTCGGGCGCCTCGCCGATCTGCTCCGCGATGTGCTGGAGCTGGGCATCCACGTCGGCCTCGTCGACGTGCTCCTCGGTCTGCAGAAATCCGTCGCCCTCGAGAACGATGGTCTCGAAGGTGCCGGTTGCGAGCTGCTCCACCACGTCCACTTCGGATCGCTGCGGCTCGATCCGCGTGACTTTCGACCACTCCTCTGGCAGCGCGGGCTGCCGGGCGGGTTCAGGCGCCGGCGCGGGTTCAGGCTCGAGCTGTGGCTCGAGCTGCGGCTCGGGCTCCGGCTCGGGCGGTGCCACGAGCTCCGGCGCGTTCTCCTGCAGTGCCGGCACGGACGTGGTGCCCGTGGCCACATGCCCCGACTGCTGCTCGCGCGCCAGATCCTCGGCCAGCGAGATCAGCGCATTGAACACGCGGTCGCAGCGTCCGCAGCGCACGTAGCCCTGGCCCACGCGCAGGTCCACTGGCGTGACCGCCAGATTGAGCCGGCAGTTGGGGCAGGTGGTGAACATGCTGCTCACGCCAGCGTCCCCGAGAGCGCGCTCCAGCCATCGCGTTCCGCGAACACCGAAAGATCCATCCAGCCTGAGAATCCCGCGCGCACCTCGTGCACCTGCTGTTTCAGAATTCCCGCCAGCACGAGCTGGCCACCCGGACGCAGCAGGCCACACAGCCGGGGCGCAAGTTCCACCAGCGTGCCGGCCAGGATGTTGGCCAGCACCACATCGGCTTCGGGCGGCAACGAAGCCTCTTTCTCATGCACTTGGACGATGTTGTCGACGCCGTTCACCAGTGCATTGTCGCGCGTGGCGATCAGCGCCTGCGGATCGATGTCGAAGGCCTGTACATCGCCGGCGCCCAGCAGGGCTGCGGCAATACCCAGCACTCCCGAACCGCAGCCGTAGTCGACCACCCGGGCGCCGGACGGCAGTCGTGAATCCAGCCACGTCAGGCACAGCGCGGTCGAGGGATGGGTGCCGGTGCCGAAGGCAAGCCCGGGATCCAGCCGCACGCAGACATTGTCGGGTCCCTCGGGGAGCTGCTCGTGCGTGGGCACGATCCACAGCCGACGCCCGAATCGCATGGAGTGGAAGTCCTTCAGCCACTCACGCTCCCACACGCGATCGGCCACGCGTTCGGCCCGGATGCGCTCCGCGGGGAGATCGAGGGCGCAGGCCAGCACGATGATGGATTCGGGTCCGGCAGTTTCGGCTGGAAACAGGGCCTGCAGCACTGTCTGCGGCCAGAGCCGCACCTCACCCGGCGCAGGCTCGAGGATGGCGTCATCCACCGCGTCGGTGAGCGTCACCGACAGTGCGCCGGCATCGAACAGCGCCGCCTCGGCCGCCTCGATGCGCGCTTCCAGCGCATCGAGACCCTTCAGGTCCACGCGCAGCGAGAGATATCCGGACATGTCCCGTTGCGCCTGGGCGCGGGCTATTTCAGCCCCAGCCGGCGCTCCAGGTAATGGATGTCCAGTCCGCCCTCGCCAAATGCCGTGTGGCTCAGGATCTCCTGGTGCAGCGCCGTGTTGGTCTTGATGCCCTCCACTACCAGTTCCACCAGCGCGTTCTTCATGCGCGCGATCGCCGCGTCACGGGTCTCGCCGTGGGCGATGAGCTTGGCCACCATGGAGTCGTAGTTCGGTGGCACGGTGTAGCCCGAGTACACATGGCTGTCGACACGGATGCCCGGACCACCCGGTGCATGCCAGCGCTTCACCAGTCCCGGCGAGGGCATGAAGGTGCGCGCATCTTCGGCGTTGATGCGGCATTCGATGGCATGGCCACGGAACTGGATGTCGCCCTGCGTGAACGGCAGCTTCTCGCCCGAGGCCACCAGCAGCTGCGTCTTCACCAGGTCGATGCCGGTGATCATCTCGGTCACCGGATGCTCCACCTGGATGCGGGTGTTCATCTCGATGAAGTAGAACTCGTTGTCCTGGTACAGGAACTCCAGCGTGCCCGCGCTGCGGTAGCCCACCGCGCGGCAGGCCTCCACCACGCGCTCACCCATCTTCTCGCGCACCTTGTCCGAGAGGCCGGGCGCGGGCGCTTCCTCGATGACCTTCTGGTGGCGGCGCTGCATCGAGCAGTCGCGCTCGCCGAGATGCACCACGTTGCCGTGATTGTCGGCGATCACCTGGAATTCGATGTGGCGCGGCTTCTCGAGGAACTTCTCCATGTAGACCTGCGGATTGCCGAAGGCCGCCTGCGCTTCCTGCTGGGTCACGTTGATGGCGTTGAGCAGCGCCGCTTCCGCGTGCACCACGCGCATGCCGCGGCCGCCGCCGCCGCCGGAGGCCTTGATGATCACCGGATAGCCGATGTGCCGGGCCATCTTCAGGTTTTCATCATTGTCCTGGCCCAGCGGGCCGCCGGAGCCGGGCACGCAGGGCACGCCGGCTTTCTTCATCACATTGATGGCGGAAACCTTGTCGCCCATCATGCGGATGGTCTCGGCCTTCGGGCCGATGAAGGTGAAGCCGCTCTTCTCCACGCGCTCGGCAAAATCCGCGTTCTCGGAAAGGAAGCCATACCCCGGGTGGATGGCCACCGAATCGGTGACCTCCGCCGCGCTGATGATGGCCGGCATGTTCAGGTAGCTCAGCGGCGACGGCGGCGGTCCGATGCACACCGTCTCGTCGGCGAGCAGCACGTGCTTGAGGTTGTTGTCGGCCGTGGAGTGCACGGCGACGGTCTTGATGTCCAGCTCGCGGCAGGCGCGCAGGATGCGCAGCGCAATTTCTCCGCGGTTGGCAATGACGACTTTGTCGAGCACGCGCGCTTTACTCGATCACGAACAGCGGCTGGCCGAACTCCACCGCCTCGCCGTTCTTCACCATGATGGCCGTGACCTTGCCGGCGCGGTCGCTCTCGATCTGGTTCATCATCTTCATGGCCTCGATGATGCACAGCACCTGGCCTTCCTTGACGTCATCGCCTACCGAGACGAAGGGCTTGGCCGTGGGCGAGGACGCGGCATAGAACGTGCCCACCATGGGCGCCGGCACGATGTTGGCGTCGTCCTTGCGGCGGGCATGCGAGGTCGGGGCGCCAGCGGCTTCGTGCGCCGGTGCCGCGGCGGCAGGCGCGGCCATCGGCGCGGCGGTGATGAACTGGGGCACGGCGGCGCCAGTAGGCATGCGGCTGATGCGCACGGCCTCTTCACCCTCCTTGATCTCGATTTCCGCGATGCCGGATTCCTCCAGCAGCTCGATCAGCTTCTTGACCTTGCGAATGTCCATGAAAACTCCTGCAAAAAACCTGGCGAATGACCCGCTTCAGCGGGTCGGAGCGGTGGCGAGGCGGCTGGCGACTGCGCGCAGCGCCAGTTCATAGCCCAGCGGACCCAGGCCGACGATCTGGCCCACCGCGATGTCCGAGAAATACGAGTGCCGCCGGAATTCCTCCCGTGCGTGCACATTGGAAAGATGCACCTCGATGAACGGCAGCGACACCCCGAGGATGGCGTCACGCAGCGCGATGCTCGTGTGCGTGAAAGCGCCGGGATTGATGATGAGGAAGGCGATGCCCTGCGATTTGGCCTGCTGGACGGCGTCGACCAGGTCGTGCTCGGCATTGCTCTGCTTCGCGGTCAGCTCGTGCCCCAGGTCCCGGGCCAGCGCGGCACAGCGCGCAACGATGGCGTCCAGCGTGTCCTGGCCGTAAAGTCCCGGTTCCCGGGTTCCCAGCAGGTTAAGGTTGGGCCCGTTCAGCAGCAGCAGTCGCGCCATCG
>Ga0315910_10003881_pt1 | contig 12589 bp, 10 predicted proteins | sample EdamamesoilMG_FD_204470 | JGI IMG/M metagenome (GOLD analysis project Ga0315910, IMG submission 204470) | Garden soil microbial communities collected in Santa Monica, California, United States - Edamame soil | ecosystem: Environmental > Terrestrial > Soil > Garden | place: USA: California... | reverse complement strand
AGCGCCTCGTACAGCTCAGGACGAACGCCTAGCCTCGGCCTTCGGCCTCGGCGCTCTCAGCTCTCAGCTCTCGCCCCCGCAGGCTCAGTTCCCTGTGGTCTTGCCCGCGAGGTTCGGCGGTGGGCGCACGCGCAGTGAAAGCTGACAGCTGATTGCGGGCGGCCGCCTGCCGCCCCAGGGAAGTTGGCCTGACCGGGGCTCTTCAGTAAATGGTCGGTTGCGCATGCCAGCGACTGACACGAGTCCCGACGAACCGGAGCGAGCTCCGCGTGGGCGCACGCTCGGCTGGACCAGTTCGATCTACTTCGGCGAAGGTCTGCCGTGGTCGGTGCTGCACCAGGTGGCATCGGAATATCTGACGGCCATCGGCATGCCGGCGCGCGAGGTGGGGTACACCGGTTGGCTCAACGGGAGCACCCTGCTCAAGTTCCTGTGGAGCCCGTTGGTGGATCTGTTCGGCACGTTGAAGCGCTGGATGGTGGCCACGCAGGTGCTGCTCGGAGTCGGGGTGGGGGTGCTGGCGCTGGTGGCTCATCGTCTAGCGGGTGTGCCGGGTGACAAGGACACTCGTTGGATCTGGCTGACGCTGCTGGGGCTCGGCGTGCTCTCTGCGACCTACGACATCGCGTGCGACGGCTACTACATGGGCGCGCTCCGGAAGCACGACCAGGCTCGTTATTCGGGAACCCGAGTGGCGGCCTACCGCGCGGCCATGCTGGTGGGCTCTTCCGGGCTGGTATTTCTGGGGGGCTATTTCAACTGGCTCGTGGCGTTCGGACTCGCTGCGCTGCTGCTCCTGGCGCTCGCGCTCGTACACCAGCGGATCTTGAAGGAGGTGCCGCGCTCGGGACAGGAACCCGCGGCCCCCGAGGCAGCCGTCGAGAGCGTTGGCTGGCAGCGTCGCCTGGCTCACGTCAAGGACGCGTACCTGAGCTTCCTGCTGCAGCCGAAAGCGCTGCTGATTCTCGGGTTCTTGCTCAGCTACAAGATGTCGGACAACCTGGTGTCATCGATGAGCAAGATGCTCTTCGCTCGTGAGCTGGGCGTGCCCACGGACGTGCGCGGCCTGCTCAACAGCTTGAGCCTCGGTGCCAGCATCGTGGGGGCGATCGTGGGTGGGGCGTGGATCGCGAAGCATTCGCTCAAGACCACGCTGTTCAGGATCACCGTTCTGATGGCGGCGACGCAGCCCTTGTTCGTAGCGCTCGCCGCGTTCGCGCCGGAGCTTTTGGTCTCGCTGCCGGGGACGGCTCGGGATTCGTCCGAACTCGTCTGGAGCAACGCTTGGCCGGGGCTCAGCGCAGTTGCCTGCGTGATCGTGCTGGAGCAGGTGTCCGGGGGCATGGCGGTCGCGGCGCAGATCGTGTTCATCATGCAACACTCGGCGCCGGAACATCGCGCGGCTCACTACGCGTTTGCCACCGCCGTCTACTCACTGCCGCAGACGGTGATCGGAGGACTGAGCGGGCAACTCTACGAAGGGGTGGGCCCGGTCACGTATTTCTCCATCGTGTCCGCATTGACGTTGCCCGCCGTGGTTCTGGCGCGGGTGGTCCCCACCGAGCGGCTGACGCCGGCGGAGCCCGCCTCAGGCTGAGAATCCGCGCCTCGCTAAATCAAGCCGAGCTGGACGAAGCGAGCTGACCTCCCGTTACTGGGCGATTCGAGGTAAACTTTCCTGGTCGTGAAACTCAAGTGCCCTATGTGTGGCAAGCAGCAGGAGCTCCCCGAGGACCATGGGCCGCGCCCGTTCTGTTCGACTCGCTGCAAACTCGCCGACTTGAACAATTGGCTGAATGAGCGCTACTCGATCCCTTGCGAGCAGCCCGCGGAAGGACTCGTCGATGACGGAACCCAAGACTAGGAAGTCCACCGCCCAGCACCCAAGGGCCCGGCGAGCGAAGCCGCACCGGGCGGGCGGCTTTTCATGAATTCCACTGACAGCGTGCTCAGGGCCATCACGGACGACGGTGCGTTTCGTGTGATCACGGCGCGCACGACCCAAATGGTCGCCCAGGCATCGTCGCTCCAACGCTGCGCAGGGGCTACCGCCAAGACGTTCGCCGAGCTGCTCACTGGCGCCGTATTGTTTCGCGAGACGATGGCTCCCGACCTGAGGGTGCAGGGCATATTGAAAGGTGCGGGTGGTAAAGGCAGCCTAGTCGCTGATTCGCACCCCTCCGGAAGCACTCGCGGCTTGGTTCAGATGCCCGACGGAATGACCGAGATCCGTCTGGGTGACGACGCGATGCTGCAGATGATGCGCACCATGCCTAACGGGCGCATCAATCAGGGTGTGGTTCAGGTGCCTCGCAAGGGTGGCATCTCCGAAGCGCTGATGGTGTACATGCAAACATCTGAACAAGTCGACACGATGCTTGCGGTCAGTGCTTTGCTGGATCAGGAAGGGCAGATCGAAGCTGCGGGAGGCTACTTGGTGCAACTCTTGCCAGAGGTGGGTCGCGGTCCACTCATGCTGATGACGGAGCGCTTGGCCGACTTCCAGAACATCGACCAGCAGCTCAAAAACGGCGGTTTTTCGCCGGAGTCATTGATGGACGAGCTGCTGTTTGGCATGCCGTTCACCCTGCTCGAGCGAGACGACGTGTCGTTTGGTTGCTGGTGCAGCGAGCTGAGGCTCATCTCGGCGCTGGCCACCTTGTCGCGGCAAGAGATCGAGCATCTGATGAAAGATGGCCAAGTGCTCGAAATAAACTGTGACTACTGCGCCAAAGAGTACCGGATCCCTCCCGCCAAGTTGCAGGGCTTGCTCGACCAAAGTTGAGTGTCGCGTCGAGTGGAGCGAGTCGCGACGCCCACGTTTTTGAGGAACTGGCGTGACCTGACCGTGATACGCTTGTCTCGTCGTAACGGAGGGGACAAATGCAGACCCGATCATCCCATCTCGACTCGAATCCCTCGACGCGGGGGAAGCATGCGCTCAAGCTCGGGCCACCGGGCGTTTGGGATCGCGATCCCTTGGAGGATGCGACCGGAGCCATGCTGCTGACGCCGTTGCCCGAGTCGCTGGCGCACGACGAGCTCTTGGTGCGCGCCTGGGTGGGTGCGGCGAGTCGCATCGGCGCGCCCCTGGTTGCCGAGCTCTACTTGGCGGGCATCGATCCGTGGGACAACGAGGTTCGAACCTGGCTCGGCCATGTCGGGCAATGGACGCTGTCCCGCACGAGCAGCGGCGCCATCATGCACTGTTGGGTCGAAGAGCGCGACCTGCGCCACCCGAGCCGCCTGGTAAAACACGTGGAAGAGTTGGTCTCTGCGGTGCGTGCGCGCGTCGAGGCGTACGAAGGCTTCACCCAGCCAGCGTCGGTGCCGAGCGATCACGCTGCCAGCCATCGGCGCCTGGAAGGGCTGTGGGCGGAGTACAAGGCACTGCAGGGGCAAGCTGAGCCTGCGCGGGTACCCGCCGAGCTGGTTGAACTCTCGATGCGAGTGGCGCGCCACGAAGCGAGGCGCTTGCGCCCCAACATGCCCGAACACTGCGATCTCCATGACATCGAGGCGCGTGCCGTGCTGTCGGTCTTCGATAGCTTCGACCAGGCGGCGCGAGCCAACGCCGAACATTTGGTGCCGCGGATCCGGCGCGGGGTGCGTTGGGTGGTGCTCGACGAGCTGCACGGCGAGGCGCAGCTGACCCAGGAAGAGCGGGCGCTGCTCGGCATCGATTCGCTCAAGGTGTCGCTCGAGGACATCGAGTCGAACGAAGAAACGGCAGACAACGCCGGAGGTCGGGCGCCTTGGGGCGAGGACGACTCTGTGCTACGGCCTTCCGAGCCACCAGCATCCAACCCACGGTGGGTCCCCTGCGACCACCTTTCGAACAACGGTAAGTGACCAGTCCCGTTTCAAGTCAATCCAAAGCTCGGGTTTCTCCAGAATCCAGTCTTCCACAATCCAGCAGTGCGGCGGCTTCGAGCGACTCCGCGTCGCTGCTTCGGGCCAGCGCGGCTCTAGGCGTCGCGGTGTGGCTCGGGCATCGTCTGCTCGCGGACACGGACTTGGTCACGAGCACGCTAGCGATGGCCGTGCTCGTGGTCGTCCCCCTAGGCTTGTCGCTGATCCAGCTGAACGCACGGCAAGCCAAGATCTTCGGGTGGCTCAGTCTGCTGCAGCCCTTCGCCGCTTTTGGTGCGCTCCTGGCACTCACGCTCGAGCCGCGCGGCCCCACCGGCCTGTTTGCGATGCCATGGTGCGTGCTGACGCTGGGCGCCGGGGCGGCGGGTGTTTTCGGTCTCACCGCTCGAGAGCCAGGGCAACCACTGGCGCAATCGCTAGCCCTGCTCTTGTTGCCGGCAGGCGGTGGGTGGCTGTTGATCAGCCGGGCGGGCTACGACCCGCTCCAGAGTGGGGTACTGATCGTGCTGATGACGGCCATGCACTTTCATTTCGCCGCCTTCGGAAGCCTCGTCGTGATGGGTTGCAACAGCGATCGCTTGGGCGGCCTCGTGCGGCAAGGCGCGGCATCGGCTCGGCTCCAGCGCTTCGGGTCCTACGCCGCCGTCACCCTGGTGGTGGGATATTTCCTGGTTGCGGTCGGGATCGCGAGCGTTCCGTTCGCGGGAGTGGTGGGCGCCGTGCTGCTGTCCTTGGCGCTGTTTCTGCACGCGTTGCTGCATCTTTTGGTCGTGCTGCGTCATCAACGGGGCGGCCTGGTCAAGTTGCTGCTGTGCATTTCGTCCGCTTCGGTGCTGATGTCGATGCCGCTCGCGTGCGCATGGGCGCTCGGGCAGTGGCTCGGCGTCAGCTACGTCGACTTCAGCTCGATGCTCCGGATCCATGGCATGGCCAACGCCCATGGCTTCGTACTGGCTGGCCTCGTGGGCTTCTGGCTCGATGCCAAAAACCGCGAGGCAGAGCGCGCGCCGCAAGCGACCTCGGAGGTGACCTCCTCGCGCGATCTGGTGGGCTCTGAGAGCCCTTGACAGGACCAAGCCGACACGACCGAGCTTACCCCATGCGTTGTCGTTTCGCTTCGTCAGAGGACCAGGCCGAGCAAGAGGCGCTCGCCCGCTTCGACCGGCGTGCTCTCGCGTTTTTCGAGACACTGCACCCGGCGCTCGATTTCGAAGTCCTCGAAGAAGAGCTGCGTAGCGTCGACGCTGCCTTCGAGCTGGTTGCGGCACGGCGGCGTGACACCGGCCTGCGTCTCGACGTGCGCGCGGATCCCAGGAAGCGTCCTTGCCTCGAGCGCTTCGCGGGGCTCTGCCCCGAGGGCGTGCTCGTCGTCACGGAACGCGGCGCGCGCTCCTTCGACCAGGTCCGAGCCGAAGTGAGGTCGGTGACCGGCCACGAACTCTCGAACGCGCGCGTGCGCGCAGGCATCACACGCGGCCATCTGCTCGACGTGGTCGTGTACCTGGCAGGTAGCTCGGGCAGTTCGGACGTGCACGCCGGACATGCGGCGGAGCTCGCCGTCGAAGGCTGTCTCGGCGAGCGAGTCGTGGACGATTGGGTCTCCGCGATCACGAGCGCGCCGCTGCCTCGGAGTGGACCGATCCGGTTGGTCCAGAGCAACGAAGAGCTCGCGCGCACGTTCTCGTTGAGCGAGCTTCCCCGGGCGGTGGAGCGGGCCGTGGCGGGAGTTCAGCAAGCGCTCCCCGCCGAGCGCCTCGACGTCGCGGCGGCGCGCAACGATTGGGTGATGCTCGAGGTCGGGGAGGCGGAGCCGGCCGCCGCGGCTCAGGCGGACCTGCTGCTCGCGAGCACGTTCCTCCCCGAAATGCTCAAGTGTTTTCTCGAGGGTGCACCGTTCTCGTCGCTCCGGTTCGCGCGCCATGGAGAGCGTTTCGCGTACTTGAAATACGAGAGCACTGGCGAGCTCCGCGAGCGGGTTCGGGCGCGCCAGGCGCTCGAGGATGCGCTCGATGGCCGCTTGCGCGGCGAGGGGCTCGGCGCGGTCGTGGGCAACGGTGTCGGGGTCGCTCACTGCTACGTCGACCTCGCCCTCTTGCACGTCGAACGGGCGCTCGGCGAGCTCGTGGCAGTCGCGCGCCGCGCCGGTTTGCCTAGCAAGAGCTGGGTCTTGTTCTGCGACACCGAGTGGCATTTCGAATGGGTGGGCGTCTGGGAGCACACGCCGCCGCCTGCGCTCTGAGGCGGCGCGGCAGCGGCGTCGCTCAGTCGCGGTTTCGAGCGGCGCGACCGCCGGCGCTCGTGTGGGCTTTGCCCGCGATCGTCGTCGTGGAGCTCTGTGGCAGCACGTTCGGCGCTCCGTTGGTGTTCAGCTTGCTGTTCTACGCGGCTGTGGTGGCGCTGCTGTTCCACGACGGCGCAGCTCCGGCCTTTGCCCGTTCGCGTCGGGTGCGCCGGTGCAGCGGCGTCGTGCTGCTGCTGCTGGGGGTCCTCGGAGCGTGGTTGGGCCTGCCGAACACCGGGGCTCCCGAGCTCGCACGACTGGGCTCCGAGGCGCGGGTCGCGCTCGCGTGTTTCGGGTGCTGGAGCGTCGCTCTTGCGCTGCCGTGGTGTGCGGCGCGCCGCGCCAGCTGGCGGGACCTGGAACGCTTCGGCTGTTTGTTGGCGGCGGGCTTTGCCTGGCTCTTGGCGTCAGGGCACCGTGTACAGCGCCTCGCCGTGTTCCCCGACGACGGCAGCGCGCGCCTGCTCGCGCTGGGCGCCGCGGGCGTATTGCTCGGGCTCGCCGCGACGGCGGGGCGCTGGCAGCGAGCGCGCCTGGTGCTGCTCGTCGGCGTGGGTGTGTATCTACGAGTGCTCGGACTCGGCGTCTGGCAACCCGACCCCAACGTGCGCGACATGCTGCCGCTCGTGGAAGCTGCCGGTGCGGCGCTCGCGCGCGGCGATTCTCCCTACGGGCTCTACGCGATGCAGCGGGGCAGCGTCGTTCCGCTCACGTATTTGCCGGGCCTTTGGCTGCTCCACGAGCTGCCGCGTGCGCTCGGGCTCGCCGTGCGCACGATGTCACTCGTCGCCGACGCTGCCGTCGTACTCAGCCTGTGGTGGGCGGCGTCGGGCGGTGGCCCCGCTGACGGCCTCGCTCGCTGGCGGGCGCGCTGTCTCGCGCTCGCGCTGTCGGCGGTTTGGCTACTGTCGCCGAGCGTGCAGTGGAACGCCATCTACGCGGAACCGCACCCCTATTGGGGGCTCTTGACGCTGCTGTTCGCGGCGACTTTGCGCGGTCGCTTTACGCTCGCTGCCGCCTTGCTCGGTCTCGCGATCGCCACGCGCCAGTTCGCTTGGGTGCTCGCTCCGTTCTGGCTACTCTGGGCCGCACGCGAGCTGGGCTTCGTTCGGGCCCTGAAGCAGCTCCTGCTGGCGGGGACGGTCGCTCTGGGGCTGCTCGTGCCGTTCGTCGCCGCCGAACCCGAAGCGTTCTGGTTCGGCACACTGCGCTGGTTTGCGGACTACGGCCCCGCTCACCGCACCTGGTTTCTGGAGCGCCTCGGATTTGCCGGCAGCTTCTACGCCGCACGAGCGGAGGGCTGGCTGATCCCGCTCGCCGCCGCGGTCGCCTTGGGAGGGATCGGTCTTGGTTTCAGGAGCAGGACACCGCGGGCGTTCTCGAGCCTCGTCGCAGCAACCTACACGCTGGTGATCATGCTGTGTCCGGTGCTCTGGAGCAGCTTCTACCTCGACTGCTTCCTCCTGATCAGCCTGGCAGTTCTGTGCGACCTGCGCTCGACCAGCGTGTGGCCCTCGAGCGGTCCCGGTCGTCCCCTCCCGCGAGCGTACGGGCTGGCGTTGGCGCTCGCGGGCGCACTCTCGTGCTGGCTCGTCTACAGCTTTTGGAATTCCGTGAGCGAGCGTGGGCTGGCCGCAGCACACGCCGCGCTGCTCGAGCACGCCCGGCCCGGCGACGTGCTGGTCGATCGCTCGAGATCTCGCGTGGCCTTCGTGCAACCTCCGCTCGTTGCCGCGCCCCCGTCAGTGCACGTGGTGGGTTCCGAGTTCGATGCCAGCCTCGGGGACGCCGGCGTCTTCCCAGCGTCACGCATTGGCCTGGTCGTGCGAGAGTCGCGCGACGGGCCGCTCGCGCTCGGTTTGCGGCGGGTGGGCCACACGATCGCCGAGGGGCGCTCGGGAGAGTACGCCTGGCTCTGGGTGGCTCCAGATCCGGTGCTGGGTCGGCTCTCCGCGGGGCTTTCGGGGGGCGTGTTTCGCACGCGCCACGGCGTTTTTCCGCTCGAGCCGACGCCGGAGCGAGGTCTCGCGCCGCGCATCCCCAGCGTCATCGACGTGCGCGAGACGAGCTGTCTCATCGGCGCAAAGCCGCGGCACCTCGTGTTCGCACATCCGAGTGAGCTGGGTGCGCTCGAGCTCACGTTTACGGCGCCCGCTCGAGCGCGCCGGTTGCTGTTGTTCGCGGGCTTCGACGATCGCGTCGTGCTTTGGGGACGCGCGGAGGCGAAGCTAGCCGTGCGCTTCGGCGGAGTTGCCGCCGGGGAGCTCAGCGTCCCCAACCTGCCCGGGGTAGCTTGGCAGGTGTTCTCGCTGCCACCCGCCCAAGCGCCGGGACGGCTCGAGCTCGTGCTGACGACCACGCACGATCGCCAGCGCTGGTTGTGCCTCGACGGTGCCTGGCTGTAGCGCTTTGCTCAGAGTAGGCGGTCCAAGAGCGCGCTGAGCTCGCGCAGCGGTGCGTGGTGCGCGAGGCGCGTGAGCCCAGCCCGGACCTTCGCCAGGGTTGGCTCCACGAAGCGCAGGAAATCCGGGTTCTTGTTGACGCGATCGATGAAGACGAAGCGACCGGCGTCCTTCAGTTTGCGCTGCACCGTGATGGTGTCGAATTCTTCGCCGACCTGGCGCCGCTGCTGCTGGTCGAGGCCGAGGTGCCCGGCGTACTCGTCGAGACGAGCTTCGACGAAGTCGCGAGAAAACGTCTGATAGCTATCCGTCAAGAGAGCTACCAGGTCGTAGACGCGGGGGCCGAGCAACGCGTCCTGAAAGTCGATCCAGGTGAGCCTGGGGCCGTCCGGCGCGACGGTCACCATCAAGTTGCGACTCTGGTAGTCGCGGTGCACGAACCCGCGCGGCCACCCCGAAATCGTGCGCGCGAGAAAGTCAGCGGCGGCGTCGAAGGTCGCGCGGTCTTGGCTCGCGAGCTCGACGCCTTGCGCCTCGAGGCCCCACTCTCGGAAATGCTCGACCTCCCAGTAGAGAAGGTCGTAGTCGAAGGCTCGCTCGCGCACGATGCAATTGCTCGGCAACTCGGCGAGCGCGCGCTGCGCCACAGCCAGGTCGCGCACGGCGATCTTGTAGAGCAACTCGCGTTGCTCGGGAAACTCGCTCAGGAAGTTAGCGAGCGTGTGATCGCCCAGGTCTTCGACCAAGAGCACGCCCTCGGAACAGGCCTCGTGCATGATGCTGGGTACGCGCACGCCGCGATCGGCGAGCAGGTCCCGGACCTCGAGGAACGGCCAGCGCCGTCCGTGATCGGCGACCTTGGCGATCTCTTGGCTCTGGCCCGGCACATGCATGGCAATGGCCGTCCCCTGCCCAAGCTGCACGCGGAAGAAACGTCGGGTGGATGCGCCGCCGCGCAGCTCTTCGGTCGGCACGGGCGCATCACGTCCCGAGTATCTCGAAACCACGCGTCCTACGGTCGTGAGGGGGTCTTGCTCCACTGGTCTCTGCTCTGCTCTGCTCTCGCTAGCTTAGGGTCGTCGCCTACCCGAGGCTCGAAAAATGGAGTACACCGCTTCTCGGCGTGCCGCTACCCAAGCTTGGAAATGGTTGGACCCGAAGGCTCGAAACCGTCGGCCAAGCTCTGCTGCCGACCGGCGATGCGGAGCTCGAAGCGCGCTTCGCGCGGGCCGTGCCCAGCCTGTGTCGCTACCTCGATCTCCTGGTGGAATGGAACCAGCGGTTCGACCTCACGGCGGCTCGCTCCGAAGACGAACTGGTGGATCTGACCCTCGCCGATGCGCTCGTCATCGCAGCGGGCGCGCTTGGTCAGGCTGCTCCTGCAGCGGGCGAAACCTGGGTCGACGTCGGAAGCGGAGCCGGAGCGCCAGCCCTGCCGCTGGCTCTGCTCTTGCCGGAGCTCTTGCTGACGTTGGTCGAACCCAAGAGTAAACGTGTGGCATTCTTGCGCACCGCCAGCGGCGGCCTGTCGTTGAACACGCGCGTCACCCGCGCCCGTTCGGAGGACGTGGCGTCGGCCAGTCACGCAGTGGCACTCTCGCGGGCGACGCTCGCCCCCGACCTCTGGCTCGCAGAAGGCGCCCGCCTCGCGACCCAAGCAGTGTGGGTGCTCTTGGCGCGCGCCGATCTGCCTCGGCTCGAGGCGTGGCACGTCGACGGCGACTGGGAGTACCGGTGGCCCCTCACCGGCGCCGAGCGGCGGGCGGTCCGTTTCCAGCGAGTGTGATCGACATGTTAGAATCCGTCTTGCTGCGCGAGCCTGCCGGCGCGCCAGCGCCTGGGGCCGGCGAAATCCCTGCTTCGAGCGACGATGTCGAGCTGGGCGACCGCGGCTGGTACGCTTGCGCCGCATGCGCTCTGCGGCTGGCGCGTGAAGACTGGGTGCTCGAAGCCGAGACCCAGGGGCCGCTGGTCTTCGCGAATCCGCACGGCAGATTCTTCGAGCTGCTGCTCGTGACCCACGTGGTTGGTGGGGCCTTCGATCGCCACGCCACCGGCGAGTTCACTTGGTTCCCCGGGTACGCCTGGCGCGTGGGCGTCTGCGCCGGCTGCCACGCTCACATCGGTTGGCACTTCGAGGCGACGCGAAGTGACGTTGCGTTGCGCGAGTTCGTCGCGCTCAGTCGGGCTGCCATAAAACTGCTGCGCCTCGAGTGACGATCTCGAGTCCCCAGGCTCTCGACAAACCGACCGTCAGGGTGGCAGCGCTTCCAGATCGCGCATCGCTCAAGGGACCGCGCAAAGTTTTAGATAAGCGCGAGCGCAGGGAGGCCGCGCCAGGTCACGGCTCGTTGGGACGCCGGAGCGGCCCCGGCAACCGTGTTTTACGGCCGCGAACGCGGCCAATAGCCGCCCGTATTTCCCTATCTGTACCGTCCGTGTTTTTTCCCGCCCAGGTTGCAAAAGCGTGAAAAAATTTACCGCTCTCACGCTACGAGCCAGCCGCGATTTTCTGGGTATATTCCCCCGTACCTCGGCGATTCGGGAAGGTTTTGCCGGTCCGCCCGTAGGATGAATATCTCTCCCACTCGTCACGTCCCAACGGACGGGTACCCCATCCCTCAAGGTGAGCAACATGAAGATTCGAAGCAAGCTAACGATCGGTCTGGTGTCGAGCGTGATGTGTGTCGCGGCGCTGGCGCACGCCGCCGGTGAGTACAAGAAGGCGAAGGCGAAGGTGGACGAAGAGGGCATCACGTTCGACGCGAAAGCGCCGGGCAACATGGCCATCGACGGGACGGTGCCCGGCGTGGCTGTTGCGAAGGAAGAGAACGGCAAGCTTCTGTTCAAGGTCGAGCTCGAAAAGCTCAAAACGGGTATCGCCCTCCGCGACACACACACCAAGAAAATGTTGCGGGTCGATCAGGGGCCCAAGTACCAGATGGCCGAATTGCGGGTTCCCAAAAACGTCGATCCCAAGGGCAAGGAAGTGGTCGGATCTTTCACCCTGAACGGCGTGACAAAGGACCTGAAGATCAAATACAAGGCGGTCGCGGCTACAGACAATAGCGATACGCCCAAGCCCGTCCTCAAGCTCACCGCGCACTTCACCGTGGACGTGCTTCAGTTCGGCGTCACGAAGGAGCAGATCTGCTATATGGGGGTATGCGCCGATAGCAGGGCGGAAGTAACGGCACACGTCGCGGTGTACCCACCAGCGGAATGACGGGGCGATCGCCCGGAAAGATTTGACGTCCAGTCGCAGGAGTGACTAAAAGAGCTCGATGCTGCTCCGCAGTGGGTCCAGCGAACCCAAATTCGGAAGTTCCTTCCCCCGTTGGGCCGCGTGGCTGCTGATTCTGGCCACGTCTGCGATCGTGTTCTGGACCAAGCCGGCGCACGCTTATGGTTGGATGATCCGCCATGGCTACGGCGGCTGTCCCACCTGCCACGCGGACCCCTCGGGTGGCGAGCTGCTCACGATGTATGGGCGCGTGCAGGGCGAATTGCTGCTCCGCATGCAGTACGGAACGCCAGCGGCCGACGAGGAGCCGGACATCGGGTTCCTGTGGGGCGCAGTCGACACGCCCGAGAACCTGAATCTCGGTGGCAGCTTTCGTAACCTGAACATCTACGAGCCCGGCGCGGACGAAGACCCCTTCACGATCATCCCGGTCATGATGGGCGATTTGTTCGCGCACGTGCGCGCTGGCTTCGTACGCGCTGAAGCCAGCGCCGGTATCGCGAAGGTGAAGGTGGGGTCGCCCCATGCGCGCGGCGCACAAGTTACCCATGGCCAAGGCGAGCAGTACAACATGGTGTCGCGCACGCACTGGCTCGGGTTCGACATGGGCGAGAACGACGCCTATTTGCTGCGACTCGGCCGCGTCAACTTGCCGTTCGGCGTGCGTGTTCCCGAACACACGCTGTGGGCGCGCGAGGCTACGCGCACCGATCGCGAAAGCGATCAGCAACACGGCGCAGCTTTGTCCTATAGCGGTGAGACCCTCCGCGGCGAACTGATGGGCATTGC
>Ga0315910_10003880_pt1 | contig 12590 bp, 11 predicted proteins | sample EdamamesoilMG_FD_204470 | JGI IMG/M metagenome (GOLD analysis project Ga0315910, IMG submission 204470) | Garden soil microbial communities collected in Santa Monica, California, United States - Edamame soil | ecosystem: Environmental > Terrestrial > Soil > Garden | place: USA: California... | reverse complement strand
CGCGCCGTTCTCGGGCGTGATGATCGCGGTGTAGCCGAGCGACGGGTCGCGCTGAAACACGGTGTCGCGCGTGTCCGGTTCGTTGCGCCCCGCGTGCGAGAGCGAGCCGTTCCACTCGAGCCGCGCATTGGAAAGCGAGCTGAAATCGTGCTCTCCCCGGAGCTGGCCGAAGTTCAGGGCGCGGCTCACGTACTTCAGACGCGTGTTGGCGATTTCGGTGGAACGACCCTCGTTGTGGCCCTCGACGATCTGCGCTTGGGAGTCGGCGAGCTGGGTGTGGAGGCCGAGCAGCGTCAGGCGATGGTTCGCGTTGGGCCAGTAGCTGGCGCTGCCGAGCGCGCCCCAGCTCACCTTGTCTTGGCCGAGCGAAAACTTGTAGTCGGTATCGACGTCGACGATCGGCGTCACGCCGTCCGGGGCCGTGTCGGGGCTGAAGGTGCGGACGATGCCGTCGTCGCGGTAGGAGAAGGACCGCCCGTAGTTCAGGGCGACGAGCGCGCCGAGGCGCTGATCACCCCCGAGCGACCAGCCGTTGCCGGCGACCATGCTGGCCGAGTGGTTCGGGGGGGTGAAGGTGCGCACCGCCGACATGTACGAGTTGATGCCCTGGGTCGCGGCGTTGAGCTCCTCGGGCGTCATGTTGATGATCTGCTTGCCCTCGAGCTCCTTCGGCAGATCGCGCGTGCCGTCGTCGAATCCCAGGAAATCCGTGCTGCTCCCGCGCTGAGCGAGCCGCTGCAGGAACGTCGCGTGGTCGTTGTAGCCGAGGCCGACCGAGGCCTGGAGCAGGGGTTTGGTCGGCAGCTCGCGCGTCTGGATGCGCACGGATCCGCCGGCGAAGTCGCCCGGCACGTCGGGCGTGAACGTTTTGACGATCGAAAGGTTGTCGACGATGAGCGAGGGAAACACGTCGAGCGGGATGGCCGCGCGGTCGGGCTCCGGGCTCGGCAGGGGCGCGCCGTTCAGGAGCGCGTTCGTGTAGCGCTCACCGAGGCCGCGGACGTACACGAAGCGGTTGCCGACGATGGTCGCGCCGGGCACGCGCTGCGCGGCCTGGGCGGCGTTGGCGGCGGGTGTTTTCGCGATCTCGGCGCGGCCCACGCTGTCGCCGACCGCGGTGGCGCGGCGCCTTGCGAGCGTCGTCCCCTCGAGCGTGCTGCGGTCGGCTTCCTCCACGACCTCGATCACGTCCACCGCTTCCTCGTCGGAGAGGAGCTGGGTATCGAGCCGGATCACCTTTCCGGCCTGCACCGACACGCGATCGTAGCGCGCCGACTTGTGGAGCTCGTACGAGATGCGAAGGTTGTAGGTGCCGGGCGGGAGCTCGAGGCGGTAGTGGCCGTTTTCGTCGGTGACGACCGTGGTTTTCGTGCCGATCACCTGGACGGGCGCTTCGATCAGCTCTCCCTCGGTGTCCGCGACCCGACCCCAGACGACGCCCTTTCCCTTCGACGGCGGACGCCCCGGGTTCTCGGCGCCGAGGTCCTCGTCTCCGAGATCTTCGTCGCCTGCGTCGCCTTCGGCCTCGTCCTCTGCCGCGTCGCCCGCTGGTGGCGGAGCGCCCTCGGGTGCCTTCGCGCCGCCCTCGGGCGTGACCTCGTCGGCGTCCATGTCCTCGTCATCTTCACCCTCGGGTGCCGGTGCCGCAGGCGGCGGCGCGGGCGCGGGCGATGGTGGCGCAGCGGGCGGCGCGGCGGGTGGCGGGGGCGGCGCGGGAGCGGGCGCGCCCGGCGCAGGTGCTTGGGCGCTCGCCAGGCGGAGCGATGTGACGAATCCGAGAAGGCCGACCGCAACCGGGCGACGTAAGCGTTTCATGACGGTCGCACCGTGCAAAGGTTTGATGACGTCACGGTGAACGAACCGCAAAATGCCCGTGATGAACGAGCGCTCGGCTCGCGGGCTGATTATTTGACGACCGTCTCGGTCAACATCGCGATCGACTTCACGCCCCCGGCGCGGATGAGATCGATCACCTCGACGGCCTGCGCGTAGCTTGCCGCGTCGTGCGCGTCGAAAAACACGGTCTTTTGCTGCTTCGCCGCCAGCATGCGGATGACGCGCTCCTTCACCTCGGCCTTGGTGAGCACCGTCTGGTTGGCGCGGATCACGCCTTGCTTGTCGATGGTGACGACCACCGGCTTCACGTCGTTCGCGCTCGGCTCGGCCTTCTTCTCGCTCTGCGGCAGATTCAGCGGGAGAGTGCGCGTCATCATCGTCGTGACGATCATGAAGATGATGAGCACGACCAGCACCACGTCCACGAGCGGCGTGATGTTGATCGAGGGAGCGGGGCGCTTCTTGTCGCCACCGCCGGTCGGAGTCATCGCCATGGCGAACTCATTCCTTCTTGTCGCTCACTTTGAGCAAGATCCCCTTGAAACCGATGTCCTGGATGGTCGCGAAGAGCTCACGCACCTCGCGGTATTTCGCGTTGTGATCCATCTTCAGCAGCAGGGCGCGCTTCGGCTCGGAGGCGTGCATCGCCTCCACTTTCGGCTTCAATTCCGCGCGTTGGATCTTCTGCTTGTCGAGGACGACGACGCCGTCGGTGCCGATCGCGAGCTCGATCGGATTCACGTCCTTCGGCTTCGGATCGGCCGTGACCGACTTCGGCAGCTCCAGCATCGCGCCTTCGCTGAGCGCCGGTGCGATCACCATGAAGATGATCAACAGCACCAGGCACACGTCGACCAGCGGCGTGATGTTGATCTCCGGCGTGGAGACCACCTTCGAAGGGCTGACTCGGGCTGCCATCGGAGCGTTCTCGCCTTTCGCAGCGCGGCCTAGGCCGCCTCGCGTGCGCGCTTCGTGTTCGGGCTCTGGTGAGTCTCCATCTCGTCGAGCAGCTCACCGACGGAACGGCCGAGCGCCAGCTCGATCCCCGCCACGCGACCGGTCAGGTAGTTGTACATGACGACCGCGGGGATCGCGACCATGAGACCGAACGCCGTTTCGACCAGCGCTTCGGCGATGCCGGCCGACACCGCGGCGATGCCGCCCGAGCCCGCGGCGCCGATGCCCTGGAAGGCCGCGATGATGCCGACGACCGTGCCGAGCAGACCGACGAACGGCGAGATCGAACCGACCGTCGCCACCATGCTCATCCCGCGCCGGAGCTCCGCTGCGAGCTGCTCCTTCATGCGCTCCGACTCGTTGCGGGCAAGCTCGACCGGCGACAGCGCGCCCTCGAGCCCTTCGAACGCGCGGATGTAGCGCTGGATGGTGGCGAAGAAGAGCCGCGCCAGCGCGGAGTTCTTGAACTTCGTCGAGAGCTCCTCGACCTCGTCGATCTTCCACTCGTCGATCAACGCGGCGGCCTTCTGAGCGAAGAGCCGAGACTCGTTGGCCGAGCGCCGAAAGGCGATCCATCGCTCGACGGTGACGCCGATGCTGAGCACCGCCATCAGCAAGAGGATGGCGAAGATCCCCTTGCTGAGGGGCGACATCGTCGTGAAAATGTGGACGAGATTGAACGACATCTGGAAAACTCCTCTTCTCTTCTTCTTCAGCGAATGCGGAACGGAAAGCGCGCGATCTTCACGAAGCTGATGGCCGCGCCGTCGACGATCATCGGCTGAAAGCGCCAGCTGCGGACCGCCGCGAGGCAGGACTCCTGGAGCTCGGGTGGGCCTTTCAGCACCTTCGCGTCCTTGACGACGCCGTCCTCACCGACGACGTACTTGACGATGACGACCCCTTCGATGCCGGCGAGCTTCGCCGACGACGGGTACTCCGGCGTCTTCATCACCGTCTGCACCGGCTTCGGCATGTCCTCGGTCAAACGGATCGGCTTCTTGACGGCCGGCTTCGCTTTCGGTGGAGGCGGCGGCGGTGGTGGCGGCGCGGTGCTCGCGACCGCAGCGACGGGCCGATCGTCCTCTTCGACCTCGGGAGCCGTGGTGGCCGGTGTCGGATCCTTCTCCTCCGGCTTGTCATCCGGGACGGCGAGCGGGGAGGCCATCCGCGGACGCGGCGCAGGCTTCGGCGCGTCGGGCGGCGGCGGAGGCGGCGGCGGGGGCTCGGGCTCCGCCTGCTTCTCCAGCTGAACCTCGATCGGCCCCTCGTCCTCTTCCTCGGTCGCCTGCGCACCCTTCGAGCTCAGGATCACGAAGGCGAGCGCTGCGATGACGGTCACGCACCCGACCAACGACCCGACGAAGAGCCTCCGCAAGCGCTGCGTGTCGACGCGGGGCGTGGTCCAGGTCTCGAAATTCATGCTCGAACCGGCCGGGAGCATGGGGGCGGTCCGTGACGCAGGCGTGACCCAAGTGGAAAAACCCGATGACTGAATCATGACGGACAGGTGTCACGCCGGCCGGAGCAAGGGGTTGGGCGTTGTTGCGCGTCGTAGGGGGCTCCCGCATGTCGTTCGTCCCATGGCACCAACTCGTCACCCTGTATTCACACGGGTTCGGTATGCGACGGGTCGATGGCTCGCATTCTGGTGATCGAGGACGAAAGTGACATTCGTCAGGTGCTCGACCACAACCTGAGAGCGGCTGGTCACGACGTGATGGCCGCAGCCCGCGGACAGGACGGCCTGCGGCTTGCTCGTCAGGAGCGGCCCGATCTCGTCCTGCTCGATCTGATGCTGCCCGACATTCCGGGCACCGACGTGTGTCGGGCGATCAAGGACGATGCCTCGACGCGCCCGACGCCCGTGATCATGCTGACCGCCAAGGGCGAGGAGATCGACCGCGTCGTCGGGTTCGAGCTCGGCGCGGACGACTACGTGACCAAGCCGTTCAGCGTTCGCGAGCTACTCTTGCGGATCCGCGCCACCTTGCGGCGGAGCGAAGCAAAGCCGCCCGAATCGTCGGTGGTGGACTTCGGCGTCCTGCGCATGGACCGCGAAGCGCATCGCATCTGGGTTCAGGGGTCGGAAATCGAGCTCACCGCGCTCGAGTTCAAGCTGCTCGTTACCCTCTACGACCGGCGAAACCGCGTTCAGTCGCGAGGCGCGCTCCTCGACCACGTCTGGGGCATGGACACGAAGATTGCGACCAGGACCGTGGACGCCCATGTGAAGCGCCTTCGCGAAAAGATCGGGGCCGCGCGGGACTACGTCGAGACGGTCCGTGGGGTGGGGTATCGGTTCTCCGAGACCCCGCTGATGGTCGCCGGCGACACACCGTAGCGGCAAGGAACCCGGAATGTCACAATCCCGTCACTTTCCACAGCTACCGAGGTCAGATGAGTCGGATTCTAGTGGTCGAGGACGAGCAGGACCTCCAGCAGGTCCTCGACTATAACCTCCGGCAAGGGGGCCACGAGGTCACCGTCACCCAGCTCGGGGCGGAGGGGCTCAAGGTCGCGCGGGAGCAGCGCCCCGACCTAGTGCTCCTCGACCTGATGCTCCCCGATCTTTCGGGGACCGAGGTCTGCAAGCAGCTGAAGGAGCACCCGGCCACTCGCGGCACCCCGGTCATCATGTTGACGGCGCGCGGCGAGGAGATCGACCGCGTCGTCGGCTTCGAGCTCGGGGCCGACGACTACGTCGTGAAGCCGTTCAGCGTTCGCGAGCTGATGCTGCGCATCCAGGCCATCCTGCGGCGCGGCAAGCTGGACTCGCGCAGCGACGAGCCGGTGGTCGAGTTCGGCCGGCTGAAGATCGACCGCGGGGCGCACCGGATTTGGGTCGACACCGCGGAGGTCGAGCTCACGGCGCTCGAATTCAAGCTGCTCGTGACGCTCTACGACCGCCGAAACCGCGTGCAGACGCGCACCGCGTTGCTCGACGACGTTTGGGGTATCCAGGCCGACATCACCACGCGCACGGTGGACACCCACGTGAAGCGCCTGCGTGAGAAGCTCGAAGCGGCGCGCGACTACGTCGAGACGGTGCGCGGGGTCGGGTATCGCTTCGTGGCGACACCCGAAGAGGCCGTGCTTTGAATACCGGCATCGGCGCGTGGTTGCTCGTCCGCTCGCTCGGCATCGCCGCGCTGCTCCTGCTCCTTGCCCACGCAGCGTGGCCGGAAGCGCGCCCGGCCCTGCCGTTCGCCGGTTTCGTCGCGGTGGCCGTGTCGCTGCTGACGGCCGCTCTCGCCGCGCGCTGGGTGGCTCGCCGCGCCGAGGATCTCGCTTCGGCGGCGGACAAGCGGGTCAATCGGGCTCTGGCCTCCGCCCACGACGAGCTCACCGAGGAGCGCGATCGTCTGCGCGGCATCCTGGCCGGCATGGAGGAGGGGGTGCTCCTGCTCGACGAGCAGGGCCGCGTCGCACTCCTGAACAGCGCGCTCCGCGAGATGCTCCTGCTCGGCGCCGACGCCGTGGGAAAGACACTGCTCGAAGCGATCCGCCATGCGGAGCTCAAGGAGCTCGTCGAGCACGCCCGCGAGGGCGAGGCGATCACGGGCGAGATCGAGCTCGAGGGCTTGAAGCCACGGCGGCTTCTCGTCAGGGCGGCGGCGCTTCCGGGCGCCACGGGTCAGGTGTTCGCGGTGTTCGTCGACGTGACGGAGGTGCGGAAGCTCGAGTCGCTCAGGCGTGACTTCGTCGCCAACGTCTCGCACGAGCTCCGGACGCCGGTGACGGCGATCCGCTCCGCCGCAGAAACCTTGCAGATGGCCATCCCGGACGACCCCGCGGTGCTCGACCAGTTCATCGCGATCCTGGGTCGGAACGCGGAGCGCCTTCACGGCCTGGTCGAGGACCTGCTCGATCTCTCCCGCATCGAGTCGCAAAAGCTCAAGCTCGTGCCCGAGCCGCTCGACGTGACCCTGGTTTTTGCGCAGGTCTTGGCGCTGTTCCGCGAGCGCGCGGACAAGAAGCGCGTGGAGCTCGTGAACGCCGCGCCCGCCGGGCTCTCGCGCCTGCTCGCCGACCGGCGCGCGCTCGAGCACGTCCTCACCAACCTGGTCGACAACGCGGTGAAGTATTGCGGCGAGCACGCGCGGGTGGTGCTCGGGGCGGAGGAGGACGCCGAGGAGATCCGGCTCCTGGTCGCGGACGACGGCCCCGGCATCGAGGAGCGCCACCTGCCACGGCTGTTCGAACGGTTCTACCGTGTGGATGCCGGCCGCTCGCGCGAGCTCGGCGGCACCGGCCTCGGACTATCGATCGTGAAGCACCTGTCGGAGGCGATGGGTGGTGGGGTGAGCGTGCGGAGCAAGCCAGGGGCCGGCACCACGTTCGTCGTCCGCCTGAACAAGGCCGAACCGCGATCGACGCGAGCCGTCGCGTGACGGCCGGGTCGCGAACGGCTCTCCCGCTTTCACCGGCGGGCGACGGGAACGTTGGCGACCGCTTGTTCTACGGGATCTCAGCGGCGTTCGCGCTGCTCGTCGTCGTTTCGCTGATCGCGATGGTCGCCGAGATGGTGGTGGCGTCGCTTCCGACCCTGAGTACCTACGGCATCGGTTTCGCGGCGGGCCGCGTCTGGGATCCGCTGCACGAAATCTTCGGGGCGTTGCCCTTCGTGTACGGGACCGTGGCTTCGTCGCTGCTTGCCCTCGTCATCGCTGTCCCGGTGTCGATCGGCGTTGCCATCTACCTTTCCGAGCTCGCACCCGAGTGGCAGCACGGGCCGCTCGGGTTCTTGATCGAGCTCTTGGCGGCGGTGCCGAGCATCGTCTACGGCATCTGGGGCGCGTTCGCGCTCGCCCCGTTCCTGCGCTCCACCGTCGAGCCGTTCCTGGCGAGCTACCTCGGGTTCTTGCCGATTTTTCAGGGGCCGCAGCAGGGCTTCGGGCTTTTGGCGGGCGGCATCGTGCTTGCGATCATGATCGTGCCGACGATCGCGTCGGTGTCGCGCGAGGTGCTGCGCGCCGTGCCGTCCTCGCTGCGTGAGGGTGCACTGGCGCTCGGGGCGACCCGAACCGAGATGGTGTGGCTGTCGGTTCTGCCCTATGCGCGGTCAGGCCTGGTGGGTGCCACGCTGCTTGGCCTCGGGCGCGCTCTCGGCGAGACGATGGCGGTCACGCTCGTGATCGGCAATCGTGCGGAGATCAGCGGCTCGCTGTTCGCGCCGTCGTACACGCTCGCCAGCGTGATCGCCAACGAGTTCACCGAAGCGACGGCGCCGCTTCATCTCTCCGCGCTGGCGGAGATGGGGCTTCTCTTGCTCGCCGTGACCGTCGTCTTGAACGCGCTCGCCCGCCTGCTCGTGGCGCGGGTCACGAACCCGCCGGCCGGAGGTCGACTCTGATGGATCGCTGGTTTTTCCGGCGTCTCGTCGATCGCGTCGTGCGCGCGGCGTGCCTCGTGGCCACCCTCGTCGCGCTCGTCCCGCTGTTCAGCGTGCTCGGCTTCATCGCGGTGCGGGGCATTGGCGGGATTTCGCTCGATTTTTTTCGTGAGCTGCCTCGTCCCGTGGGGGAGCCGGGCGGTGGGATGGCCCACGCGGTGTGGGGATCGCTCGAGATCGTCGGCATGGCCTGTCTGTTCGCCGTTCCGGCCGGGGTGCTCGCCGGCGTTCACCTGGCCGAGTTCTCGGACACGCGCTTCGTTCGCGCCGTGCGCTTTGCGGCGGACGTGATGGCCGGTGTACCGTCGATCGTCGTGGGCCTGTTCGTCTATGCCGTGGTCGTCGTCCCTTCCGGCGGCTTCTCGGCGCTGGCCGGCTCCCTGGCCTTGGCACTCTTGATGCTGCCGACGATCGCCCGCTCGACCGAGGAGCTCGTTCGCCTGGTCCCGGAATCGCTGCGCGAGGCGGCGCTCGGGCTCGGAGTGCCCAAATGGCGTGCCACGCTGCACGTCGTGCTCCGCACGGCGCTGCCCGGCGTGGTCACCGGCATCATGCTCGCCGTGGCGCGCGCCATGGGCGAAACGGCGCCCCTCTTGTTCACCGCGTTCAACAACCGTGACTGGTCCGAAGGCCTCCGCGAGCCGACGGCGTCGCTCCCCGTCAACATCTACACCTACGCGGTGTCCCCGTACCCCGAATGGCACGAGCAGGCCTGGGCCGCGGCGCTCGTGCTGGTCACCTTGGTCCTCTGCCTCAGCATCGGCGCCCGGTTGCTCGCCGGGGGAAGCGCGCGGGCACGATGAGCGACCGTGCGTCCGCGCCGCGCCTCCGCGTGGCCACGCCGCGCGACGATTCGCGCACGCCCGCTCGCTCTCAACCGAGCGAGGAGGTACCGGCGAAAGTTCGCACGAAGGCGCTCCGCGCGTTCTACGGCAAGACGGAAGTCCTTCACGGCATCGACCTCGCCATCCTCGCGCGCGAGGTGACGGCGGTGATCGGGCCCTCGGGCTGCGGAAAATCCACCTTCGTCCGTTCGCTGAACCGCATGCACGAGGTCGTGCCCGGGGCGCGGGTCAGCGGTACGGTGCTGCTCGACGACGAGGACATCTACGCGGTGGGCGTCGATCCGGTGGCGGTGCGGCGCCGGGTGGGAATGGTCTTTCAGAAACCGAATCCATTTCCGACGCTGTCGATTCGCGACAACGTGCTCGCCGGCCTGCTCCTGAACGGTGTCGCGCGGAACGACGCCGACGGGCTGGTCGAGCAGGCTCTGCGCAAGGCCGCGCTGTGGGACGAGGTGAAGGACCGGCTGTCGAACGCGGGGACGAGCCTCTCGGGTGGGCAGCAGCAGCGCCTCTGCATCGCACGCGCGCTCGCGCTCGAGCCCGAAGTGCTCTTGATGGACGAGCCGTGCTCCGCCCTCGATCCGATCGCCACGGCTCGCGTCGAGGAGCTCATCCACGAGCTTCGGCAGACGTACGCGATCGTGATTGTCACCCACAACATGCAGCAGGCGGCTCGCGTCGCGAACCGGACGGCGTTTTTCTACATGGGCGAGCTCGTCGAGTGCGACCGCACCGAGGTCGTTTTCACGCGCCCGAAGGAACGCCGTACCGAGGACTACATCACCGGCCGCTTCGGCTAGAGGCTCTCCCTGAAAAAGGGGTGCCCGCCCCTCGTCCGTGCTCGCTCCGCGGTCGAAGCGTAGCCAAAAAGCAAGTCGAGCCGCGGAGCTGCGCGCGGCCGGTCCCCCCCTTGTGCTCGAGGACTCGCACGGGAGGGACCTCGAGTCGAGCTCGTCTCAGCGCCGCGGCCGGTCGGCGTCGCGGTGCCTTTCAGGTCCAGGACGGCCACGAGCCGAGCCTTTGTTTTCTCGCCGACCCGATAGGAACGGGTTCTGAAGCAGAACATAGCTCAGAGACTATGTTGGGTCTCGGCTCGCCTTTCCACCCAAGAAATCCCTGAAATGAGTATTCTCTAATTGCTATATTCCAAGAACGGAATGCCCGCCGCACTCCCCCGTACACCGAACGGTTTGCCGCATCCGAAAAATCAGGCTCGGGCGGCGGGGCGATTGAAAATCGGTGCCGGATCGGGCGTCGACATCCTGCCCGTAGCCCTGCTGCCGAGCACCGCGCCGCTCCAAGCCTGCCGGTCATCGCGACGCTGCTGCGGCGCGGAGCCGCATCGACGTAGCCGAGCTCCGCCGTCGCGCCCCCAAGCCCGCGGGACGCGGGCTTAAGGGGGCGCCCGCGCTCGGAGGCCGAAGGCCGAGAACGCGGGTCGAACGGCGCCGCCCTCCGCGGAGGCAGCCCCCAATCCTCCCCTGAAACTGAGGGGTGCCCTGAGAGCTCCGCAAGTCTTCACGAGGCAGTGACCGGGTGGCACGGCAGCGAGGCCCGAGGTAGCGTCCGGCGCATGAAGGTCGTCGTCGATTTCGACAAATGCGCCAGCAACGCTCGCTGCATGAAGGCCTGCCCCGAGGTGTTCGAGGTGCGCGAGGACGGGTTCCTCTACATCTTGAAGGAGGAACCGGAGGAGGGGCTTCGCACCAAGGTGGAGCAGGCGATGCGTGACTGCCCCACGCAAGCGATCACGATAGAAGGCTGACGAGGTAGGACCCCTTTCGTGACAGTAGGGCCGGGAGGCTTCGCGGGGGCGATGCTCTGTGCGGTGATCTGCCTCGCGTCGCCGCTAGGCGCCCAGTCGACGCCCGATCCGCGCGTGGGCACCGTGGCCGTCACTGCGCCGGAGCTCGTCACCTTCGTGCCTGCGGAGTACCCGAAGGAGGCTACCGAAAAGGGCCTCGAAGCGGACGTCGACCTCACGCTCGACATCGACGAGGAGGGGCGGGTGACGAAGGCGGAGGTGCTTTCGCCCGCCGGGCACGGCTTCGACGAGGCGGCGGTAGCGGCGGTGCTTCGCTTCGTGTTCCGCCCCGCGGTGCGCGAGGGACGACCGGTGAAGTCGCGCATCGTGTATCGGTACTCGTTCCACTTCACGCCGCCGGTGGTGGTCGAAACCAAGGCGGCGGTGGGGTCGATCGTCGGGCGGATCGAGATGGCGGGCACCGGTGCGCCGCTCGCGGGTGCGACGGTTTCCGTCGGCCGCGAGCACGCGATCACGCGAGTGACGGGCGCGGACGGTGCCTTCGAGCTCAAGGATCTGGAGCCCGGCCGCTACGTGGTCAAAGTGACCGCCGAGGGATTCGAACCTTTCGAGGGGCTGGAGGAGGTCGCCGCGTCGGAGGAGCTCACCCTTCGCCTGAAGCTCGTGCCGACCGCGGCCGACGGTGACGAGGTGATCGTCCGCGGCGCACACCCCATTCGCGAAGTCACTCGGCGGACCGTGACCCGGCGTGAACTCACGCGGGTACCCGGCACCTCCGGCGACGCGCTCCGCGCCATCCAGAACCTGCCCGGAGTGAATCGGCCGCCGGCGCTGTCGGGTGTCCTGATCGTGCGCGGCAACGCCGACCAGACGACGCCGGTTTTCGTCGACGGGCTCTGGCTGCCGAACATCTATCACTTCGGTGGGCTCTCGAGCGTGGTCCCGACCGAGATGCTCGACGAAGTGAATTTCTATCCCGGAAACTTCAGCGTTAAGTACGGCCGCGCGCTCGCCGGTGTCGTCGATGCGCACCTGCGCGAAACGCGCGACGACGGCCGCTATCATGGCCTGGTGCAGGTCGATCTGATCGACTTTCGCGCGATGGCGGAAGGCCCGGTGCCGCTCGCCTCCGGCTGGAACTTCATCGGCGGCTTTCGCCGGAGTCACGTCGACGCCTGGCTCGTTCCGCTGCTCGAGGGCGAGGACACGCAGGTGAAGGGCGCGCCCGTCTACTACGACTGGCAGCTGATCGCCGACACGCGGCCGACGACGAAGAGCTACCTCCGCATCGGGCTGCTCGGCTTCGACGATCGCATCCGGCTGGTCGAGGAAAGCTCCGCGGGCGGTGGCGCGCTCTCGTCCACCAACGCGTCGCTGGGCCTCGGCGTCATCTACAAGAATCGTCTTTCGGATTCGACCAACCTGGAGGTCACGGGCAGCGTTGCCCGCACCCACCAGCGCGTCGCGGTGAGCACGATCCTGGTCGACACCGAGGCGACCGGCGTTCTGGCGCGCACCGAGCTCACGACGCGCGTTCGGCCGGGGTTCGGGTTCCGCACCGGCGTCGACGTGCTGCTCGCGCCCTACACCGTGGAAGGCGAGCTGCCCGAGGAGGCTCCGGGCGGACAGGATCTCGGTCCGTTCATCACCTTGCCCACGCGGCGCTTCGACCACGACAACCTGTTCTTCTTCCCCGCCGTCTACGGCGAGTTCGATCTGAAGCCGAGCCGCCGCTCGTCGCTCGTGAGCGGCGTGCGCGTCGACTACAACTACGAGGGCCAGAACGGCGACG
>Ga0315910_10003878_pt1 | contig 12593 bp, 8 predicted proteins | sample EdamamesoilMG_FD_204470 | JGI IMG/M metagenome (GOLD analysis project Ga0315910, IMG submission 204470) | Garden soil microbial communities collected in Santa Monica, California, United States - Edamame soil | ecosystem: Environmental > Terrestrial > Soil > Garden | place: USA: California... | reverse complement strand
TCCCACTCACGGAAACGCTTCGTCATCTCGGCCAGTGCCTCCTACCGTTGATTCGGCGGCTTCTGGCCTGGTCCGTCCAGGACCTCAGGATTTCTCGGACAGGCTCCTAGCCCACGGCGGTGGGCTATTCGCCGTCAGCGTGACCGCACCGGTTCAGCGGGCGGGCTCACGCCCGCCCGCTGAACCGGTGCGCAGATCCCGGAACAGGCTCCCCCCTCCCACCCCGCGCGAGCTCCCCGCGCCGCTCGCGCCGCTCCGCGCTAGACTCGCTGCGCGCACACCTCGGCGCGCCACCACGATGGCGACCACGAAGACCGTCCCCGAGTCCTCCGACGACCTCTCCCGGACGGACGTGCTCCTCGGGAAGGCCAAGGGCGGCGACCAGGAGTCCTGGCGGCGGCTCTTCGAGCGCTACCGCAAGATGCTCCGGGCCCACGTCGAGGCGCGCATCCGCGGCTTCGCGCGCCGGCGCCTGGACGCGGACGACGTGCTGCAGGCCGCCTTCACGCGCGCCTGGCAGCAGATCGAGCGCTTCGAGTACCAGGGCGAGGGCTCCTTCCGCCGCTGGCTGGCGCGGGTCGTGGTCAACACCTGCAGCGACGAGCTGGCGGCCAACTGGTCCGGCAGCCTGCAGGAGGGCGCGACCGAGCAGGCCCTGGCCGACCAGGCCCAGCGCGCCGCCCAGGAGCGCGACGAACGCGAGGAGCGCCGCATCGCCATGATGGAGGCCATGGGCCAGCTCGAGGAGGAGGACCGCGACATCCTGATCCAGCGCATCGTCGAGGAGCTCAGCTTCGAGGCGATCGGCAAGACCCTGGGCTGCTCGCGCGAGAAGGCACGCGAGCTGTACGCCGCGGCCCAAGAGCGGCTGGTGCGCCGGATGAGCGCCTGAGGGAGCGTCGGTGTCCGCAGCGGCTCCTGGAGATCGGGGTGCGCACATCGGCCGGCTGTTCGACGCCTACCTCGCGGCCCTCGATGAGGGTCGTGACCTCTCCACCCAGCTCCTCGAGCGCGCCGGTGACGACCGCCCCGCGCTCGCGGCCCGCATCCAGGCGGAGCGCGAGTTCCGGGCCCTGGCCCACGCCGCCGAGATCCCGCCCGACGCCCCGCGGCTCGGCCGATTCGTGATCCTGGGTCTGCTCGGCCAGGGCGGCGTCGGGCGCGTGCACCTGGCCTACGACCCGCGCCTGGCGCGCAAGCTCGCGCTCAAGGTGCTCGAGCAGCCCGAGCTCCTGGAGAAGGAGCAGGGCTGCTGGATCCTGAACGAGGCCCGCGCGCTGGCGCGCATCTCGCACCCGGGCGTCGTGCGCGTGTTCGAGGTGGGCGAGGCCGAGGGCCAGCCCTTCGTCACCATGGAGCACCTGTCGGGGCCGTCCCTCGCGGACCTCGTCCGCGAGTGGCGCCGGCAGCGGGAGGAGTCCCGCGACGGCGCCTCCGACGCGCCCGCACCGAGCGCGGCGCTCGAGGCGCTGGCCACGCGCCTGGCGCCCTTCTCGGCGCGCGTCGAGTGCCTGGCGCTCCTGGCGGAGGCCCTGGCCCACTGCCACGATCGCGGCGTCCTGCACCGCGACGTCAAGCCGCAGAACGTGCTCTTCGACGCCGAGGGCCGGCCGCGCTGGATCGATTTCGGCCTGGCCCACGACCAGCGTGCCGACGAGGATTCGCGCCTGGGGCTCACGACCAGGCTGGTCGGGACCGCGGCCTACCTCGCGCCCGAGCAGGCCGCGCGCGACCAGACCGGCAACGACCCGCGCAGCGACCAGTTCTCCTTCGCGACCCTGGCCTACGAGTGCTGCGCGCTCGAGAACCCGTTCCGGCGCAAGGGCCAGCGCGCGACCCTGGCGGCGGTCGAGGCGGCCGACCCGCCTCCGCTCGCGCGCCTCGCGCCCGCCGTCCCGCCCGACCTCGCGCGCGTGATCCGCCACGCGCACGCGCAGGAGCCCGCGGCGCGCTACCCCTCCATGGGCGCGCTGGCGACCGACCTGCGGGCGATCCTGGCCAACCGCCCGGTGTCGGCCGAGGACCCGTCCCTGGCACACCTGGCCCGCCTGTGGCTGCGCCGGCACCGGCGCGGAGCCGGCGTGGCCGGGGGCACACTGCTGCTCGCCCTGGGCGCGCTCCTCGCGCTGTTCCTGCTCGGCTCGCTGCGTGCCCGCAGCGCGATCCGGGCCGAGCTGGCCGCGCTGCGCTTCCGCGAGCCGGCCGAGCTCCTGGCGACCTTCGACCCCCTGCGCGATCTGCAGCGGCGCGCGCGCGAGCTCGACGCCTCGCTCCTGCGCCGCCTGTTCCTGGGGTGGACCGCGGCGGAGGTCGACGAGGTGGCCGAGCTCTGGTCCCGCACGTTGCACGAGACCTGCACCGCGGAGCGCGCCGAGCGCGCGCGCCTCGGGCTGGCGGAGCCGGTCGGGCTCTATCCGAAGCTGTTCCAGCTCGACGCGCTGCTCCGTCCGGACGAGCACGCGAACGACGCCGACCGCCTGCGCGGGACGGTGACGTTCCCGGAGGCGCCCGCAGGGCACGTGATGGAGCTGTGCGTCACCGCGCTGGTGGACGTGCCGCCGCCGGCCTTCGCGAGCGTCTTCCGGGCCACGCCGAGGGTCGCCTGGCTCGTGCCCGGCACCTACTGGCTGCGCTGCTGGGAGCCCGGCGCCGAGCGCCTCTGGGCCGAGACCGTCTTCCGCGTGCCCGCCGGGTGGCCATCGCAGCGCGACCTGCGCCTCGAGCCGCCGCACGCGGAGCTCGTCACGCGCGCACCGCTGGTCCCGGCCTCGCACGCGGACCTCGGCGCGCACGGCCGCCTGCGCGTGCCGAGCTTCCGGGCCCTCGATCACCTGGTCACCTCGGCCGAGCTCGACCTCTTCCTGCAGGCGACGGGCTTCGTGCCGGCGCAGCGCGCCCCGAGCGCACCGGACGAGCCGGCCTGGTGCGACTTCGACACGGCCCTGGAGTTCGCAAGCTGGGCCGGCGGGAGACTGCCGACGCTGCTCGAGTTTCGTGCCGCCGAGGGGACGGCGTTCCCGGTGCAAGGTGGCGAGAGCCCGGCCGCGGGCGAGTACATCCTCGGCCAGGGGCCGAACGGCTCCGAGCCGCTCTGGCAGAGCTACGCGGACACCGAGCGCCGGGGACTGAACATGGCCTTCTACGGCGGGACGGCCGGGGCGCACTGGGAGCGGACGCTGACGCTCGGGTCCCTGCATGTCCTCCTGCGCAGGCTCCCGCCCAGGTACGTCGGGTTCCGGGTCGTTTTCTCGGCCGACACCCCCGAGGCCTACCGGCGCCTCGTCGAGGAACCGCTGGAGCAAGCGGAGGCGCTGCCGGCGCGATGAGCGGGCCGCGGGCGGCAGCGCTAGACTCGGTCCCCGGCATGGCGTTCTCGGGAGCGACCCGCTGGTGATGGGACGCGATCAGGGCGATTCCGGCGAGACCGAGGGGCAGCCCCTCGCGCAGCTCTTCGACGAGTACCTGGCGGCCGCCGAGGAGGGACGCGACGTCGCCGCCGAGCTGCTCGAGCGCGCGGGCGAGGACAGGGCCGAGCTGGCGGCGCGCATCGCGGCCGAGCGCGAGCTGCGGGCCCTGGTCCACGCGCCCGACGACGGTCACACCGCCGAGCACCTCGGCCGCTTCCGCATCCTCGGACGGCTGGGCGAGGGCGGGCTCGGCCACGTGTACCTGGCCCACGACCCCCGGCTCGGCCGGCGGATCGCGCTCAAGGTGCTGCAGCAGCGCGAGCTGCTCGACAGGGAGCAGTCGGCCTGGATCCTGAACGAGGCGCGCTCGCTGGCGCGCATCGAGCACCCGGGCGTCGTGCGCGTCTACGAGGTGGGCGAGGCCGACGGGCAGACCTTCGTGGCGATGGAGCACCTGCCCGGACCGTCGCTCCAGGTCCTGATCCAGGAGTGGCGGCGGCGGCGCGACGAGTCCGCAGACCGTCCGGTGGGAGCCGGCGAGCCGGACGAGCGCCTGCAGCGGCTCGCCACGCGCCTCGCACCGTACTCCGCGCGCATCGAGTTCCTGGCGCGCCTGGCGGAGGCCCTGGCCCACTGCCACGACCACGGGATCCTGCACCGCGACCTCAAACCGGCCAACGTGCTCTTCGACGCCGACGGCCAGCCGCGCTGGATCGACTTCGGCCTGGCGCACGTCGAGGGCGCCGACGAGGACTCGCGCCTGGGATTGACCCAGCAGCTGGTCGGCACCGCGGCCCAAATCGCGCCCGAGCAGGTCGCGAGCGACCGCACCGGCGCCGACCCGCGCAGCGACCAGTTCGCCTTCGCCACCCTGGCCTACGAGTGCTTCGCACTCGAGAACCCGTTCCAGCGCAAGGGCCGGCGCGCCACCCTGGACGCGGTCGAGGCCGCCGACCCGCCCCCGCTCGCACGCCTCGCCCCGGCCGTGCCGCCGGATCTCGCGCGCGTGATCCGGCATGCGCACGAGCGCGAGCCCGAGGCCCGCTATCCGAGCCTCGCGGCGCTGGCCTCCGACCTGCGCGCGATCCTGGCCTCGCGTCCGGTCTCGGTGTCGGACCCCACGCTCGCGCGCCTGGGGCGGCTGTGGCTGCGCCGGCACCGGCGCGGGGTCACCGTGGCCGCGGCGGCCTTCGCCCTGGCCCTCGTGCTGTTCGGGATCGGCTGGGGCACCCTCGCCCTGCGCGAGCGCTCCGCGCTACTCGAGTCGGTCGCGGCCCTCCGACCGGAGGAGTTCACGGCCTCCGCCGCGTTCTTCGACTCGTTCGTGCCCATCTACCAGCTCCAGCGCGGGGCCCAGGCCTTCGACGCCGGCTGGCTGCGGGCGCGCCTGTTCGGGGCGGCAAGCCCGCCCGTCGAGGACCTGGTGCAGCGCTGGTCGCGCGCGCTGGGTCGGCAGTTCGCGACCGAGGAGGAGCGCCGGGGCCACCTGGGGCTTGCGCCACCGATCGGCCTGTATCCATCGCTCTTCGCGCTCGACGCGATCCTGGCGCCGACGAGCACCGGCAACGCGGAGCCGCGCAGCCGGGGGCGGGTGGAGTTCCCCGAGGAGCTCCAGGCGGGCTTCGAGCTCGCCCTGGATCAGCTGGCGCCGCTCGACCTGCCGGGACACAACCTCGAGTTCGCCTTCAGACCGACCCCGCGCCTGCCCCATCTCGAGAGCGGAACCTACCGGCTCCAGGCCTGGCTGCCGGGCGCGAGCACGCTGTGGGCCGAGGTGGTCTTCCACGTGCCCGAGGGCTGGCCGCCCCTGCGCCGGATCGAGGTCGTGCCGCCACGCGCCGAGCTCGTGACCGGGACGAGAAGACTGGAGGCCGCGCGCGTCTCCATGGCGAGCGGGAATGGCGAGCTCCGGATCCCCGGATTCCGCATCCTCGATCGGCTGATCACGCGCGCGGAGTACGAGGCCTTCGTCGCCGAGACCGGGTATCGTCCACCCGTTGACGAGGTTCCGCCCAGCGACCTGGGACCGAACGATCCAGCGATCGTGACCTACGACTCGGCCCTGGCCTTCGCGGCCTGGGCCGGGGGTGCCCTGCCCTCTCGGACCCAGCTGCGCCTGGCCAACGGACAGGGTCGGATCCGGCGGGCGAGCGGGCCGAGGATCGGCGGCGAGTTCACCATCGACCTGGCAGGCTTCGGCAACCGCCTGGAGCCCACCTGGCTCGAGTACCAGGACCTGGAGCCCGGCGCCGAGCCGCTGCTCCGCTACGCGCCGCGTCAGGGCCTGGTCTCGGGCACCGGGGGCCAGCATCCCGGGTTCAGGCTGGTCTTCTTCGACGATCGGCCCGAGACCTACCGCGCGCTGGCGGACCTCCCCTTCGAGCGCACACCCTGACCCGTCGTGCGCTGCGCTTCGCGGCGCGAGCCCCCTTCCGCTGCCCGGCCGGCGTCCTAAGGAGGTGCGGACCCGCGGCCACGGATCGCAGCGGGCTCGCCACGGAGAACGCGTGCCGCACGGGACGCGCTCTCGACCGCGGCGCGCCGGAGGCCGCCGAGCGAAGGGAGAATGCCGATGTCGTTCCGGACTTTCCGGCGCCGGGAGGCGCTGCGTCTGTTCCTGCCGGGCCTGACGGCCCTCGTGCTCGCCCCGCGGACCCAGGCCGGGGCTCCGCCGCTCCAGGCGCCGATGAGCAAGATCATGCTCTATCCGCTCGACGGCGCGAGCGCGCCGGGCGAGCTGTCCTTGCCCGAGGTGAGCGAGGTCAGCGCCGCCCTCCGCCTGGCTCTGGCCACCGAGCGCGCTGCGGCCAGCGCATGCGTACGCATGATCCTGACCCTGCGCTACGGCAGCACCATGACGGAGGAGTCCTTCGGTCCGCAGTACAAGCAGGTCTGGGTGGTCGACCACTGGGAGATCCGCTGCTGCACCTTGACGGCCTTCGTCGTCGCCTTCGAGAAGCGCAGCGTCGCCGTCGACGTGGACGAGAGCATGCCCGTGGGATAGGGCCCCTCCGACGGAGCCTCGGGCTCCGCGGGGGCAGGAGACTTCGGCCGAGGTGGGTTCGCGACCCGGAACGGGCCCCGGCCCGACCGGCGCATGAGCCGGCCGGACGTCGCGACGGGCTGCCTCCGCAGCCCGTCGCGACGAGGTCGAGCTAGCGGTAGAGCTCGCCCCCGGCGCGCAGGAACTCGGCGCTCTTCTCGCGCAGGCCGGCCGCGAGGGCGCCGGTCTCCTCGACGCCCCGGGCCGCCGCGTAGGCGCGCACGTCCTCGGTGATCCTCATCGAGCAGAACTGCGGCCCGCACATCGAGCAGAAGTGGGCGGACTTCGCGCCCTCGGCCGGCAGGGTCTCGTCGTGGAAGGCGCGCGCGGTCTCGGGGTCCAGGGCCAGCTCGAACTGGTCCTGCCAGCGGAACTCGAAGCGCGCCCGCGAGAGCGCGTCGTCCCAGGCGCGCGCGCCCGGGTGGCCCTTGGCGAGGTCGGCCGCGTGGGCCGCGATCTTGTAGGCGATCACGCCGGCCTTGACGTCGTCGCGGTCCGGCAGGCCCAGGTGCTCCTTGGGCGTCACGTAGCACAGCATGGCCGTGCCGTACCAGCCGATCATGGCCGCGCCGATGGCCGAGGTGATGTGGTCGTAGCCCGGCGCCACGTCGGTCGTGAGCGGCCCGAGCGTGTAGAAGGGCGCCTCGTGGCACAGCGCGAGCTGCTTCTCCATGTTCACGGCGATCTGGTGCATCGGCACGTGCCCGGGGCCCTCGATCATGACCTGCACGTCGTGCTCCCAGGCCTTCCGGGTGAGCTCGCCGAGCGTCTCGAGCTCGGCAAACTGCGCGTCGTCGTTGGCATCCGCGATACAGCCCGGCCGCAGGCCGTCGCCCAGGCTGAAGGCCACGTCGTACTTCTTCATCACCTGGCAGAGCCGCTCGAAGTTCGCGTAGAGGAAGTTCTCCTCGTGGTGCGCCAGGCACCACTTGGCCAGGATCGAGCCGCCGCGCGAGACGATGCCGGTCAGGCGCTTGGCCGTCAGGGGCACGTAGCGCAGCAGCACGCCGGCGTGGATCGTGAAGTAGTCGACGCCCTGCTGGCACTGCTCCTCGATCGTCTCCAGGAACACGTCGAAGGTGAGGTCCTCGATCTTGCCCTTGACCTTCTCGAGCGCCTGGTAGATCGGCACGGTGCCGATGGGCACGGGCGAGTTGCGCAGGATCCACTCGCGCGTGCGGTGGATGTCGGCGCCGGTCGAGAGGTCCATGACCGTGTCCGCGCCCCAGCGCGTGGCCCAGCGCAGCTTCTCGACCTCGTCCTCGATCGAGGAGCGCACCGCGGAGTTCCCGATGTTGGCGTTGATCTTCACCAGGAAGCGCCGCCCGATCACCATCGGCTCGAGCTCCGGGTGGCGGATGTTCGCCGGCAGGATCGCGCGTCCGCGCGCGATCTCGCTGCGCACGAGCTCCGGATCGACGCCCTCGCGCGCGGCGGCGAAGGCCATCTCCTCGGTCACGATCCCGCGCCGCGCGTAGTGCATCTGCGTGCGGTTGCCGGAGTCGGTCGGGGCCGCGAGGCGCGCGCGGATCCAGGGCTCGCGCAGCGGCGGGAGCCCGGCGCGCGCGTCGGCCACGGCGGGCCCCGAGGTGTCGTAGAGGTCGACGGCCTCGCCGTTCGACAGGTGCACGCGGCGCTGCGGCACCGCCAGGCGCCGGCCGCCGTGCTCGACTTCCACCCAGGCCTTGTGCGTGCTCGGCCGGGAGGGTCGGGGGGAAGTGCTCGCGTTCGTCATCGCTTTCCTACGCCGGCATGATCCGGATCAGGTTCGAAGGGTCTCGCGCGTGCCGACGGGCGCGCTCGATCTCAGGCGCCTGGGCGCCGCCCCTAGCGGAAGGGGCATTCTAGCCCCCTCGCCCCACCGCTTCACGCGAGTTCTCCACAGGCGCGCCGCGCAGTCACGTCGGCCCCGGGTGTACGCGCACAAGCGGCGCGGAGCGCCCGCGGCGTCAAATCCCCCGCCGCCTTTACTCCGCTCCGGAGCGCGCTAGCCTCCAGCGCTTCTCCCGGCCCCACCCCGCCTCCTCGCCATGACCACGACTCCCCGCCAAGACGCCCTGCGCAGCATCGCCAGCCGCGATCCGCGCCCGCCCTCCGGCACGCGCGCGCGCACCAGCCTGACCGAGGTCTTCGGCAGCCGCGTGTTCAACGACTCCGTGCAGCGCCGGCGCCTGCGCCCGGACGCCTACCAGGCCCTGCGGCGCACGATCGACCGCGGCGAGCAGCTCGATCCGCGCATCGCCGACGCCGTGGCCGACGCGATGAAGGACTGGGCCGTCGAGCACGGCGCGACGCACTTCACGCACTGGTTCCAGCCCATGACCGGGCTCACGGCCGAGAAGCACGACTCGTTCCTCTCGCCGGTGGTCGAGGGCGGCGCGATCCAGGCCTTCACCGGGAAGGAGCTGATCAAGGGCGAGCCCGACGCCTCGTCCTTCCCCTCGGGCGGCACGCGCTCGACCTTCGAGGCGCGCGGCTACACCGCCTGGGACCCGACCTCGCCGGCCTTCCTGCGCGTGACGGCCTACGGCACGACGCTGTGCATCCCCACCGCCTTCTGCTCGTGGACCGGCGAGGCCCTGGACACGAAGACGCCGCTGCTGCGCTCCTGCGAGGCGCTCGACCGCTCGGCGCGCCGCCTCCTGGCCCTGATCGACGAGCGACCGGAGCGCGTGTTCGTGACGCTCGGGCCCGAGCAGGAGTACTTCCTGGTCGACCGCGAGCTCTACGCGCTGCGCCCCGATCTCCTGATCTCCGGCCGCTCGCTGTTCGGCGCCAGGCCGCCCAAGGGGCAGGAGCTGGAGGACCACTACTTCCGCACCACGCCCGAGCGCGTGCTCGATTTCATGATGGACCTGGAGGACGAGCTGTGGCGCCTGGGGGTGCCGGTCAAGACGCGTCACAACGAGGTCGCCCCGCACCAGTTCGAGATGGCCCCGCTGTACGAGCAGGTCTCGCTGGCCAACGACCACAACATGCTGACGATGGAGCTGATGCAGCTCGTGGCCGAGCGCCACGGGCTCGCCTGCCTCCTGCACGAGAAGCCCTTCGCCGGCGTGAACGGCTCGGGCAAGCACAACAACTGGTCGATGGCCGACGAGCGCGGCAACAACCTGCTCGACCCCGGCCACACGCCGCACGAGAACCTGCGCTTCATCCTGTGCCTGACGGCCGTGATCCGCGCGGTCGACGTGCACCAGGACCTGCTGCGCGTCTCGATCGCGCACGCCGCCAACGACCACCGCCTGGGGGCCAACGAGGCGCCGCCCGCGATCCTCTCGATCTTCCTCGGCTCGGAGCTGGAAGAGGTCGTCGAGGGCCTGGTCTCGGGCGGGCAGGCCAAGTCGCGCGCGCGCGGCACGCTGCAGCTCGGCGTCTCGACCCTGCCGCCGATCCCCAAGGACACCAGCGACCGCAACCGCACCTCGCCCTTCGCCTTCACCGGCAACAAGTTCGAGTTCCGCGCGGTGGGCTCGAGCCAGTCGATCGCCTACCCGGACACGTTCCTCAACACGGCCGTGGCCGAGTCGCTGGACGTGCTGGCGGACGAGATCGAGAAGCGCTCCAAGGCCGCCGGCGACCGCCGCGCCGTGATCCAGGAGGTCGTGCGCGAGTCGCTCGCCAAGCACCAGCGCATCCTCTTCAGCGGCGACAACTACAGCCGCGAGTGGGAGCGCGAGGCGGCCCGCCGCGGCCTGATCCACGCCAAGAACACGCCCGACGCCCTGGCCCTGTTCGCGACCGAGAAGAACCTGGCCCTGTTCGAGCGCTACGGCGTGCTCTCGCGCCGCGAGACGACCGCGCGCTCGAACATCTTCTACAGCGCCTACATCCACCGCGTGGTGGTCGAGGCGCTGACGATGGTCCAGCTCGGCTCGACCGCGATCCTGCCAGCCGGCATCGCCTACCAGAAGTGCCTGGCCGACTCGATCAACGCGACCCGCGCCGCGGCCTCCAGGGCCGACCTGGCCGAGGAGGAAGAGCTCCTGGTCGAGCTCTCCGCGACCCTCGGGCGCCTGCGGGCCGCGCTGGTGCACCTGAAGGAGGCCCACGAGCGTCTGGAGGAGAAGAACGGCGACGCGCCGGCCCAGGCCCTGCACTGCCGTGACCACCTGCTGCCCGCCATGGGCGACCTGCGCGCCCAGGCCGACCGGCTCGAGCTCCTGGTGGACGACGCCCTCTGGCCGCTGCCCAAGTACCACGAGCTCCTGTTCGTGCACTGACGGGCGGTCCCGTGGCCCTGACGCGCGACGAGGGCTGGGCGCTGCTCCTCGAGTGGACGCCCGGCGAGGCCCTGCGACGCCACGCGCGCGCCGTCGAGCTCGTGATGCGCGCCGCGGCCGCCCGCTACGGGCGCGGGGCCGCGGACGTCGAGCGCTTCGGCCTGGCCGGGATGCTGCACGACGCCGACTACGAGCGCTGGCCCGAGGAGCACCCGCGGCGCATCGTGGCCTGGCTGCGGGAGCGCGGCGAGGAGGAGCTCGCGCACGCGATCTCGGCCCACTACACCGGCTGGGGCGTGCCCCACGAGACGACGCTCGACAAGGCGCTGCTGGCCTGCGACGAGCTGACCGGCTTCGTCGGCGCCTGCGCCCTCGTGCGCCCCGACGGCCTGGCCACGCTCGAGCCGCGGAGCGTGCTGAAGAAGCTCAAGGACAGGGGCTTCGCCGCCAAGGTCGAGCGTCCCGAGGTCACGCGCGGGGCCGAGCTCCTGGGCGTCGATCTCTCCGAGCACGTGCGCTTCGTGATCGAGGCCCTGCGGCCCCACGCGGCGGAGCTGGGCCTGCGCGCCTGATCCGTTCTCCCACATCGACGGAGACGAGGCAGCCATCCTGGAGAGCTCGAGGCGAGGACGGGGCCCGTCCGGGGATCTGCGCACCGGATCACCGGGCGGGCTCGCGCCCGCCCGGAGAACCGGTGCGGTCACCTTGACGCGGAATAGGCCATCTTCGATGGCCTAGCGCTTGTTCGTGTTCGGGCGCGGCTCGGGCGCCGACTTCTCGGCCCAGGCGCGCAGCTCGTCCTGGCCCTCGATGGCCACGGCGATCTCCTGCAGCAGGATCTCGGCCCGCCGGAGGTGGTCGGTTGTGTGGAAGGTGCCGACGCGCACGCGCACGCGCGTGTAGCCCTCCGGGTGCCGCTCGACGCGCACCAGCAGGCGGTCTCCGCGGATCAGCCCCTCGGTGCGGGACAGCTCGCTCGTCTCGGGGATGATCTCGAGCGAGCGCAGGCCCTCGAGCGTCGCCTGCCAGGCCGCCTCCAGACCGACGGGGAAGTCCTGGTGGGTCTCGTTGCGGTGGTACTGGACCACCCCGGCGCCGACCAGGCCCGCGGCCGCGACCGCCGCGCAACCCGAGAAGAGCGGCACGAGGGCCAGCAGGACGAGCGCCGGGAAGGGGGAGGGACGCGGGCGCGCAGGGAGGTCTCGGGAGGGGCGCATGCTTCGGATCAGGCCGCCTGGAGCTCCTCGGCCTCGCCGCTGGGCAGGAAGCGCGAGAGGACCTGCAGCAGGAGCAGTCGGTCGATGGGCTTGGTCATGTACTCGTCGCAGCCGGCCTCGAGGCAGCGCTGGCGCTCGCCGCTCATCGAGTGCGAGGTCAGGGCCACGATCGGACGCAGGTAGCCGGCCTGGCGCAGGCGCCGGGTGGCCTCGTAACCGTCCATCTCGGGCATCTGCATGTCCATGAAGACGATGTCGAAGGGCTGTCCGGCATCGCGCGCGGCCAGGGTCTTCTCGAGGGCCGCGCGGCCGTGCTCCGCCTCCTCCACCCGGATCCCTGCGCGCAGCAGGATGGTCGAGATCAGGCGCCGGTTCACGGCCACGTCCTCGGCCAGGAGCACGCGCCCGCGCAGGTCGGGCCCGGGCCCGAGCACGGGCAGGGTCGGGCGCGGGTGGCTGCTCGGCTGCGGATCCTGGTCCAGGAGGCGCACCCCGTCCAGCGGCCCGGGGTCGATCGTCACGCGGAAGGTGCTGCCCTGGCCCGGCTCGCTCGTGCAGGCGAGGTCGCCCCCCAGGAGCCGCGCCAGGGTCTGCGAGATCGCCAGCCCGAGCCCCGAGCCGCCGTACTTGCGCGTGGTCGAGTTGTCGGCCTGCTCGAAGGGCCGGAAGATGCGCTGGATCTGCTCCGGGCTCAGGCCCACGC
>Ga0315910_10003877_pt1 | contig 12597 bp, 5 predicted proteins | sample EdamamesoilMG_FD_204470 | JGI IMG/M metagenome (GOLD analysis project Ga0315910, IMG submission 204470) | Garden soil microbial communities collected in Santa Monica, California, United States - Edamame soil | ecosystem: Environmental > Terrestrial > Soil > Garden | place: USA: California... | reverse complement strand
TCGTCGCTGGTATTCGACACCCTGTATGCGGAAGGCCAGCGCCGTTACGTTGAAACATTTTCACCGTACGCGCGGCAGTTCCTCGATCGCATGGACAAGCCCGCCGTCGAGCGCATCGACGGTATTCCGCCGGCCATTGCCATCGACCAGACGAACCCGGTGCGGACGTCGCGCTCCACCGTCGGCACGATGACGGAGCTCAATGACCACCTGAAGCTGCTGTTCGCGCGCGTGGCCACGCTTCATTGTCGGAACTGTGGCAAGCCGGTGCGTCGTGACAGCGCGGAGAGCATCTTCACCGATGCCAACGCGCGCGCGGCCGCGGCAGGCGATCCGCGTGTGTACATCTGTTTCCCGGTGACGGTGCCGAAGAATTTCAAGGAATCGGAAATCCGGCAGCTGCTCGAATCGCAGGGCTACTCCCGCATTCACGAGAGGCACGGTGACACGCTCGAAGTGGTGCAGGACCGCCTGCGCCTCGGCGGTGCGGACCGTTCGCGCGTCATGGAGTCGCTGGAGACGGCGCTGCGCGTGGGGCGCGGGCGCGTGAATCTGCATGTGGTGGATGGCTCTGATCCTCCGAAGTCGGTCGAACGCTGGAAATATTCGAACGAACTGCACTGCGCGGATTGCGACCTCGCCTATCGCGATCCTGTCCCTTCACTGTTCTCGTTCAACTCGCCCGTGGGCGCCTGCGAGGCTTGCCGAGGATTCGGCCGCATCATCGGCATCGACTACGGCCTGGTCGTGCCCGACGAGACCAAGACGCTGGCGGGCGGCGCCGTCAAACCCTGGCAGACGAAGTCGTACAAGGAGTGCCAGGACGATCTCGTGAGGTTCGCGAAGAAGCGCGACATCCCGCTCGATACGCCGTGGTATGCGCTCAGCGATGACCAGAGGAAGTGGGTCATCGAAGGCGAAGGCAAGTGGGAGAAGAAGGTCTGGTATGGCGCCAAGCGCTTCTTCGAGTGGCTGGAAACCAAGGCGTACAAGATGCACGTGCGCGTGTTGCTGTCGCGGTATCGCGCGTACACGCCGTGCAACGTGTGTAATGGCTCCCGCCTCAAGCCCGATGCGCTGCTGTGGCGCATCGACGGGCGCAACGTCCACGACCTCATGTTGATGTCACTCGACAAGTCCCGCGACTTTTTCGAAGCGCTCAAACTACCGGCGCCGCTCGACGAGGCGGCGGATCTGCTGCTGTCGGAGGTGCGCTCGCGCTTTGCGTACCTGTGCGAGGTGGGTCTGGGATATCTGACGCTCGATCGTCAGTCGCGCACGCTCTCGGGCGGTGAAGTCCAGCGCATCAACCTCACGACTGCGCTCGGCACGTCGCTGGTCAACACGCTGTTCGTGCTCGATGAGCCGTCGATCGGGCTGCACCCGCGCGACATGCAGCGTGTGACGCAGGTGATGCACCGGTTGCGCGACGCCGGCAATTCGCTGGTGGTGGTCGAGCACGATCCGCAGATCATGTTTGCGGCAGACCGGCTGCTGGACCTGGGACCGGGCGCTGGCGAACGGGGCGGCGAGATCGTGGCGTTCGACACGCCGGATGCGGTGCGCGCGAATCCGAAGTCGCTCACGGGGCAGTATCTCTCCGGCGCGAAGATCGTCGCACCGCGCGCGCCGGCGCCGAAGCCGGACAACGGCGAGCCGAAGGCGCGCATGGTGCCGGCGCAGAAGGCCGTCAAGCTGCGCGGCGTCACCCAGCACAATCTCAAGAACATCGACGTGGAGTTTCCGTTGCGCCGCCTGGTGTGCATCACGGGTGTGTCAGGGTCGGGAAAATCCACGCTCATCGAAGACGTGTTGTACAAGGCGCTGCGCAAGGCCAAGGGCCAGCCCAGCGAGGCGCCGGGCGCGTTCGATCGGCTCGAAGGTGCGGAACTCGTCGACGACGTGGTCATGATCGACCAGAGTTCGATCGGACGAACGACGCGATCGAATCCGGCGAGTTACGTGGGCGCGTTCGATGTCGTGCGCGAGCTGTTCGCGAACGATCCGGTGGCGAAGGCTCGCAAGTACACGCCGGGCACGTTCAGCTTCAATTCCGGCACGGGCCGCTGCCCCACCTGCAGCGGCAACGGCTTCGAGCACGTCGAGATGCAGTTCCTGTCCGATGTGTACCTGCGCTGCCCGGATTGCGACGGCAAGCGTTATCGCGACGAGACGCTGGAGATCCGCCGCGAAGGCGCGGACGGCACGCGCAAGAACATCGCGCAGGTGCTCGACATGACGGTGACGGAAGCGCTCGCGTTTTTCCGCGGCAACTCGAACGTCGCCGTGCGGCTGCAGCCGCTCGTGGACGTGGGCCTCGAATACGTGAAGCTCGGACAGCCGGTGCCGACATTGTCGGGTGGTGAGGCGCAGCGCCTGAAGCTGGCGGGCCACCTCGCTGAAGCGGCCGCCGACGACACGCCATCGATCCGCGGCAAGCTGTTTCTGTTCGACGAGCCCACGACCGGCCTGCACTTCGATGACGTCGCCAAACTACTGCGCGCGTTCCGCAAGCTTCTGAAGATCGGCCACTCGCTGCTGGTCATCGAACACAACCTCGACGTCATCCGCTCCGCCGACTGGCTCATCGATCTCGGACCCGAGGGCGGCGACGCCGGCGGGCAGATCGTCGTGGCCGGTACGCCGACGCAGGTCGAAGCAAACCCGGCGTCGCACACGGGCCGAGCCCTGCGCGAGTACGAGGCAGCGCTGGGAGCAGTGGTGCCGGGCGGGGGTTTGCGTGTTTCGGCGAGCAAGGTTGCGGACCAGGCGCAAACGTATCGCGCCGAAACACGCAAACCCCCGCCCGGCACCACTTCTTCGGCCAACAGCATCGTCATCCACAACGCGCGCGAACATAACCTCCGCAACATCGACGTCACGATTCCGCGCGAAGCGTTCACGGTGATCACGGGCGTGTCGGGCTCGGGCAAGTCGACGCTGGCCTTCGACATCATCTTCAACGAGGGCCAGCGGCGTTATCTCGAATCGCTGAACGCGTACGCGCGCCAGTTCGTGCAGCCCGCGGCGCGCCCCGACGTCGACGCGATCTACGGCATTCCGCCCACGGTCGCCATCGAACAGCGCACCAGTCGCGGCGGACGCAAGAGCACCGTGGCCACGCTCACGGAGATCTATCACTTCCTGCGCCTGCTCTACGTGAAGCTGGGCACGCAGTTCTGTCCCACGTGCGACGTCGCCATCGAGCCGCAGACTTCGAGGTCCATCGCCGAGCGCCTCATCAAGCAGCACAAGGGCTCGCGCATCCTGCTGATGGCCCCGCTCGTCGTGGCGCGCAAGGGCTACTACACCGAACTTGCGAAGTGGGCCAGCGCGCGCGGCCACAAACAGCTGCGCGTCGACGGCGAGATGATGCCGACGGCCCGATTCCCGCGGCTGAACCGCTTCAAGGAACACACCATCGAGCTGCCGGTGAACCAGATCACCGTGGACGGCAACAGCGTCGACCAGCTCGAGCGAAACGTCATCCGCGCGCTCGACCTCGGCAAGGGCCTGGTGCACGTCCTCGATCTCGATTCATCCGCGAAGAAGCCCAAGGTGCAGGTCTTCAGCGTGAAGCGCTCCTGCCCGTCCTGCGGCACCAGCTTCTCCGAACTCGATCCGCGCCTGTTCTCGTTCAACTCCAAACACGGCTGGTGCGAGGACTGCTTCGGCACGGGCGTGGAGCTAGAAGGCTTCGACGAGGAACAGAGCGGCGAGGAAACCGCCTGGAACGAATGGATGGAAGACGCCGAGACGCACGTCTGCGAAACCTGCGACGGCCAGCGCCTCAACCAGATCGCGCTGCACGTGCGCTTCCGTGACATGAACATCGCCGATCTCACGCACCAGGCCATCGACGACACGGTGAGCTTCATCGGCAAGCTGCGCCTCAACAAGCGCGAAGCCGAAATCGCTCGCGACCTCATGGCCGAGATCAAGGCGCGCATGGCGTTCCTTCAGCGCGTCGGCCTTGGCTATCTACCGCTCGATCGCTCGGCGCCGACGCTGTCGGGTGGCGAGGCCCAGCGCATCCGACTCGCGGCGCAGCTTGGCTCCAACCTGCAGGGCGTCTGCTACGTGCTCGATGAGCCCACCATCGGCCTGCATCCGCGAGACAACAAAGTGCTGCTCGATGCGCTCGCGGAGCTCGCGAAGAATCGCAACACACTCGTGGTCGTCGAGCACGACGAGGACACCATCCGCCGCGCCGATCACGTCATCGATCTCGGTCCTGGCGCGGGCGTGCGTGGTGGTGAGGTCGTGGCCTCCGGTACGCTCGAGCAGCTCAAGAACAATCCCGCCTCCATCACCGGCCGATTCCTCAAGAATCCGCTGACCCATGCTTCCGAACCGCGTCGCGCCACGAGTTCACGCGCGCCGAAGCTCGAGCTCGAAGACGTGGAAATGCACAACGTGCACAAGGTGGATGTCGACGTACCCGTCGGACGACTCGTGGTCGTCACCGGTGTCTCAGGCTCGGGGAAATCCACGGTCGCGCGCGACGTGCTCTACACCAACCTCAAGCGGCTCACCGCCAAGCAGCCGCGCGGCGCAAAGAAGCCCGAGCTCACCGGCGTCGGCGCCGTGCATGGCGCGGAGCACATCGACCGCGTACTCGAGGTCGATCAGACGCCCATCGGCAAGACGCCGCGTTCGTGCCCTGCGACGTACATCGGCTTCTGGGACGACATCCGCCGGATCTATGCCAACACCACGGAAGCGAAGATCGCCGGTTACAGCACCAGCCGCTTTTCGTTCAACACCGGCGAAGGACGTTGCCCGGCCTGCGAAGGCCAGGGCATGCAGACCATCGAGATGAACTTCCTGCCGGATGTAAAGGTGCTGTGCGATTCGTGTCGCGGTCGCCGGTTCAACTCGGAGACCATGTCCATCCTGTGGCGCGGCAAGTCGGTGGGCGACTTGTTGGCCATGAACATCGACGATGCGGTGGAATTTTTCGCCGCGCACGCGTCCATTCACCATGCACTGCGACTGCTGCAAGATGTGGGTCTCGGCTATCTCACGCTGGGCCAGCCGAGCCCCACGCTGTCGGGCGGCGAGGCCCAGCGCATCAAACTCGTCACCGAGCTTGCCAAGGTGCGCGGCCCCGAGCGGCGTGCGCCGAGGCAGACGCCGCAACACACGCTGTACGTGCTCGATGAACCCACCGTCGGCCTTCACATGGCCGACGTCGAGAAGCTCATCCACGTGCTGCATCGGCTGGTGGATGCCGGCAACTCCGTGGTCGTCATCGAACACAACCTCGACGTGATGGCCGAGGCGGACTGGATCATCGACATGGGCCCCGAAGCGGGCGAAGGCGGCGGCAAGGTGGTCGCGGCGGGTCCGCCCTCCGCCGTCATGAAAGCCACCGGCTCGCACACCGGCGCGATGCTCAAGGAATTCCTCGCCGACCGCCGCACCTGAAAAAGGGGACAGATCTATTTATTGGTCGTAAATTTGGCGCTACCTGGCGCTCATCGGCCAATAAATAGATCTGTCCCCTTTTCCATATGGCACACGGGCTTCTTTGCTGGAAATGCGGCGCTTCGCTCGAAGCGCTGACGCTGCCGTTGCGGCGACTCGAGGAGTGCAAGGCGTGCCGGTCGGAGCTTCACGTCTGCCGGATGTGTGTCGAGTACGACACGCGTGTCGCGAAACATTGCCGCGAACCCACGGCCGAGGAAGTGCGCGACAAAACGAAAGCGAACTTCTGCGACCACTTCAAGCCGAAGGTGGGAGCGTACGTCGCGCCGACGGGAGAGGCCGACGCAGCGCGCGCGGCGCTCGACACGCTGTTCGGGAAGAAGTAGTCAGCCTGCCGGGGCCGGCAGAGGACAACGGCCTGCTGTCCTGCTATTTCTTTCCGGAAAGCCGGTCGATGAGCGAAGCGAACTTCGATCCCTTCTTGTCCACCTTGACGCGCAGGTGCCGCACGCCGGTGTTGTCCGCGCTGTCGTTGGTGATCTCGAGCGTATGCGCGCCCAGGATTTCCAGCGTCTGGTCCAGCGTTTCCTCGTCCACCTGCGCGTGCGCATCGCGGCGCACGCCGCGAGCGGGGGGCTTGCGACCTTTGGCGGCCTTGCCCGGCGACGCCGGGGCAGCGGGCGCAGCGGCAGCCGGAGCCGCCGGCTTCGGAGCGGGCGCAGCAGGCGAAGACCCTTGGGGCTTGCCGAAACGCGGGGAAGTCTCGCCATCCACGTCCTGCTCGATCATCGCCGGCAGGTCATCGTCGAGCAGCTTGAAGACGCCGCTGGCGTTCGAGGCAGTCATGGACCGAGGCGTCGGCGCCGGACCTTCCTTGACGTTCACCGCGCGGTGAATGCCACTGCGCGCGGCGTTGATGTCGTTCGCGCGTTCTTTCTCGATGGTGGTGACCGGCACGACCGACACGGTCTTGAAGTCGGAGCGCACGTAGTACGCGACCTGCTTCGCGGACACCGCGTCGCTGAAGAAGCCGAGGCGCAGGCCGTACCAGGTGCGGCCTTCACGATTCGCTTCGGTGGTGTAGAGCGTGTACGCGTTGAAGATGGCGAGCGGCGGAACCTTCGACAGGTCGAATGGCGAGACCGACCAATCCAGCTGCACGGCGAAGAGCACCGGCGCGTTGCGTTTGACCTCGGCCTTGATGGCCAGCATCGACTGCGTGTCTTCGGGTTTGACGACGCGGATCGCTTCGTCGACGTCCGCCTCGCGCGAACCTTCGCGGTACGGCGAGTGACGCTCGAGCAGGCGGATGGTCTGAGTATCCGAAAGATCGTCGAGTTCCTCGATGACCTGGCGGACGTTCGAGAGCGACGGCGTGGCGGACAAGGCCGGCATCTGCACCGTGGGCTCGGGCGGCGACGCGGGCTTCTGCGCAGCGGGCGCGGATGCCTGCAGCGCAGGAGCAGTGACTTTCGCAGCGATCTTCGGCGCGACGGCCGGCGGCGTGGCCGCAGTGGGCTTCGCTGCGGGTACGGCCATCGGGGCCGGCGACGCCTTGGGTGTCGGGGCGGCAGGCTTTGCAGCCACGGGCTTCTGCGGCGCAGGTTTGGCCGGCGCAGCCTTTGCTGCCACCGGCTTCGCCGGTGCGGGTTTCGGAGCGGGTTTGGCGGCAGCCTTCGGGGGAGCCGCCTTTGGAGCAGCGGGCCTGGCCGCAACCGGCGCGACCGGCGGCGCACTAACTACCGGCGGATGCACCACGGGCACGTCCATCGGCTTGAATTCGGGTTCCTCGTCGGTCAGCACGAACGGCTCTTCGAAATCGTAGTTCGGCTTGACCATCGTCGGCTGCGAAGCGAACGGATGCGGCTTCTCGGGCGCAGGAGGCGGAGCTTCCGCGACAGGCGTGGAAGCCACCGGGGCCGCGGGAGCGGGAGCGGCAACTGGAGCAGGCGCGGCAGCCACGGGCGCCGGCGCAGGAGCAGGAGCAGGAGCAGCAGCCTTCGGCGCAGCAGCGGGCGTCGGTGCGGGCTTCGCAGGCGCAGCGGCTGCGGCGTTGGCCTTCAGCTTCTTTCCGGGCGCTTCACCGGCCCAGGCGCTGGGATACACCTCGCGAACGACCGCGAGCATCTCTTCGGCGGCCTGCATGGTTTCGAAGTAACCCATGTGCAGGCGGAAGCGTTCGCGACCGTCTTCGAGTCGGCGGCTCACGAAGAAAGAATATTGAGCGAGGGTCGGATCCTTCGGCTGCGACAACGCCATGGGCGTGGTCGACGACGTCAGATTAATTACAAAGCCGCCCGTCGCGACTCCGCCCGTGGGCCGCGTCAGCTTGCTGACGACGTAATCTGGCTTGGCACTCATGGCTAAAACGTTCCCCGAACGAAAAGTTCACGACCGGACCCGTGCTCCTTCCCGAACACGGTCCTTTTCACTCAGTTGGGAGTGTGCGAACCCGTGCATATACGGTCAATCCAGCAACTGAGCACGCTGTCGCAGATCACAGACCTAAATATTGAATCCCTTAGAGAAAATTCGACATAACGGTCTGGCAATCCTTGCTGCAAAGCGTTACAGCACCGTGAGTCTCATTGCCTGGGCAGCTGGTTCCAGAACCGTCCGGCCGAGTAGAACTTCTCGGCATAAAACTCGTCGTCGAGTGAATTGATGGTCACTGGCTTGCCCGCGCCGGGCGCGTGCACGAAGCGGTGGTCGCCGATGTAGATGCCGACGTGATTCACCTGGCGGCTGCCGATCTTGAAGAACACGAGGTCTCCGCGCTCGAGCTTGCGCGGCTTGATGCCCTCGGCTTCTTCGGCCTGGTCACGTGACGTACGCGGAACGACGAGGCCAAGCTGGCGGTGCGCGTAGAACACGAGGCCGCTGCAGTCGAAGCCGTCGAGCGTGGCGCCACCATAGCGATAGGGCGTGCCGCGAAGCCGAAGCGCGAAGTCCGCGAGCGCTTCGCCGCGATTGCGCATGCTGGCCGCGCCTCCCGCGCCGTCCCACTCGCGTGCGGGCTCGGAAGGTGGTTTGTGCGTTTCCGGTGCCGACGTGCAACCGGCCGCGAGAAGCACCAGCAGAATGGGACTGAAAAAGGGGACAGATCTATTTTTTGCAGACTTCCACAGTCCGCAAAAAATAGATCTGTCCCCTTTTTCAGTCCCCATTACCCGGCCGCCCGGACATCGCCGATCTCGGAGCCCGGGCCGCGGGACTCGAGGATCTCCGTGAGCGCGGCCGCGGACATGGGCCTCGCCAGGTAGAAACCCTGGGCCGCTTCGCAGCCGCGCGAACGCAGGAAATCGAGCTGGCCGCCCGTTTCCACGCCTTCCGCTGTCACCCGTTTGCCCAGCGTATGTGCCATGGTGATGACGGATTCGACCAGCGAACCGGCCGAATCGTTCTGTGGGACTTCTTCGAGGAATGTGCGATCCAGCTTTACCGTGTGGACGGGATACCGGCGCAGGTAGTTGAGCGACGAAAAGCCCGTGCCGAAATCATCGAGGGCCAGCTTCACGCCAAGATTCGCCAGCGCGCGCAGCGGCTCCGCGACGTCGGCATCGGTCAGCGCGGATTCCACGAGTTCGAGTTCGAGGTTGCCCGGCGCGATTCCATGCTGCTGGAGTGCGCCGCGCACCAGCGCCGGGAAGTTGCTGTCCTTGAGCTGCTGGACGGACACGTTCACCGAGAACATTCGCGGTGCGATGCCAGCCCGCGCCCACTCGGCGTATTGCGCGCAGGCGGAATCCAGCACGAAGCCCCCGATGTCGGTAATGAGCCCCGAATGTTCGGCCGCGGGAATGAATTCGCCGGGCAGCTTGATGCCGTCGTAGCGGGTCTGCCAGCGCAACAGCGCTTCGACGCCACACAACCGGTTATCCGCGAGCGCGAACTGCGGTTGATAGAACAGCGACAGCTCGCGCCGGCGCAATGCGCGATGCAGCCCGCTGTCCGTGAAGCTGGCGCGACGTTGCACCATCTCCTGCTCGAAGAAGATGGCGCGCCCGCGGCCCTGCGCCTTGGCGCGATACATGGCGAGATCCGAGTGGCGGATCACTTCCTCGAGGTCCACGCCATCGTCCGGGAACAGCGTGACGCCCACGCTCGCGCGCATCTGGTACTCACGGCCGCCGAGACTGGCCGGCAGTGCGAGCGAACGGATCACGCGATCGGCGATCTGTCGCGCCGTCTCCGCGTCGCCGACGTTGCGCAACAGCACCGTGAATTCATCGCCACCGAGGCGCGCGACGGTGTCGCCCTCCTTCGTGCACGCCTTCAATCGATGCGCGACGACCGACAGCAACTGGTCACCCGCGCTATGGCCGAGGGTGTCGTTGACGCGCTTGAAGTGGTCGAGGTCGACGTACATGAGCGCGCCGCGCGTCAGGCCACTCGCCGCCGCGGCGAGTTCCTGTGCGAGCCGATCGCGGAACAGTGCGCGGTTCGGCAGCTGGGTCAGTGGATCGTAGTGCGCCTGGCGATAGAGCCGTTCGTCACGCGCGGAGTTGGACAACGCGGCGCGCAGTCGCTCGGCGAACGCTGCGCCGTAGTCGGCCACCGCCGGGTCGCGCGACGGTTCCGAGTGATAGCCGACCACCAGCAGCGCGCTCAGCCGTTCGTCGTCGACCACGGGCCAGAGCCAGAAGAACTCCGCGCCGACATCGCGCATCGAGATGAGGAATGCATGGCGCGACTCTTCGATGCGCGCCACCGTGAGGCCTTCGGGCGCTTCGCGGACGGTGGCGATCATGGCGGAATCGAAAGTCACGCGTTGCACCGGCAGTTCGTCGGCGCCGTGCGCGGCCATGAACAGCCGGCCGTGCGCGTGGGCGGTGGGATCGAGCAGGATCACGCCCACGCACTGGCTGCGCGTGAGCTCGCGAAACTTCGGCAGCACCGTGTCGAGTGCCCGATCGATTTCACTCGCGGCGAGCAGCGCGCGATCCACTTCGCCGAGCACCTCGAATGCGCGCCAGTCACGCTGCAGCGAAGCGCTCGTTGTGTTGAACTCGCGCTCGAGCGGCAGGAGCTCCTCGACCGTGCCGCGGGACAGGGATTCGAAACGGCGCTCGCGCAGCCTGACGAGCCCGCGCTGCAGCGCCCGCAACGGCGGCAGATATCGCTCGCTGATGATGGCGGCGACTGCGAAGGCAATGACGATGGTGAGCACGAGCAGACCGAGCGCCGTCGGCACCAGCCCCGCCGCGGTCATGCCGAAACTGGCTTCGGGCGTGAACACCACGACGGCATCTGCCGACGCGGGGTCTCCGGACACCGCGGGTGGCAGGTAGGTCAGCGCTCCGCGCCACTCCCGGCCGGCGGCAAACCACGCGAGGATCGTCGTGCCGCCGGGCGCGGCGATGGCGTTCGGAGCGCGACGGCTGAAAAACTGCACGAGATCGTCAGGCACCGGGCTGCTGCGATAACGCGCAACGCCCGTGCCATCGAGAACCACCAGGAATCGGCCTTCGAGGCCGTCGGCAAAATCCGCCGGCACGACACGCGCGCTGAACATCAGCGTCGACGCCTTGTCGCGCGAGAGCGCGGTGAGTTCCTGGTTCTGCAGGCGCGCGCGGCGTTCTTCGGCTTCGAACCAGCGTGACAACACGGCGATGCTGACGGGGATGAGCATCGCGAGCGTGATGATCAACCACAGCCGGCGAGTCAGGCCGCTGCGCAAAACCGAGTTGTAGGGATTGCCGCTCATCCACTTCCCATCGACTCGCGTTGCGGCTCTGCAACGCAAGCCAGACGTTCTTGATATCGGCGCGACTTTACGGAATGCGGGGCCGCGCAAATGCGCGCCGCGTCACGAATGCGGTTGCACCGTATTCAGGCAGGCTTGTTCTTGGGCGATTGGGGGGCGAGTGACTGGGCTGACCGGATTGTGGCGAGCTGGCAGATGGCCGCGTAGGTGTAGCGATAAGTGCCGCGCGCGCCACGCCGCGACGCACCCAACATTGCCTTCGCCACGGTCTCCGCGGGAATGGCGCGATAGGCTTCGCGCGGACCCGTCAGGAACGGATTGACCAGTGGCGACAGGATGCGGCCCGCGAGTTCGGCCGGGCGCAGTCCCTGGCGCGGGCCTAACAGCAAGCTCGGCTGCAGGATGTCGACCGAAGTGAATCCAAGATCGGTGACCGCCTCTTCCATCTCGCCCTTGGTCCGCAGGTAGAACTTCGTCGAGCTCGAGTTGGCGCCCACCGAAGACACCACGATGAAGCGCGTGGCCTGCGCCGCGCGCGCAGCGCGGGCGAACAGCAGCACGGCATCGACGTCGGCGGCCCGGAATGCTTCCTGCGAACCGGCTTCGGCAATCGTGGTGCCGATGCAGCAGTACGCATCCTGTGCGACGAGACCCTTGATCTGCTCGGCCATGCGTTCGAATGTCACCACGCGATTCGCAAGCCTGGGGTGTTCCTTACCCAGGAGACGGCGCGTCAACGCATACACGCGGGAATAGTCCGGAGCATCGAGCAGTGTCTTGAGCAGAAGTCCGCCGACGAGTCCGGTGGCGCCAGCAAGCAGCGCAATCTTGGGTGTTGAGCTCACGCGCGGAAGCTTAACAAGATTCGCCGTCGTTTAATTCTTGTCAGGCGGCTCGTAGCGCGCGGCCGGCAGATGCCAGTTGAACCTCATGGCCAGGATGCGAAGGCCAAAACAGAGCACCGCGCCCGCGATGGCCATCGGAGTCTCCGGCCAGTTCAGCCAGTGCCCGAGCACCACCAGCAGCGCGCCGGCCAGGGCCGCCAGTGCATAGAAGTCGGACTGGAAAACGACGGGCACGCGCGAGAGCAGAAGGTCGCGCATCACGCCGCCGCCGATGCCCGTGAGCATGCCCAGCAGAGCCGCCATGACGGGATGCAGCCCCGCCGCCAGCGCCTTCTGCGTGCCGGCCACGACAAACAACCCGAGTCCCGCCGCGTCGAACACGCGCACCGGATTGCGCAGGCGTTCGATCAGGTGGTGCCAGTGGAATGTGACGAGGCCGGCGAGCACCGATGCTGCCAGGTACCGATAGTCAGCGAACGCTGCCGGAGGGATCGCCCCGATCAGGAGATCCCGCAGGATGCCGCCCGTGGTGGCCGTGGCGAACGACAACACGAGCACGCCAAACAGATCCAGGCGCTGACGCACCGCGGCCGTCCGGCCGGCCCGCGGGACCAC
>Ga0315910_10003876_pt1 | contig 12599 bp, 8 predicted proteins | sample EdamamesoilMG_FD_204470 | JGI IMG/M metagenome (GOLD analysis project Ga0315910, IMG submission 204470) | Garden soil microbial communities collected in Santa Monica, California, United States - Edamame soil | ecosystem: Environmental > Terrestrial > Soil > Garden | place: USA: California... | reverse complement strand
TACATTGATCGAAGTAGTAAAGCGTAATAGCTTTGTCTGAAAGAACAACCGCATTGTTCGCCTGTTTAAACAATCCGTTCAATGTCCAGTTTGTGCTACCGGTGAGTACACGCACCGGTGTTTCCTTCGTGCCTGACTTCTTCGTGATCACTAAAAATTTGTTGTGCGCAAAGTGTCCGGAGGAAACAATTCTACGCGTGAGCGTCACCTTGGTTAGTTTCTTTGCGTTCTCCGCTTCGGGGTCGGCATCATCTGCTCCGAAGGCGCCATTAGCCAGAATAATATTCGCGCGTTTCCCGATCGCGTTGAGTCTTCGGATAAGTTCTTCATCATTCAATTCATACAAGGCTGCATACAGCTTCAGCTTTGTGTCATTCTTCACTTCATCCAGTAGTTCGTAAATGCGTTGCACCAATGTGCCGCCCATAAACTCACGAATGGGGGAGTTTACTTTCTTCAACTCGTCATCCAGTTTGGTACTGACGCCATTCTTTTCAAGATTCAACATGAACCGCGCTACAAACTGCGAAGACACTAACCCGCGGTTATAATACACTTCATGATCACCGTTATGAACTTTAATCCAGTCGCTCCAGGGTGTGGCATTCTTTTCATCCTTTATCAATTGATTATCCTGCGAAATCATGGGCACCACGCGGTAACAAACTTCATCGCCCTGCCGCACAAAATAATCCGTCCACATAAATCGTTGAAGGGGCCATAGTGTGGTTGGACGCTGCTCACCGTCTTTGTGGTCATCACCTTCAAATCCAACGCTACTTAACAAGGGCTCGGCTGCTGCATCAGTTTCGCCTTTACGTTTTCGAAACACGGAAAACCCCCAGCAGTCCGGGATATTGTTCTTGTACTTCCAGATGATCACGGTGTCATCATTGCTGGCCAGCGCTTTGATGGCTGGCTTGTCGGTCTTCTTTTTAGCCATGGGTAAAACGGTTTTAGGGTTAACGATAAAGCCCATCCACTCCGTGAACAGATCACAGAACAGATGGGCTTCTAACAAAGTCGAATATACGACTTAAAATGGAGTCATTCGATCTCTTTGGCTGAGTTCACATTCTCTTCATATTGTGCAGGTGACAGCACACCCCAGACTACGAATTCAGTTATATTGCCGCCTTCAAATTCTACTGGTATGGCAGAACTTAAACCGCAGAAAAAAAGCAAGCTCACGCTCTACATCATTATCGGTTTAATCGCGGGAATTGTGCTGGGTTTTGTGCTCAACAAAAGTTATGTAAATGAAGAGAACACCAGTTTACAAATCATTGAAGCACAATTGGAAGTTGTAAAAAAATCGCTTCACGCGGCAGACACGGGTGCACTTGCCATGCATGTGGCTGAAAAAGAAAAACTCACCGGCCAACGAAACGAAGTGCTAAAAGCCCGCGACAAAAAAATAGAGCCCTTCTCATTACTTCCCGATGTATTTCTTCGCCTCATTAAAATGATTGTAGCACCGCTGGTATTGTGCACACTCATTGTTGGTGTTGCCAAACTCGGTGATATCACTTCCGTGGGAAGGATTGGCGGAAAAACATTGCTTTGGTTTATCGGTGCATCGCTGATCAGCTTGCTGTTGGGAATGATCCTCGTGAATATTTTCAAACCCGGCATCGCCATGCATTTACCCTTGCCCGATGTGGGTGATACAGTAGTTACCCGAACCGGATTCTCTTTAAAAGATTTTCTCTACCACATGTTCCCGGCCTCCGTAGTAGACGCCATGGCGAAGAATGAAATCCTGCAGATCGTGGTATTTGCTGTCTTCTTTGGTATTGCCACCGCGGCCATTGGCGAGCAAGGTAAAATCATCATTACATTCTTCGATGCAGCATCGCACGTGATCCTGAAGGTCACCAACTATGTAATGAACTTTGCACCCATTGCAGTATTTGGTGCGATGGCTGCTGTTGTAGCCAAGCAGGGTCTTGGTATTTTGAAAACGTATTCCATTTTCATCAGCGAATTTTACTTTGCGATGATCATACTCTGGGTAGTGCTTATCACGGCCGGTTTCCTGGTTATCGGAAAACGGATTCTCAATCTCATCAAGCGCATCAAAGAGCCTGTTCTCTTAGCCTTCAGCACGGCCAGCAGTGAAGCGGCTTTTCCGAAGACAATGGAAGAGCTTGAAAAATTCGGATGTAAAGACAAGATTGTAAGCTTTGTACTCCCCCTGGGTTATTCCTTCAACCTCGATGGCAGTATGATTTACATGACCTTCGCATCATTATTTATCGCACAGTCGTACGGCATTGATCTTCCGTTGGGAACACAACTCAGTATGTTGCTGGTACTCATGGTGACGAGTAAAGGTATTGCCGGAGTGCCACGTGCCTCGCTGGTGGTAATTGCCGGAACGCTGGCTACGTTCAACATTCCCGAAGCGGGGTTGGCGTTACTGTTGGGGATCGATCCTTTACTGGACATGGGACGAAGTGCGACCAACGTGGTAGGTAATAGCGTAGCCACAGCAGTAGTGAGTAAATGGGAAAATGCCCTCGAAAACCCTGCCCCGGAAGCCGCCAGCTGAACTTAAAAGTTGTAATTTTGTTCGGTTAATAAAGTAAGAATATGCTGCAGGCCACTCCAAAAAACATTCATATCTACCTGGAATCAAATCCTAACCCGAACTCCCTAAAGTTTGTGGTAAATGAAATGCTCGTTCCCGAAACGATGAGCTTTGATTTCCCGGATGCGGAAAGTGCATCGATATCTCCACTGGCGCAGGAGCTTTTCAGCTATCCCTTTGTAGACCGGGTTTTCTTTGCCAGCAATTTTGTGACGGTAACAAAGAAGGAAGATGTCGAATGGCTGGAGATACAGAACACAATCAAAGATCATATCAAAAAATTCCTTGAGTCAGGTAAGTTTATCATTGAAGTGAATGAACCTGAAGTGGCCCAGGGAGAGGAAACTGAAACGGTAAAAAAGATCAAGACTATTCTGGACGAATATATCCGTCCTGCGGTGGAACAGGATGGTGGTGCGATCACTTACCACTCTTTCCAGGATGGTATTGTGAAAGTGAAACTCCAGGGTTCTTGCAGTGGCTGCCCTTCGTCCATGATTACGCTGAAGGCAGGTATTGAAAACCTCTTTACCCGAATGATGCCAGGAGAAGTAACAGCTGTTGAAGCTTTGGCTTAGGAGAAGAATTCAGTCCCGATAGCTTCGGGGATAGAATAAGGTCCTTGAAAGAGGGCCTTTTTTCATGCCAGCACAAGAGCGTAGAAAGTAAAAAAGCCTCGATAAATCGAGGCTTTTGATGTTTTTGAACTCAGATTAAGCTTCTGCTACCGGTTCGATAGAAACGGTTGACTTATCTGCACGGGTCTTTTTGAAAACCACCACACCGTTCGTCAATGCGAACAGAGTATGATCTTTACCCATTCCAACGTTCTTACCAGGGTGGTGCTTTGTACCACGCTGACGAACAATAATATTTCCGGCAATGGCCTTTTGACCACCGTAGATCTTAACGCCAAGTCGTTTGCTTTCCGATTCGCGGCCGTTCTTTACTTTACCTTCACCTTTTTTGTGTGCCATGGAAGTTTCGAGTTTAAAGTTTGACGTTTAATGTTTACCCGATGCTTTCAATCTGCACCTTGGTGTACTGTTGGCGATGGCCGTTCTTCACGACATAGCCTTTTCTTCTTTTCTTCTTAAAGACAATCACTTTGTTGCCTTTGACATGTTCCAGTATCTTACCTGATACCACAACACCTTTTACAGTAGGGGCGCCAATGTCTACGCTTCCACCATTATCAACGAGAAGAACTTTATCGAAGCTTACAGAAGCTCCTGCTTCACCGTCCATTTTGGGGGCATAGATGTATTGATCTTTAGCCACTTTGAACTGTTTACCTGCAATGTCTACAATCGCGTACATAGCTTTTTAAAATTGGATTGCAAAGGTAGGAAAAGAATCCAGAAACGAACCTATCGGTTTTAAAAATTTTGGGTGACCCCCGGGAATCAGGCTAAAAAAAATATTTTCAAAAAATTAACGCTTGTTGGAATCTGTAAAAATGCGGGAACACCGGGGATTTAAGGTATTATTTTACAGTTACTTATCTTTCCACAAACCATCAACACGTTATCCACAATCGTTTAAAATGGCTCAAAAACGCAGTTTTGATTTTTAGAACGGTTCTATTTCATTTGTACACTTGACGGTGACCAGAGCCCGGCAGACCTGCCGGACTCTCAAACAAAAGCAAGATTTTATTAGCGACTTAACCGAGTGATACTGGCCCGGGGCCGGCATCACGCTAACATATTTTAGTTAAACCACTAAACCCCTTTTCGAACCATGAGCCAGGTAGAAGAACCCATCCTGAAAGAAAACAAAGATCGCTTTGTTCTCTTTCCGATCCGTCAACACGAAATATGGAAGTTCTATAAACAGGCAGAAGCCAGTTTCTGGACGGCTGAAGAGATCGACCTGAGTCATGACTTAAGAGACTGGGCTAATCTGAATGATGGCGAAAGACATTTCATCACGCACGTGCTCGCGTTCTTCGCAGCCAGTGATGGTATTGTAAACGAGAACCTGGCGGAACACTTCGTATCTGAAGTACAATACACGGAAGCTAAATTCTTCTATGGCTTTCAGATCGCCATCGAGAACATTCACTCTGAAACATACTCCCTGCTGATCGATACGCTGGTAAAAGATCCAAAAGAAAAGGATAAACTTTTCCACGCTGTTGAAACCATGGATTGCGTGAAAAAGAAAGCCGACTGGGCGCTGCGCTGGATCAATCAGGGCAACTTCCAGGAAAGACTCATCGCATTTGCTGCGGTGGAAGGTATTTTCTTCTCCGGTTCCTTCTGCTCCATCTTCTGGTTGAAGAAACGCGGACTCATGCCGGGTCTGAGCTTCTCAAACGAGCTCATCTCCCGTGACGAAGGCCTTCACTGCGACTTCGCATGCCACCTCTATACACAACACGTTGTCAACAAACTTTCTGAACAGACGGTGACCGACATTATCAAAGATGCCGTAGCCATTGAGAAAGAATTTGTAACGGATGCCCTTCCGGTAAACCTGATCGGCATGAATGCGAATCAGATGTGTCAGTACATTGAGTTCGTTGCTGATCGATTACTCAGCGAGCTGGGCTGCAAAAAAATCTTTAATGCTACCAATCCATTCGACTTCATGGAGATGATTTCGTTGAGAGGTAAGACCAACTTCTTCGAGAAGCGGGTGGCTGAATACCAGAAGGCCGGAGTGATGAAGAGCACTGAAAAAGAAAGCGCTCCCAAGTTTTCACTTAACGAAGATTTTTAATTACATTCAAATCACTTTTTAAACTTTTCCACAACAACCCCTATTTCCCACGATGCTTGTTTTAAAACGTGACGGACACAGAGAGTCAGTAAAGTTTGACAAAATCACCGCTCGAATCGAAAAACTCTGCTACGGATTAGATCCGAAGTTCGTTAATCCTGTTGAAGTGGCCATGAAGGTGATCAATGGCCTGTACGATGGTGTTTCTACGCAGGAGTTGGATAATCTTGCTGCTGAAATCGCAGCAACGATGACGACCAAACATCCTGACTTCGCCAAGCTCGCTGCGCGCATCGCAGTTTCCAACTTGCACAAGACAACCAGTAAGTCGTTCTCGAATACGATGAAACGGTTGTACACATATGTTGATCCGAAAACCGGTCAGAATGCCCCGCTCATCTCCAAGGAAGCCTGGAAGGTGATCAAGGACAACGCGGCCGAACTGGATGAAGCGATCATCTACGATCGTGACTTCGGTTATGACTACTTTGGATTCAAGACGCTGGAGCGTTCATACCTGATGAAAATCGATGGAAAAGTGGTAGAACGTCCGCAGCATCTGTTAATGCGTGTGGCTGTTGGTATTCACGGGGAAGATGTTCCGGCAGCAATCGAGACCTACAATCTTTTATCGGAAAGATGGTTCACACATGCTACACCTACCTTGTTCAATGCGGCAACACCGAAGCCTCAGTTGTCTTCGTGCTTCCTGCTGACCATGAAGGACGACAGCATCGATGGAATCTATGATACATTAAAACAGTGCGCTAAAATTTCTCAGTCTGCAGGAGGTATTGGCTTGAGCATTCACAATGTGCGTGCAAAAGGTTCATACATCAAGGGTACAGGTGGAACATCCAATGGTATTGTTCCGATGCTGAGAAACTTCGACATGACTGCACGTTATGTTGACCAGGGTGGTGGAAAACGAAAAGGAAGCTTTGCGGTTTACCTCGAACCATGGCATGCTGATGTTTTCGATTTCCTGGATCTGAAAAAGAACCACGGTAAAGAAGAAATGCGTGCACGTGATTTGTTCTATGCCATGTGGCTTCCGGATCTGTTCATGCAGCGCGTTGAGAACAACGAGATGTGGTCTCTCTTCTGCCCGAACGAAGCGCCTGGTTTAGCGGAAGTATACGGTGAAGAATTTGAGCGCCTCTACGATAAGTACGAGAAAGAAGGACGTTTCCGTAAGCAGATAAAAGCACAAGACCTCTGGTTCGAGATTCTCGAGTCACAGATCGAAACCGGAACACCGTACATTCTGTATAAAGATGCTGCGAACAAAAAATCAAACCAGAAGAACCTGGGAACGATCAAGTCCAGCAACCTGTGTACAGAAATTATCGAATACACATCTCCGGATGAAGTAGCGGTATGTAACCTGGCGTCTCTTGCGCTTCCTAAGTTTGTAACTGAAGAAGGCAAGTTCGATCACCAGAAATTATATGAGATCACCAAAGTAGCCACCCGTAACCTGAACAAGGTCATCGATGTGAACTACTACCCGGTAATCGAAGCAAAGAATTCAAACATGCGTCACCGTCCGATTGGATTGGGTGTGCAAGGTTTGGCTGATGTGTTCATCATGCTCCGTATGCCATTCGATTCAGATGAAGCACGAAGACTGAACGAAGACATCTTCGAAACCATCTACTTCGGTGCGATGGAAGCTTCGATGGAGCAGGCGAAAGAACACGGTGCTTACGAAACATTTAAGGGTTCACCCGTATCAAAAGGTATTTTCCAGTTTGATATGTGGGGTGTTAATCCAAAGAGCGGCCGTTGGGATTGGGAACAACTGAAGCGTGACGTGAAGCAACATGGCGTACGCAACTCTTTGCTGGTTGCTCCGATGCCTACCGCTTCTACTTCACAGATCTTAGGTAATAACGAGTGCTTCGAACCATACACTTCCAACATCTACACCCGCAGAACATTGTCTGGTGAGTTCATCATTGCCAACAAGCACCTGATGAAAGACCTGATGAACCTCGGCTTGTGGAGCGAAACGATGCGTCAGAAGCTGATCGCTACCAACGGATCCGTTCAGGCTATTCCTGAAATTCCACAGAACATCAAGGATATCTATAAGACCGTATGGGAAATTTCTCAGAAGTCGATTATCGATATGTCTGCTGACCGCGGTGCCTACATCTGCCAGTCACAGAGCCTGAACATTCACTTAACGAACCCGAACTTCGGAAAGCTTACTTCCATGCACTTCTATGCCTGGAGAAAAGGACTGAAGACCGGCATGTACTACCTGCGCTCTACTGCTGCTGCTGACGCGATCAAGTTCACGCTTGACAAATCTGCTATCCAGCAACCTGCAGCAACAGAAGCCACAGCCACTGAACAAGTAGCCGTAGCTGAAACAGTAGTAGTAACTACCGTAGACAGTAATCAGCAAAGCCTGCAATACGAGCAACGTGGTGTAGCGGATTACGAACAAAAAATGTCTGACATGGCATGTTCACTGGATAATCCGGATGCATGTGAGGCTTGCGGAAGCTAAAATAGATTCAAGAGTTAGAATTTTATATTCAAATCAGAAGCCCGGTTAGTAGCCGGGCTTTTTGTTTATCTTAGTTTAGGTCAGAGCTGTTGCTATTATCACGGTCATTTGCTGAAAGTGTGAATACAGTAATATATACGATCGGTCACTCAACTCATCCCGTGGAATATTTCCTGGAGGTGCTTCAGAAGTATTCGATTACCTGCGTGATCGATGTACGAAGCATAGCCGCAAGTAGATTCAATCCCCAATACAACAAAAAGTCTCTTGCGAGTTCCCTGGCGGATCATAAAATCACGTATCAACATTTTGCCGTGGAATTCGGAGCCAGACAAAGCGAACCATCCTTACTAGATGAAGAAGGGCGCTTGGATTTCGAAAAAGTGAGAAGATCGCAAAACTTCAGGAAAGGAATCGAACACGTGAGAGGGAAAGTGGAAAAGCAATCCGTTATTTGCCTGATGTGTGCAGAAAGCGATCCCCTGATTTGTCACCGCTTCTCCATGATTTCAGTTGCCCTGGAAAGGAATGGCTTCGAAGTAATTCATATTTTAAAAGACAAAACTACAATGTCCAATACGGATCTGGAGAGCTTGCTTTTGACAAGGTACGAAAAGAGAATTCGCAAGTTGGACATCTTCACTCCGGAGATTTCAATTGCTGAGCAATTAAAAATGGCTTACCGTTTAATAAACAAGGAGATTGGCTATTTGAAACCCTGAAATGACACAACGCATGACCCTCACCTTCTTCAGCACCCAACCCTACGACAGAACCTTCTTCGAAGAACATAATAAATCATTCGGTTTTACACTGAACTTTCTTGAGGTTCAACTCAATGAGCAAACCGTTCAGCTTGCGAACAGTGAAGCAGTTTGTGTTTTTGTAAATGACCGGGTGAACAAAGTAGTAGTGTCCCAATTATCAAAGCAGGGTGTGAAGGTAATTGCGCTGCGTTGTGCCGGATATAACAATGTCGATCTCCAGGCCTGTGCTGATCACAACATTAAAGTAGTTCGTGTCCCCGCTTACTCTCCCGAAGCTGTTGCTGAACATGCCGTTGCCATGATCATGACACTAAACCGGAAGACACATAAGGCCTACAACCGGGTGCGCGAACAGAATTTTTCGCTGAACGGATTACTGGGATTTGATCTCCATGGGAAAACCATCGGAGTCATTGGTACAGGCAATATTGGAAAAGCCTTCTGCAAGATCATGCTCGGCTTCGGTTGTGAGGTGCTGGCCTATGACATCAAACCCAATGATGAGTTGGTGAAATCCGGAGTGAAGTACGTTTCGCTGAATGATCTGCTTTCAAAATCAGATGTGATCTCGTTGCATTGCCCGCTGAATGCGAACACAAAATACCTCATCAACAGCACCAGTGTACAACAAATGAAACCGGGAGTGATGCTGATCAATACCAGTCGCGGAGGCTTGATCGACACGAAAGCGGCTATTCAGGGATTAAGGAATAGCCGGATCAGCGCACTCGGCATTGATGTGTATGAGCAGGAGGAAAACCTTTTCTTCAAAGACCTTTCTGAAGAGATCATTGAGGATGATACCATTGCTCGTCTGATGAGTTTTCCCAACGTGCTTGTCACAGCGCATCAGGGCTTCTTCACACATGAGGCGCTGGCACAAATAGCTATGGTTACTTTAAGCAACATTCAGGCTTTTGAAAAAGGAGAAAAGCTCCTTAACGAGGTTCGCACCTAATCTATTAACCAAGATGTACTCTGGTTCCGTAGGAGCCTCCTATTGTTAGCCCCCGGGTGACAACCCGGGGCTAAACAAATCATTGACCACGTGCCGACTTCAATTGTTCTATGAAATGCATACATCCCCCGGCACGAAATACCACGCACGAATTCAAAACGGCATTTCGAGCCATGAACATGCATCATCCGATCAACGCATGGGTTTGGCTCGGTCTATACGCTCATTTATTGATTCTACAGATAGGGCACTCCTACGGAGTGAAACACCGGGTGATACCTTTGGCGTAAAGCCTTACCCATCCACTATGCAGGTCATTCCTATCGAACCCTCTAACCCTGCTTCTGGCTCACAACAAGATGGGTGAAGACTTTACTCCAGAATCATGGTGCTATACTTCGGATAACGTACGGCATACTTTAGTTTCATCGTCTCCGATTTGCCGGAAGCAATTTCTTTCTTCCATTTAATGATGCCTGTTTCTTTATTGTAGCTACCGTCCGAATCATCCAGCTTATCCACCTCAATCTCTTTCGTGTTAGGAACCGGAACCTGGTCTTCGATGACGATCGTAACCGGCAATGCCTTTTTGTTCCGCACCACAATGTCATACGTGAACGTAGACTTCTGATTAGATCCAATGAATTGTTTTGAAGAAAGATCCTTCACCTTCTCACGTGTTACCAACACGTTCGCATCACGGCCTAATGAAAGCGTCAATGTATCGCTCGTATTCCTGGTGTCCATCACCGATTTTCCGATGAACTTGCCTTCGAAGAAAAGACTGGCTTCGCCCTCCAGGAAATTGTACTCATCCCAGTTCAATACTTTCGCTACGAGGAATGCATCGGTTTCAAGCTTTGGAACGCAGTAGTATTCATACAACGCATCCAGCTCATATTCGATCATATCTGTTGCCCTCACTTCCCCGTCCGATTTTATGGAAAAGGGGTCATCCAGTTTAAATTCAACATTCGTTTGACGAACCACCGGTGTGGCAACGAGACTCTTCATACTATTATTAATACTATTCTGTCCTCTTATCCGTACACCAGCTGCTTTTCCGCTTATTGCCGCGGTTACGTCCCGTTTCTGTTGTGCTGCGTATCCCACAACAACAACCTCACCTAACGTTGACTGATCTTCCGTCATGGTGACATCCAGTTGATCACGGCCTTGTAAGGCAACCTCATGCGGCTGATAACCAACAAAGGAAAACACCATGCTTTCTACGCTGCTGCTGCCAGTGACTACGGAATAGTATCCTTCTGCATCGGTGACTGATCCAAGCGATGTTCCTTTTACAACTACATTCACACCGGGCATGGGGTCTCCGTATGAATCCACTACCCGGCCGCGAACCGAACCTGGTGCACTTACATAAATGCCGGGTGCCTGCTGATTAGCCACAGAATATTCCTGGGTGGTTGATGCATTGTTAAAACCTAAGTACCAGGGTCTGATGATAGGACGCGCACCAACCTCCGCTGGATTTCCTGAAGAAATTGTCAGCTCTACATCTTCCCAATCTTCACCCGACTGTTGTGATACATTTGCTTTGTAGGTGATCCCCACCGGTGATTTTATGTTAACGGCACGAATATCATACGATGGAAACCACCGCGCTTCCTGTACCACATACTTCACCCTCAGATCAGCCTGCGATGCACTCTTCGTGGAGACTTTGATGGTAATTTCACCCGTAGGCTGTGATTTCACAGAACTCAATTCACGAAGCTGTGCCTCAATCTTACCAATGTCCTCATTGTACTTTCGGATGTTACGTGTAATCTGAAGTTGTTGCTGTTTGATCTCCAGCAAGCGTTGCCGAAAATAATCCATCGCCACTTTCAGTTCTTCGATTTCGACACCTTTGGAAGTACCTCCGATAGATTTATTTGTGCGGAGAATACTTTCTTCCTCCTTATAAACTTCCTGATATGATTCTTCCTGCGTAACCAGTCCCAGTAATCTTCTTCGTTCTTGTTCGAGCATAGAAATTTTTTCAGGCTTCTGAACTTGCTCCATGTGGTTCACCCGGAATGACACCGAAAGAATTTTTACCGATGGCGCTTCCACCTGGATACTTTGCTCCTGAATAGCCGGAGAAATACCCGTTAAGGTTAATGTAGTGATTCCGGATTTTAAAGGAACGTTGGCCTGACGCGTTACTTGCGCGCCTTCAAGAAAAACCGTTACCTGTTTGATGGTGGATTTGACCTTCTGATCATCTTGTGCGGATAACAGAATAGATACAGTACAGAAAAGGAGAGTAAGGAATTTTTTCATAGCTCCAGGATTTAGTTACGGTGATGAGATGCTCACACCGTAACTATTCCATAAAGCTTTTCGAAAAAATTTTAGAGCGCGCCTGCTTTTATCTCCTCCACTACCGTTGGATCGAGTAGCGTAGAGGTGTCTCCAAGATTCGTCATGTCCCCTTCCGCCACTTTCCGTAGAATTCTTCGCATGATCTTTCCGGAGCGGGTTTTAGGAAGGCCACTGACAAATTGAATTTTATCCGGTTTGGCGATAGCACCAATGATTTTGGAAACTGTTTCTTTTATTTCCGCACGCAGCTTTTCTTCTTCAGCCGGTTTCTCGTAGCAAATTACAAAGGCATAAACGGCTTGTCCTTTGATATCATGCGGGTACCCGACCACTGCCGATTCAGCAACACCAGAGTGTTCATCGATCGCGCTTTCTATCTCGGCTGTTCCTAAGTTGTGGCCAGAGACTATGATGATATCATCCACGCGGCCTGTAATGCGGTAGTATCCTTCATCATCACGTTTACAGCCATCGCCTGTAAAATATTTTCCCGGGAACGAAGAAAAATACGTTTCCTTGAATCGTTGATGATCACCATAAATTGTTCGCGCCATAGAAGGCCATGGGAATTTTATCGTTAGTCGTCCTTCAATATTATTTCCCTGGATCTCCAATCCGCTTTCATTCATCACGGCAGGTTGAACGCCTGGTAATGGCAATGTTGCAAACGCAGGTTTCATTTTCGTAACATTCGCGATAGGT
>Ga0315910_10003875_pt1 | contig 12602 bp, 7 predicted proteins | sample EdamamesoilMG_FD_204470 | JGI IMG/M metagenome (GOLD analysis project Ga0315910, IMG submission 204470) | Garden soil microbial communities collected in Santa Monica, California, United States - Edamame soil | ecosystem: Environmental > Terrestrial > Soil > Garden | place: USA: California... | reverse complement strand
CCGAGGCGGTGCGGGGCTTCTGGTCAGCGGAGGCATCGCGCCCAATCGGGCCGGCTGGGGCTTTCCCTTTGCGGGAAAGCTCTCGAGCCCGCGTGAGGTGGCGCGTCATCAACTCGTGACCGAGGCCGTTCACGCCGAGGGTGGCAGGATCTGCATGCAGATCCTTCACACGGGACGGTACGCCTACCATCCGTTTCCCGTCGCGCCGAGCGCGCTGCGCGCGCCCATCAACCGCTACAAGCCGCGCGCGTTGTCCTCCGACGGCGTGCGTGACCAGATCTCCGACTTCGTGAACTGCGCCAAGCTCGCCCAAGACGCGGGCTACGACGGCGTCGAGATCATGGGATCCGAGGGGTACTTCATCAACGAGTTCCTCGCCCCTCGCACCAACAACCGCAACGACGAATGGGGTGGCTCGCTCGAGAACCGCGCGCGGCTTGCGCTCGAGATCGTGCGCCAGACGCGCGCGGCGGTGGGTCCGAACTTCATCATCATCTTCCGCATCTCGGGTCTCGACCTCGTGGAGGGCGGCGGCACCGGCGCGGAAGTGGAATGGCTCGCTTCGCAGATGGAAGGCGCTGGCGCGACGATGCTCAACACCGGCATCGGGTGGCACGAGGCGCGCATCCCGACCATCGCCGGCGCCGTGCCGCGCGGCGCGTTCGGCTGGGTCTCCGCGCGCATCAAGGCGGCGACGCGTCTGCCGGTGATCGCGACCAACCGCTTCAATGCGCCTGACGGCGCGGAAGCGATGCTCGCGAACGGCGATGCGGACCTGGTGTCGATGGCGCGGCCGTTGCTCGCGGACCCGGACTTGCCGCGCAAGTCCGCCGAAGGCCGCGAGAGCGAGATCAATACGTGCATTGCGTGCAACCAGGGCTGCCTCGACAAGGTGTTCGAAGGGAAACGTGCGACCTGCCTCGTGAATCCTCGCGCGGCGTACGAGACGGAACTTCTGATCGAGCCGGTTCGCCAGCCGAAACGCGTGGCCGTCGTCGGGGCAGGGCCGGCGGGCCTCGCCTGCGCCACGACGCTCGCGGAGCGCGGGCATCGAGTCACGCTGTTCGAAAGGGCCCACGAGATCGGCGGACAGTTCCGCTACGCGCGTGAAGTTCCCGGCAAGGAAGACTTCCACGATACGTTGCGATACTTCGGGCGGCGCATCGAGCTCACCGGCGTGAATCTCCGCCTCAACACCACTGCGGACGCCGCGCATCTGGCCGCCGATGGCTTCGAAGCGTTCGTCATCGCAAGCGGTGTCGCCGCGCGGGTGCCGCAGATTCCCGGCATCGATCATCCGCGGGTCATTTCGTATCCCGACTTGTTGTCGGGCGCGAAACAGGCCGGCGAGTCGGTGGCTATCGTGGGTGCCGGCGGCATCGGTTTCGACGTGGCGACCTTTCTCACGCACGACGCGGACGGCAACTACTTCGAGGAGTGGGGAATCGACCGCACGCTCACGAGTCGCGGCGGGCTCGTGCCGCCGCGGCCGGTGAAGGCGCGGCGCCGCGTCTATCTACTGCAGCGCAAACCCGGCAGGCTGGGTGCCACGCTGGGCAAGACGACCGGCTGGATTCATCGCACCTCGCTCAAGACGCGCGGCGTGGTCATGCGCAACGGCGTGCAATACGAGCGTATCGACGACGCCGGTCTGCACCTCTCGACCGAAGCCGGCGTGGAATTACTCGCGGTCGAAAGCGTGGTCATTTGTGCGGGACAGGAGTCCGTCAATGGACTCGCAAGCGAACTTGCGGCTTCCGGTAAGCCGGTCCACGTGATCGGGGGCGCGTTGCTGGCGGCCGAGCTCGATGCGGAACGGGCGATACGAGAAGGCGTCGCGCTGGCGGCGCAGATATGAGTGACTGGGAGCGCAAGCCCAAAAATGGGGACAGTCCCCATTTTCAGATGGGGCTGCTGGCTGGAGAGGGTGGCGTTGAAAGCGGGGACAGTCCCCTGATCCGCGTGAGCGGACGCGCTCGCCGGCTTTCCATCCGTGTCTATCCGGATGCTCGCGTCGAATGCGTGGTGCCGCCCCGGGCGCGGCCGCGCGAGATAGAGCAGTTCATCGCCGCACACCGCGAATGGATAGACAGCAAGCGCACGGTGGCCCTGCGCAATCGTCCGGCGCCGGAGCCTTTCCCGCCTGCCACACTCGAACTGCGGGCTGTTTCGGAAACCTGGAGCGTGCATCTCGGCGGTGGCGAGGGGCGTCTTCGTTTCGTCGAAAGCAAGGGCGCCGATGGCCGCCATGTACTGCAAGTCCGCGGCGTGGCGTCGCCCGACAAACTACGTGCCGGCTTGCGAACCTGGCTGATGCGGACCGCGCATGCCCGGCTCGCGCCGCGCGTGGCGGCCCTGGCCGCGGGCGCCGGAGTGGATTTTTCGCGGGTTTCGATCCGCCGGCAGCGTTCGCGCTGGGGGAGTTGCTCCGCGCGGGGTACCATCAGCCTCAATTGCTGCCTGCTGTTCCAGCGCCCCGAAGTCGTGGACTACCTCATCATCCACGAGTTGATGCACCGGTCACACATGAACCATTCGGCGCGATTCTGGCAGGCGGTGGAGCGGCATTGCGCGGACTGGCGGGCGCTCGATCGCGAACTCGTGCAGGGATGGCGATCCGTACCACGCTGGGTTTTCTCCGAAGGACGTTAGGGCTCGATGAGCGACAACAAGGTCGATCTGAAGAACGAAGGCGTGCACTGGGACCTGGGAAGTTCCCAGTCCTATGGCGAATACCTGCAGCTCGACAAGCTGCTGAACGCGCAGCAGCCCAACTCCATCGAGCAGGACGAGATGCTGTTCATCATCGTCCACCAGGTGTCGGAGTTGTGGATGCGGTTGTTCCTGCACGAGCTCGACCACGTGTTCGAATGCGTGCGCCGCGACGATCTCGACCCGTCCTTCAAGATGCTGGCGCGAATCTCGCGGCTCCAGGAAGAGTTGCTGGGTGCGTGGAGCGTGCTGTCGACGCTGACGCCGTTCGAGTACTCGTCGTTCCGCAACACGCTCGGCCGATCATCCGGATTCCAGTCGCACCAGTACCGGATGCTCGAGTTCAAGCTGGGCAACAAGAACCGTGACGTCATCGCCGTCCACAAGCGCGATCCGGCGGGTTACGAAAAACTCGAGCGTGCGCTGAACGCGCCCTCTATCTACGACGAAGTGCTCCGCCTGCTGTCCCGCCGCGGCTACGGGATACCCGATGAACTCATCGAGCGGGATTTCTCCGAGCCTTACGTGTCATCGAAAGCGGTGACGGCCGCCTGGCTCGGCGTGTATCACAACGCCGAGAAGGACTGGGACCTGTACGAAATGGCCGAGCGGCTCACCGATCTCGACCAGAAGTTCCAACTCTGGCGTTTCCATCACCTGAAGACAGTTGAGCGCGTCATCGGCTACAAGCCCGGCACGGGCGGCACCGGCGGAGTGTCGTATCTTGCCAAGGCACTCGAGCTCAAGTTTTTCCCCGAGCTCTGGCAAGTGCGCACGTCGATGTGAGCCAGCCCGTGGCCGGGGTCGAGCTCGATCACATTATTTTCTTCTGCGGACCCGGAGCGCCCGAAGCGGACGCGTTGCTCGCGCGGGGTATGCACGAGGGGCCCGGCAATTCGCATCCAGGGCAGGGCACGGCCAACCGCCGCTTCTTTTTCCGGAACCTCTATCTCGAATTACTCTGGGTCGAGGGCTACGAAGAAGCGCAGGCCGGAGAAGCACGGCGAACCGGGCTGTGGGACCGATGGATCAATCGGCACAACGACTGTTGCCCGATCGGTCTCGTATTACGGCCGACGACGCCGGGTACGGCCACGCCGTTTTCGTCGTGGTCATACGTCCCGAAATATTTTCCGGCGGGTTTCTCGATCGAGGTGGCGCTCGACATTCCGGCCAATGAGCCGCTGCTGTTCTATCTGCCGTTCGCCAGGCCGGCGCTGGTCGAGGAGGTGGCGCCGATGCCGGGCGGAGTTCAGGTGGGCGCCGTCAGCGGTGTGTCCCTGCGTCTTCCGGATACCGGCGGGCTTTCCCCCGCGCTGAATTCGCTGGTCGCCTCGGGCGCGGTGGCCGTGGAGCCAGGCCAGGAGTTTCTCGTCGACATACAGCACGAGAATGGTTGCCGGGAAATCATAGACTTACGAGATAAACTTCCACTGAGATTTATCCCCGCCGGCGGCGGTAATCCGTCTCCTCATGACGGAATGGATAGCTAGGCGGTCCCGGAAGGGACCGCCATGCCACCTTCTTATTCTTGAGAAACCCAGGAGTTGATGGACATCGCCGAAGCGGTGCCCACGCTCGTGCCGATGGGCGATGGATATCCCCCGACCCACGGTATGTCCCCGGTGTATTGAGCGGCCATGCCCCAGACATAGCCCTGCTGCCAGACGTAGCCCTGGTTCCAGACATAGCCCTGGTTCCAGATGTAGCCCTGGTTCCACATGTATCCCTGGTCCCAGAGCTGGCCATTCGGGCTCGTGACCGCAAACGTGCCGTCCGTCTTCTGCGTCACGCGGCCCATGTAGTGGGCGGTGCCATTCAGATCGGCCGTGATGTCGAGACCCTGGTTGGCGCAGTTGGTCGCCGTTCCATAGACGGCCAGTTCTGCATCGACGAGGCCGGTGCCCTGCTGGAGCACGCTGTAGGCGAGGCTGCCGTTGGCGTTCACGGCAGGCTTGCCGCTCGCCATGATCCGGCACTTCACCTGGTCGGGCGTGAGACCGGGGTTGTTCGCAATCACGAGCGCCGCGACACCCGATACGACGGCCGCCGCCTGCGACGTGCCGGACATCGTGAAGAAGTCACCGCTGTTCATGAACGTGGGGTGGTCCACCGCGATCTTCATGTACGTGCCCATGAAGCCCCACGCGTGACCGCCCGGCGCAACGAGATCGGGCTTCACGAAACCTTCGTACGTCGGACCGGTGGACGAGAACGAGGCCAGGCGGTCGTCGTCCTTGCTGGTGGTGTAGTTGTCGGTCATCGCGCCCACCGTGATCACGTACGGGATATTTCCCGGTACGCCCACGGTCTGCGGCTGCGGTCCGCTGTTGCCCGCAGAGACGACGACGACGATGCCGGATTGCCAGGCGCGCATCACGGCTTTGTTGAGCGGATCATCCCAATAGCGCGAGCGCGCCTGGGCCCCTAGCGACAAATTCAGAACGCGGATTGCGTTGGAATCCTTGTTGGTGATCACCCAGTCGATGGCGCGGATCACCGTGGCGTAAGTGCTCGAGCCGTCTTCGGCGAACGCCTTGATCGAAATGATGCGTGCGTCCGGCGCCACGCCGAAATATTGGCCGCTCGAATTCTTGCGGCTGCTCGCGATGAGGCTCGTGACGTGTGTGCCATGGCCCGTGGTGTCCGTCGAACTCGTCGACCACGTGTTGGTGACGACGCCGTTGATGGCGTCGTACTGCGCGGCGACGCGGCCCTGGCCGTTGGTGTCGACATCGAGCGAGTTCAGCTTCCAGTAGCCGGTGTCGATCACGGCGACGCCGATGTCGCGTCCCTTGATGCCGGCGGCATGGAGTCTCTTCGTGTTGACATCGACGGGCGCGGGATCGCCTGCGCCGTAACTCGTGGTGTAGCTGATCTCGACATCGTCGAGGTCGACGAAGTCGTTCGGGAAGGTCTCGTTCATGGAGCCGACGAATCGGATCGCCGTATTGCGACCGCGGTACGCCGAGATGTTGTACGAGGCATAGGTAAAGCCCGAATCGTTCGCCGCACCCGAGATCTTGCCGACTTCGGTCCAGCTCGCGCCGCCGTTGCCGCTGGCCTGCACCGACACGAATTCGCCGGCCTCGAGGCCGACGCGCGAGTACTTGAGCTTGAGTGTGACGTTGGCCGAGCTCGACGGTGTGGCAGCACGGCGGTAGATGGCGCCGTTCTGGCTCACGATCAGACGCCTGCCGCCACGTTCGACCCAGCCGAGGGAAATCTTGCCGTTGTAAGGCGAGCTGTTGTCGTTCTGTTCGACCCAGTCGCCGTACCAACGGTGCGATCCATCGTTGTTGGCGAATGAATCGAGTTCGAAATTGTCACGGACATTGGCCGCGGCCATCGTCGTCACGGGAGCGTTCGGGGTGATCTGTTTGACGCCCTGGATCGCGAGCACGTTTGCATGCTGGGCGCTCGTCAGCGTGGCTTCGACGGCATCGATGACGCCAAGTCGCGAAACCACCTGGCCGCCGGCCGCTTTCACGGCACGGGCGGCATGGTCGGTGCTGTCGGCCTCGACGATGTAGCTGGCCACGGCACCGCCGTCGGCGACGACGGTGTTTCGCGGCGAGCCCGAGGTTGCGGCAGAACAGGAAACCAGCCCCGCCAGTGCGGCCATGCCCACGACTCGAGCTGCAATCTTCACGACACGTACGGACATCAACGCCTCTTCAGTGGCCCCAGTCTGCTTTTGCAGACGGGTGCATTTAAAAGGGAGGCGGCAATTTCTCAGCGTGCGTGTGTGACGCGGCTCTCGGGAAAAGTGTGAAGTGCGTCTGATAAGGCCCGGTTAAATACGTGCGCTATGTCACGTACGTCCGGGCCTAGGCCGTGCGTTGAACAGAAGCTGGCGACGCCTTTGCAGCGGGAAGTATTTTGTCCATGAGGTTTGCCAACGGCGTGGCCGCACAGAAAAGGTGGCCTTGTGCTTCATGACACTGTTCAGCGACCAGGAACTGTGCCTGCGCTTCGGTCTCCACACCCTCGGCGATGATGCGCAGGCCGAACGCGTGACCGAGCGCAATGGCGGCGCGGCACACGGCGCGCGCCTCGTGATCGTGGCCGACTTCCTCGACGAAAGAGCGATCGATGAGGATGCCGTCCAGCGGTGAGCTGCGCATCTTTCCGAGCGACACGTAACCGGTACCGAAGTCATCGACGAGCACGCGAACTCCGTGGCCGCGGAGCTGGTGCAGGGCGGCGAGTCCCGTTCGGCCCGTCGACAACATCTGTTCGGTGATTTCGAGATCGAGCTGGGAGGGTTCGATGCCAGCTTCACGCGCGGAATTCGCCACGTCTTCGGCCAGGCTTTCTGCCGAGAGATATTGGCGGCCGACGTTCACCGAGAGACGCAGGCTGGGATAGCCTCGCTCCGCGAGCGTCGCGAGATCGCGGCAAGCACGGCGAAGCACCCATCGACCGAGCTGGACGGAGAGGCCGGAGAGCTCTGCGATCGGCAGGAATTCTGAAGTGGGCACCAGGCCGCGAATCTTGTGCGGCCAGCGCAGAAAGGCTTCGACCGCGACGATCTCGCGCGTCGCGAGCAGCAGGCGAGGCTGGTAGTGCAGCTCGAGCTCGTCCTTCTGGATCGCCTGGGCGAGTTCCTGGCTCCAGTCGAGACGCGTGAGCGAGGCGATTCGCAGCGTGTCGGAATAGAAGGTGACGAGACGATCTTCGCCCTGCCGCCGGCCTGCATCGAGCGTGGTGAGTGCGCGTTCGATGAGCTCGGTGGCGCGGTCGCCGTCGGTACCCGAAAGCGTGACGCCGGCTTGCGGCGCGAGCTGGAAAATCTGGCCGTCGAGATCGACCGGATGGCGCAGGGCCTTCACGATGGCCTCGACGGCGACGTCCGCATCGGCACGCGAGCGGATGTCGGTGAGCACGACGCCGATGACGTCATCCGACACGCGCGCGATGCGCGGCAGATTGGTGCGCCCTTCGGGGAGGGTCTCGAAGATTACTTTCGCCGCGGACTCGAGCAGGCGATTGGCGAGTCCCGAGTCGAACACGCGTTGATAGGTGACGTAGCCGCCGATGTGGATGAGCGCCACGCCAACGGTGTCTTCGCGCAGCGCCGCCATGTCGAGCGCCATGCGCAGGGATTTTTCGAAGCCGTCGCGATGCGGCAGCATGACGCTGGCGCTCTGCGGATAAAGTCCGGAATCGTTGGCCGTGGCGCCTTCCCCGAGGTCGCGGCAGACGACGAGCACGCGATCGAAGCCCTGCACCTGGAAGCGCATCTCGAGCTTGAGATCACCGTCCTGGTAGCGCTGTTGCGCGGGCTTGCGGGTCTTGAGGATCCTGCGCACGGTCTGCACGACGTGCGAAGCGATGGATTCGGGCCACAACGTGTCGACGGTGCGGCCGGGGATGGCTTCTTCCTGCGTGTCGACGCCGCGCACTGCCTGTCCGCCGACGCAGGAGAGGATCACCCCGTCACGTCGCACGATGAGCGCGAGGTCCGGCAGTGATTTGGCGAGGGCATCTCGAATATCGCTGTCCATGCAGGATTCTCTGATTCAGACCGAACTTCGTCTCAGCGAGCCTCGCGAAGTACGCGCAACGCGTTTACCGTGTCGTCGCTTCCACGCGTCGACATGTGCTCGATGATGACACCGTTGGCGATCAGCCCATCGACGTTGCCTTCGACGGCGCTGATGACCGACTGCAGTGTCGCAACATGCTCGGTGCCAAACCAGCCACGCCACGCATTTCTGCCACGCTTCGCACGGTATAGCGCGAGGTCCGCGATCTTGATGGCCTGCTCCCAGCTCACGGCCTCAGGGTTTCCCGGAACAAAGGGCAGGCAGGTGAGGCCGATGGAACAACTGGTGCGCACCACAGCGCCTCGCGGCAGCACGCACTTCAACTTGGCGATGCGCTCCCGCACGCGTTCGGCGAGCATGCAGGCGTGTTCGACGTGCGCGGCCTGCGCCACCACGACGAACTCGTCGCCGCCCCAGCGCGCGAGGATGTCGTCGGGACGAATCGCCTGGCGCAGGGTCTTCGCGATCTCGACGATCACCTCGTCGCCGGCGGCGTGGCCGTGCTGGTCGTTGATGGGCTTCAGCGCATCGAGGTCGATGATCATGACGGCGAGCCCGGAATTCGTGCGGCGCTCGGCGATCAATCGCGAGAACTGCTGCATGAGATAGCGGCGGTTCGAGAGGCCGGTGAGCGGGTCGCTGAGGCTCGCCATTTCCAGCCGGCGATTCGCATCCTCGAGTTCGCGATTGCGTTCGGCCAGTTCGAAGGTACGGTCGCTCACCTGCTGTTCGAGTTCTTCACGATGCTGCGCGGCGCGCGCCAACCGGCGCTGTTGTCCATACCAGACGCCCAACAACAGCAGGACCGCGGACATGGCGTAGCCCACCCATGCGGCCGGCGAAAGCCAGGGCGAGGGTGCGACATCGATGGGCAGTGCAAGATCCTGCGTGCTCCACACGCCATCGCTGTTGCTGGCGCGAACGCGGAACACGTACTTGCCGCCCGGGAGGTTCGTGTAGGTAGCGGCACGGCGCTCATCCGCACGCACCCAGTCGCTGTCGAAGCCATCGAGCTTGTACTCGTAGCGGTTCGATTTCGGATCGGCGTAGTCGAGCGCCGCGAACTTCAGCGTGACGACGTCTTCCTTGTGCCCGAGCTTCAGTCGCTCGATGCGCTCTTCGGGCACGCCGACGATGCCGGGCGCGTTGAGCTTGAGGAACTGCGTGAGCACCACACGCGGCGGGCGCTCGTTGAACTCGAGCACCTCCGGGTAAAAGGCATTGAATCCGGCCGCGCCACCGAAGTAGAGCTTTCCGCTGCGATCACGGTAGTGGGCCGCAAAGTTGAACTCTTCCGCCTGCAGGCCGTGCAGGCGGTGGAAGCGCTGGATGGCCATCGTCTTCGGGTCGAGACGCGCGAGGCCGAAGTTGGTGCTGATCCAGATGTTGCCGTTGCCGTCGGCGCGAAGGCCATAGACAGTGTTGTTAGGCAGGCCCTGCGCCTCGGAGATGTTTTCGAATCGCAGGCCGTGGGGCGCATCGGCCGGGTTGAGTACGCGGTCGATGCCGCCGCCGCGCGTTCCGATCCAGACGCCGCCCGAGTCGTCGACGAGGATCGTGTAGATGGTGTCGGCGCTCAGCGTGTCGAGCTGCTTCGCGCCGCGCTTGTAGTAGTAGAGGCGGCGGGTCTTGAGGTCCCAGACGTTGAGTCCGCCGCCATCCGTGCCGATCCACACGTGGCCGTTGCGGTCACGGGCGAGGGCCGTCACGCGTCCGCTGGAAAGATGCAGGCCGTCTTCCGGACCCGGCCGCAGATTGTCGAAGGTGCGCGTGCGTTGGTCGAAGCGCGAGATGCCGCCGCCGAATGTTCCGACCCAGAGGCGTTTGTCGACTTCGAGCAGGCTCATGACGCCTGGCGCGCCGAGCGAGGTGGGAACGGCGGGATCGTTCTGGAAGACCTCGGCTTTCAGGGTCTGCGTGTCGAAGCGGTTGAGACCGCCGCCCATCGTGCCGACCCACATGGCGCCGTCGCTGCCATCGAGCATCGTCATGACGCGGTCGTCGCTCAGCGAAGTCCGCACTCCGTTCGCGTGGCGGACCACCGAGATGCGCCCGTTGCCACGTTCGACGAGGTTGATGCCCTTGCCGAAGGTGCCGACCCAGATCCGGCCCTGCTTGTCTTCGGCAAACGAAGTGATGTTGCGATCCGAAAAACCTTCCTCGCTGCTCGCGCGAACGTGGCCGAACGACCAGGTACGTGGGTTCCACTTCGCGAGTCCGCCGAACTTGGTGCCGATCCACAGTGACCCGCTGCGGTCTTCGGCGAGGGACATGATGTAGTCGTCGGGCAGCGATCGCGGCTCCGCTTCGTCGTGGCGGTAGATCGAGAAGGTGTCCGTGGCCGAATCGAGCCACGCGAGTCCGCGAGCCGTGCCAACCCACAGGCGGCCCTGGCTGTCGATGAGCAGCGAAATGACCAGATTGTTCGGCAGGGAGCCGTCATGGTTCGGAGCGCCGGCGGGCGCTTCGCGATACACGCGCCAGGAACCACCACGCGAATCGTAACGCGCGAGGCCTGCGTCCGTGGCCACCCACACCATGCCATCGGGAGTCTCGGCGAGCGCGCGCACGCGCAGCGGCTGGCCATGGGGTACGAGTTCACGAGGCAACGTGACCTTCGAGACATCGAGGTTCGCGGTGGTCAGGCGATCGAGACCACCCGCGCTTCCGACGAGCGTGTCGCCGTTGCGCAGGTGAATGATGGAGAACACGGCGTTGTCCGAGAGCCCGCCGGGCTGTCCGGGAATGTGGCGGATGCGATGCAGGACGCTGCTTCGCGCATCGTAGATCGCGACGCCCGAATCACGAGAGCCGATCCACAGGCGGCCCAGCCGGTCGCGCGATAGTGAACGCACGCGCTGAAGTTCGGGCGTGTCGCCGAGCAGCGGTGGCAGTTCGAGTTTGCCCGTGAGCGCGTTTCGGAAGAAGACGCCGCCGCCGTCGCTGGCGATCCACAGTCCGTCTTCCGTCGCGACGAGCGAGGAGATCCATCCATTCGGCAGGGACGCCGCGTTGCCGCGCGAGTGGCGAAGTTGCCGGAATTCGTAGCCGTCGAAGCGGTTGAGTCCGTCCTCGGTCCCAAACCACATGAATCCGTCGCTGTCCTGGGTGATGACATTCACGGCCTGCTGCGAGAGGCCTTCCTCGAGGTTGTAGCGCTGGACGCTGAGCGGCGGTGTAGCGAAAGCGGTCGAAGAAATGCCGACGATCGCGGCGATCGCGGCGCACGCGAATAGTCTCGAAGCCCGGTTTGTTCCCCGTGTTGTTGACATTGTCCAGAAGCAGCGGACGACTACAGACGTCATCGTAGTTCCGGTGGGGTTTTTTCTATGTGACTGGCGTCGAGCGTGCCGCCACGCGTGCTCCGTGTTGGAGCGTTACGACGCGATATCTGTGATGCAGGTCACACGCGTTTCCTAGGAGACATCAGGTCCATTCCGCGGTCGGCACGCCCATGGCTGCAGCCTCGCGGCGTGCAGCAAGGCTGCCGTTCACGAGCAGCCCGTGACGTGCAATGCGCAGGTGTGGGAGATCTGACGCGCTGTTGCCGTACGCGAAGGTCTCGCCGTCCTTGCGCTCCGCCACGAGCTCGCGCAGCCGCACGGCCTTCTCCTCACCGCGACGATTGGGCGTGGTGAGCGTTCCATCGAACAGGTCGCCATTCCAGGCGACTCCGGTGGAGATGACCTGGTCGAAGCCGAGCTGACGGCCGAACTCCGGCACGTAGAAATCCACGCTGGCGGACATCAGCACCATGTGGTGGCCGGCACTGCGATGGCGGCGGATTGCGGCGAGCGCGTCAGCGAAGCACCGATGTGCGATGGTATCGGTGACGAATTCCACCGACGCGGCGTGTAGTTCGTTACGCGGAGTGCCCCGTATCGTGGCGCGCAGCAAGGACTGCTTGAGCGCAGCCCGGTCGTGACCGAACGCGAATCGAACGGTGGCAGGGAGCACCTTCGCGAGTCTCAGCAACCGCCAGGGGCGGGGGCGCGCGAGCTGACGGACCACCAGCGGAAACAAAGTATCGCGGTGAGTGATGGTGCCGTCGAGGTCGAAAATGGCGATGGGCATGGCGGCATGTTAACGAAGCTGTTGCCACGATTCGCCACAATTGCAACGCGGCATTGGCCACATTCGCCCGGACACTCCCTGCACCTGGAAATGCATCGAGGGAGATGGAGATGGGCGAACGATTCAGATTCATACCGCCGTTGTTGGGAAAGGCGATCGTGATTGGTTTCCTGCTGGTGCTGCTGCTGGTGCCACTGGGACAGATGGAAAGCCTGGTCCGCGAGCGGGTCGGCATGCGAGGCGAAGCCGCGATGCGCGTTGCGC
>Ga0315910_10003874_pt1 | contig 12604 bp, 10 predicted proteins | sample EdamamesoilMG_FD_204470 | JGI IMG/M metagenome (GOLD analysis project Ga0315910, IMG submission 204470) | Garden soil microbial communities collected in Santa Monica, California, United States - Edamame soil | ecosystem: Environmental > Terrestrial > Soil > Garden | place: USA: California... | reverse complement strand
GGTGGGTGCGCGAAAGCAGGCCGCGCGTGCGACGGAAGAACGTGAGCCACCGGAGCGCGACGCTCGCCAGCTCTTTTCCGGCGGACAGGCCCTGGCGGCGCAAGTCTTCGGCATAAGTGCGGTCGGCGACGACCGCGCTCCGGTCGAGCTGGCTGTTCGCGAACAGGCGCGCGAGCTGCTCGGGCGAGGGGCGATAGAGCGTGTCGATCGGATCGGGGTGGTACGGGTAGCTTTTCGGAACCGTGACCAGGATATGCCCGCCGGGTCCGACGATTCGCTCGCACGCACGGGCGACGGCTTCGCGGTCGCGGACATGCTCGAGCAGGTTCGAGAGCAGAACCGCCTTGAAGTTCATCGCCGCGAGGCGATCGACCACGGCCGGATCGAGGATATCACCGGCGAGGTCGATGCCGTCGCCTTCCTTGAGATCCGAATGGAACACCTGAATCCCCGCGGCCTCGAGCGGACCGAACAGGTCGTTCTGGATATGGGGCTGCGAAACCTCGCGGAAGTGCCGCGTCGAGGAGCCCAGGTTGAGCAGCGGTGAAATCCCGCCATGATCCAACAACATGTCACGCAAGACTTCGGCTTCGGAAGCGCGCATCGTTTACCCCCGCATGGACCGCGAATTCCTGTTCGCCGTCAAGCAGCGAGTCAAGGGCGAGCCGTACCATTTTGCTGCAATGCAAAAAAATCCGCCCTTCGCCCTTGCTATGCGACGGGCAAAGCCGCAGGAACGCAGCGCGATGGTTACTCCGTTGTCAAACAAGATCCTGCGATGAAGGAAGATTCGCTCTCCCAGGACCAAGTGCGCAAGCGTGCCGCGCGGGGAACCATGAGCGTCTTCACCCGCCATGCGCTGGTGCGGCTGATGGCTTTCGCGGGCACGCTCGTGCTCGCGCGGATGCTCGATCCGCACACCTTCGGCGTTTTCGCGCTGGCGCAGTTCGTGCTGTTGCTGGCGAACGCGGTCGCCGTAGGCGGAGTCACCGCGGCTCTCACCCGGCGCAGCGAGACGGTCACACCGCTCGAGTACCGCACCGCGCATGCGATCCAGCTCTTGCTGGCAGTGGTGATTTTCGCAGCCGTGGTTGCCGCCACGCCGGTGCTCGGCGTCGCCTACGAGCTCACGCAGAGCGAGGCCCTCGCCTTTCCGGCGATGGGTGCGGCGGTGTTTCTCCTCGCCTCGCGTTCGATTCCTACGGCGGCGCTCCAGCGCGGCCTGCGCCACGACCTGGTCGCCGTGGCCGAAGTGGCCGAATACGTGACCTACATCGTCGTCTCGATAAGCCTGGCCCTTGCCGGCTGGGGACTGTGGGCGCTCGTTACGGCAACGCTGGCTCGATACGTGGTCGCGACCTTGCTGGTCTACAGGGCGGTGCGGGCGCTTCCTGCCGTCGCCCTCGATCGCTCCGTCGCTGGTCGGATCCTGCGCGAAACAATTCCGCAGCAGCTAGCAATCGTCACGGCGCTCGGCCCGCGCGCAGTCAACACGACGGTCGTCGCCGCAGTTCTGAGCCCAGCGGCGGCAGGTCTCGTCGGCATGGCAATCACCCTATTGGATTCACTCGTCCTTCAGCCACTGACGCTGCTGTCCAACATCCAGTTTCGGTTGCTCGCACGTGTCCAGGACGATGCCGCGCAGTTCCACAAGCTTCTCGCGCAAAGCTTTTTCCTTTCCTCGGTGATTTGTGTGCCGATCCTGCTGGCGGCGGTTTTCCTTTTTCCCCAGCTTGTCACAATGCTGTTTCCGCCCAGTTGGGAGCAGACGGGCTATCTGGTCCAGATTCTCTCGGTAGGCTCATTAAGCTATGTCGTGAGCATGCCAGCCCATCAGGCTTTAAAGGCGCTGGGCGACGCACCATCGCTGATCTTCTGCTATTTGCTGAACGGGCTTGTGCAGGTGGCAGTCCTCGTGGGCTTGGGGGATCGGTACGGGCTGCAGGGCTTCGCAGTATCCAACATCGTCGGCACGCTGATCCTGATGGTCTATGGCGTGATGCGATTGTGGTATGTCACCGGGCGCTTCCCACCACTCGCTCCCGTCGCTTCCGTATCGTTCGCTGGGGGAGTGGCGGTGGCGGCGAGCGTGGCACTGGCGCGGCAGTTACCGGGCGCGGCAGGCATCGCGGCAGGTCTGATCGCGGGTGGAATCGTGTACGGGATGTTGATTGTTCTGACCTCGGGAAATCGCGTTTCGGTGCATTTACGTCTCGCCGGCGAGACCTTGCCGGCCCGCCTGCGCTGGCCGCGCGCAACGGTGTTTTTTTTGGCTCGGTTCGCCGAGCGCTGCGCGGCGTTGGGAGCATCGCTCGTTGGGCGAAGGCTGGTTGCATGAGACGGGCATTCGTCTCGTCTACGACGGCGCGCGAACGGCTCAGTCATTCGGTTGTTAGTCTTGGGGGCGTTCACGCCTAACGTCGGGAGAAACAGGCCATGTTGGCCAGAGCGAAAAAACAGATCAAACGGACCTTGCGTCAAATTCCCAAGGTTCGGTCCATCATGCTTCCCGAGCCGCAAGAGGAGATTCCTGAGGCGGACGCTGGTGATCTTGGGATCCTCAAGCGAGTGAAGCCCTTTACCCTCACCGGCAACGCCAACCTGTGGGCTACTATACAGGCGGTGAAGTACGTCGAGCGGCGAGCCATTCCAGGCGACATAGTGGAACTAGGCGTCTGGCGGGGTGGCCAGTCGATGGCCGCAGCGCTGACTCTCAAGCGCCTTGGTGGAAATCGCAAGCTTTGGCTGTACGACACGTTCGCCGGTATGCCTGAGCCCGGCGAGCATGACTACAAAGCCGCAACCGGCGAGAACGCCATGAGGAAGTGGACCGAGACCCAAGACGGCAAGGGTTTTTCCGACTGGTGTTGCGCCTCGTTGGAGGATGTGCAAGCAAATCTTGGTTCGACCGGTCATCGCGACGTCCGGTACGTGCGAGGCATGGTCGAGGATACGTTGCGCGACCCTGCGAACCTGCCGGAGCAGATCGCGATTCTGCGGCTCGATACCGACTGGTATGAATCGACCAAGGCCGAGCTCGATATCCTTTACCCAAGGCTGAGCCCGGGCGGCGTGCTGATCATCGACGACTATGGCAGCTGGGGCGGCGCCAAGAAGGCCGTCGACGAGTATTTCGCGCAGCAACCGATCTTCCTCCATCGTATCGATCATACCGCGCGGCTGGTCATCCGGGACAGGTAACGTCCGGTCCGCTGCAGACGCGAAGGAAAACGGCATGAAAGCATCGGTCCGGCAATACGCGAAGGCGATCGCCTACACTTCGTACGTGAAACTGATGGACCTGAGCGCACCGCACAACGGCGCCGTCTCGCCGGAAGCGGTGGACATCGTCGCGGCGCTGCGGCGCGACGGCTTTGCCCGGCTCGGGTCCCTGCTGCCGCTCGGCAAGCTCCCCGAGCGGATCGCCGACCTGCTCGATGTCGGAGAGACGCAGCATCCCGGGGTTTCGCGCTTCTATCTGAAGAACCCGCTCGTCGCGGCGCCGGAGATCGGCGACTGGCTGCGGCTGCCGGTGCTCAACGAGGCGGTTCGCGCCTACCTGGGCGGCGATCCCGTGTTCGATCGGTGCCTCGTCTGGCGCATCCCGGCGTCAGCGAGCGATCGCAAGACCTCGGCCATCTGGCATCACGATTGGTGCGGACGCCGGCTGAAGCTGTTCATCCTGCTCCACGATGTCGACGAGACGGGCCGGCCCACGCAATACGTGCGCGGCTCAAACCAGGGCCAATGGCGCTGGATGAACTACCCGCTCAGCCGCCACGCCGACGCCGAGGCGGAAGCGCAAGGCGAGGTGGTGCAACTGACCGGCCGGGCCGGCGACTGCATCCTGTTCGACACCAACGGGCTGCATCGCGCCACCGGCGAAGGCGGGCGCGAGGCGCGCGATGTCATTTGCCTCGAGTACTCCGACCGGCGGAAATCCGATTTCCTCGCACCGCGTGGGTTCGAGATCGGAGTTCGTCAGGATTTGATCCCGGAGAGCTTGCTCGAGGGAATGACGCTGATCGACCGCCGAAAGGTTCGGCGTGACCGCGCAGGTTTGGTCTACGGCAGCCTGCCGCAGCTTGAGAAAGAACCCTTTGTCTGACGCAGGGTCCGCACTCAATTGGCGCACAGAATGCGATCGTTGCGGCGATGAGTGCGCCGGAGAGGCAGTTTCGGGCGAGCTTGTCGCCTCGCTCAACTCGTACCGCTTGATGCCCCTGAACCTCCGCGACTGCGGAGACCTATGAATCAGACATCAACCCAGTTGGGAATCCTGAATGTCGATACGGCCTAGGGTCCGGACCCATTAACGGGATTTCGTTGGCGTTCGGATTGTGATTCACTGCCTCTGGCATGGGGGCGGTGAGACGGCTGGCTGATTTCTTTTGGTTTTCGGATGCACAGTGGGCTCGGATCGAGCCGCTGCTTACCAACCGACGTACGCGGGATGAAGCGGGTCGATGATCGCCGCGTGCTCTCGGACATCGTCCACGCGCTCAACTGCGGCGGGCGCTGGGAGAAGTCCCGAGCATTTCTATGGGCCGAAGAAGACGCTCTACAACCGCTTCGTGCGCTGGTCCGAGCGCGGCATCTGGGAGCACATCTTTGCCGCCCTCGCCAGCAGCGGGGACGCTCCCTCGTCCTGCTCCTGACACCGGAGAACGTGCGCGACTGCAAGGTCGCGACCGCGTGCATCGAGGCCTTGCCCGCCTTTGGCTCAACTGGTGGCCGACAAAGGCTACGACAATCAGGCGCTGCGCGAATGGCTCGAGCAGCGCGGCACCCAGCCCGTCATCCCACCGCGTAAGAACCGCAAGATCCAATACGATTAAGACAAGGCCATCCACAAACAGCGCAACATCATCGAATGCATGTTCTGCCGCCTCAAGGACTGGCGCCGCATCGCCACACGCTTCGACCGCAAATCAAAACCCTCCTCGCCGCCATCGCCGCAACCGTCATCTGGTGGTGGTGAGTCCGGACCCGAGACATTTGACGACTAATCATCGCCTACTGATCGAAGGGGCATGCGGTAGAAAAGTATCGCACAACCACCTCGCCGATAGTTCGGAATGCCGGCTCCGATAGGCCCTGACGGCCGCTTCTAGCGCGAACCACACGGCGAACGATATCGCGAGCGCTCCGATGAAGAGAAACAGCGGTCGATATTCTGAACCGGGGAAAAAGCGGATTAGTGTCGCCAGCACCTGCCGGTGCGTGAGGAAAATGACGAAGGTGGCTTGGCTGAGCAGCCAAGCGATCCTGCCGAGCATCGCTGGCAGACGGACTCGCGAAATCAAGATGAAGGCGGCGCCCGCCAATCCGAGCAGCCAAAAATCCGAACGACTTGGCGACCACGCGATCAGCATCCCGACCAGCAGGCAGCCCAGCGCCAGCGTGATCGTGGCGGGGGTGCGGGCGGCCTGGTGAGACCCGAGGCAGGAATAGATCACCCAGCCGAGGCTGAAGTTCCACAGGAAGAGGTGCGGAAGTTGATGCCGAAGATAGGCGGTGTCCCAGACGAAGGCCGGGAATGCATAGCGCGTCGCACCGGCCAGCAGGAAAACGCACACCGCCGACGCCAGGGGCCTGGTTCGGAAGGATTCGCGCACCCATGGTATCCAGAAGAGCAGCGCGAGCCCCAGCATCATCTGGACGATGACCTGGATGTACCAGACCGGAAAAATTGAGATTCTGTTGACGCTTAGCCAATTGCTCACGAATAGCAACTCGGCGAGATTGAACTGCCTGCGCGCCACGAAATAGAACATGACCAGCAGCGCGCTGGGCCAGAACAATTTCCATCCGAAGCGTAAGGCTTTGGCTGACGCTCGATCGATCGCGCTCGCCTCCAGCGTGAACCGCGCGAAACTATAACCGGACAGCATCATCAGAATCGTCATTCCGCCACCAGAGCCAAACGAGCCGCTGTGGGTGAAATCGTGCGCGTGGTTGAAGACAATCGCCGCGATCGCGAGTGCTCGCAGTACGATCTCGGTGTCGATCGATTTGAGCTTCAGCATCGCTTCAGCGCCAGCTCTTCGAGGTCGCGCACCGTCATGCCGTCCCAATGAGCGGGAGGCGGCGCTCCGAGATATTCCTCGATCGCGATCGAGGCCTGCACATAGGATAGGGAATCCCCCGCCAAGCTGTCGAAGCTTGCGGCGGACGACACGTGCGGAACGGCGAGGATGCGCGCGTAAATTTCCGCGATGCCCTGCCACGAAGCGCTGCGGATTCCAGCCAGCGCCAGCGCCTCGGCGATTGTCTGGCTGAGGAAGGGCAGCGGCGACAGCACCGCCGCGGCCAGCCTCAGCCGCTCGCGCAGTCCGCGCTCCTGCGGTTGCTGGTGTGCCGCGTAGGTGCGCTGCAGCGCTCCGTAGTCCGGCTTGCCTGTGTCGAGGCGCGGCAACTCGGGCACGATCATGAAGCTGAAGGTCGAACGCGGTAGCTTGTAGCTGCCGGCCATCTGCGCCATCAAATCCTCGACGCGGTCGCGGTGCTCAACTGGAACCGCCACGACCACTCGCTCGTCGTCGCCGAAACAAGCGATGCCCGTGGCGATTTCCTTGAGGTCGGCCTCCAGAGCATCAAGGCTGATGCGGAAGCCGAACGGCTTGACGATCCGCTTGGAGCGGCCGGTGACATAATAGAGCCCTTCGCTGTTTCGCCGTCCAAGGTCGCCCGTCTTCAACAGCGGTGGCGTCTCGTCGGTTGAGAGCTCACCTCGCGCGGTCGCGTAACCCATCATCACATTGGGCCCGGAATACGCGAGTTCGCCCTCGACGTCGGCCGCAGCAATCGCCTCACCCTTGGCATCGAGTAGTGAGAGCTCGCCACCTGGGACCGCGATGCCAATGCAATGAGGAAAGCTCTCCGCGAGATGCGGAGGTAAATAGGCGATACGGGGCGACGCCTCGGTCTGGCCGTACATGACGAAGAACCTCCAGCCTTCCTGCCTGGCCGCGGCTGCGAGGTGGCGGACCATTTCGGAAGAGAGCTTGCCGCCGGCCTGGGTAACGTAGCGTAGCGAGGGATGGTCGCCGAATTGGAATTTATCCTGTCGCAGCGCCTCGAAGACATAGGGAACGCCAGCGAAGCTGCTGGCTTCAAGCCTGTCGAAAAGCGCCCAGAACTGGCCACTGAGCGGGCTCGCGTCGGTTAGGCCCAGCGACGCGCCGGCGAGCAGGTGCGAGTTGAGTACGGAGAGGCCATAGGAATAGCTGAGCGGCAGGCTCAACAGGGTGACATGCCCGCTGTCGATCCCGAGATACTCTATGATCGAGCGAGCATTTGACAGCAGGTTCTGCAGCGACAGCTTGACGAAGCGCGGGGAGCCGGTCGTTCCGGAGGTCGAGAGTAGAAGCGCGAGATCTGGATGCAGTGCTACAGGCTCCCCATGAAGCCAGTCCAGTCTTGCGGAGGCGCCCGAAACCAACAGATTTGGTCGGTAGGTGGCGATCAGCGCATCGCTGCTCCTGCCCCCGCCCGGCGGTAGCAGATGCACCGGATGGCGAGCGATCAGGCATGCGAGATAAGCCGCCACGATCTCCGGTGTGGGACAGGCCTCGAGGAACACCAGTCGTCGCGTATCGCCGAGCGCGAGCGCGAAGGTGTCGGCAGACGCGAGCAATTGAGCGTAAGAGATCGTTTTATTATCGCCGAGTTGCAGCGCAACATTTAAGCTATGGTTCTGGAGCAGCGCACGAAGGTTGATGTGGGTGGGTGTGACGGTCGCGCACGATTCTAATGTCATGAAATCGCTTCCCCCGGCATTCGCAATTGCACTATCACAACCGCACGTTGGCCAGCAACCACTGGACGTCTTCGCAAGTGCAACATATCAGGCCTGCTCAGCGCACGTCAGGGGAGCCATTGTGCCGATCGGCTATGTTATCCACCGGTTTCCCTGGCCGTCGGAAACCTTCATCTCGCGCGAAGTCGCTGGCCTGATCGCGCTCGGCGAGGACATCCGCATCTATTCGTTCGAGGCGCCGGGCGCCGAGCAGGTCGCGACGCTGACCGCCCAGGCCCGCGAGCTCATGGCGCGGACGCACTACATCGGCCGCGGCGAGGCAGTGCGGGCGCTCGTCAGCACGCTCGGGATCCGTGTGTTCGCCGATGCGCGCTCGAGGTTGCGCGAGGCGGCGGCGGGGCGCAGGCTCTGGCTGCTCGCGGCGCGCGCCGCGGCGCTGGCGCAGCATGTCCGCCGGGACGGCGTGACCCAGCTCCACGCGCACTGGCCTTATGCCACGCTCGCGTGTCATCTCGCCGCACGGGCGACCGGGGTGCCGTATTCGATCAGCGTCCACGCGCACGAGGTGGCGTTCGAGAATGCGCACTTCGCCGCCTGCTTTCCGGAAATCAGCTCGGCCAATTTCTGCAATCGCGCGGCGATGGAGCACTTGCTGGCGCAGTTGCCGCCCGAGGCGCGCGCCAAGACCCACCTCGTCTACCACGGCGTCGATACCGCGCAGTTCGTGCCCGGTCCGGAGGCGGGGCCGCCGCCGCCCGTGCGGATCCTGTCCGCCGGCCGCCTGACCCCGAGCAAGGGCTTCGACCGGCTCGTGCGGGCCTGCGCGATGGCGGAGGCGCGCGGGCTGCCGGTCGAGCTGACGATCCTCGGCGTCGGCACCGAGGAGCAGCCGCTGCGGGCCCTGGCGGACACGCTCGGCTTCGGCGCCAAGCTGCACCTGCCCGGCTGGGTGTCGCACGACGCGGTGCCGGGCTACATCGCCGCGAGCCACGCGTTCTGCCTGCTCGCGAACACCGATTTCGGCGATGGCCTGCCCAACGTCGTGCTCGAGGCGATGGCGGCGGCGCGGGTGCCGATCGTCTCGCCGCTGCCGGCTGCCGGCGAGGCGATCACGCACGGCGTCAACGGCTATATCCTCGAATCGCCCGACGACCTGGAAGGCTTCGTCGCGGCCGTCGCCGCGCTCCAGGCCGAGCCGGGCACGGCGCGCGCGATGGGATTGGCGGGGCGCGAGGCGGTCGTGGCGCGGCACGATGCGGCCGCGCAATTGCGCCTGCTGCGCGGATTGCTGCATGGAGGGGGCAATGGCTGAGACTGCTCTCGAGGCCGCGCGTCGCGGCGACGGGCCCACGCTCGGCGCGGTGGCGATCGCGCGCGACGAGATCGACGACATCAAGGGCTTCATCGAGCATCTGCGCGGCTGGATCGACGAGATCGTGATCGTCGATGACGGTTCGACCGACGGCACGCTGGAGTATCTGGCGGAGTGCGGCTTTCCGGTGACCGTGGTGCACCGCCGGCTCGAGCCCGAAGGCGGCTTCGCTGCGCAGCGCAACCACGGCATCGATCATGCCCGCTCGGACTGGCTCGTCCACATGGACATCGACGAGCGCATCACGCCGGACCTCGCCGCCGAGATGCGCGCGGCGATCCGCGACACGGACAAGAACGGCTTCCGCTACTATCGCCTGAACTACTTCCTGCACCGTCCCTTTGCTGCGGGTGGATGGGAGAACTGGAACGAGCCGCAACTGGGGCGCCGCGGCGCGCATCGCTTCACGCGGCCGATCCACGAGAAGGTGGACGTTGCCGGCGGCAAGGCGGCGACCGGCCAACTGACGGCGAAGATGCACCACTTGGCCGACGCGACTTTCGGCGAGCGGATCCGCAAGAACGCCAGCTATTCCGAGCGCACCGCGCGCGAGATCCTCGCCCGGGGCACGCGGATCGGGATCTGGCATCTGCTCGGCGTTCCGTTGCGGCGGGCGCTGTCGGCGTATCTGCTGCGCGGTGCGTGGCGGCACGGCATTCGCGGGGTGATCTTCTCGATGTATACCTTCGCCGGCACCTTCAACTGGTATGCCTGCGCGTGGGACGAGCGCAACCGCATCGATCGCGAGGCGCTGGAAGCGGACTTGGCCGCGAGTTGGGGCATTCGGAATGGGCGCGATGGATAGACCGGCGGAGGGCGTGCAGGTTTCGGAGGGGTTCTACGACTTCGAGACCTACATCACGCGCGAACGATGGCTGAGCTACTGGTATCAGCTCCGCGCGGTGCTCAAGCACCGGCCGAAGTCGGTGCTCGAGATCGGCTGCGGCTCGGGCGCGACGACGCAGATGCTGCGGCGGATGGGGATAGACGTCACGACGTTCGACTTCGACGCCGGCCTCAACCCGGATATCGCGGGCGACGTGCGACAGGCCGAGGCGCTGGCCGGCACGGGCGCGTTCGATCTCGTTTGCGCCTTCCAGGTGCTCGAGCACATCCCGTACGCGGATTTCCGCTCGACGCTCGCCCAGCTCGGACGGATCGCCCGCCAGAACGTGATCGTCTCGCTGCCGCACTGGGGCTATCCGGTCGAGTTGCGCGGCATGCTGTTCAAGAAGCGTTTCTCGCTGGCATTCGCGCGCAAGCTGACGCGCCCGATGGCGTGGAAATTCGACGGCCAGCATCATTGGGAGCTGGGGACCAACGGTCACTCGCTCGCCGAGGTGCGCCGCGCGGTTGCGGCCGAGCTGCCGATCATCGAAGAGTATTTCTGCCGCGACTACAGCTATCACTACTTCTTCGAACTCGACGCTTCGAAGGCGTGACGTGACGGATGCCCAACCGCCGCTGGCGGGCCGCAAGATCGTCTGGCTGCAGTCCCCGCCGTGGGACGGGATCTGGACCCGGCAGAACCATTTCTCGCGCCGCTTCGCCGCCGAGGGCGCCGAAATTCTCTACGTCGAGAACCCTGTCTCCTTCGGCCAGCGGATCAGGCAGGGCCGGGCAGCGATCGGCGCCGCGGTACGGCGGGACGTCGAGCCCCGGCTGCATGTGATGTCGCTGCCGCTGCAGCTGCCCGGGTCGCGGCGCTCGCCGATGGTCGGTAAGCTCAACGGACGGCGCTTCGCGGCCTCGATCGCTGGATGGTTGCGGCGCGAGCGATGGCAGCAGCCGATCTACTGGTGCAGGCTGCCGATCGCGGTCGAGGTGCTCGATCGGCTTCCGCCGGGTCCGGTCATCTATGACGTGACCGACGACTACGCCTTCTACGCCGCCTCCGCCGACGAACGCGCGCTGACCGTGGCGCGCGAAGAGCGCCTCGCGCGGCGCGCGGCGCAGATCTTCACGACGACGGCGGAGCTCGCCGAACGCCTTCGCGCGTTCAATCCGAACGTGCAGGTCGTCCCAAACGGCGTCGACCCGAGCTTCTTCGCGCCTCCTCCGCCCGGCGAAGCCGACCCGCTGCCGGAAGTCGCGCGTCCGCGGATCGGCTACATCGGGCTGATCGCCGCCTGGACGGACTTCGAGCTGCTCGAAGCCATTGCCGCGCGATGGCCGGGCCAGGTCGTGTCGATCGGCCCCGTGAAACCGGACGTCCGGGCGGCCTATGAGGCGATCCCGGGCCTCGTCCGGCTGCCCCCGGTGCACAATCTCGAGGTCCCGCGGTATCTGCGAGCGTTCGATGTCTGCATTCAGCCGCATGTGCCGCTGGAGGTCCGGCACCGCGCCGATCCGCTGAAGATCGTGGAGTATCTTTCGGCCGGAAAGCCGATCGTATCGATCGCCCTGCGGAATCTCGAGCCGCTGCGAGATGTCGTGGATCTTGCGCAGGATCGCGACGCTTTCCTGGCCGGCATCGAGCGCAACCTCGCTCAGCCGGATCCGGAGGCCAAGGTCGAGCGCATCCGTCGGGCGCGCGACCGATCATGGGACAGCCTCTACGGGTCGATTCGCGAAGCCGTTATCGATATCGGTTGATATCCTGCGGCCCGACGATAGCGCGGCTTTGCGGCCCGGACGATCGCTCGGCGGGCGGTGGCAATTCGCGTAGGGCTGACGCTGTGACTGAGGCCCGCTATCAGGCCGAGAGTGAACAGCACCCAAGCGGTGATGGCCTCGAACTTGAAGAATGTGTTGTCCGTAAAGGTCAGGAACGTGCCCGTCACGGTTATGGCGAGCGCAAGTGGCCGTACGTTCCTGGGAGCGTGTCCCGCCTTCCACAGCGACCAAACCCACAAAGCCACATAGGCCACGAAGCCAACGAGGCCAGTGTAGTAGAGCGCCAGCAAGAAGGAGTTCGAGACGAAGCCGCTCTCGTTGCCCCCGACATCGACCCCGCGTGCGGCGAGTTTGTCGGCGTCCAAGCCGACGCCCGAGATCAGCAGGTTGGGCTTTTCCGAGAACAGGGTGTAGAGGCGCTGGGGGCCGCGTACGAGGCGCGCGGCCACGTTTTCTTCCTCGATACCGCTTTGCGCGACACGGCCGAAACGTTCGCTGACGACGTCGCCGCCACCAGTTGAGACGAGAATCCCGGCAATCAGCAGAATCGCGAGCCCGATGGTCCGGATCGACTTCACTAAGGGCGTAAGGATCATGTAGATTAGCCCCGCCAGGCACACTGCGATGATGACTTGGCGTGAGACGGACGCGAGGACGTTGATACCGGCGAAGGCCACTCCGGAGGCCAACCAGTAGTAAGGTAAACGCTTCTTCGCCATAATGACAAATGCAAGAAACAGCACGCTGAAGAGTGCCAGATTGGTGGGGTTCATGAACGGGCCTTGGGCCCTGTAGGCCCATTTCGCGGTGGTCGCTTCATCGATCAGCATCCCAATGCCATCGGATTCGTTGTA
>Ga0315910_10003873_pt1 | contig 12604 bp, 24 predicted proteins | sample EdamamesoilMG_FD_204470 | JGI IMG/M metagenome (GOLD analysis project Ga0315910, IMG submission 204470) | Garden soil microbial communities collected in Santa Monica, California, United States - Edamame soil | ecosystem: Environmental > Terrestrial > Soil > Garden | place: USA: California... | reverse complement strand
TGCGGAGGGATCGCCAACTACGCCGGGGTCGATCCCACAATCGTCCGGGTCGGCTTCGTGTTGGGCGCCTTTTTCAGCCTCGGCACCGCTGCCTTCATCTACGTGGCGATCGGGTTGATCGCCGACTGAGCGGGGGTTGTGCTCGGCACACCCCCGTCCAGCACTAACTCTTCGCGAATGGTGAGAAGTCAGTGTCGCTGTCGAAGACTTCCACCCCCTCGCGCCGCTTGAGGAAGCCGACCACCTTGTAGGTCACCGGCGTCAGCAGCGCTTCCCACAGGGTCTTGATCACCCATTGCGTCAGCGCCAGCGTGATCACCGCTTCGGTGGTCCAGCCGGCAGCTCCCAAAAAGGCCAGCGGGTAGAACAACGCGCTGTCCACGCCCTGGCCGAAAAAGGTCGATCCGATCGTCCGGGCCCACAGTTTCCGCCCTTCCATCGCCACTTTCATCTTCGCCAGCACGAAGCTGTTGACGAACTCGCCCGCCCAGAAAGCGACCAGCGAGGCGAACACGATCCGCGGCGTCTGGCCGAACACCGATAGATAGGCGGCCTGGTTGGGCGCAGTCACCGTTTCTCCAAGGATCTCGTATTCGGCAGAGGCCAGCGCCCAGAACGGCGCCGGTGGGATCGCCACCACCACCACCGCCATCACCACCATGAACAGCAGCGCCGCGACCCCGGTCCAGATCACCCGGCGGGCATGGGCATAGCCATAGACCTCGGTCAGCACGTCGCCGATGATGTAGCTCACCGGAAAGAACAGCACCCCGGCGCCGAAAGTGATCGTGCCGACCAGCGGCAAATCGACCACCCCCTGCTTGGCTGCGCCGATCAGGTTCGAGAGCAGGAGGATGGTGACAAAGGCCGCCATCACATAATCGAAATAGCGGAACTGGCGGCGTGCGCCGGCCTTGCCTTCGATGCGGGTGGGGAGATCGTTCATGCGCAGGTGCTAACCCGATTTGCGCCGACGGGAAAGAACGCTATTTGCAGCGCCGACGCGCCCGTAGTTCAACTGGATAGAGCAGGAGCCTTCTAAGCTTCAAGTTGCAGGTTCGAGTCCTGCCGGGCGCGCCAAATTCTGTCTGCGCTACTTGAGCGTGATCACGCGCAGTTTATGCAACGCGTCGCGGTCGGCAGGGCCTTGAGCCGGTTCGCGGCGATATCGTTGCCGCACACCGCGCAGCTGCCATAGGTGCCGTTTTCGATCCTGAGCAGGGCGCTGCGGATGTCCGAGATTTCGTGGCGCAGGACATCGTCGATGCCGGCCAGCGCCTGGTCGTCGGCGAGGTCGATCGCCTGTTCCTCGAAATCCGCATCGAGCGGCTGGCGCAGCTCCTCGCCGATCTCCTGCGAACGGCCGAGCAGTTCGGCAAGCCGCGTCCGGAGGGCGTCTGCGAGTTCCTCATATCCGCTCATAACCGGGATTCCATTTCATTTCAGTTGCTTGGGTCGATGGATATCACTGCAAAGGTGCGCAAGTCCTTGTCCGGTGTCAATCCGGCGTGGTTTGCGCTCACGCGAGTGGTCATTTCCGGGATTTGGTGTCGGAATGGCTTACAGTGTGAAAAAGGGTTAACGCGCCGCCAACCATCGTCTCATGCGGGAAAGCAGATGACTGCCAATTTGGCACGGGGATTGCAGAGATAGCTGTGTCTTCAGTCTTCAAATAGAGGCGGGACCGACCCCTGTCCCCCAAACCTGGTCTCCCGGTCCCGCCTCTCCAACCCCTGAAGATGATCCCAGACATCGCCGATTTAGGATACCTCCTCCCCATTGATGGGGGAGGGATACGAAGACTTGGCCCGCAGGGCCTAGTCGCAGTTGGGTGGGGGTGATCTCTCGTCCGGACGCACCCTCACCCCCATCCAAGCTTCGCTAGCTCGCAAAGCGAGCAAGCTCCGCTATCCTTCCCCCATCGAGGGGGAAGAGGGGTTAGGAAGCTTTCGCCACTTGCGCCTCATCCATCAGCGCCTGCAATTCCCCCGCCTCGTACATCTCCATCATGATGTCGCTGCCGCCGACGAATTCGCCCTTGACGTACAACTGGGGGATGGTCGGCCAGTCGGAGAATTCCTTGATCCCCTGGCGGATCTCCATGTCCTGGAGCACGTCGACGCTGTCGAAGGCGACCCCGCAATGTTCGAGGATCGCCACCGCGCGGCTGGAAAAGCCGCATTGCGGGAACAGCGGGGTGCCCTTCATGAACAGCACGACATCGCTGTTGTTGACGATTTCGGAAAGGCGCTGGCTGGTGTCGGACATGATCGGGTTCCGCGTAAGGTAAGAGATTGTTGGGCTTCAGTTGGGGACGGCGGTGGTCAGTTGCAAGGCGTGGAGCGCGCCGCCCATGCGCCCGCCGAGCGCGTCGAACACCATGCGGTGCTGCGCGATGCGGCTCTTCCCGGCGAAGGCGGCGGAAGTGACCCGCGCGGCATAATGGTCTCCATCGCCGGCAAGATCGGTGATCTCGATCACTGCATCGGGCAGCGCCGAGCGGATCATCGCCTCGATATCGTCAGCCGCCATCGCCATGATTACACTCCGCCCATCAAGTGCCGGCGCGCCTCGACGGTGCCGGCCTCGAGCGCGGCGCGCACTTCCTCCTCGCCGATATCGAGCCCGGCAGTGACGAGATCGCCCAGCACCTTGCGGATCGCATCCTCGTGCCCGGCTTCCTCGAAATCGGCCTGGACCACGGATTTGGCATAGGCGTCGGTTTCTTCCGGGGTCAGCTCCATCTTCGCGGCCGCCCACTGGCCGAGCAGCCGGTTGGCGCGCGCAGCGATGCGGAACGCGGTTTCCGCGTCATATCCGGCTTCATCGCCGGGCCCAGGCTCGCTGGAATTGTCCATGCGTGACTTCCTTGAACCTCTCCGGAGCCGTTAGCGCGGTAGGGCTTCAGGCGGCAAGCCCGGTGCCCTTGGCGAACCACGGCATCTGCTCGGCCTGGCGCGCTTCGTAGCTTTCGATGGCATCGTTGCGCGCCAGCGTCAGCGCGACCTCGTCGAGCCCGCCCATCAGGCAATATTTGCGGAACGGATCGATCTCGAAGGTGAAACGGTCCTGGAACGGGGTGGTGACGGTCTGCGCCTCGAGGTCGATGGTGATCGGGTCGGTTTCGGCGACTTCCATCAGCCGGTCGATCGCTTCCTGCGGCAGGACGACGGTGAGGATGCCGTTCTTGAACGCGTTGCCCGAGAAGATGTCGGAAAAGCTCGGCGCGATCACCGCTTTTACGCCCATGTCAAGCAGTGCCCAGGCGGCATGCTCGCGCGAGGAGCCGCAGCCAAACTTATCGCCCGCGACGATGATTGGGGCGCCGGCATGGGAGGGATCGTCGAACACGTTGGCCGGGTTCTTCCGCAGCGCTTCGAACGCGCCGCGTCCAAGGCCCTCGCGGGTCACGGTCTTGAGCCAGTGCGCGGGGATGATGATGTCGGTGTCGACGTTCTTCATCCCAAACGGGTAGGCGCGGCCTTCGACTTCTTTCACGGGTTCCATCAATCGGTCTCCGGCTTTTCGCCCGAGGGGATCGGGCCGTGCTGTCCGGCCGCCTTCTTCTTGCGGCGATGGTTGGCATAGAGCAACGCCGCGGCAATTGCAGCCGATCCGATCGCGGCCCCGGCGATGACGGCCTTGGTCTTGCCGGATGTCCTGTCGGGTTTGGAGTCGGGGTCGCTCATGGCAGAATCAATGGTGCGCGCAGTGGCGGGTGACAAGCCGTCAGGCAAGGAAATTGCGCAAGCCGTGCCAGGTCTCGGCCTTGAGGTCGAGGGGGATCGAGGCATTGGCGGGGCTGGAGGAGGGCAAGTCGACCAGCGCGATATCGGCGCTGGCCAGCAAGCGCCTTCCTATCCGCGCGGCTTTCCTGCCGTTGAATGCAACCGCGCGCAGCCCGGACAGTTCGCCAGCGAGACGTTCGAGCGGGTTGTGGCTCTCCTCGCGGATCGCGGCGTCGAGGCTCCCGGCGCGGATCGCGGAATCGACCGTGTCCCACACGCCGACCTTCGCCTGGATCAGCGCCGCCAGCCGTTCCTCGTAGCCGAGCGAGGCAAGGTCCACCCCGATTGCCGGGCCGAGCAGGGTCCAGAACAGGTTCCTGGGATGGGCATAATAGCGCCGCGCCGCGAGCGAAGCTTCGCCCGGCAGGCTGCCGAGGATGAGCAAGCGGCAATCCGGCGCGACCACGGGCGGGAAGGAGGACTTGCGGGCGTCAGGCGTCGAGTTCGCGGACATCGGTAAGCCTGCCGGTCACCGCCGCTGCCGCAGCCATCGCAGGCGAGACCAGATGCGTGCGCGCGCCCGGCCCCTGCCTGCCGACGAAGTTGCGGTTGCTGGTCGAGGCCGAGCGTTCACCCGGCGGGACCTTGTCGGGGTTCATGCCCAGACAGGCCGAGCAGCCCGGCTCGCGCCATTCGAGGCCGGCTTCGATGAACACCTTGTCGAGCCCCTCGGCCTCTGCCTGCAATTTCACCAGCCCCGAACCGGGGACGACGATGCCCCAGCGGATATTGGCCGCCTTGTGCCGTCCTTTCAGCACCGCCGCGGCGGCGCGCAAATCCTCGATGCGGCTGTTGGTGCAGCTGCCGATGAAGATGTTCTGGACCTCGATCTCGCTCATCTTCTGGCCGGGCTGGAGGCCCATGTAATCGAGGCTCGCCTGCGCGGCGCGCTGCTTGGAAGGATCGGCGAAGCTGCTGGGATCGGGGACCACGCCGCCGATCGGGACCACATCTTCGGGGCTGGTGCCCCAGGTGACCGAAGGCTCGACACCGGCGGCATCGATCACCACGCTCTTGTCGAAGATCGCGCCTTCCTCGGTCCGCAGGGTCTTCCAGTAGGCGACCGCGCGTTCCCAATCCTCGCCCTTGGGGGCGAAGGGGCGGCCCTTCAGATAGCGGAAGGTCGTCTCGTCGGGCGCTATGATCCCGCCGCGGGCGCCGCCCTCGATGCTCATGTTGCACACGGTGAGGCGGCCTTCGATGCTCATCTCCTCGAACACACGCCCACGATATTCGATCACGTGGCCATTGCCGCCCGCGGTGCCGATCGTGCCGATGATGTGCATGATCAGGTCCTTGGCGGTCACCCCGGGGCCGAGCAGCCCCTCGACCCGCACTTCCATGGTTTTCGACTGGCGCAGCAGCAGCGTCTGCGTGGCGAGAACATGCTCGACCTCGCTGGTGCCGATCCCGAAGGCGAGTGCACCGAGCCCGCCATGGCAGGCCGTATGGCTGTCGCCGCAGACGATGGTCGCGCCGGGAAGCGAGAAGCCCTGTTCCGGCCCGACGACATGGACGATGCCCTGCTCGGCCTCGGTCGCGCCGAAATAGCGCACCCCGAATTCGGGCGCATTGCGTTCGAGCGCGGCGAGCTGGTCGCGGCTTTCGATATCCTCGATCGGCACGCGCTTGCCCTCGGCGTCGATCCGGGGCGTGGTCGGGAGGTTGTGATCGGGCACCGCCAGCGTCAGCTCGGGCCGGCGGACCTTGCGCCCGGTCATCCGCAGCGCCTCGAACGCCTGCGGGCTGGTCACTTCGTGGACCAAATGCCGGTCGATGAACACCAGCGTGGTGCCGTCGTCGCGGCGCTCGACCACGTGGGCGTCCCAGATCTTCTCGTACAATGTGCGCGGTTTCGATGCCATGCGGGGCGAATTAGGCTTGTCCGCGCGTATTGCAAGCGGGGGCTGTCTTTGCAGGGTGAAAGCGCGTATTGGCCCGCGCATGGACTGGGCGGTGCCTTTGCTGATCGTGCTGGCGACCATCTTCGCTATGGAATGGGTCGCGTGGAGCAGCCACAAATACATCATGCACGGCTTCGGCTGGGGCTGGCACCGCGACCATCACGAACCGCACGACAGGAAGTTCGAGAAGAACGACCTCTACGGCGTGGTCGGCGCCATCGCGAGCATTTCAATGTTCGCGATCGGCTCGGAGATGGTGCGGGGCGAAGCGGCTTGGTGGCCCGCCACCTGGATCGGGCTCGGCATCCTCGGCTACGGGATCATCTACACGCTGGCGCATGACGGATTGGTCCACCAGCGTTGGTTCCGCTACGTGCCGCGCGGCGGCTATTTGAAGCGGCTGGTTCAGGCGCACAACCTCCACCACGCGACCACGTCGAAGGAAGGCGGGGTCAGCTTCGGCTTTGTCTTCGTGCGCGATCCTGTGGTGCTGAAGGCCGAACTCAAGGCCCAGCGCGAGGCGGGGATTGTGACGCTGCGCGAGGTCGACGCGCGGGGGTATTGATCCGGTGATCTGGAATATCGTGGACAGGCGAAAGCGGCGCTATCGATGGAAGAGCGTGAACGCGGTGGTTGAGTCGGTCGAAAACGACAATGCGTGTTCAGATTCCGATCAGGCTCCGATCGATGCTCATATTCAATCGGACTATGATGAGCGTCGGGCCATCCCAGTCTTGGATGCTGTGACTTGGGCTCATGCATTGCCCAATGCCGTCACGCTCTACCTCTACGACGAAGGCGACGGAATTTAGCACGCCAGCCGCTCCGCAGTCCTTTTCACCAGCGCGATCATGTTGGGCACGCCCTGGGTGCGGTTCGATGAGAGCTGGCGCTTGAGGTCGAACGGTTCGAGCGCCTCCGCCACGTCCATCTGCGCGACTTCGGCCGCAGACTTGTCCTGCACCGCGCTCAGCACCAAAGCGACGATCCCCTTGGTGATCGCGGCGTTGCTGTCAGCAAGGAAATGGAGCCTGCCGTCCTGCTGGGTGGGATAGACCCACACCTGCGCCGAACAGCCGCGCACCAAAGTCGCATCGGTCTTGAGCGCTTCGGGCATCGGATCGAGCTCGCGCCCCAGTTCGATCAGCAGGCGATAACGCTCGTCGCCTTCGAGGAAGGCGTATTCTTCGAGGATGTCGGCAAGGCTGCGCATCAGCGCCCCCTAGACGGATCGCCTCAGGAATTGAAGCAGGGGCCGAAAAACGGCAGGTCGTCGAATTCGTCGAGTTCGGCCTCGATCATGCCATTGTCGGAATCAATCAGCTGGACCGCGCCGGTGTCGTGGATCTGTATCCGCGCGCGCCCGACGATGCTGCCGTACTGGTGGAGCGCCACATCGAGCACGCCGTTCTGCTCGACCGTGTCGGGTGCCTGGGGGAAATAGGAATACATGCGCGGCTCGCAATCGCCGCTGATCAGGCCCAGATTGACCTGCCAGCGGTCACCATATTCACGGCGCTGTTCCCTGGCGAGATCATCGACCAGCACCCGGCCCAAATTCTCCGCCACCGTTAGCCGCGCCAGCGCGTATGGCCGGTCGGCGAGCATTTCGGCGGGAAGCTCGGGGCAGGCACGCGGCCCTGAGGGCGAGCGGATTTCGCGGCGCCCCTCGCAGGCGAGCGCCATCACGGCCTGCACTTCCTGCGCCAGCACGGTCATTTCCTGCTGCATCGCTTCGCGCCCGGCCTGTTCGATCAGCTGCTGTTCGATGCTTTGCAGGACCGGGTCGAGGCCGACTACCACCGACGCGGGAATCTCGGCGAGGTGGTAAGACCAGCCCGCCTCATTGTTATACACCGCCATCAGCTTGAGCCGGGTCAGCCATTGCCAATAGAGCCCGGTCGAGGTCCAGCTCGTGATATTGTCCTGCTCGCTGCCGCAAGGATGATCGTCGATTGCCTGCAGCGGGATTTCCAGCCCGGGGTTGTTGGTGGCGATCGCCGCCATCCGGTCATACATGTCGCTGTTGGAATAAATTGCGGTGCCCATGGTGGGAGTGTCCCAGCGGCATTTGCCGGCCTGGCGAATATGCCGCACATAATCGAGCTTGGCGGATTGCGCGAGTTCGAGCGGCGAAGGTTCGCCCTGGGCGGTGGCAGGCGATGCTTGCGCCAGGAGCGAGGCGGCGAGCGCCGTGGCGGCAATCGAACGGGTCAATGGCATGGGAGAACTCGCGTAGTTTACACGGCCGGGATGCCAGCGCCGGCTGTGCGCGTCAAATGTCGATTGGCGTCAGAGGTCCACCCCCGAAGCGATCGCCTCGAGCTTGCGGATGCGCTCCTTGAGATCGGCGATCTCGATCCGCGCCGCGCCTTCGCCGGCACCACCTTCGATCTCGTGCGGGCGGCGGGCATCGAGCTCGCGGCGCTTGAGCGCGAGCCAGCCCTGCCAGCCGCTGAGCAGCGTGGCGGCGACGATGACCATTCCGGTCAGAAATGCACCGGCAAGCAGCAGATTGTCGCTCAACATTGCATGTCCTCCTTTGCGGCGGCGCCTCAGTCCTTGCTCCGCAAATCCTCGATTTCATCGGCCAGATGCACGCGCTTGTCGGTGGCGATGCGTTCGAGCACCTTCACCCGCTCGCGCAGTTCCTCGATTTCGCGCTGGCGGGCTTCGCTGGCGCCGGGATCGATCGGGACTTCGTTGCCCAACCAATCCTTCCGCAGGCCCCGCTCGGCCCGCAGGCGGGCGCTCCAGACGGTGCCGACAACGCCGGCGACCGAAACGATCAACACGACCAGGACTACGGCGAATGAAGGATCCATTCCGTCTCTCCTCAGTTTAGCTTTTCGTCGCGCAGATCTTCGATCTCGTCGGCGAGCTGCACGCCCTTGTCGGTGGCGATCCGTTCGAGCACCCGCATGCGCGCCTCGAGCTTTTCGACATGCGCGGCGTATTGCGCGGCCTTCTCGGCGGTGCTGTCAGCGGTCAGTGCCAGCTGCTTTTCCTTGTACGACATGATCCGCTTGAAGATCGTGCCCATCAGGATCGTCACCGCGATCAGTCCGCCGACGATAGATACAAGCGCAATGGTTTCACCCGGTCCCATCCCACCCATCAGTTATCTCCTTCCTTCTCGCGCAGCGCTTCGATCTGCTGGGCGACGCCGTAACCCTTGTCGGTGACGATGCGTTCGAGCACCGCCAGCCGGTCGGCATAGTTTTCGAGCTGGTCGGTCAGCCGCGCGTTTTCGCTGCGCAGCCGCTCGACCTCGGCATTGTTCACGCCGCCGGGCTCGATCCTGCCACCGGCCCCGTCGTCGAGCGGATAGCCGTGCTTGGCCTTGATCCAGGTGGTGAACATCCACGCACCCATGCTCAGCACGATGATAGTAATCACGAAGGAAGGTCCGCCGAACCACATGTCAGGAATCTCCCAGGCTTGCCGTACGGTCGCGACGCGCTGCCAGCCGCGGCGCAGGTTGGTCGCGCAGGCGCTCGATCTGGTGGGCGACGTCGAAGCCGCTATCGGTGACGATCGCCTCGAGTGCGATCAGCCGGTCCTCATGCATTTCGAGCCGTTCGCGCAGCCGCGCATTTTCCGCGAGAAGCTGTGAATTGGATTGGTCCGGCGCCGTCCGCTGCTTGCGGCCCTTCTTGTCGACCCCGTGAGCAGGGGCCCAGCTCTTGAGCACGCCCCCGATTGTCCCGATGCCGATGACACACAGTATGAATACCCAAAAATCCATTTTCCCTCGTTCCCCTCTTTCCGTGCGCCGCTCAGTTCATCGAATTGTCGCGATCGCTGTCGGGCTGCGGCAGCGCCTGGCGCTCGTCGCGCAATTGCTCGATCTGGCGAGCGACATCGAAGCCCTTGTCGGTGACGATGCGTTCGACCACCGCGAGGCGGTCCTTCATCGAGCCGATTTCGGCGCGCAGCCCGGCATTCTCCTGGGTCAGCATCCTGACCCGCTCCATCGCCTCGCCGGTCAGTTCCGGCTTGAGCGACTGGCCCCACATGCCCTCGAGCGGATAGCCGTTCCTGATCTTGAGCCGGGTGGAGTGCACCGAGGCCGCAATCCCGGCGAGCGCCACCGCCGCGCCGGCGCCAATGATCCAGCCGATATAGGGCAGGATGGCTGCAAAAGTGGGGTCCATCACGCTTTCTCCTTGTCCCGGTTGTCTTGCAGCAGTTCCTCAACCCGCTGCGTGTCGCGCAGCGCCTCGATCTGGGCGGCCACGTCATACCCCTTGTCTGTGACGATACGTTCAAGGACGCGCACCCGCTCTTCGAGGTCGGTGTTGCTGGTGGCGTATTGCGCCGCCTTTTCCGCAGTGATCTTGGCCTGCATCTCCAGCACCTTGCGCTGGTGGTGGGTCCAGATCGCGACGATGGGAATCGACAGCGCGAAGATGGGGATCATCACCCCGATAAGTGGGATCAAATCGCCCATCACACTTTGTCCCTGCTGGTCTTGAGGCTTTCGATCGACGTCGTGTCGCGCAAGGCTTCGATCTGCGCGGCAACATTTATGCTGTTGTCGGTGATGATCCGCTCCAGCACCGCGATGCGGTCTTCGAGTATTTCGATCTTCGCATCCTGCTGCGCCAGGCGGCCGTCATTTTGCGCGAAATTTCCCATCCCGCTCCGTTCGGCGGCGGCGATGCGCTTCTCCTCGATCTGCGCCTTGGTCCTGACCCAGACGATCCCGATGACCATCAGGAAGGGCGCAAGCACGGCGGCGATCCCTGGAAGATTCATGTCCAACATCGTTCCTATTCCCTCCCGAGGCCGCTCAGCGCAGCCGTTCGATCTCGGCCGATAGCCGCGGGTTGTTGCTCACGTAATAGTCCTCGACCGAGGCCAGGCGGCGGTCGATGTCTCGGAAATGGGCGCGGATCTCGCGGGCAGTGCGTTTCGGGCTCTGGCGGACGCGCTGCCAGTATTTCTGCTCCTGCTTGTCGACATAATGCCCGTCGGGCTTCTGCGGCAGGAAGATGCCGGCGGCAAAATAGGCTGCAAACCCGAAACCGGTCGACATGGCGAAACACACAGCCGTCAGCCGGACCCAGAACACATTGATCCCGGTGTAGTCGGCGATCCCGGCGCAGACGCCCATGATCTTGGCGTTCTGCTCATCCTTGTAGAGCGTGGTGCGCGGGCTGTTCACTTCCTGCCTCCCTTTTCCGCGAACATGCGATCGAGTTCGCGCAATTTCTGGTTGTCCGAGTCGAGATCGACGGCGATCCGCGGCGTGTTGAAGTCCGGGTGGTCGGCCGAGACCAGGCGCTCGACCGTATCCATCCGTTCGTCGAGCCGCTTGGCGAGGTTATAGAGCTCCTCGAGCAGCGTCTCGTCGTCGGTGGTGATGGTCGCGGCGGTCTTCCACTTGGTGATGTAGTGGAGGATCACCCACGGCACCCCGATGGCGACCGCCGGAATGATGAATACTGCTTCCACGGTCAGCCCTCCTTGCCTTCGTCGCCCTTGCCGAGCGCGCGCTTCATTTCCTCGAGTTCCTCGTCGATCTTGTCGGCGCCTTCGAGCGCGGCGATCTCGTCGGCCAGGCTCGGCGGGCCACTCTGGGCGATGCTCAGCGCATCGGCGCGGCCCTCGGCGAAATCGACCCGGCGTTCGAGCTGGTCGAAGCGCGAGAGCGCCTCGTCGACCCGCTCGGTCGACATCAACGTGCGCAACTTGACGCGGTTCTCCGCGCTTTCGAGCCGCGCGGCGATCTGGGTCTGGCGGCTGCGTGCCTCGCGCAACCGGCTCTGGAGCTTCTGGATGTCGTCCTCATAAGCGCGCAGGGCATCGTCGAGCACCGCGATCTCGGCCTTGAGCTGGTCGCCCATGTCGGCCGCTTTCTTTCGTTCGACCAGTGCCGCGCGGGCAAGGTCTTCGCGGTCCTTGGAGAGCGCCAGCTGCGCCTTCTCGCCCCAATCGGCCTGCAGCCGTTCGAGCTTGACCGTGTGCCGGTGCATTTCCTTCTGGTCGGCGATCGTGCGCGCCGCGCTGGCGCGAACTTCGACCAGCGTTTCCTCCATTTCGAGGATGATCATGCGGATCATCTTGGACGGGTCGTCGGCCTGGTCGAGCAGCTCATTGAAATTGGCGGCGATGATATCGCGCGTGCGCGAAAAAATTCCCATCCAGGGCACTCCTCCAAGGAAATCGTCTGGCGCATTGCGCGTCGGGGTTGGGCTGTGCCGCAGCCGCTCAACCTCGATATCGAGGCGCGAGCGGCGGGGGCGGGGCGCAGCCGGATCGTAGTCGTCAAGGCGGGGGGACTGGCTCCCGCCCTCGGGGGGGTCGTCGCGACCCGATCCGTGCTGCGCCCCTATCGGCGTCAGCGGGTTGTCGCCTGGCTTGCTCACGCGAGCTCCACGGCCTTGCCGGCAACGGCGATCGAAATCGGCGCGGCCTGCAGCTGCTGGCTCAGCGCCAACACGTTGAAGCTGAGCATCGCGGCGATGGAAATGATCGCGGCCTTGCCCAGTCGGCTGGCGAAAAAGCGGCGGTCGTACATGGGTCAATTCCCTCCAAATGCTATACCTCCGATATAGCAAGGGGTGTGCCAATTCGGGGGAATGGCCGGATTCTGCGGAAATCCGCGGGACCGAAAGGGACGGTGTTAGTGAATATTGCCACCTGTTGGGAATTTGCACTATATGGTGGCGTATGGAGCGGGATAACCAGTTCATCGGCCAATCCGGCGCTTTCCTCGACGCGGTCGAGCGCGCCAGCCGCGCCGCGCCGATGCGCCGTCCGGTGCTGGTGATCGGCGAGCGCGGCACCGGCAAGGAACTGATCGCCGAACGTCTCCACCGCCTTTCGAACCGCTGGGAGGAGCCGCTTGTCACCATGAACTGCGCCGCGCTTCCCGAAACCCTGATCGAGGCCGAATTGTTCGGT
>Ga0315910_10003872_pt1 | contig 12608 bp, 8 predicted proteins | sample EdamamesoilMG_FD_204470 | JGI IMG/M metagenome (GOLD analysis project Ga0315910, IMG submission 204470) | Garden soil microbial communities collected in Santa Monica, California, United States - Edamame soil | ecosystem: Environmental > Terrestrial > Soil > Garden | place: USA: California... | reverse complement strand
GGACACTACTCGCTGATCGTGGCCGACACCGGCATGGGGATTTCGGAAAAGAATCTGTCCCACATTTTCGACCGCTTCTGGCAGGCGGACGGTTCCTCCAAGCGAAAATATCAGGGCGTGGGCATTGGCCTGGCCTTGGTGAAGGAACTGGTCGAAATCCAGGGCGGTACCGTGAACGTCCAGAGTCAGGAAGGTAAAGGCACAACCTTCAACGTGCGCCTGCCCTACCATCCCGCCGAGCCCACGCCCACACCCGCAGCGGTTCCCGTCGCTGCACCAGTTGAGGGTGACGCCATTGCGCCCACGGTTTCCTCTGAAGAATGGCTGGCCAACCTGTATCGTCGTGCCGAGTTGTTCCCCTCGTTGACTTCCGTCCAGGACTCGATGCGGCCCGTTGAGACCAATCTCAATGGCAGCCTCCCCACCCTGCTCGTTGCGGACGACGAGCCGGATATGTTGCGTTTTCTGAAATCACAACTCAGCACGCATTATCGTGTCGTCGAAGCCGTGGACGGCCAACAAGCCGTGGACAAGGCGGGACAGTTTTTGCCGGACATCATTCTGCTGGACATGATGATGCCCGAGAAGGACGGTTTGCAGGCCTGCCGCGAAATTCGCGAAAAGACTTCCACGCACAGCATTCCCATCGTGTTGCTCACGGCCCGGGCGGACGAGGAAACCAAACTCGCCGCGTTGCAGGCGGGCGCAAGTGATTTTCTGGCAAAACCGTTTTCCACCACGGAACTCCACGTCCGCATCAAGAACCTCGTCGAGTCGCACGAATATCAACGCAAGGTTTCCAAGCAAAAATCCGCGCTCGAATCCACGCTCGATCAACTCAAGGACACCGAGACGCAACTCGTGCAATCGGAGAAGCTCGCCTCACTGGGCCGTATGAGTGCCGGCATCATTCACGAGATCAACAACCCGCTGAACTTCGCAACCACCGGCATTTACGCGCTCAAGAACAAGACCAAACACCTGGTACCCGAACAGCAGGAGGAGTACGTGGATATTCTCAAGGACGTAGAGGAAGGCATCTCGCGCGTGAAGAATATCGTCACAGACCTGCGGAAGTTCTCGCATCCGGAAACCGAAAGCCGTGAGCCAGTGGCGGTCGCGGAAGTGGTCGGCTCGGCGCTGCGCTTCCTGAGCGGCGAGTGGCGTGAGAAGGTCAACATTGAGCAACTGCTGCCCGAGCACCAGACCATCTGGGCGAACAAGAATCGCCTCATTCACGTCGTCCTTAACCTGCTGCAAAACTCGCTCCATGCGTTGCGCAGCAAACAATTCGCCGATGAATCGCCCACCATCTGGATCGAAGGCAGTGTGGCCAACGACCTTAGCCGGCTCACCATCCGCGACAACGGCCCCGGCATCAAGGACAAGGACAAGGACAAGATCTTCGACCCGTTCTTCACCACAAAAGACGTCGGCGAGGGAATGGGTCTGGGCTTGAGCATCGTTTACCGGATTGTGCAGGATTACGAAGGACGGATCTCTGTTCGCACCGAAGCCGGAAAGTTTTGCGAGTTTACGCTGGAATTCCCGACCAAAGGATGACATTCAAATCCCGGTAAAATCCGTCATGCAGCCACTCTACGATTACAAACGCTTTGCCGTCCTTTATGTGGACGATGAAGAAAAGTCGCTCAAGAACTTCACTCGCGCCTTCAACGAGCAGTTCCGCATCCTCACCGCGCCCAACGCGCACGAGGGACTCAAACTCCTTGAACAGCACAAGCATGAGATCGGCCTGCTTATGACCGACCAGCGCATGCCCGGCGAAAAAGGCGTATGGCTGCTCGAACGCGCCCGCCAGCACAACCCCCGCATCATCCGCATTCTCGCCACCGCTTACGCGGACATGGAAGCGGCCATCGCCGCCGTCAACACCGGCGCGATATACAAATACATCACCAAGCCGTGGGACCCGCCGGCCCTGGAGCAAACCCTGAAACGCGGGCTGGAATTCTTCCTCGTCCAGGGCGAGCGCGACCAGTTGCTCCGCGAGAAAATGTCCGTCATTCACAACATGCTCATCGCCGACCGGATCGTGAGCCTCGGTTTGCTCGCTGCCGGTCTGAGCCATCACATCCGCAACTCGCTCGTGGCGGTGAAAACCTTTCTCGATCTGGCGCCCATGAAGATGGAGGAGGAAAAGCTGGAGGTGGAAGGTTTGCGCAACCCGGACTTCTGGCGCGAATATCATCAGAATGTCCAGAGGCAGATCGAGCGCATCAACAACCTCCTCAAAGACCTGTGGGCCGCGTCCGACAGCAAGTCGCACCATTTCGGCGACCGTGTCTCCCTGCGCGACGTTATTCAGAGAACCATCAAGCAACTCGAACCGAGTCTCGCCGCTAGGCAGATACAGGTGGAAAGCCAGATTTCCGATTCGCTGCCGCCCATGAACGTGGACCTGGCCAAGTTCGAGCGGCTCTTTGAATTGTTGCTCAAGGATGAGATCGCCAGCCTGCCGGCCGGCAGCCAAGTAAAGTTTACCGCGCAAGTGCTCGATAACGGCGGCAAGCCGGAGATGCAGATCCACGTCACTGACAACGGCCCGGGTCTGCCGCAGGAAGCGCTACGCGTCCTCTTCGATCCGTTCGTCGTCCGCAGCGACACGCCCGCTGAATACGGCATCCATCTCATGGCGTGCTACTTCATCGTCTTTCATCACGGTGGAAAAATTGAAGCCCAAAGCGAGGATGGCAAAGGCACCGCGTTCACGTTACGCATACCGCTGCAACCTGATCGCGCCTCAGCTCCCTCGGGTGACCAGGATTTTCTCCGAAAGGCCCTGCTCAACGAATCGCTTTGGGAGAAACTGATTTCTACTTCGGAATAAGCTCCTCGCGCCTCGATCCACTGCTGGCCGTCGAACCGGTGCTGACCGCACGATGAATGGGCGGCCACTGAAGCAAATTTCGCAAAACTGCCATGCCACCCAAAAGTTCCCGCCCACTGTCCGCTTTGCCTTGGCTGCTCGCTGCCATGCTCACCTTGTCCACGGCGCCTGCCTCGGCCAATTCCGACCCCGCGCACATGGCGACGAACTCGGTCAGACCAGTCCCCTGGCCGGGCGGTGTCGTTCCGTACGACATTTCCAAACTTAACGAATCACAGCAGACCCTGGTCAAACGCGCCATGCAACGCTGGCTGGATACGGGCGCAAAGATCGACTTTGTTGCACGCTCGAACCAGGTTGAATACGTCCACTTCACCGGCAAGACCGACGTGGGCAACAACACCAGCCACCTCGGCTTCCGCCAAGGCGCGCGTACGGACATCAACATCACCGCCTTCTGGTGGCGGCAAGCGGAGTGGATGCCTGCACACGAACTCGGCCACGTTCTTGGTTTTCAGCACGAACACGCGCGTTGGGATCGCGACCAGTCCGTGACCATTCATTACGAACATATCAAGGCTGGAAGGCAGCATGACTACGATTGGATTCCCAAAACCAATTGGATCGCCAGCATCACAGCCTACGATTACCGCTCCATCATGCACTACCGCGCTTGCTGGAGTTCCGCCTGCGAATCCCAATGCAAGGACGGTGACGGCAGCAGCGACTGCGCGGTGATTGATCCCGTAGGCACGGAGCCCGACCGCGTGATCGGCCAATGGGATGAAAATAAGATCAGCCCCACCGACGCTGAAGAAGCAAGAATGGTTTACGGCATCAAATCTCCGTAGCAGTCATCAGTCTTCCGCTTCAGCGCCACCTGTCAGGTGGTCGTCGTCGCCCACCGTCATCGTGGCGGTTATTGCGGGATCAGCACGTGCCACTTGGGCCGCTGCCAACTTTTGCGAAATTCGGCTTCTGACGATTCCTTCGCGCTCCGATCACGCTCCCGGCCATCGAGGAAAACGATCAAGTCAAACTGTTGTCCAGCCGTTCCCTCTAACACATCGAACTGTTTCGCAATTTCGTTCGCAGGCGTGACTTTGCGACCCAACATTTCGACCAGTGGAAAAATCAGTCCTTGGAAGCCGGTCGCAGGTTCGTAGGATTTATAGACCAGTTCCGTGCAGACCAACTCGGCATCGGTGGCGAAGTCGAAATTAAAATCGTAGGGACGGCCAGCGTAGTTAAACGCGCGCAGCAACGCCTGAGCCCTCGCCGCTTTCGACAACCTCGGGCGCAATGCCGCCAGCGAATCGCAATCCGCCGAATGTTCGAGCGTGGTGAAGGACACGCCTTCGCTGATGGCCTCGATCACTCGGACGACGTGTTCATGCTCCTGTGGTTTGAGCGATTGCTGATAAGCGGCTGGGAAACGCGTTTGCAACAACGCTTCAAAATCGCCGCTGGGTTCACCCTGTTGTTTCACCCATGCCACGGTTTCTGCGTCGGTGAAAAAGGAACGCCTCGTTTCCGGCGTTCCGAGATACAACGCCGCGTGGGACCAGAAGCCGGGCAACCCGACGTTGGACAAATACCACTCGCGCCGTTCCAGCAGGACATCGCCGGGCGCGAGCTTTGTTTTCAATTGTTCGATTTGCTTGGCCGAAATGAGCGCGCGACCCGGCCGATAAACTTTCGTGTCGCCCATCCATTCGGAAACACCGGTTTGAACCGGCAGCCACGCGGAGTTTGCTGCCTGTTGCACCACCTTCAACGCGTTCTTCGCAGTCAACTCGTGGCCGCGCCCCTGGCCAGCCTGCCAGATGTATTCCGCGTCAGCTTGAATTGCGGCGCGCAAATCCGACTGGCGGTTGTCGGTGAAGGTCTTGAACAAAACCTCATTCGCGGCGAACTCCGTGGCGATGCGCACATTGAGAAACTTGAACTTCAACTTCGCGTACATCCCGGCAGGCAGACCCAGTTCCGGGACCGCGTCGTCGAGTACCTTTTCGAGTTCCGGATTCCGCTCCGCGCGATCAATGAATTCCAGCGCCGCGCGGTAGGCGGCCAGCTTCGCCGCGTCATGAATGAGAAACGCGTCTTCCTTCGCAACGCCTTTTAACCGGAAAAAGTTGGCGTAGAATCGCTCTGTCGAATCAAGCACGACGATGTAGTCCAGCAGCCGCTGCCACGCGTTCCAGACCGCTTCCTTTTGTTCCCGTCGCAGCAACGGTGTTTCCTTTGGCGCGGCCGATGAGAAAATCTCTGGCCGTGCTTCCATGAAACGAACCACGTCGCCAAGTCCTTTCCGTTGGATTGCGGTGAAGCGGGCGTCCGATTGCAACCGCACGTCAAGTTCGGCCTGGGTCAGTTTGTGGAGTTGTTTTGATTCAGCCGTGTATGACCCGGCAATCCCCAACCCCAAAGCGCACAGGATGGAAAGGTTCCTCATCGTTGCTCACTTTCGCCCAAACCGCTCCAGCAGTTTTCCGTGAATTCCGCCGAAGCCGCCGTTGCTGAACACCACCACCACGTCGCCGGGTTGTACTTGGGTTCCCGCGTGGGCTACGATGGCATCCGCATCAGCCAGATAGGCTGCGTTTTTGCCGGCAGTCTTCAAATCCAGCATCAGTTTTTCGGGGTTCAAACGTTCTTCAGGTTTAATCAGTAGCAATCGTGCGATCTGCGAAACAATTACGCCGTCGGCATCGGCGAAGGATTCGGCGAGTTCGGCCTGAAACACATTTCGGCGCGTGGTGTTGCTCCGGGGCTCGAAAATCGCCCAGATTTTCTCGCGCGCGTATTTCACCCGCAACGCGCGGAGCGTTTCGCGGATGGCCGTCGGGTGATGGCCGAAATCATCAATCACCGTCACCCCGCCGGAAATGCCGCGCACTTCCATCCGACGCTTGATTCCTTTGAAGGTGTCGAACGCAGACTGAATTTGCTTGTTCGACAGCCCGCAATGCTTCGCCGCCGCCACGACGGCCAGCGCGTTCCGTACGTTGAGTTCGCCAACGAGGTTGATGTGGAATTTGGCACTCGGAATCTCGAACTCGCTCGCACTCGGGCCGAGGCGCAGATTCGTCGCACGTACGGCATTATTCTCGCCGAGGCCGAAGCGTTTCACGGGACAGAAGTTCACGTTCAGCAGCGGCGCGAGATTCGGATCATCGCCATTGCCGAGCAGCAATCCGTTGCAGGGCACAATCCGGATGAAGTGCGAGAACGTTTTCTGCACCGCCGCAAGATCGGCGAAGATGTCCGCGTGATCGAACTCGACATTGTTGATGATCGCTACTTCGGGCAGGTAGTGAATGAACTTGCTGCGCTTGTCGAAGAACGCCGTGTCGTATTCGTCGCCCTCGATGATGAACCATTCGCTGTCCGTGAAACGCGCGCCCTGCCCGAAATTTGTGGGGATGCCGCCGATGAGATAGCTCGGCTTCAGCCCGTTGTGTTCGAACACCCAGGTCAGCAGCGAAGTCGTCGTTGTCTTGCCGTGTGTGCCGCTGACCACGAGGCAGCGTTTGCCGCGGATGAAAAACTCGCGGAGCAAATCCGGCAGGGAACAAAACCGCAGTTTGTGATCCAGCGCGAATTCCGCCTCCGGGTTGCCGCGCGAAATGGCGTTGCCAATGACGACAAGGTCCGGCTTGTGCGCGAGGTTACGCTCCGAGTAGCCGTCCATCACCGCAATCTTCCGCTCGGCGAGAAAGGTGGACATCGGCGGATAAACCGCCTGGTCCGAGCCGGTGACTTCGTAGCCCTTTTCTTTAAGTGCCGCCGCCGCCGAGGCCATTGCCGTGCCGCAAATGCCGACAAAGTGAACGGATTTGATCTCTGAAAACATTTCAATGCGACGATAGGCGAATCATCATCTGACGAAAACTGAAAACGTGGGCAGACTTTGCATTTTCCTATCACCGCCTCCTCTGGTCTGCGGCATAAGTGCGCCATGCCGACGAAGTTTCTCACCGGGCTGGACATTCTGGTCGTCGAGGATGAATCACTGCTGCGCAAGCAGATCGCCGCGCAACTGGAATCCCCGGGCGCGGACGTGAGGGGCGCCGGCACGTCTGCAGCCGGCACCCGCACGGCATCAACGAAATTCAAACTCCGCTACCACTGGTAGATGATCTGATGCGTCGGATCGTGGCACCCAGACCTTGAGCGGCAAGAGGAATTTGTCCTTGGAGATCCAGAGGTAATCAATCCGCTTGCGCGGCTTCTCCACCGGAATGGTCCACCCCTCGCCCTGGCCGACTAATGCCCACGTGTCGTCAAAGGTTGCGGCGATGCGCCGGCAGACGCGGCTTTCGGGGGTGTCGTTGAAGTCACCAGTCATGATCATCGGCTTGCCGCGATACAGGCGGGCGAGGCTTTCGATTTCCTCGGTGTTGGACCAACGCTCGGAGTCGTCCGGGCGATAGTCAATGTGCGTGTTCATAAACACGACCTCGCGGCCGCGGACATCAAGCACGAGTTGCAGGATGCCGCGTTGCTCACCGGGGCGAAGCATTTTGTAGTGGAGATTCGCCGAACGTTTCACGGGAAACTTCGTGAGCACAGCGTTCCCATATTCGCCGCCCTGGTGATGGTAATTATTGCTGAACGCACAGGTCATGCCGGTGAGCGCCGCCAGTTCCGCCGGAAAGTCCCGGCGCTGCGTGCGCTCGACACCCTTGTCCACTTCCTGCAAGCCGACGATGTCTGCGCCCTGCTCCTTGATGAGTTGGGCAATGCGCAACAGGTCCACCTTGCCGTCCAAACCTTCGCCGTGATGGATATTGTAGCTCATCACGCGTAGGGTTGATGGCATAGTCGCCCTTTCATCTGTGGCGCAGCCGCAGAGCAGGGTCACGAGCAGCATGACGACCGAAATCGTAGGAGCGAGGCTTCGATTCATTTTCATTTTACGAGCGAGTTGGCGCACGGTTGCCATTCAAGTTGAGACGGGCTGTGATAGAAACGGGGCTGTGGCACGCGTGCCACAGCCCCGGACTGAAGACAAGTCAATCAAGGCCTGATCACGGTCAGTTGCTCCCCACGCGGTAGAACATCGGACCAACGCCGATGGTGTCGGTTGCCTGTGTGGAACTGGTCGGGTCGCCGACCGGCTCCCAATTGCCGCTCGTCACGGAACCGCGGCGCAGCAACTGGTAGGGCGGGGTGCCGCCTTCCCAATTGATGGTGATGATCCCGCCGTTGACCGAGACGCCGGTGATCTCTGGCCCGGATGCGGGCAAGGGCGCATTCAAGTCGTCCAAGATCATTCCAGCCTGATTGGCACCACGGAAGATGCGGATCTGCCGGAAGCTGTCAGAGGTCGCCGTGTAGAAGCGGATGGGGTCGGCGTTGACTTTCGTGTCATTCACGAAGAAATCGTAAAAGCGCGTCGCGTAGTCCAGTTTCATGGTGATGCGATACCAGGTATTCGGATCGGCCGTCAGGCCAGTGGCCACCCAGATGCCGGTGTTGGTGCTGCCGTAGTCAATGCTCAACGCCGGGCCGAGGCGGAAGGCTGCCGCCCTCGTGCCAGCGGCGTTTTCCATGGTCAGGAAGGCATTGCCAATCGCGTTGCCGGCGGCGGCTGAAAGCGCCCGCACCCAGACATCCAGCGTCACTTGTTGGTTGGTCTCTAGCCCCGTGATGGTGCGAATAGTGGTGGTAGCCAGGGCGGGGCCGGTAATCAGCAGTGCTTGCGACCCGCCATGCACGGTCTGCCCCGGGGTGCGGCCCGTTGCCGTCAGCACATCCGCTATCTCCGTGCCGGTGAGGACGCGCACGGCGTTGTCGTTGAAATCGTTCACCCAACCGTCCTGCGCGTTAAGCAGTCCTGAGACGTAGGTAGGCGCTTCGAAATCGAACAGTTTCGTCGCGAGGCTGACGGGCAGGCTCAGTCGAGCCGCATAGGATTCCGAGGCCCCGACGGCATTGGTGACGGTCAGGAAGTAATGCCCCAAATGCTGGGCGGTGATGTTGTTTAGCGTGAGGGTCAGCCCCGTCTCTCCAGCGAGAGCAATGCTGGTCTGGTCCGCCAGATTCGTGCGGTAACGCCATTGGTACGTGGCTGCGGTAGCCGAAGTCGGTGCCGCTGTGAACGTCACCGTGGCGCCGAGATTCGTGGCCACACTTGCGGGGTGCGACGCTAGCGAATTGAACGTGGCCAATCCAGGAATGGCTGGAAAATCCAGTGTCGCGTTTGTCAATGTGTCGTTGTTGAGGATGACGCGGTCCAGAATGCCGCGAAAATAACGGGTTTCACTTTCCTTGCCGATAGTCAGACCTGCGGTGCCGCCGGAATTCGGAAGAGCGGTGGCCGTTCGGTTGACAGTCTGACGGAGCACGCCGTCCAGATAAAATCGCGTGCGCGCAAAGCCCTCCATCTCCGCGGCCACATGGTGCCAGCGATTGTCGTTGGGCACCACCACGCTGGTGGTGAAGTCTGTGTTACCTAGCAACGTGGTATGCAGGGTGCGGTTGGCGTTGATCGAGAGCGAAATGCGCGGAGGTGATCCGCCCGTCACGTAGATGACGCGACGTTCTTCCAATGGTCCCGTGGGCAGCTTGACCCAGGCTTGGAGGGTGTAATTCGTATTGTTGACGCCCAAGTCAATCACCGTGCCGCCGTAAGGCACGGCGATGGATTCAAACACCGGCGGGCGCTCGGTGAGAAACGCCAGCGCGTAATCGCCGGCCAAGCCCGTGGGCGTGTCGCTGGTCCAGACCGGACTGGTAACGGAGGGCAGGAACGTAGAGGACAGGGTGGTTGGTAGTGGAGGTGTCAAGGAATTGGTGGAGGGAAATGATGTTTCATTGAAGTTGTAGTTAACGATCGTATTGCCATTGAGCGGCGCGACCGTGGCGGCATTCGTGTCCAGTTGAGCTTCGGTGAGAAGCGCGTTATGGATGCGCAGGCGGTCGAGGGACGCCACCACGTTGTTGCCCAAACCTTCCGAGGCAATGCTCAGGTAATTATGCAGCGTCGGCCGGGCCGCCAGCGCGGTATAGGCGGTGAAATTGGACACACCATTGAGGTAGAAATGCACGCCCACACCCGGCTCCCAAGCCGCCGCCAGATGAACCCATTGGTCCGTGGGAATCAGTCCCGCGACGGTGTTCGTGATATCGGCGATGCCGAACAAAGTGAAGACCTGTTGACCGCCACGCATGCCCATTTTGTAGGAACTGCCGTAGGCGACGATGCCCTCGTTGGGCTTGAAGAACGCACCGTTGATATTGATCCAGCATTCAATGGTGATGGGCCCATTTGTAATGGCCAGGACGCGGGTGGCCGAATCATCCGCCACTAGGAAGCCGCCGCCCGAGGTGGTAATGGCCCGGTCGCCGGGCAAACCCGAGGGCGAGGCGTCGGATAAGACCACCGTGTCCGCAAAAGGGTCCTGTTGCGTGCCCAACGTGCCAATCAAACTGCTGGCGGTATCTGTAACCGTTGGTCCGGTCCCTTCATTGAAGGGAAAATTGATCAATTCCGCACCGCGCAGTTGCAGGGTTGTGAGCGCAAGCGTGGCGAACAGGGTGAGCTTGAGTTTGGCAGGGAGACGACAGGTCGGTTTCATGAGTTGGTTCGGTTGGATCAGGCTTGGACTGGACTTGACTGCTGACTACTTCGGTTGTGAGGTGCGCTCCATCAGCCATTGGAGGTCTCGGCTGCTGGGCGCGGAGACGCGTCCGCCGGGATTCGGGGTGAGGAAGGGAGCATCTTTCCACTTCTTGATTTCAGCATGGCCGTCGGCAAAGGACAGACCCACAGCGTTGTTATGCTGGATGCCGGGGTGATCAATGATTTGCATGGCGCGTGGGTTGGCGTAGTTAATCATATCCACCACGAAGAATGCGTCGTTAATCAAGGTGGGCCGCTCATCCATGATCACCCACGTCATGGCCGGGCTCCCCATCTGGCTCGATTTGCGAAACAATTTATAGGGACTGGTCCACAGACCGTAGAATCCGGTTTCCGGACTGAGACCATTGCCGCCAACGAGATTGTTCATGGACATGCTGCGGACCTGACGGGTTATGTCTCCCGGGCATTTCCAGATTTTTGGGTCTCGACCGCCATACTTGGCCAGCGGGCTGACCTGGAAATAAATGGTGTTGGTCGGGTCATTCCGCATATCGCCCTGAACCCAGCAATACGGCGTTGTGGTGTTCGTGGTCAGCCCGCCGTAGGCGAACAGCAACTGGTCATTACTGTCTTCCGCATACATCCGCCAGCCGAGCAAGAGCTGACGGTGGTTGTTCATGCAGGAAATGCCCTGCGCCTTCGCCTTGGACTTGCCCAGCGCCGGTAGCAACATGGCCGCGAGAATCGCGATGATCGCGATGACCACCAGCAGTTCGATCAAAGTAAAGCCCGCGGTAAAGCGGCGGTTGAATGGCAGTACGTGCTTCATGGCTTGGTTTGACGGACTGACTGAATATGTTCCCGACCAACGCCTGCCGTCAATCCCATGTTTGCTCAGGCACTCCAAAAACTTTCCCGACACTGCCGCTCGGTGCCATGAGGTTCAGGACCATCGCAAATGTGGTGGTGCAACGTGACGAAAATTTCTCAGCCATGAATCCATTCGGTGACAACTGAGAAGCCCCGAAAAACCGCTGGCTGAGAAGCCTGCGCTACGTAGCGCGCGCATCCCTGTGCATGGGTTCGAGCGGCATCCCTGCCGGGCGATCCGGTTGGTGGTGTCGAACGGCGCCAAGGATGCGGATGCGAAAGAGACTTGCCGGACCGTGGCGGGACTACAGCGGCGGGAAAAACTCAGCGCTGGAGGGACGACTGCGTAATTCGAGCAGAAATAGGCGTGCGCGTGCGCGGCATTCCGTGTATCAAGCCGTCCATCATGCACCACCGTTGTCGCGCTTTCGTTTCATTGTTACTGCTGCACGCATCCTTTGCCTTGGCTGACTGGCCGGATTTCCGCGGGCCGTGGCACAACGGCCACGCCGCCGCGCCTGGTGACACCAAACGCATCGGTTTGCCGCTGGCTTGGAGCGAGACGAACAACGTGACGTGGAAGACGCCCATCCCGCATCGCGGCTGGTCCACACCTGTCGTCCTTGGCAAACAAGTCTGGCTCACCACTGCCACGGAAGAAGGAACTGATTACTTCGCGCTCTGCGTGGATAAGGATTCTGGAAAAATCCTTTTCAACGAACGGTTGTTTCATTCCGATACGCCCGAGCCACTGGGCAACAAACTTAACAGCTACTCCTCGCCTTCGCCCGTGATCGAGCCAGGTCGGGTCTATGTTCACTTCGGCAGCTACGGTACGGCGTGTCTCGATACGAGCAACTTCAGGGTGTTGTGGAAGCGGGAGGATTTGCCCTGCCGCCATTTTCGCGGGCCGGGTTCGTCGCCGGTGCTGTTCGAGAACCTGCTGATTCTCTCGATGGACGGCATTGATCAGCAATACCTCGTCGCGCTCGACAAGCAGACCGGCAAAACCGTTTGGAAAACCGATCGCTCGGCGGATTTCAACGACCTCGAAGCCAGCGGCCTGCCGCGTGCCGACGGCGATTTCCGCAAATGCTACGGCACGCCGCTGATCGCGGACGTAAACGGAACGAAGCAGATGTTCAACATCGGATCGAAGGCGGCTTACAGTCACGATCCGCGCACGGGCCGGGAAATCTGGAAGATTGCTCATCCCGCGCATTCCGGAGCGTCACGGGCGTTGTTTGATCGTGGCCAGGTGATTTTCTGCACCGGCAACGGCCCCGGCGAAGT
>Ga0315910_10003871_pt1 | contig 12609 bp, 8 predicted proteins | sample EdamamesoilMG_FD_204470 | JGI IMG/M metagenome (GOLD analysis project Ga0315910, IMG submission 204470) | Garden soil microbial communities collected in Santa Monica, California, United States - Edamame soil | ecosystem: Environmental > Terrestrial > Soil > Garden | place: USA: California... | reverse complement strand
TTCGGCCCTATACGGAAGCCGCGCCGATCGCGGCTTTTTTCCTCGGTGTCTCCTCCGGCGCCCCGTACGCGATGATCGCCGCGACGCTCACGACGCGCTTGGCTCAAGACGGAATCGTCAAGAGCTCGATTACTGCGTTCTCGCTGGCATTCCTCGTTTACAACCTGAAGTGGCTGTGGGCGTGGGTCGTGGACGGATTCCGGCTGCCGATAGTCGGCCGATTGGGCCAGCGCGTGTCGTGGCTGTTGTTCGCCGGCGTGTTGTCGATGGCGGCGATCGCGAACTTGGGGCTCGTGTCGCCGGCGGAGAACCTCGTGGCGACGGCGGTCGCCACGATTTTGGTCGCGGTCGCGGGCGCCACGTACGACATCGTGATCGACGCGTATCGCATCGAATCGCTCGAGCCGCGACAGCTCGGTGTCGGCTCGGGCATGTCGCAATACGGTTGGCGGATCGGTTCGGTGTTTGCGGGGTCGCTCGCGCTCGTGGTCGCGGCACGCTCGAATTGGAACGTCGCGTACATGGCGTGCGCAGCATTCGCGCTACCTGCGATGGCGGTCGGCCTGGTTCTCGGCGAGCCGGCCCGGCATCGCGCGCCGGCCGTGCGCGAAGGGCTCGCTGCACTGGCGAGAACCGTGATCGATCCGCTGACTGAGTTCTTTCGGCGCAGCGGCGCAGTGCTCGTGCTGCTGTTCGTTTTGCTGCACAAGATCGGAGACACGCTGTCGCAGCTCACGGTGCGGTTGTTGTTGAACGATCAGCAGTACACGAACAACGAGATTGCCGTCTTCGACGTTGGCGTTGGCTTCTGGGCGTATCTGATCGGCATCTTCATCGGCGGCATCCTGTACGCCAGGCTCGGATTGAAGCGCTCGGTCTTGCTCAGCTTGTGGCTCATGGGATTGTCGAACCTGTGCTTTGCGGGGCTCGCCGTGCTCGGCAAATCGAACCTGGCCCTAGCAGCCGTAATGACGTTCGAGAACATGGCGAGCGGATACGGCGGCGTCGTCGTGGTCGCGTATTTCTCGGCGCTCTGCGATTTGCGGTATACGGCGACTCACTTCGCGTTGATCTCGGCCGCGTCCAGCATAGTGGGACGAATCGCGACGGGCACGACAGCCGGTGCGTTGATCGAGAGCATGGGCTACTTCTATTTCTACGTGCTGACTACGGTCGTCGCGTTTCCGGGCATCGTGCTGTTCTGGTACATGATGCGGCGCGGATTCATCGACTCCTCGCTCGGCTCCGTGGGCAAGGCTTTGCCCGACAACGGCGCGCAGGCGCCGGCACGCGCCGAGCCGTCCTAGGTTCGACGGTAAAAAAGGTCCGCGACCTCGTGGCCGAGCCGCATGCCGCGCCGCTCGAACTTCGTCGGCGGACGCGACGCCAGCGCCTCGTCGACGAGGTCCAGATGGTCGACGGCTTTGAGCTCGGCATCGGTTGCCATCACTTCACGCGTATGGCGCGCGTAGTCGGCCCAGTCCGTCGCGATATGCAGCAAGCCGCCGGGCTTCAGCACGCGAGCGATCTCCTTCACGAATGCGGGCTGCACGAGTCGCCGCTTGTGGTGGCGTTTCTTCGGCCAAGGATCCGGGAAGAACAGATCGACCGCGTCGAAGCTCGCGTCCGGCAGCAGCTCGGGAATCACGTCGGCGGCGTCGCGCGCGATGACGCGCACGTTCGTCGCGCGTGCTTGCTCGAGCAATAGCAGCAGGTGGCCGATGCCGGGCTCGTGCACTTCCACGCCGAGATAGTCGACGCCGGGATTGTTGAGCGCGTTCGTGACGAGCGCTTCGCCATCGCCGAAGCCGATGTCGAGCACACGTCGCCCGTCGCGGCCGAACAGACCCTTGAGGTCGATAGGCCCCGTCGCACGATCCGCGCTGACACGCGGCAGAAGCTCCGTCAACGCGCGGCGCTGGGCGGCCGTCGCGCGTCCGGGTCGACGCACGAAGCTGCGGACTTTGCGCAGTCGATCCGGCGCCACTCCGGGCGTATCCATGCATATCCTCTTTTTTGGCCCGCTATACTTCTGCGGCGGTGATCGATCATACAAGCTCAGCGCCGCGGACTTGGGCAAACGGAGCGGATTTTCCATGCGTGACGATTCATCGGGCGGCCGCGCGTCGCGCCGCGATTTTTTGCTGGCGACCGGGCTCGGGGCAGTCGCCGTCGGCGCTGGTCTCGGCTCGGAGGGAGAGGCACAACCTGCGGCCGCGGGCTCCGGCAACCCCCCGTCCGGCTACAACATCCTGTTCGTCCTCGTGGATCAGGAACGCCATCTCCGCAAAGGCGAGTTGCCGAACGGATTTCGTCTAGCCGCGCACGAGCGTCTGAGGCGGCAAGGCACGACGTTCGTGAATCACCGCATAAATTCTTGCGTCTGCACGCCGTCGCGTTCCGTGATCTATACGGGGCGGCACATCCAGCAGACCGGCATGTTCGACAACACGAACTTCCCGTGGATCCAGAGCATGTCGACGGAGATTCCGACGCTCGGCGACATGCTCCGAGAGGCGGGTTACTACACGGCGTACAAGGGCAAGTGGCACCTGACCAAGGAGTTCGAGACCGTCAACTCGCTCGGCACGCCGACGAAGATCTTCACGCAGGAGATGGAGGCGTACGGATTCTCGGACTACTTCGGCATCGGCGACATCATCGCGCACACGCTCGGCGGCTACCGTCACGACGGAGTGATCGCCTCGATGGCTGTGAGCTGGTTACGCAGCAAGGGTAGGGAGCTCGCGGCCGAGGCGAAGCCGTGGTTCCTGGCCGTGAACCTCGTGAACCCGCACGACGTCATGTTCTACGACACCGATGCGCCGAGCTCTCCCGTTCAACGGCATCGCGGCATTACCGAGGTCGAGCGCGATCCCAAGGACCCTCTGTACGCGAAACAGTGGAGCTTCGGTTTGCCATCGAGCCATTTCCAAGCGCTCGACGCGCCGGGTCGCCCTCCCGCGCACGCCGATTTCCTGCGTTCGCACGATGCGCTCGTGGGTAAGATCCCGAGCGAGGATGCGCGCTGGCGCCGACGGCACAACTACTACTTGAACTGCGTGCGCGACGCGGATCGAAACATCGAAGCCATACTGGCCGAGCTCGATGCCGCTGGACTCACGGATCGCACGATCGTGATCTTCACCGCCGATCACGGCGACATGGACGGAGCTCACCAGCTCCACGCCAAGGGCGCCGTTGCTTATCGCGAGCAAAACAACGTGCCGCTCATCGTCTCGCATCCGGCGTACGCCGGCGGCAAGGAGTGCAAAGCGATAACCTCGCATCTCGACCTTGCGCCGACCCTGCTCGGGTTCACGGGCGCCAGCGCCGAGCAACGTTCGGGGATCGCGAGATCGCTGCCGGGTAAGGATTTCTCCGCGCTGCTCGCCGCGCCGGATCGCGCGCCGCTGAACGCCGTTCGTGACGCGATGCTGTTCAACTACAACATGTTCGCCTATCTAGACGGTGAATACCTCGAGAGAGTCGTGGCGTTCATGGCTCAAGGCGGCAACCCGAAAGAGTTCGCGAGATCCGGCGCGCGCCCCGACATGATGAAGCGCGGAGCGGTTCGGTCCGTGTACGACGGGCGCTACGTGTTCAGCCGCTACTTCTCGCCGAAGCAGCACAATCGGCCGGCGACGCTCGAGGAGATTTACGGCGTGAATGACGTCGAGCTGTTCGACACCGAGACGGATCCAAACGAGATCGTCAACCTCGCGGCGGATCGCGCTGGTAACGGCGAGCTCGTGTTGGCAATGAACGAGAAGCTGAGCCGGCTGATCGATGCGGAAGTCGGCGCGGATAACGGCGCGATGTTGCCGGGCGGTGCCGACGCCGGCTGGGAGGTCACGGCCGAGACGATGGCGCCGTAGCAGCTACCCCGGACCGCACTGCCACGGACAGGACTATACTCTTCCATGGTGAGACCGCTTTTCACGGATGAGGAGAGCGCGGCGTGAGATTCTTGATCGCTTTGTTCGTCATGTCGGCCGTCGTGAGAGCCGCATGCGTCAGTGATCCGGGTGGAACGGTGGGTTGTCCTGGCTTCAGGGCGGCGTTGACCGTCGAAGACCGCATGAGTCAGGCCGAGACGCGGTTCAATCCGGACGAGCCGATCACGTTCGAGATGCTGATCACGAACACCTTGCAGGAGCCGGCGACGCTGACGGCGAGCTCGAGCTGTACCGCCGTCGTGTTCGAAGTCACGGACGCCACAGGCCGTCGCCGATGGGGAAGCGCCGACAAGATCGCGTGCATCCAGTTGCTGCAACCACGAACGTATGCACCGCTCGAGACTGTGAACGAGTCCGCGACGTGGGACCAGCGGGATTCCGGCGGCACCGCCATTTCCCCGGGCACGTACGTCGTGACCGCCGCCGTGGGACAGTACGTGTCCGCAAACCAAGAGATGGTCGATTGCGGCGCCACGCTCAGCAAGTCCACGGAGTTCACGATCCGATAGCGGGTCGACCTTTCAGCCGAACGCACGGGAGGTGTGTGATGTGTCGTGCTGCAGTCTTCGGTATAACCGTACTTCTCGCTACGACCGCCTGCACGTCCAGGACCGATTCCGTATCGGTCCCGCGGATCAGCGATCAGGAAATCAGCGACGCCTATATCTATCTGCTCGGCCGTCTCTTGGTGACGCGCCAGCAGCAGCTCGATTTCCAGGAGGGATTCGAGTGGAACGAGCTGATTCATCGCGAGCCGGGTGCGGTGGACTGGCCGAATCCCAATCTCGACGTGGCGTATTCAGAAGCATGGGTCGCCGTCGACGAGACGAGCTGCACTATCGTGACGGTGCCCGAGGTCACGGACAGATACTTCACGGTGCAACTGCTGAATGGCTGGGGCGAAACGCTCGCAAACATCAATGAGCGCCTCTTTCCTCAAAAGCCATACGGCGATTTCGCACTCTGCCTCCGAGGCGCGAACGTGAGCCTGCCGGCGGGGATCACGAGCCGCATCGACCTGCCCGTGAAGCACTCGCGCATCCTGGCGCGCGTAGAGCTCGGCGACGACTCGGCTCGTGCCATCGAGCTGCAACATGCCTTCAAGCTGACGGCGACCGGCTCGCCCGCGTTGCCCGAGATTCCGCTGACGCTCATGTTCGAGCCGGAGCAGCTTCCGGGCGCGGAGGCATTCGATTCCGCAGTCCTTGCGCTCGATAGCCAGCCGGACATGAACACCGGGCTCGAGAACTTGCAGCGCGTGACACGCGCTATCGCCGATTCGATCGGCAATGCGGCGGAGAGGGCACGCGTCGCCGACGTCATTCGAACGAAAGCCCTGCCGGCGTACGCAGCGGCTGGGGCGTTGATAGGACACGGCACGATGGTGAATGGGTGGGCTCGTCCCGGTGTCGTCGGCGAGTATGGAATCGACTATCTCACTCGAACGCTCGTGAACTTCGGCGGCATCTGGGCAAACGTCAAGCCCGAGGTGCTCTACTATCGAGCCGGCGTCGACTCGACCGGCGCGACGTTCAACGGCGACAACAGCTACACGCTGAGCTTTCCGCCGGACGCTTTGCCGGCACGGTTTGCCACGTATTTCTGGTCGGTGATCGCAGTCGATAGCGCGCGTTTTCGGGTGTTGCCGAATCCACTCGGCAAGTACCTGATCAACGAGCAGTCAGGTCTGACATATGGCGCGGACGGATCCCTGACGCTGTACTTCGCGGCCGAGAAGCCCAGCGCTGCGCCGGAAGGCAATTGGTTGCCGACACCGGCCGGCACCGAGTATCGGTTGACGTTTCGCTTCTACGGCCCCGTGGATGGCGTGGCGAACGGTACGTACTACCCACCCGCGCTCGTGAAGATGAACTAACTCCCTGGAGGATGACAATGATCCGGCCAACGTCATTTGTTGTGGCATTGGTGTGCGCGTCTGTGCTCTTCGGCACCCGAGAGAGCGCTTCGCAACCCTCGACACCGTCACCATCGTGGGCCGCGGCGATGCCGCCAGGCCCCGACGCGACCACGAGGATCACCGAGGCGTATGCACGCATGGTTGCCCGCGACGCGTATTTCTGGGCGTGGCCAATGGTGAACATCTACAACCGACGCCTCGCGTTCAGTCAGGCGACGGAAGTGGGCCTCATGAACGGCGTATTGCCGTTTGCTCCGCTCAACAGATTGGCGATGCTCCAAGACTACGTCGCACCCGAGGAACGCTGGGTCGCATGCCCTAACCAGGACGTGGTGTACGGCGGCGGTATTGCGGCGCTGGACCAGTCGCCCGCGGTCGTGCAAGTACCCGACTTCGGCGGCCGATTCTGGGTGTACCAGATCGTGGACCTGCGCACCGACAGCTTTGCACAGATTGGCGCCATGTACGGCACGACGCCCGGCTTCTATCTGCTGGTCGGCCCGAATTGGAACGGGCCCGTGCCCCGCGGTATCACCAAGGTGTTCCGCGCAAGCACCGGCACAGCTTTCTTTGGGCCACGTGTCTTCATGGACGACACGCCCGAGGACCGCGCAGCCATTCGATCCGTGATCGCCGGGATCAATATGTATCCGCTCTCCGAGTTCGACGGAACGATGAAGACGCGTGACTGGAGCCAGTTGCCGACGCTCGGAGATTCCGCGGAGGCGGGCGGTGACGCCGAAAGCCGATGGGTGTTTCCCGAGCGTTTCATCGACCAGCTACCGGATGTCTTAAAAGACGCACCTCCGCTGCCGGGCGAAGAGGCGCGCTACGCGCAAATGCTCGCGTTGGTCGCGGCCGCGCAGCGCGATCCGGCGCTGAAGGCGGCAATAGCGGATGAAGCTGCGAAGGCGGACAGCGAGCTCGTCGAGCCGCTACTTCAGTTCCGTAACTGGGGTGTTCGGCTCGCGTCCAATTGGACCTCGACGTCGAACAACGCGGCCTTTGGCACCGACTACTTCACGCGGACTGCCGTGGCCAAGTCGAACATACTCGTTAACGCGCCGACGGAGACGAAGTACTTCTACCAGGACCTCGATGCCGCGGGCCAGCGGCTGAACGGCGCGAACCGCTACACGGTCACGTTCGCGAAGGATCAGACGCCGCCCGTCGACGGCTTTTGGTCGCTCACGCTGTACGACCAGCACCATTTCTTCTCGCCGAACTCGCTGAGCAGGTATTCGCTCGGGACGAAGAACAAAACGCTCAAGTACAACGCGGATGGATCGTTGACGATCTACGTGCAAGCCGACTCGCCCGGAGCGGACAGGGAATCGAATTGGCTGCCAGCGCCGAAGGGCGAATTCTCTTTGTACGTGCGCGCTTACTGGCCGAAGACTCCGGTGATTGACGGTTCTTGGACGCCACCGCCCGTTGATCGGGCCGTGACTACGAGAGCTCGCCGGCAGTAGACCTAAGGATTCAAGAATCCGAGGTTGGTGGGATAGTCCGGCCGCCCTGCGGCGGCGCCGAAGTTGTGGAGGTTCGGTAGGATCCCGTTGAGCTCGTTATCGTCCGCCCCGAACCACCGGCCCAGCGTCGCCGCGTATTGATCGACCGAGGTGGTCGGAAGCAGGCGCCCTTGTCCGATGTGCCACTGGTCCTCCGCGGCGGCGGTACTGCCGATGCTGACGGGCGGCGGCGTGCCGTAGAACGCCTTGCCCCGCACGGCGCCACCAACGATGAAATGGTGTCCGCCCCAGCCGTGATCTGTGCCATTGCCGTTCGAGGTCAGCGTGCGGCCGAAGTCCGACGCCGTGAATGCCGTGACGTCGTTGGCGACACCAAGCTCCACGGTCGCCGCGTGAAACGCCGTTACTGCCTCGCTCACGCGCTGCATCAGCACCGGCTGTTGCTCGACCAGCGCATCGTGCAGGTCGAAGCCGCCCAGCGAGCACAGGAACACCTGACGCTTGCTGCCGAGCGCGGCGCGAGCACCGATGATTCGAGCCACGATCTTTAGCTCGTCCGCGAGCGTGTTGTTGGCCGGAAACGGTGTCGTCAGGTTCACCGATGACAGCGCCGACGTGACCTGCTGCTCCGCATCGAACGCGCGGCGCACGATCTTGTTGTATTCGTTCTCCAGCACGTGTGTGCGGGTCTGGGTGAGCAACTCGGCGACGAGGCGTCCCGCCGCCGTGCCAGACGGAAGGCCGGACACGCCGTTCCGCGTCGAGCGGATCGGCACTGCGCCATTTCTGCTGACCTGATACTGAATTGCGCTTTGTCCCGACAGAAACACGCCGTTGCCGGTCGCCGAGATGCACGTGAACACCGAGCTCGAGTTGCTCGACAGTGCGAGATCCCCGAGCTTGCCGCCCCAGCCGACCGCGGCGCCTTCCGACCCTTGCGCTTGCCAGACCGATTGCTGGTCGTTGTGCGACATCAGCTGCGGCGGCAACGGGTAGAGGTCACGATTGGGCGACAAGTATTCCGTCTTCGTCGTCGGCCGGATCAACGTCCCCACGTTCAAAAGCACCGCGGCGCGGCCCGAGTTGAACAGCCCCGCCATGCCAGACATCGAGGGATGCAGCGCGTACTGCTTGCCGCCCGGTAGCGGTGTCGTGGGCAGCAACGCCGTAGGGTCGAGCGCCGGGCGGTCGATTGCAATCCCGGCCGGCCCGGGACCTGACTGACGAATGCCGCGATACGCGGTCCAGCTCGGCACGTCGTAATCGACGACGGTGTTCGCGTGATCGTTGCCGCCGTAAAAGAAAATGCAAACCAGAGCCTTGTAGCCCGTGGACGTGAACGCCGCGGCTTCACCAATAGCCGCGAGATTCAACGCGAGCGGCGTGGCCGCGCCGACGGTCGCCAAGTGTCCGACCCGCCGCAGGAACGCGCGGCGGCTCTCGAGCGAGGGTTGGTCGTGCGCGCACATGACTCTGTTTCCTACTTCTGTACCAAGTACTCGACCGAGCACATGACGAGAGTGACTACGGCCGCGACGCGGCTCGTTTTCTGTTGTGGCGTCATCGAGCCGAGGTTGACAGCGGTCAGACTGAGGATGTCGAGGATCTTCTGTTGCGTTTCGTCGGATAGCTGTCCCGCGCAAAGCAGCAGATTCAGTCGCCGCAGCAGCGCCGGCAGATCCGATAGCAGCGCGACCTCGGCTGAGTAATCCGGTATCAAGTCGAAGCCATCAGTGCTGCTGTCCACCAGGACGATGTCCTGGCGTTCCGGTGCCCTGGTGTAGAAGCCGGTAGGCGCATACACCTCGATGAAGTTAGCCCACTGGCTGACGGAGGATTCGTTGATGATCTGGAACTCGGGCGCCGTCGCGCCTGTCGCGGCCATGGCCGTGCCGGGCGGCACATACCCTGGCCGGAAGAAGTTGAAGACGGAGGGGGAGAACAGCGCTCTCTGATTGTAATTGCGGTCGGGAAGCGGGTCCGAGCGCCACTTCCACGTACCGCGCGTAGACGTCAGCTTGAACGTTCGCGCCCACTGGTAGGTGCGAATCATCGGCTCGCGCACTTTGCCGAACGTCGTCGAAGTGAGACCCGTCGCGCTGGTGGCCTCGTCGTCGAGCAGGATCGCTTTCCACACTGCCTTGAGGTCGCCGCGCACGCCGAAGCCGTTGTCGTTGAATTTCGCTGCTACGCGTGCGACGTAGGCCGGGCTCGGGTTACTCGTCACGAGCCGCTGGATCATTTGCCGCGCGAAAAACGGACCGACGTTCGGGTGCTGGAAAAGCCGATCGAGCGCGAGGCCGAGCGCCGTCGGTCCCGGCGTGGCACCGGGGATCGTGGTTCCGAGGAATGCCTTCGGCAGCGTCGAGTGATTCCACGGTTCGAACACCATCGGGTGTCGCGAGTTTTCGGGGTAGGCACGCTGCTCGCCATTTGGAATCGTAAACAAACCTCTCGGATCACCGGGCCACAGGAGCGTGTATCCCGTGAACACACGCGCGAGGTTCGTGACGTCGTCCTGCGTGAACGTCGGGATCGTGTTGCCACTCCCGTCGCGCTTCGGCGTGCCGTCGAGCTCGAGCTGCACCAAGCCGAGTGTGAACAGCTGCATGACTTCGCGCGCGTAGTTCTCGTCCGGCACTCGACCGGTCGCCGGGTCTTCCTTCGAATTGCCGAGTGTGTTGAGGAAGAACCCCATCAACGGATTCAGCGTGACTGCCTCGAGCAGCTGGCGGAAGTTGCCGAATGTGTGCTCGTTCAATTGGTCCCAGTAGTGGGCCACGAAGAAATGCGACCAGCCGAGCATCTGGTTTGCAGATATGACGAAGTACTCCGAGAGTGCCAGCGCCGCGCGTTTGCGCACGCGGTCCGGCATCACCATGAGCTGGTGTGCCATGAACCACTCGACGCAGTCCGGTGCACCGTTGTAGTACGGGAAGTCCGCGGCAAAGTCGCCAAGGCCCCGGTCCATCATCCAATCCCACGTCTTGGCGCTGGGCGGGAGGGCGAGTTGTGCGTCGAGCCACGCGGCCGCGCCCTGAGAACGGACGGCTGTGATTTCATCGTCGCTTGCGGCGATTTGCGCGTGGAGCAGGAATCGCGCCGCAGCCTTGTCGGCCGCATCGAGTGCGAACGACGGCGGTGTGGGAGTTGGAGTAGGCGTTGGGGTCGGCGCCGGCGTCGTAGTCGTCGTAGTCGATGTCGACGTCGGTGCTGGTGTCGGGTTTTCGCCGCCGCCGCCGCCACCGCCGCAGGCCGACAGAGCCAATGCTCCGAACGCAGTGACGGCACCCAGCGTCGCGCGCGGCGTTGCTGGCTCGGTTTCGAAGGCAGGACTAGCTTCGACCTGCGGGCGACGTTCCGTTTGTTCTTCTTCTTCTCGACCGCTCATGGCTACGAGAGCTCATGGCTGTGGAATCGCGAGGCCAGAGGCTATCGCGGTGTGTCCTACAAACGCAAGCTCGTTCTCTTCCGTGAGAGCGTTATGTTTCGAGGATGTTCGCACCAGTTCGGTGCGGAGGCAGTGACGTGAAGCCTGCGTCGGCCGTAGAATCCCACGAGCGTAGCGGGTGTAGTTCAATGGTAGAACTTCTGCTTCCCAAGCAGATAGCGTGGGTTCGATTCCCATCACCCGCTCCACTCTTTCCGCGCGGCGCCCGCGCTGCACCGGCTTCGTCGAGGCAACGTCGTTAGAGCCAAGTCACGTTACGCCCGCGCTCGGGCGTGACTCGCGTCACACAATTCCGAGTCCCGCTCCTCTCCACGGCTCAGAAAGCCCGCGCGCGGCCGATAATCGAGCAAGACCCGAGCGCGACACGCCGGTTGGCGGTGTTTCGTGCCTTGGGCGTTCGCGGATTTCGTCCATGGCTGACAACGTCAACAGGCTGCTGATCGTCGACGGTGCGGGCGACGTGACCGATTCCGTCGGCACGGTCGCGCGTAACCACGGCTACACGGTGGCGACCGCCTCGTCGGGAGCACGCTTCGTGCAGCTGCTCGAGTCGTTCCAGCCCACGTTGATCATGATGGAGCTGCATCTGCCCGACACCGACGGTGTCGAGCTGCTGCGTTCACTGGCCGCGCGCGCATGTTCGGCCAACATCGTGCTGCTCGGCTCCGTCGACGAGCGCGTGCTGGGCGCCGCGCACGAGCTCGGCATGAGCCACGGGCTCACGATGTGCGGCACGCTCGCGAAGCCGATCGCGACGAACGAGCTTCAGGCGAAGCTGGCGGCGATGCGGCACGAGGATCCCGAGCTCGACGCGGACGACGTGCGCCGCGGCCTCGCGAGCGGCGAGTTCGTTCCCTACTACCAGCCGAAAGCCTCTCTCGTGCAGAACGGATGGCTCATCGACGGCGTCGAAGCGCTCGCGCGTTGGCAGCATCCGCGTCTCGGCCTCGTGATGCCCCACGAGTTCATCGCGCTCGCGGAGCAGAGCGGGCTCATTGGCGACCTCACGAGCTCGATGCTCGAGCAGGCGCTGCGCCAGGTCAGGGCCTGGCAGGAGCGTGGGCTGCGCCTCACGTGCGCCGTGAACCTGCCGCCGAGCCTCGTCACCGACCTGCGCTTTCCGGATCGGCTCGCGGCGCTGCTCGCCGAGCACGGCGTCGACGGCAGTCAGCTCGTGCTCGAGATCACGGAGACCGCGACGATCCAAAACCCGACGACGACGATGGGCATTCTCACGCGCTTGCGCGTGAAGCGGATCGGGCTCGCGCTCGACGATTTCGGCACCGGCTTCTCGTCGCTGACGCAGCTCTATCAGATGCCGTTCAACGAGATGAAGATCGACAAGTCGCTCGTGATGAACGTGCCGCACAGCCGCGAAGCGAACACGATGGTCGGCTCGCTGATCGAGCTCGGCCACAACTTAGGATTGAAGATCTGCGCCGAAGGCGTCGAGAACCGCGCTGCGCTCGACATGCTCGCGATCATGGGCTGCGACCGGTGCCAGGGATACTTCATCAGCCGCGCGATCCCGGCGGCCGACATCATGAACTTCGTGAACCAATGGAACCACGACAACCCGGCCTCGTCGTTCGCGACGTTGCCGCGCGCGGTCGTGTGAACACACCAAATTCCGGAGCAAGACCGTGAACGACAATCGACTGATGGTCATGGACGACGACACCGACGTCGGCGCTTTCTTCGGGCAGGTCGGCGAGGACCTCGGCTTCGACGTGAAGGTGATCAACGATCCCGAGCAGTTCGCTGCCACCGTCGTCGAGTTCTCTCCGACGGTGTTGCTGCTGGATCTGC
>Ga0315910_10003870_pt1 | contig 12610 bp, 10 predicted proteins | sample EdamamesoilMG_FD_204470 | JGI IMG/M metagenome (GOLD analysis project Ga0315910, IMG submission 204470) | Garden soil microbial communities collected in Santa Monica, California, United States - Edamame soil | ecosystem: Environmental > Terrestrial > Soil > Garden | place: USA: California... | reverse complement strand
GTCCAGAACGCCGACCAGCCCGGCTTGCCGCCAGTCACGAGCGTCGCCCAGGCGGCGACCGCCAGGCTTGCCGCGTCCGCCGCAACCGCCCCGGTCGCTGATGCCGAGGCCGCCGCGCCTGCCGATGACATCCTCCTCCGCGAAACACAGAACATCCTCGCTGACTACATCACGGCATCGGAGCATCCGATCCCCGCCGTTACCCGGCGTTGAACCAGGAAGCACCATGAAAACGAAAACCCCGCCCGCTATCTCACAACCTCCTCGTCTGGTGCGCCGCTGATGAAGCCGATGCCGTCCAAGCCGCCGATTTCATCGGCAAAAAGCGCGTGGTGAAACGCTCATGGGGATTCAGCGCCGGCAGGCGCAACGTGAACTATTCCGAAACCGAGGAACACAAAATCAAACCACACAAGCTCCGCAATCTCCGCGACCACGAGTGCGTTCTTGTTCACTGTGAGCGCGGCTTTCGCCGCGTGACGTTGCCGCCGTTAGAAGCGGACGGCACGGTTGCAAAATGGTTTTCAAGATGGCGTCGTTGGTTATGAGACAAAGGTTATTCTGGTTGCTTCGGTTATCAGCGCAAACGTGGACGTGCGTCGCTCCACCAGGAATCAAAATTCTCACGATTCCAAGCAAACACCGCGAATCCACGCTGAACAGCTTCCTCGAATGACAACGATTCTACCGGTGTAAAGGCAACCTGCACGTCAGGCAAAGGCTCGCGGGTTCGTGGAAGATTGGGCATCTCCACCGGCAGTAGATCGAAAACAGCCAAGGCGATGCGGCGAAGAAGTGCTTCGGAACAAGTATCACGGTAAGATGGGCCGTCGTTATGCTGTGTTGTGAACTCACTCCATTCGTCCAACAAGCGGGACACCAGCGGTTCATTGGTTTGTTCGCCCGACAGCATCACGGCGCAGATTTGCACCCTAGCAGCATTGGGCGGGTAATCTGGGTCGAGAAGATCATAGGGCGGAAGGCCGTCAGCCAACGCAAGGTCAATCATGGAAATGAAATTGGCACTGCCGCTGACAAATTGACCGAACAAGTCGCAAAAGATTTCACCCAACCGTCGCTCATTCCAGAACATTTCGGCGGCTTGTAAATGTCGCATTTGTGCTTCTCGTTGCTCTTGTTGCACCGGCCCGATGCCGCGGCGCAGTTCATCAAAGTGCTCGCGGACTTGCTGCTGCATCGCCGCGAGGAGACGGGGGAATTTCTCAAAGACACTATGCCCGAACTCGTGATAGACCCCAGGTAGCGAAAGAAACCTGTCGAGCAGCGAAGGTGGGACATGAAGAACCGGAGTTCCAAAGGACCGATCCAGACGGGTGTAAATGCCCAAACTGCCTGACGACTGCACGACCATATCTTCAAACCAGTCCAGTCCAAGTCGCCTTGCACAACCGAGAAAGACCGAACGGAGATAAAGCTCCTCATCGGATGGGTTCACCAGGCCACGGATGAACTGCGTATCCAAAACAGAAAGAAACGCGATGATGCGGCCCAAAGTAAAGTCAACGGCACTCTGAAACGCGGGTTCTTCCGCGACAGGCTTTATACTTTCGAGTTCCGCCGCGAACCTTATGAGCATCGCGTCAAGACGTGCGAGGATGATGGCGTGCGTTCCGTTCTCGCGGGGACAACCGGCTAGACGCTCCTGCAAACCCAGGAGTGTTAGCTCGACCTCTTTTGCCTTCAGCGCTCGATAGGAACTCATGCCTTTTTTGCATTACCGGGAACGAAGTCGGCGAACATCTTCCGCAACCTCTCCTTGCAGGTAGCCGACAATTCGCATGACCTTGTCGAGTTGCTCTGTGTCGGGGATGTTCCCGGCGCGCAACTGCGCCACCAGTTTGCTAAAGTCGTCCGCCCAATCCACGGGTTGTTCGCCAGACTGAACGAGGCGTTCCTTAATCACCCGATGCTCCTCATGAACGGCAGTTTGACCGCCCAGCACGGGACTCAATCCTTCCAGAAAGTGCGCCACGGTTTCACGCGCTTTCTCCACGTCGGCAGTGGTGAGTTTCAATGACTCAAGCTTGCCGAGCAATTGTGCGCGCAATGCGAGCAGGGCTTTGGTTAGATCGCCAACAATTTGGAGATGGTGGTCAAGCCGACCGGAAAGTTGTCCGAGTGAACTCATACAACGCTCGCTTCCTGCGGTTCAGTCTCAGTGTCATCGGTTACGCTGGGATTGGTGACAATTTCACGAAGCCGTTCGTCGCTCCATCGAATCGTTACGGGCAACGAAATTTCGATTTCAGGAGCATTCCAATTGAGATGCGTCAATCCATAGGCGTCTTCCGCCACTTTGCGAACATCAAGCGGTTCATCTTTGGAATTACGTTCAATGCGGAGAAGCAGCGTTCCCGCCGTGCGACCTTGCCTATCCCAGCGTCCGGGCTGTCCAGTCGAAGTCAGAAGCACCTCTCGTTCGTTGAGTATAAGGTAGCTTCCCGGCATGGGATTCTCCAGTGAGCCATTGCCGCCGTTCACCGCAGTGAGCAATCGGACGGGCAGATGACTCTTACGAACTTCGACCACCCCAACCTGACAATTCTTTGGAAGCGTTCCCTCGTCCTGCAATTCCGCGATGGCTTCTGTCACCGCCAAGTCTTCGTTTGACCACCAGCGTCCATCGCGATGGATCACAATGCTGTCCAGCTTTACACCCAGGCGTTTTGCTTCGCGAACGCCATTCTTGAGTTGTTCGCACAGTTGCACCCGGTCAATTTTCTCGGTCAAACCACGGCGACGCAATTGGTCACCGCGTTGCACCCATACGTTGCGTCCGCCTTTGCCACAGACAAAAACGTAGATAACCTGGTTCGCTAAAACATCAACGCCCATGTAGAAGTCGTAATGCAGGGGCTTCGCCAGCACCCACGGTTGGAGACCCGCCGCCGTCAGAATGCCCAATCCAAGATTTCGCAACCGGCTGCCACCAACAGCTTGCCCGTCATTCGCCACTCGCCGCGCTGTCCGTTCGCGCACGCACTGCGACGGCAAAGAGCCGAACCGTCGCTTGAGCAAATCATAAACGCGGTCGTTCAGCGAATCCGCCAGGACCACAACTGGCAGAGACGCGCCATCATAATTGCGGACCAACTCGTCAGCAGCGGTCAGCAGCCCCGCTCCAGCCGAAGGCTGCTTGCCGAGCGCATACGAGAGTTGCCGGGCAATGCGTGGAGCAACATTGCAAAGGTCTTTAATTTCATCACCGAGACGCTGGCGCAATTTTTCACGGGTAGGTCGCTCCAAATTGTCAGGGTATAGCAAAACTAAATCGGGAAGGCTTTGCTTGGAGAATGGCCCATGTTCGTAAAGCATGGGTATCTTCCCTTGGCGATAACGGTTGTAGCCGTCTTCGATTGGCAGGGATGTGTCCAGCGTGAGAGTTTTCCCATTTTGGAATTCCAAATCCGGCGCTGGAAACACCGACCTGTCCGCTTGAAAGTGCGCGGGGTTAATTTTTAGGGCACGTCCGGCGAATTGCAGGCCGTCCAAATCCTTCAAGAAAACTTGGATAACCTCGACCCGTTCCTCGGGCGACATCCACGGTGTCACAGAACAGGTTTTGACTTCCTCGTGGTCATTCGTGAACAGCGGATAAAGCCGCGATGCCGGGACTGGCCAGGAATCGGTCGCTTCGCGGTCACGGACAAAGACCACTTCATCGTTTTCGGGAACAACGATTCCGTATCGCTCCTCGTAATATTCGCGGATGGTCTTCCGTTTTCCGCCCTGTCCATTTTGTCCGTTTTGTAGAAACGAAAACTGCGAAACTGTCTGCCCCGTATAGCCAGCGAAGCGGCAGGGGATTTTCACCTTGCCATTGTCGCGCAAAAGCGGAGCGCGTTCGTCCGGTTCGATTTGATCGCTCAAGTGGTAGTGGAGTTGGCGATTACGCTCCTCGCGGGAATAATCCGAAAGCGCACGTTGGCCGCGATATGTCGTGAGTATGTCCGCAGCCAGCCACGATGCGCCGCCTTTGAGAAAGACAACCGCGAATTTCAAGCCGCGATAGGCATACACCTTATCGCTGTTGTTCTCCCAATTTTCCGGTTCGAGGCGGAAGTAAAGATTCCAGTGCTTGCGCCAATATTTGTCCGAAAGCCGACCAAGTGTGTCGCTGACCGCGCGTTTCAACATCTCTCCGGCAAGTTGGAGTTCTTCTGCTCCAGCCGATGCGGGAATAACTTCGAGAGTTTTATCAGTGACCTCGACGGAATACTCCCGGTCGGGCACGTCTTGAACTGTGAGGATGCGACCAACGGTTAGCGATTCCACGTCCGGCGTGAGAAAGGCGGGCCACTCAAAGCGGCTGGTAGGCATGACCGCTTGTTTAAGTTCCTTCCAAAGTTGGGTCGCCCAGCGGTTCAGTCGAACCGGTGTTTGCGTGTCCATTGGGATTGGATCGCGCACACGCAGGACGCGCAGGCGGAACGTCTGCCCTTCCAAACCGCTAATTGGAAAAAGCGTTGCACCAAGTTTCTTCGCGTTCATATCTGGCTCTCTTTCGTTAAATGTGCCCGGCACACCCGTTTGAAATTACAACGGCGGCATTCTTCAAACGAGGCCGCATAATCCAGGTCGTTCAGGCGCAAACGTCCGTTCTCAAAATAGCCTTCCCACTGTTGGGCAAGTCGCACGCTGTCTTCGATGATTCGATACGTTTCTACCGCCCGTTCTTCGTCTAGGTCGAACCGAAGTTCAGCAACTTGTTCGCCACCGAGATAGACCAAACGACTCGTGACGCCATCCAACGGCAGCTTGAGGCCGAGATTTGCCCACAGCATATAGACACTGACCTGCAATTCATTCTGGCTTGGCTCAGTCGTCTCGCGCGGTGGTTTGCCGGTTTTCCAATCATAAACCGTGAAAGACACCCCGCGATGGTGCAGCGCCAAATCCACTTTGGTAATCACTTGCACATCATCCGCCATGAACCCCGGCGCTTCCGCGCCCCAAGCTGGCGGCTCGATCCAAATGCGATCAGCCGTTCGGACTTGTTCGGCAAGCCCGCTCGCACCAGCCCAGGCGTAAAACGTCTGGAGCATCTTGATCGCCTTCTCAATCAGCACCTCGACCCTCGTTTCCGGCGGCATTTCGTCGTATTCGTGCTCAAACAATGCCACGCCCGTTTTGCCGACCCCAGCGGGTTCTTCGCGGAAGCGGCGCTTCTCGGAGAACTGCCACTCGCGTTGCATCCGTTGGCGCAGTGATAGGACAAGGCTGTCGAGTGTCGGCAATTTTCGCTGGCGGACTTGGTTCAAGTATTCCGCAATCACCAGATGGACGCACTCGCCCTGCCACATGGGGATGTTCTTGAGTTTTTTGAGCAGCGCGATGCCGCGCAACCACGGGTCAGGACTGTTGATCCGTGCGTCTGAAAGGTATTGAAAGAAATACTTTCGCTCGCAGGCTTGAAGCTGCTGGTCACGGCTTACCGACCAGGTCGGCCCGTTGGTAGTCGTGTAGAAGCTCCGTTTCATAAGGCTGTCAGCGATATTTCAACCGCCGCTTTTCCCGTCACGCTTGCCGCGCGAGGATGCGCGCGATCGCTTGTTACGGCGGCTGGAACGTCCATAAGCAGCGGCGGGTATGTTCGATCCGTCACCAGTGTTCAACTCGCCCAAGAGTCCCTTCACTTTGTCTCCAGCCCGGCTGGCAAGGGCGCGAAGGCGTTCCGAGGCCGTAGGCTTCTTGGCTGTCATGGTTGACGGTTTGATGCCCGACTCCTGCCCCAATCGGGCAAGAAAAGCCTCGGCGTTCACGCCTTGGGCTGTCAATTCCGCGCGGAGTTCCGCTTCGGTGCAGTCCGCATCGTCCGCCGCGAATTTATGCAATCGCTGCGCCGCGTTTTGGTAATGCTTGTTCATAACTATCTCCCTCACGATTCATTTTGTTTAGCGCGGGTTCAGCGACTGTTTTTAATTGTCGCCGCAGTTCATAGACCCGTGCGGTTTTGAGTCCGGTTTCTTTCGCAAACTCTGCCACGGTCTGCGCGCCACCCTCCAATGCCTCAACTATTTTTCGCAACTCGCTGTTCTTTTTGACTCGGAAGTCGGCATAGATCAGTTCAAAGAAGCGCTCGCAAAATTCCTCACTGCGGAGAGCCGCTTCCGGGCCAGGGTTGCCGTCTGCCACCGGCTCGAAGAACGCCGGTTCTTCGGCGCGAGTCACTTTGCCTTCCTTCAGTTGATGCAGATTCCAAAGCACGCTTTTCACGGCGCTTTTCAACTGCACCCACATCGGGGCTTCGGCACTGAACTTTCGCTCTCCGCGCGAGTAGGCGGCATACACGTCGCACGCTACATCTTCCGGCGTCTTGCTTGTCGGCATGAGTCGCCCGTCACACCAGCCATAATGAGCTTTGGCCCAATACCGGGCGAAGACGAGCAATCGTAACCCGACCAACTTCCAGTTGGCGTCGCGGAATTCATGTTCGGCGCTGTTCTGTTTCATGCCTTCATTATCTCTAGGCTGCAAACTCGCCCGCTTTGGGGGAAAATCTTTCACACCAGGTCACATTTTCCGCCCAAGAAGCCGCCCCAAAGCCAGCCAAAGGAGGATGAGCGGATATGCCAACCGCCGCGTGTGCGGCGACCGGGCAAACAGCCGCGAGCAAGCTGACAAATAAAATGAACGATAAACTTAATCATCCGACGACGGGCCAGAGCGACGCTCCGGCAAAACATCCCGAAACCTGCCGACGTTCGCCCAAATGGGCGGCCGTGGTGAACGACACTCTCGTTCTCCTGCCAAAACAGCGCGTCACGGCGCGGCTCATCAAACAGCAAGCTGGCGTTCCAGCCGACTTGACGCTCGTTCGTGACCACGGTGCGGCCAACGACATTCCCTTCGAGGACGAGGCACAACTCGACCTCTCCGACGGCAACGTATTCTATACACTTCCGCGTTGCGAAGTGAAGCCTGCAAACGGCTGTGTTGCGCCGCCGAAGCTCGCGTTCGTCGTCAACGACCAAGCGGAGCAAACGCTCAACCCACTCCAGACCGGACGCTCGCTGCGTGAACTGTTTGGCTTCGCACCGGCTGTGCGATTGTTCCGCGACTACGAATCGCCCGACGACAGTGCCATCGGTCTTGACGATGCTGTGAAGTTCCCCGATGGGCCGGTGTTCTACACGCGGCGCGTCGGTGTCGGCCTCACGATCACGGTCAACAAGCAGACGTTTGGCGAGACGGATGGTGTGAAGGAGCGCATGACTGGCCGTGAAATCGCCAGCCTCGTCAGCCCGCAGCCAGACAAAACCGAAGTTACGCGGCACAAGGGCGCGGAACGGATTCCAATCGCGCTTGACGAAACAGTCGAGATCAAAGGTTGCGAGGAGTTCTCCGTCATTCGCACCAACGTCGTTGGCGGCTTCGAGCCGACCCGCGTGACGCGGGAACTTGACGCACTTCGCGAGAATGGCGGTGAAGTCACGTTCGTCGAATCACCAGTCGCGTGCGCCGTTTATCATCGGTTGCCTGCTCGCAAGGGCTATCCGCATCTCGCCGAGACGGACGTTCTCGTTCCGATTCCATCCGCCTATCCCGGCGTGATGCTCGATGGTGCATACCTGCCAACCGGCTCTCCCTTGCTGGGACGAGTCGAAGGTTCACCACAAGGTCAGACGATTCAGGCGCTGGGTCGCACCTGGCAGTTGGTGAGTTACCATCCACACAACGGCGGTGGAGGACCGGGATGGAACAAAGACCGCCACGGTCTTCACACTTATTACACGGAAGTTCTGTCGTGGATTCAACGCGCGCGAGTCTGATGAAACCGATTCGCATCATTCAAGATGGCCGCGAAGCCCTGTGGCGCATCACTGAAGCCGACCGGAAAAAGTTGCTCCGCTTGCTGTTCCATCGTTACCCGGACAGCGAGTGGGGCACTTTCTTCCGGTTCGGCTACCGGCGCACGCGTTGGGGCATTCTTATCACTTGGGTTGACACCCTGAAACCGGAGTCGGGTGATCTTGACCGCAACAGCCCGCTCGTGGAATTTCGTCCGGCCTATATCCGCCGGGCGTTGGCCGTGCTAGACTCCGATGAACTCGGTGTCGGTGTGATTCACTCCCACCCGCAAGACTGCGCAACATTCCCAAGACGGGCTGACGATGACATGGACAGTTACTTTGCCGAGGAATTCGAGCGCTTCGGAAACGGACGGCCTTATGCCAGCTTCATTGTCGCTCGAAATGCCGACCGTGAATTGTCTTTCAGTGGTCGTGTATTCGACCGAGGAAACTGGCTGCCGGTAAAAAACTGGCTGGCTGTTGGCGAACGATTGTTCCGCGAAAAAGCACGAAAGGAATCCAACCTCTTTGTCACAACTCACAAACCCGAGACGAACGGAACAACTCAAGAACGACTCACACAACTTCTCGGCGCAGATGCTCCGCAGCGACTTCACGACGCGGTAGTCGGCGTCGTGGGATGCAGTGGCACGGGCAGTCCAGCCATCCACCTGCTGGCGCGAGCGGAGATTGGCGAGCTTGTCTTGGTTGACCCAGGACAATTCAAACCGTCCAACCACCAACGCAATCACGCAAGCCGCCATGCTGATCTCTCCGTCAATCCCGCTCCCACGAAAGTCGCGCTCGCGTCCCGTCTCGTTCGAGAAATCAGCCCAGCTACCAAAGTGACCGGCTTCGTAGGCGATCTCCTTGATGAAGTTGTGCTTGATGAATTGGTTCGCTGCGACCTGATTCTCGGCTGCACCGACTCCAATTATGCGCGTGCAGTTTTAGGCGACATCGCTTCACACTATCTTGTGCCAGTCCTCGACCTCGCCGTGCAAATGCGAGCCGAGGAAGGAATTCTTCGAGAGCAAATCGGAGAAATTGCTCGTTACGCGCCTGGACTTCCTTGTCCTTGGTGCAGAGGCAGAATCAGTGTGGATGGCATCCGCTATGAAACTGCCACCGAAGCCGAACGCCAATTCCGAGCCGAGGCCGCAGCAGCAGCGGAGCAACGCGGCGTGGACGGAGCACAGTATTGGGGCGGAACGCCTCCGCCGGAACTGACTGTCGGCTATCTGACGACAACCGTTGGAGCAATGGGCGCTGGCTACGCGCAGAATTTGTTGCTCGGCTCTGGAAAACTGCCGCACAACCGCTTTCAGTTCGACCTCGGCTTTTCCTCGTTGGGAGTTGTTGCCGACGAACGCCCGCAGCGCACTGATTGTGCCTGTCGGCGGACAGTAGGTTGGAGCGAGCAAGCGCGGGCTGATCGAAGTGTCTCGCACCCGTCTCATTGGCCACCAGCAACGAAAGTCTCGAATGGTCAATAGCTGCCGTGACCAACGCGCGCTTTTCTTCGAGTGACATTCCACCACTAGAATCAGACGGCACAGTTGCGAAATGGTTTTCGCGCTGGCTGCGGCTTGGGCAAAAAAGGCATCTGTCAGCGGATCACGCTAATTCGAGGCAGCAAGCAGCCGCCGTCTTGCCAGAGCCGCTTGTGATGCTTCGCGAGCAAGTCCACCACTCGGTCTCGCAAAACCCACACATAGACGCGCAACACGTCGCCGTTGAATTCGGCGGGTCGGTCGGATTTTTCGCCAGTCAGAACATACGAGGTCGCACTCTTTATCATCCCACGGTGCAGCAAGCCGTTCCTCAAAGCATCCCAGGCTTCGCGTGCCTTCGCTTCTGGGATAGTCAGGAAGTTGGCAATCCACTTCAACGCCGGGCTATTGTCAGAAAACTTCAAATCAACGTCATCCGGCACTTCCAATTCGTATCGAACTACGGCCTCGATCAGCGGGAAACAAATGAACAGACACACAAAACCATCGTCGCCTTCGAGTTTGCGCAGTGGATCAATGAACCAGATTTCGACTTTCTCTTTCTGTGACACTTGCCGTTCCAGCGGCGCATCGCCTACCGGTGCAATGCCAGTTTGAAGTGAGTGAGTTTTGTATGTATCCGCTGGTTTGTCGGTTCTGTAGCCGTGGTTTGGCATAATTCAACGTGGCGTTGCGCGCGACAACTTAGAAATCCTCCTGGAGCAGCCGCTTGTCCTTTTTCCGGGAATCCAGCACCGGCTCTAGCAGCCAGCGGCTTCCCTGTCGCATCGACTTGGGCGGCGGGGTTGTGGTCGTGATGAGGTATTGGAAATTCGCTTCATCACGCGAGGGGAAGGCCGCTTCCAGTTCGACGGCGTAAATAAAAAACCGTTCGTAGATGACCCGTGCCATGTCGCCCTCACGCGGGCCGTCGTGAATCAAGAAACGTGGATGCTCCCCGCGACCTTCGATGCTGGAAACCATCGCAGCCAGATCGAAGGCTAGTGTCTTGATCGTATCGAGCGCCGCGCCGGACAGTTCGCCCTTGCGGGTGACGTGCGGCACGAAACCGTCAGCGGTGATCGTAATCATCGCCTCGACGATTGCTCCCATCACGGCCTGAATGATGTCGGCGAAGTCTTTGGAAAACAGTTTGAGCCGGTCGTCGAAATCGCTGCGCAAGTTCGCCGCGTCCTTCTTATTCTTCTCGATCTCGTTCTCGTAGCCCTCGTTCGCTTTCTTCTGGTCTTCCAACTCCTTGCTCGTTCGAGCGGACTGCCCGAACAATCGCTTCATTGATTCCGACCGCTCGGCTCGACGTGCGAGCGCCGTTGCATCCTTCGTCGCGTCCTTGAACGCGGTGTCGTAGGCCGTCTTCGCATTTAGCTGCGCGGTTTGCAGCGCGGGAATTTGCTTCTGCAAATCCTTCTGCCGTTTCTTCAACGCTGAAATTTCCTCGTCCGCCACTTTCGCTTGCTTCTCTAGGTCGGCGATGTTCGTGGCCGATTCCTTGGAAACTTGGGGCTGCTTCACGCATTCCCGTTTAATCGCGGTCTGAATCGTGTTCGGACACCAGCCCTTCGCCTCGCGCGCCGGGTCTTCTACATTTCCTGTTTTTAGATTCCTGATGATGAGCAGGTCGGCGTCGCGCCTTCTCCCTTTCTCTGAAATTGTCGTCGGGAGTTGTTCGATTGCGTTTTCCGTGTCTCGCAGTTTGTCCTCCGCTAATTTTAGCTTCTCTCGCGCGGCAGTCACTGCTGGCTTTTCAGGACGCTTATCCAGTTCTTCCAGTCCTTCCCGCAGCACCTCAATCATGGAGTCGAGCCGCGATTGCAATGCGTCCACTTCCGTTGGCGCGTCCTTGCCCAGGACATCCCGCGCGCCCTCGTGTGCGAGTTCGAGTTTTCCCTTCAACTCACTCTCCAGTCGGCCCAGTCGGGTAATCCCGGCTTCCAAATTCCCCTGCGCCCGTTCGATGGCGAGGCGCAATTTCGGTTCTTTCAAATCCAGAAGTCCGAGCATGGCCCGCATCAGTTGATGTCGCTCGATGGCTTTGGTTTGCGGATTGTCGCCCTCGCTGGAGGCTTCACGCCATTGCGCGAGATTGCCGAAGCGCGCCTCCTGATCGCGCGACAGCCACGGCATCAGATGCCGCCAGCCTTCATTCGGATGCAACTCGTCAGCTTTCGTGGCAACGGAAGCAATCGCGTCCTTGTATTCCTGAAAACCACCGGATGGAGCTTCGCCGGTCAACACGTCGTCAATGCCTTCCGCTTGGACGGCGAAGTCCGCGCCGCCGGAGGTAAGCGGGCGACCCACCACCCAACTCACGCTGTTGATTCTCACTGACGCCACCACCCAAAGATTTGCGAAGTTGTCGGCGATGCCATCCCGCTGCGCTTTCGTGCCGAAGGGCAGTTCCCCGAGCAAGTGACGGAGCAGACGGCAGAAAAGTGTCTTGCCGCTCGCGTGACCAGCGAGGCCGTCACGATAAAGTCCCTGTTCCGTGTCGGGATCTTCCGGCGCGGCCCAAAGGATGTTCAGCCCGCGATGCAGCAAAATCTTCCGCCGTTCGACGCCTTCCTTTTGTGAAAGCTCCGTCAGAATCCGCACCTCGCGAAACCAGACCAGCGGCTCGGCTCGCTGCGGCGACGGCTGGACGGTGCGGCGCAACTTGTCGAGGAAATGGGTCTGGTCGTGTTTGCTCATAAGACGGCTTCCAATTCTTGGATGGTGATTTCTTCTGCCGGGGCGAGCGGCGTGATCGATTCGGCCACCGGCCAGAGGTCGGCGACCAGCAGCGCGAGACGCGCGTCGAAAATCACATGCTCGTCGTCGGCGACATTCGAGTCGCGCAATTCCAGCCAGCGCTCGCCGTCCTTGTGGATGAAATGAAGCTGCCGTCCCACCGCGCCCTTGAGATGCTCGATGAAACGATCTTTCTCCAACGTATCCTTGAATGTGCGTCCCCAGCCACGGGCGATGTCACCGACCGCGCCAGATGCGTAACGCGCCAGCGTCGCTGGTTCGGTGAGCAACCAGTAGGCTTTCCGAAAACGGTCGAACGAAATGTTTCCGCCCGCCTGATAAAGCAGATGCGGCACGAGCGTCGCACGATAACGGTCGGGCGCGAGAACCACCCGGCGACTCGTCGGCAGAACCAATGGCCGGTCCATCCACGTCGGCGCGGGAATGGCCGCTTGCTTGGGCGGATGGCAGCAACGCGCATCCGCTGGCGGCGGATTCAGAGCACTGACGAACGCTTTGCCCATGCGCTGCGCTTCGGCGAGAGCATCGTAAATT
>Ga0315910_10003869_pt1 | contig 12611 bp, 11 predicted proteins | sample EdamamesoilMG_FD_204470 | JGI IMG/M metagenome (GOLD analysis project Ga0315910, IMG submission 204470) | Garden soil microbial communities collected in Santa Monica, California, United States - Edamame soil | ecosystem: Environmental > Terrestrial > Soil > Garden | place: USA: California... | reverse complement strand
TTTCTACGGCGCCGCGCACATGGCCGACATGGCACTGCAGATCGAGTCGGAGTACGGCCTCATCCGGGACAATACGGTCTGGATCGACGCGTGGGATCTGCGCTGACGCCGTCGCCGTGCGTCCGCAATTGCTGCCTCGATGAGGACGATGTCTGCATGGGCTGCGGGCGATCGCTCGAGGAGATCATCGCCTGGAGCACGTCTCCGGAACGCGACCGGCAGGAAATCCTGGTCCGCAGCCGCGAGCGGCTGGAACGGCGCGAAAGCCGCGGCGGGCGGCGCCCCTGAGCGGATGCCGGCGAGTGTGATCTGCGGCGCACCGGGTCACGGAAGGGCTGCGCTACCATGTCCCGCATGAGCAGCGTGCGTGCCCTGAATCCGGCGCTCGGCCTCGCCGTCCTCCTCGCCGCGGCGGGTTGCGGCGGCTCGGGCGGCAGCCCCTTCACGCCTCCCTCCGGCGGCGGTGGCGGGGGTGGAGGTGGAGGTGGAGGCGGCGGTGGCGGTGGCGGTGGCGGTGGCGCCGCGAACCCGCCCGTGGTGCTCTACGAGGCGAGCCTGCCGATCGCGCGGATCGTCGACATCGATCTCTCGGCCGACGGCTCGACCGTCGTCTTCGTCAGCACGGACAACCCGCTCGGGACGAACATCGACGGCAGCGAGGAAATCTTCGCGCTCGACATCGCCACCGGCGCGCTGGCGCAGCTGACCAGCGAAGTGAACGAGACCCTGACGATCGACCTGACGAGCGACGGCAGCGCGGTCGCTTTTCATAGCGCGCAGAACTACAGCGGCGGCAACGCCCTTCTCGATCCCAACGTATTCCTTGCCGCCACCAATGGCGGGCCGATCCTGCAGGTCACGCACGTGCCGCAGGCCTTCCGGCCGCAGGTGACGGGCGATGGGAGTCTCGTCGTCTTCGCTTCCGACGAGGATCTGACTCTCGGGAACCCCGCCGGAGACGCGCAGCTCTTCCGGATCAATTCGGACGGCAGCGCTCTCGTGCAGATCACCTTCGGCGCGTTCGATCCGCAATGGATCCGGCTCGCGGCCGACGGCTCGCGAATCGCGTTCCAGAGCGATTCCGATCCCTTCGGCGGCAATCCCGACAACCTCTTCGAGATCTACGTCATCAATGCGAACGGGACGGGCCATATGCAGCTCACGTCGAGCAGCAGCCAGTCCTCGCTCACGCCGGAAATTTCCGACGACGGCTCGCTGATTGCGATCGCTTCGACTGCCGACCTCATCACGGGCAGCAATCCCGCATTCGACAGCCAGATTTTCGTCCTGAGAGGGGACGGCAGCGGGACCTTGCAGATCACCGATGGCGATGCGGATTCGCGGGTGCCCGACATCTCGGCCAATGGCGCATTCGTCGCTTTCCAGTCGCTGGCCGACCTGACCGGCGACAAGCCCGCGGCAACTCCCGGCGACCCGACGATCTTCTGGGCCAGGACCGACGGCACCGAGCTCGTGCAGGTGCTGACCGACGACCGGCTCGACAATCCGGCGGCCTTTGCCGGCACGCGGCTCGCCACGGACCCGGAGATCAGCGGCGACGGCAGCCTGATCGTGTTTGTGAGCCCCCTGAACTACACGGCCGATACGACCAGCACCCGGCTCAAGATCTACCTGATCGAGCGCTGACCCCCGATCGTTGCGTCATCCCCGGTTCGCGCTCATATTAGTGCGCGTTCGCACCACAAGAACCACAGGGAGACTGCAATGAGAATCTTCAATCGCTGCTTGCTGACGGCGGCGCTGGCCGTAATCGCAACCGCGGCGACGGCACAGAGCCCGACGCTCAAGGTCGACGACATCGTCGGCGTCTGGAACATGATGTACGAGAGCGGCGAGGGCGGAACCTTCACGATCACGAAGAACGACGACGGCACGGCGAAGATCCTCGTGCAGACCACGCAGGGCGGGCAGAGCGAAGCGAACGACATCGCCATCAACGGCGATACGATCACGTTCGCGCGCACGATCAACGTCGGCGGCCAGGCGGGCAGCGTGAATTACTCGGCAAAGCTCGTCGACGGCAAGCTCGAGGGCACGGGCCTCGTGAATCTCGGTGGCGGTGCGCCTGGTGCCGCGCCGGCGGGCGGGGCTCCGGCCGGCGGTGCACCGGGCGGCGCGCCAGCCGGCGGAGCGCCGGCCGCTGCGGCGACGCCGTTCACCGCAACGCGGGCGCCGTAGGCATCGACGGAGCGCCGGCCGGGCCGGTTTTCGGGCCCGCGTCGGCGTTGCCTCGGACTTCCGGGCGCCGGCTTCCGCAATATCCATGCGCTACTCCTTCCTCCTTTCGCTCGGACTGGCTTTCGCGCTGCCGGCGTTCGCGCAATCCGGCGACGAGACCGCGCGGCTCAACGCCTGGTTCGAAGCGCGCTTCGAGGAGCAGCTCGATTTCAGCCCCATCCAGCAGACGCTGCTCGGTCGCAAGGACGATTACGACCGGATCGACCTATTCTCGGAGGCTGCAATCGACGAACGCATCGCCTGGGGCCGCGCGGCGCACGCGGAGCTCGAGCGGAGCTTCGACCGCGAGCGCCTGACGCCCGAAGGCCGGATGTCCTACGACATCTGGATGTACCAGCATGAGCGCGGCGAGGCGGCGCTCGAGTTTCGCCGGCGCGGCTACCTGTTTCACCAGATGGGCGGGTCGCACACCGACCTGCCGCGCATTCTCATCACCGCGCACGCGGTCGACGACGAATCGGACATGCTTGCGTACATTTCGCGGGTCGCGGAGATCGGCCGCGCGATCCGCGAGCTCGTCGTGCGTGCCGAGGCGGCCTCCGGCGAAGGCGTGCACGCGCCGCGTTTCGCCTACGAGGCCGTCATCGAGCAGGCGCGCGCGCTCATCAGCGGCGCGCCGTTCGAGGAAGGCGCGTCGGCCTCGTCTCCGCTCTGGGCCGACGCCACCGCGAAGATCGACACGCTGATGGTGAATGGCGCGATCGGTGGATTCCGCGCCGCGAGTCTCCGCGGTGCGACTGCACGGGCGCTGATCGAAGAGCTCGCGCCCGCCTATCGCGAGCTCGTCGCCTGGGCCGAATCCGAGCTGCCGCTGGCGGGCGAGAGCGCAACAGGCATCTGGAACCTGCCGCAGGGCGGGGCTTATTACGTGGAACGCCTCGAGTCGATGACCACCACGTCGATGACGGCGGACGAGATCCATGCGCTCGGACTCGCCGAGGTCGCTCGCATCCGCTCCGAGATGGAGTCGATCCGGGACGCCGTCGGCTTCGATGGCGATCTCGACGCTTTCTTCGCGTTCGTCCGCGACGACCCGCGGTTCTACTACGAGAGCACCGACGAGGGCCGGCAGGCCTATCTCGCCAAGGCGGAACGCGATCTCGATTTCATCGAGGCACGTCTGCCCGAGTACTTCGGATTGCTGCCGAAGGCCCCGCTCGAAGTCCGGCGCGTGGAGCCGTTCCGCGAGGTGGCGGGCCAGGCGCAACACTATCAGCGCGGCACGCCCGATGGCTCGCGGCCCGGCATCTATTACTCGCATCTCATCGACATGTCCTCGATGCCGATCCCGACGCTCGAGGCGACGGCCTATCACGAGGGCCTGCCGGGACATCACCTGCAGCTCTCGATCGCGCAGGAGCTCACGGGCCTGCCGACCTTCCGCACGGTCGCCGGTTTCACCGCCTTCAGCGAAGGTTGGGGTCTTTACGCCGAATTGCTTGCTAAGGAGATGGGCGGTTACGCCGACCCCTACTCGGATTTCGGGCGGCTCACCAACGAAATCTGGCGCGCCTTGCGCCTCGTCGTCGATACCGGGCTGCATGCGGAGCGCTGGACCGAGGAGCAGGCGGTCCGGTACATGCTCGCGAACTCGGCGATTGCCGAGGGCCAGGTGCGAGCCGAAGTCCGCCGCTATATCGTGATGCCCGGCCAGGCGACCTCATACAAGATCGGGATGCTGAAGATCCAGGAGCTCCGTGCTCGCGCGGAGACCGCTCTCGGCGACTCCTTCGATATTCGCGACTTTCACGACGTCGTGCTCGGCAGCGGCGGTTTGCCGCTGACACTGCTCGAGCGCCGCGTCGACGAGTGGCTTGCGTCGGCGCCAGGATCGCGACAGGCGGGAGCCCGGTGACCGCTCGAGCGGCACGATCGCGGGCGCTGATCTGCGGCGTCAACGGTCAGGACGGCGCACTGCTCGCGCGGCTGCTGCTCGCCAAGGGCTACGAAGTCTGGGGCACGTCGCGCGACGCCGAGACGAGCTCGTTCGCGGGCCTCGCGGCGCTCGGCATTCGCGAGCGCGTCAAGGTCGTCTCGATGTCACCCGTCGATTTCCGCAGCGTCATCCAGGTCGTGGCCGACGCGGGGCCCGAGGAGATCTACAACTTCGCGGGCCAGTCGTCCGTCGGCCTGTCGTTCGCGCAGCCGATCGAGACGATCGAGAGCTTCAGCACCGGCGTGCTCAACCTGCTCGAGGCCGTCCGCTTCCTCAACCGCTCGATCCGCCTCTACAACGCGGGCTCGGGCGAGTGCTTCGGCGATACCGGCGGCCGCCCGGCCGATGAGTCGACGCCGTTCATGCCGCGCAGCCCTTACGCCGTCGCGAAATCCGCGGCCACCTGGCAGGTGCGCGTCTATCGCGAATCCTACGGGCTGTTCGCCTGCACCGGGATTCTCTTCAATCACGAATCGCCGCTCAGGCCCGAGCGCTTCGTCACGCGCAAGATCGTCGCCGCCGCGCGCCGCATCGCCGCCGGCAGCGGCGAGAAGCTCCGGCTCGGCAACCTCGACATCCGCCGCGACTGGGGCTGGGCGCCGGAGTATGTCGATGCGATGTGGCGCATGCTCGATCACGAGCGACCCCAGGATTTCGTCATCGCGACGGGCGTGACGCTGAGCCTCAAGGAATTCATCGCGACCGCGTTCGGCGAGGCGGATCTCGACTGGCGCGAGCACGTCATCGCCGACGAGACGCTGCTCCGCCCGCTCGATCTCAGGGAAAGCAACGCGAATCCCGCGAAGGCCGCGCTCGAGCTCGGCTGGGTGCCGCGGGTGTCCGGCACGAGCATTCCGCGCGCGCTCTATCGCGCGGAAGCCTTTCGGTCCTCGGACAAATGGCTGGAGGGAACATGAGCGAGTCACGGCGACGAACCGGCGGGGAAAAGCTCTGCCGCTGCCCGGTGCTTGCGGCCTCGCTGCTGGCTGTCATTGCATTGGGCGCTGGCAGTTTCCCCGCAGGTGCCCAGGATCCCGCCGCTGCGGCAAGCCCGCTCACCCGACGGATGGATGCGCACGAGCAGCGCGCCCTGGAGATCTATCGCGAGCTCATCGAGATCGACACGACGCACGACTCGGGCAGCACGACCGAGGCCGCGGAAGCCATGGCCGCGCGCCTCATCGCCGCAGGCTTTCCCGCGGCCGATGTGCAGGTGCTCGCGGAGCTGCCGCGCAAGGGCAACCTCGTCGCCCGCTATCGCGGCCGCGGCGAGGGCGAGGCCGCGCTGCTATTGCTCGCGCACCTCGACGTCGTCGAGGCGGATTCCGCCGACTGGTCGGTGCCGCCGTTCGTGCTGCTCGAGCGGGACGGCTTCTACTACGGCCGCGGCACGCTCGACGACAAGGACGAGGCCGCGATCTACGTCGCGAACCTCATCCGTCTGCGTGAGGAGGGATTCGTCCCCGACCGCGACATCGTCGTCGCGCTCACGGCGGACGAGGAGGGCGGCCCCGACAACGGCGTCGAATGGCTGCTCGAGCGGCACCGCGACGCGATCGACGCCGGGCTCGCCGTGAACGAGGGCGGCGGAGGGGCGCTCCGCGCCGGCCGGCGTATCGCAAACTACGTGCAGACGAGCGAGAAGATCTATCAGAGCTACGACCTCGAAGTGGTCAACCCCGGCGGCCACAGCTCGCGGCCCGAGCCCGACAACGCGATCTACCGTCTCGCGAATGCCCTGACTCGCCTCCAGGGTTTCGCATTCCCGGTGTCGCTCAACGACACGACGCGACGCTATTTCGAGCTGACTTCAGCGAGCGTCGATCCCGAGCTCGCGGCGGCGATGCGCGGCATCGTCCGGACGCCGCCCGATCCCGCCGCGGTGGCCGCGCTGACGGCGATCCCGACCTACAACGCGCTGATCCGGACGACCTGCGTCGCGACGCTGCTCGAAGCCGGCCACGCGGAGAACGCCCTGCCGCAGCGCGCCCGCGCGACGATCAACTGCCGCATCCTGCCGGGCGAATCGCCCGACGAGGTGCGGGCCACGCTGGCACGCGTGATTGCCGACGACACCGTGACGATCACGCCGCTCGATATCGCGCGGCCGTCCGACCCGTCGCCGCTCGTCGAGGGGATCATTGGGCCCATCGAACGCATCACCGCCGAGCTCTGGCCCGACGTGCCGGTGATTCCGATGATGAGCACCGGAGCGACCGACAGCCTTTACCTCCGCAATGTCGGCATCCCGGTCTACGGCGTGTCGGGCATCTTCTCCGACATCGACGACAACCGCGCCCACGGCCGGGACGAGCGCCTGCCCGTCGAGTCGTTCTACGAAGGCCTCGAGTTTCTCTATCGGCTGACGCGCGAGCTCGCGGTGACGGACGACTAGATCGCCCGCGGGCAACCGCGCATGCTAGAGTCTGCCGCCTTCGCCATTCCGCTCGCTTCGGAGGATAAGCTCGATGTCTCAGGCACGCAGGGGAATCCTGGCAGCCGCGCTGCTCGCGGCCGCGCCGCTCGGTCTTGCGCCGGCACGGAGCTTTGCGGGCGGCGAGGTCTACTGGTTCAGCCTGCTGACCGAGGACCTGCCGGGAATGATCACGTTCTACCGGGAGCTCTTCGGCTGGGAAGTCGAGCGCAGCCCGACCGGCGCCTGGATGGCCGTTCGCGACGGCACGCCCTTCGCGGGCCTGAACCAGATCGAGGACCGGGTTCCCGAGGCTTCCGAATCGATGTGGCTCGCCGCGATCACCGTCGACGATCTGGCGCAGTCGGTGGCGACCGCAAGAGAGCAGGGTGCCACGGTGCACGAGGACATCACCGAGCTGCCCGGCTGGGGCAGCTTCGCGCTGATCCAGGATCCGCAGGGCGCGCCCGTCTCGCTCGTGGTGCCGGAGCGGCCGCTCGGCGGCAATGAAGGCTACAGCGGCTGGCGCTGGGCCGAGCTCTGGACGCACGACATCGGCGCGGCAGCCGACTTCTACACGAAGGTCGTGGGCTACCGGCTCGAGCGCGTCAACGTCGGGAACCAGGGCTACGACACTTTCGTCGGCACGGCGGGCAATCGCAACGGCAGCCTCATCGCGCTCGAGCGGGCCGAGGTCGCGCCGCGCTGGATGCCTTATATCGGCGTCACCGACCTGACCGCGATACTGGTCCGCGTGCTGCAGAACGGCGGCGAAGTGCTGCGCGAGCCAGCGGAGATCGACATCGAGGCCGCGGGCGAGAACCGCGTCGCGCTGGTCGCGGATCCTTCGGGCGCGGCGTTCTTCCTGTATCAGCTGGACGAGCAGGCGAGCGTCGATCCGATCATCGCCGAGCGGGCGGCCGCCGGACCGAACCGGCGGACTGCGCCCGTTGCCACCCGGAATGACGGGCCGAATGTCCATGTCAGCGTGGCCGTCAGCTACGGTTATGGCTTTGGCCCCAGCTGGGGAACTGCCTATCCCGGCATGCCCTATCGGTACTACGGCCCGTACTAGCGCGCCACGCGCCTGCCCTGGCCGCGCCCGATGGACATCGACTTCCACCGCAGGATGCTCGCGGATGTCTTGCGCAACGAGGCTCTGCATGCCGCGCTCGCGCGCGTCATCCGTCCCGGCGAGACGCGCGTGCTCGATCTCGGCACCGGCACGGGCGTGCTCGCGTTCTTCGCGGCCCGGCTCGGGGCGCGCGAGGTGATCGCCTTCGAGCGCGCCGACGTGATCGAGCTTGCGAAGCGGCTCGCGCGCGCCAACGACATCAAGGGCATCCGTTTCCTGCACGGCGATGTCCGCGACTATCAGGGCAGCCTGACGGTCGACGTGATCGTCGCCGAGGTGCTCGGCAACTTCGCTCAGGAAGAAAACATCGTCGAATCGCTGAACCATGCGCGGCGCTATCTCGCGCCCGGCGGGGTCGTGATCCCGGCCCGTGTCGAGTCCTGGTGCGCGCCGCTCGCGAGCCCGCGCCTGTCCGATGAGCTCGCGACTTTCGGCCGTCTCGGCTACGGGCTCGATTTCGCGCTCGCCGAGGAAATGGCCCGGGACAACACCTATGTGAAGCGGATCGCGGCGGACGAGCTGCTCGAGGTCGCGCCGCAACGCTGGGACGACCTCGTCTTTTCGCCGGCCGGCGGCGGGCGACGGACGGAACCGCCGCCCATCAAGAGCGTTCGCCAGGGCACGGTGAGCTTCGCGATTCCGAAAGCGGCTCCTGTTCACGGCTTCGCGCTCTGGTGGGAAGCGCAGCTCGTCGAAGGCGTTTCGATCTCGACCTCACCCTTTGCGCCGCCGACGCACTGGAAGCAGATCTTCGTGCCCGTGCTCGAGCCGCTCGACTGCCGGACGGGCGACGTCGTGAAGTTCATGATCGAATCCGATTCGGGCGGGGGGCACGGCGCCTGGTTTCGCTGGGACGTGACTCACGAGCGTGACGGTGCGACGCTCGGGCACCAGGAGCTCGACACGCGTCGCGGTTACTTCTGAGCTTGAGCCCTCGCCGTTGCCGTTGCCGTTGCCGTTGCCGTTGCCGAGAACGACCTCACAGGCCCTGTAGCAGAACCGGTGCGATGGCCGTCACAGGCCCGGCGGCGCCGTCGGCTCACCAGTCGGAATGCCACGCGCCTCCTTGAATGCGCGCGCGGCCTCGTTGAAGCGCGCCACGACGGCAGTCATCTCGACGACGACGGCGTTGTGGCGGGCGGTGGCATCGATGGTCTCGAGCTCGCCGAGCGTCCCCTGGTCGAGCAGGCGCGTGACGCAGCCCAGATACATCTCGCCGGCCTGCCGAAATCGCCGGACCTCGCCCTCGATCGCACGCAGCGTCTCGAGCTCGGCCGTTCGCCCGTCCGGGATCGAGGGCGCCGCGGGGGCGTCGCAACCCGCGAGCAGCGCGTCGATATCGCTCGAAGGCTCCGCGGGCACGCCGGAATACAGGCGCTGCGCGCGCGCCAGCATCGGATCGAGAGTCGTCGCGCCCGCGAGATACTGCTCGAGGCCGTAGCGGGCGCGATCGGCGGCGCCGAGCGCGAGGGCCCCTTCCGCCTCGGCCACGTGCTGGTTACCGTCGAGTGTCACGCAGCCGCGACGAAGCGCGTCGACGGCGGCAAGAATTCCGGCAGGCTCGCCGTCCGCAAGTGCCGAATCGAAGTTTGCGGCCAGCACCTCTGGCTCCGGATCGTCCGCGAGGCCGAAGGCCGCCGCGCGCGGCAGGAGCGTTACCGACTCGAGCTCGACGGCGGGCTGCGGCACGTCGTTCAGCTCGCCGACGCGACGCGTCGGCAGGGCGGCGATGCGATCGAGCACGTCGAGCCCCGAGGTCACGCGGCCGAAGACCGTATAACCCGGCGTTCCCGCTGACGCATCGAGGTGGGTGTTGTCGGCCAGATTGAAGAAGAATTGCGAGGTCGCGGAGTCCGGATCCTGGCCGCGGGACGCGGCGATCGTGCCGCGCTCGTTCGAGAGCTGGTTCTGCGATTCATTGCGGACGGGATCGCCGGGACGTCGTCGTTCCAGGGTGGGCCCGAAGCTCCCGCCCTGGACCATCGAGCCCGCGACGACGCGATGCAGCACGGTGCCCGTGTAGTAGCCGCTTTCGACGTAGCGCGCGAAATTCGCGGCATGCAGCGGCGCGTTGCGCTCGTCGAGCTCGAGTTCGATCGGGCCCTCGGCCGTGCAGATGCGGACGTCGACGGCGAGCGCGGCGGGCGAGAGCGAAGCGAGCAACAGGGCGCAGGCTCCGGGGAGCAGACAGGCAGATCGACGCGGTGCGGAGACGTGTCTCGTCATGGCGCCCGAGCATAGCACGCAGCTCCGCGAGGCCGCGGCTGTCGCAGGCCCGCGACGCCGCAGTGCCGCGCCGTCGCGCTGGACGCGCTTCAGGCCGGGATGCGTGAATCCCGGCGCCGCTCGCTCTCGGTCAGGAGCTTCTTCCGCAGACGCAGGCTCTTCGGCGTGATCTCGAGCAGCTCGTCGTCGTCGATGAACTCGAGCGCCTGCTCGAGCGAGAAGCGGATCGGCGGCGTGAGCAGGATGTTCTCGTCCGAGCCCGCGGCGCGGATGTTCGTGAGCTTCTTGCCCTTGGTCGGATTGACGGGCAGGTCGTTGCCGCGGCTGTGCAGCCCGATGATCATGCCTTCGTACACTTCCTCGGCGTGGCCGATGAAGAGCGAACCGCGCTCCTGCAGGTTGAACAGCGCATAGGCGAGCGCCTTGCCGTCGACCATCGACACGAGCACGCCGTTGGTGCGCTGGCCGATCTCGCCGTCGACGCGCGGAGCGTAGCCGTCGAAGATGTTATAGAGGAGGCCAGTGCCGGCCGTTGCGGTCAGGAATTGCGTCCTGAATCCAATGAGGCCGCGCGACGGGATGCGGTAGTCGAGGCGCACGCGTCCCCGGCCGTCGGGCGACATGTTGAGCAGGGTTCCCTTGCGCTCGGCGATGCGGGTCATGACGGTGCCCTGGTGCTCTTCCTCGATGTCGACCGTCAGCATTTCCCAGGGCTCGTGCCTGACGCCGTCGATCTCGCGCTCGATGACCTGCGGCCGCGAGACGGCGAGCTCATAGCCTTCCCGGCGCATCGTTTCGATGAGAATCGACAGATGCAGCTCGCCGCGGCCAGCGACGGCGAACCGGTCGGGATCGGGGGTTTTCTCGACGCGCAGCGCCACATTGTGCTTGAGCTCGGTCGAAAGGCGATCCCAGATCTGCCGGCTCGTGAGGTACTTGCCCTCGCGTCCCGCGAAGGGCGATTTGTTCACGAGGAAGGTCATGCGGATCGTCGGGTGGTCGACCTCGAGCGGCGGCAGCGCTTCGGGAGCCGAGCGGTCGCAGATGGTGTCCGAGATGCTGAGATCGTCGATGCCGGCTAGGACGACGATGTCGCCGGCGCCGGCTTCCTCGATGCTCTCGCGCTCGAGGCCGCGGAATCCGAGCAGCTCGGAGATCTGCTCCGACTGGATCCGGCCGTCGCTCTTGACGACGCTGACCAGTGACTTCGCGCGGGCGATGCCGCGGGTGATGCGGCCGATGCCCTGCACGCCGACGTAGGAGTCGTAGCCGAGGCTCGACACCTGCAGCTGCAATGGACCCGCGCGCTCGACTTTCGGCGCGGGCACGTGCTCGACAATGGCGGCGAACAAGGGTTGCATGTCGCCCGAGCGGACTTCGGCCGTCGAGCCTGCGTAGCCCTTGAGCGCCGAGGCGTAGACCACGGGAAAATCGAGCTGCCGGTCGGTCGCGCCGAGGCGGTCGAAGAGATCGAAGGTCTGGTCGAGAACCCAGCCGGGGCGCGCGCCGTCGCGGTCCACCTTGTTGATGACGACGAGCGGCGTGATGCCGCGCGCGAAGGCCTTCTGGGTCACGAAGCGCGTCTGCGGCATCGGCCCGTCGACGGCGTCGACGAGCAGCAGCACGCCGTCGGCCATCGACAGCACGCGCTCGACCTCGCCGCCAAAATCGGCATGGCCCGGCGTGTCGATGATGTTGATCCGCCATCCCTGCCAGTCGATCGCCGTGTTCTTCGCGAGAATCGTGATTCCGCGCTCGCGCTCGAGGTCGTTCGAGTCCATCGCGCGCTCCGGGACGACCGCCCGGGGATCGAGGGCGCCCGACTGCTGGAGCAATCGGTCGACGAGCGTCGTCTTGCCATGGTCGACATGGGCGATGATCGCGATATTGCGGATGCGGTCGGCGGTTAACATAGCGGGGCCGGGGGGAAACAGGGCGCGCATTATACGTGGCTTGCGCGAATGCGCATCAGGAACGAGTATCCGGAAATGATCAGGCTTTACACGACCCTGCAATCCATCAACGGCTACAAGGTCCGGCTGCTCCTGTCGATCCTGGGCCAGCCCTGGGAGCACGTCGACGTCGACATGTACGGCGGCGAGCACAAGCGCGAGCCGTACCTCAAGCTGAACGTCTTTGGCCAGATGCCGGCGATCACCGACGGCGACTTCACGATCGCCGATTCCCACGCCTGCCTGGTCTATCTCGCCCGCAAGTACGACCGGGGCGGCACCTGGTTGCCCAGCGACGCCGAAGGCGAGGCCAAGGTCGCCGAGTGGCTCTCCAAATCGGCCAACGAGATCCACCACGGCCCCTGGATGAAACGCGCCAAGATCCGCCGGCCCGAGGCCATCAAGGTCCCGGACGAAGAAATCGACCGCCGCTGCGACCACATCCTCGGCATCATGGACCGCCACCTCGCGCAACGGCACTGGCTCGCCCTCGGCCAGCCCACCATCGCCGACCTCTCCTGCTACGGCCCCATCTCCATGCTCGACGTCTCCGGCTACGCCACCGCCCGCTGGCCCGCCGTCCGCGCCTGGATGTCCCGCATCACCGAACTCCCCGGCTTCATCCCCATCGACTGACGTGAATTTGGTGCCAGGCACCTAAAGATTCGCGCCTGGCGCGAATCTTTAGGT
>Ga0315910_10003868_pt1 | contig 12615 bp, 10 predicted proteins | sample EdamamesoilMG_FD_204470 | JGI IMG/M metagenome (GOLD analysis project Ga0315910, IMG submission 204470) | Garden soil microbial communities collected in Santa Monica, California, United States - Edamame soil | ecosystem: Environmental > Terrestrial > Soil > Garden | place: USA: California... | reverse complement strand
GGGGCCGGCCCCCCCCCCCCGCCCGCGCGGCGCCCCCCCCCCTCCCCCTACCCCCGGACCATCACACAGAGACCTCCGACTCGAGCCCGAGGATCGGCGCCAGCCGGACATATCGACAGCCTCAACACCTACCGCGTGTTCGCCGCCTGCCGCGTGTAGCGATCCACCATCGCCTCGGTGATGACGTAGCTCCAGCCCTCGCTCGTGCGCTGAAATTCCGAGCCGTCGCGCCGCGTACCCCGCATGCGCATACGCGCACGATCCGGGCCTAGAGTCTCGATCTCGACCGCCTCCAGCACGTCCGCGGCGGGAAACGGCGCCTCCATGCCCGAGCGCGTCATGAGCATCGCCGCCATGTCGTCCACGGTGCGCCAGTCGCCGCGGGCCTCCGGCGGCAGCGCGTCGAAGAACTGCTGCGCCTTCACCCGCGCCGCCTCGTCGAAGACAAGCAGCGCACCCACCGCGGCGACGTCGCCGCGGTCGCTGGCCCAGGCCAGGGTCTGCAGGGTCGCACGCGGCGTCGCGCGTCCCGCATTCCGGTAGATCGGCGGCGGAGACGGCGGCACTTCCGGTCCCCGGGATGGCGCGGGGCTCGCGACCGGCGTGTCCGGCACGCGATCGACCACCGCGGCCACCGCGGCAACGGCGCGCGAACGCTCGCGCTCTGCCTCGATACGGACCCGGAGGTCCGCGATCTCACGTCGGAGCGCAACCGCCTCGCGCACCCGCGCCTGTTGCGCCCAATACAGCCAACCGAGTGTTGTGGCGCCGGCAGCCAACACGGCGACACCTGTCCGATGGAGTCTGTTCATGGTCGCAGGGCACTCACGGAAAGATGCGACAAGGCCCAGATCACGACGCGGATCGTTCCGACGATCGACCGTCCCTGCGAGGCGCGGTGGTGAGTCGCGAGGCCTGCGTCCCGGTTCATGGCGTCGTCCTCCGTTCGCTCAGGCGCGCGAGCGTATCGCTCTTGAGGATGCCGGGCAGTCCCCGCACGCCGGCGACCGGGATGATGTATTTCCAGCCCGAGCCGGTGTGCTGGTACTCGTGGACATTGCGGGTGTTTCCCTTCTGGCGCGACGCGTAACGGTCCGGCGTCACCTCGACCATTTCCATGTACTGCATCATGAGGTCGGCTCCCGGCGGCGGTGCCTCGAGACAGGATGCCGCCAACAGCATGCCATAGAGCGACTCGGGGGTCGTGTAGTTCGCCTGGATCTCCGCGGGCATCGTCGCCAGCACCTCGAGCGCCGCCGCGCGGCCGTCCGCATCGAAGGTGACGAGACGGGCCAGTTCCACCGGATCCGCGATGTCACAAGCCCAGGCAAAGGTCAGCGCCGCATCCATCGGCGTGGCCGTGCCGTGGTTGCGGTGGCCGCGCGCCGTGACCGCCGGCTCGGGCGAGGCGCTGCCCGCGGACGATCCGCTCGCCGACCCCGCGGGTCCGGGACTCGCGGCGATCGTGGCGGACGGCGGTGAATCACCCGGCGCCGCCGCGCCGACCATCGCGGACGCTGCAGGTCCGGAGACCGGTGCGGCCGACGCCGCCTGCCGCAGTTGATCACGCTCCGCGCGCAAGGACGCGAGTTCCTCGGCGCTCACGCGCTCCGACGACGCGGTCCAGACGACCGCGGTGACGCCTGCGGCCACGAGGCCGCTCAGCACAGGGATGGTATATTTTGCCATAAGGAAAGTCGTGAGCATCGCGCCAACGCCCTGCGCCGGCCCGACCGCGAGCGCCGCCTGCGTGACTGCGAACCCGACACCGGCCGGCGCCGAGGCGCAGGCCTCGTGACCCAGCGCCACCGCGAGGACGGCGGCACTCGAACGCACGCCGCGCCGCGCGAGCAGTCCGCGCAACCGCTCGAGGCCGCGCTCGGTCCGCATGCGCGCCGTGTTCTCGGACACGCCCAGGCGCACGCCGATCTCGCGAAACGACTGGTTGTAGAAGTAGCGCATGAGCACGACCTCGCGATCCCGCTCACGCAGGTCGTCCATCGCCGCGTCGAGCCAGGGCCGCAGTTCGGTCCAGTCGGGCGGTGCGTCGGTGTCTCCCGGCATCGCCACCGGATCGAGCGCCGCGCGGCGCGCGAGGTCACGACGTCGCCCGTCGGCGCGCATCGCGTCGATCACCGCGTAGCGGACACTTCGATACAGCCAGCCGATGAGCGAGTCGTAGTGCATGAGCGTGGCGGACTTGCGCGCGAGGTCGCAAAACACCTGCTGTGCCGCCTCCTCCGCCAGGTCGGCGCGCCCCTGCCCGCGGCGCAGCGCCGCGGCATACACGACAGGGAAGTGACGCTGGACCAGCTCGGAAAAGGCCTCCTCCTGCCGGTCCCGGACATAACGCTGAAGCAATTCGGCATCGGTGCACATGCGGTCTCATCTCCTAACCGTATCTCGACGCGGAATCGCACACTTTCCTCGGAAACGGCCCGAACATCCCTGCTCCCGCGCCCCGGTCGGCCGCGTGCCCCGCAGGCCGCCCCGCCGTGGCCGGCCCTTCCGCCGTTCCGCCCGGGCCGCGTCTCGTCTGCTTCGCCGGACCGATCGGACTTCGCGGTTCGCGCCCGGGCACCCGGCACTCCCACTCCGGGTCGACTCCTCCCGCGCCGTCGCCCACGCGTCGATCCTGGCACCTCGTTCCCCATCGACTTGCCAGCGCCGGGGATCGGATCAGCTGCCGGAGGGCACGACCTTCGATTTGGCCGGACAGCCCAGGCGCGACGAACCAGGCTCCCGATCGATGAACGACGCGAAACTCACGTCCTGCGCCACCGTGCTGCTCGTGCGCGATGTCGTCGCGGGGGCGCACCACTACCGCGACCGTCTGGGATTTTCATTCGCGCGCTTCTGGGGCGAGCCGCCGCATTTCGTCATCCTCGAACGCGACAACTGCCGGCTCATGCTCCAGCGCGCGCCGGACCACCACGTGGTCGTCCCGCACTGGAAGATCGTCGCGGGCCTGTGGAACGCCTACTTCTGGGTCGACGATGCTGACGCCCTTTTCGCCGAGTTCAAACGGCGCGGCGCCCGGATCGACTACGAGATCCACGACAAGCCCTATGGCATCCGCGAATTTGGTATCCAGGATCTGGATGGACACGACATCGGCTTCGGCAGTCCGATCCGGTGACGCCCCACGCGATCCGGGTATCCCGATCGAGGACCGGGAACCGATGCGTACATCGCACCTTTCGTCAGGAAGGCGGATGCTCGCCGGGTTCGGACTCGTGGCACACACGGAAACCCACCACAGAAGGCGCTGTCCATAGCGTCGCCGCTCCCATGATGCACGCCCTGGCTTCGCTCCGACGTCTGCTCCCCGCGCTGCACCGCCCGGCAGCGGGATTCGCGTGTGCCGTCGTGCTCCTTTCCGGATCCGGCGCGGCTCGGGCGGCGGATACACCTGCGACAGCGCCGGCGGCGCAGACCGATGACGAGACGGCGACGCTCGACGCGGCGTTGCAGGCCGGCCAGCAGCTCTGGGAGGCTTACGCACCCGCGGAGTTGAAGGAGCACTACGAGTTTCCCACGCGCGAGTCGGTCGACGCGTTTCTCGCGGATCTCCAGCGAGCGTTGACCGAGGGATCATTCGAGGAGATCGCGGCCTACGAGATCGACGTGCGGCAAGCGCTGCTGGTGTTGCGAAAGTTCGAGGGCGGCGACGAACTCGCGGACTGGCTCGAACCGCGCCTTGACCTCGTCAGCGCCTCGGGCGCACCGGGCGCGAGCACGCCGATTCCCGAGGCGTCGCGCGACCGGGTCGCTTCGCCGCTGGAGCGGCCCTACTGGGATCACGTCGTGGTCGGCCGCCAGCCCCCGGCGCGGGCGGAGGCGCTGGTTCCGCGCCTGAAGAGAGTCTTCACCGAGGAAGGCGTGCCACCGGAATGGGTCTGGATCGCCGAGATCGAATCGTCGATGAATCCCCGCGCGCGCAGCCCGGTCGGGGCGCGCGGTCTGTTCCAGTTCATGCCGGCCACGGCCGAGCGCTTCGGACTGCGCACATCCTGGCCCGATGACCGCATCGATCCGGAAAAGAGTGCCCGCGCCGCGGCTCGCTACCTGCGGATCCTGCACGGCACCTTCCAGTCCTGGCCGCTCGCCCTCGCCGCTTACAATGCCGGCGAGGGTCGCGTCGGACGCGCGCTCAAGGCAAGCGGCGCCACGACCTTTTCAGAAGTGGCTGCGCATCTCCCGTCGGAGACCCGCCTCTACGTGCCCAAGGTCCTTGCGACCGTCGCACGACGCGAAAAGGTCGCCGACCCCACTCGTCTGCCTCCACCGAAGGTGGAACCGCGCGCGGTCTCGGAACTCGCGGATCCAGTCCACTCCACCGCGCGGGAGATGGGCGGTGTCACCACCGCAGCCTCTGCGGCCATCGCGAGAGCTCGATGATCACGCGAACGTAGCGGGACTGGCTCCAGCGGGTGCGCTGCGATGTGTCGTGATCGGTCGCGCCGCCGATGCGGTGAATTTCGTTCCCACCGCGACGCGCACCGACGCTCACACGCGGGTGCCGCAGGCGCCGCTCGCGGGCCTGCCACCCGCGAGGAACTCGAGGGCCTTCGCGTAGCTGCGGCGCTCGAGGAAGTGCGCGAGGCGCGGATCGATCGCGTCTCGCCGGGCGGCGAGGAGCGCGTCGAGACGCTCCATCGCCTGGAGCATCTTATGAGTATCAGGGTGCTTCATCCCAGAGACCAAATCGATTAGGCTCCCTTGGATTTGTGAAATAGGATCGTCGCTCATCGTTGCACAATGCGCTGTCTTCGCGATGGTTGCACGTGTCGCGGGCCGGGAGGTCCGGTGCGTCGCCGCCACGGCGGTGCGTCACGCGCCGCGTTTGTCACCCCGCCGGACAGTGCCTGTATCCATATTACGTTTGTTAATGAAACCCGATGGAGTAGAGCACGCGATTCTCGTTCGCGCATCCAACATCCATGAACCTGCCTTCCTACACCTCCCGGTCAAATCTCGATTTGATCGACTCCCTCTACCAGCAGTGGAAGGCGTCGCCTGAATCGATCGACGCCTCCTGGAGGGCTTTCTTCGAGGGTTTCGAACTCGCCCACGGGCGCAATGGCGCCGTCTCCGCCGCAGCGGGTTCGGCGCCGGCCGCGGGTGTGGACCATCTGCGCCAGTCGAAGGTCTCGTCGCTCATCTACGCGTATCGATCGATCGGACACACGCAGGCACACCTGGATCCGCTGAGCGAGGCACCCGCGCCCCAGCCCCGGCTCCAGCTCGAGGAGTTTGAACTGGGCGAGGACGACCTCCCCGTCGAGTTCTCCGCCATCAACTACCTGCACGGCGGCACGATGAAGCTGTCCTCGATCATCGAGGGCCTGCGGGAGACCTACTCGGGCTACGTCGGCTACGAGTACATGCACATCCAGGACAAGGAGGTCCGTCGCTGGATCCAGGCGCAGATCGAGCCGACGCGCTCCCGGCCGGAGTTTTCCCGCGAGGTGAAGCTGCGGACCCTGCACAAGCTCTACCAGGCCGAGATCTTCGAGCGCTTCCTGCACACGCGCTACGCCGGGCAGAAGCGCTTCTCGCTCGAGGGCGGCGAGACGCTCATCCCCGCGCTCGACGCGCTCATCGAGCACTGCGGCGCGCTCGGGCTGAAGGAGATCGTCATGGGCATGGCCCACCGCGGCCGCCTCAACGTGCTCGCGAACACGCTGGGCAAGTCCTACGACTTCCTCTTCGAGGAGTTTTCCGAGAACTACATCCCCAACACCGTGGCCGGCGACGGCGACGTGAAGTACCATCTCGGCTACGAAACCTCGCTCCCGACGAAGAGCGGCAACTCGATCGAGGTCCGCCTCGCCGCCAACCCCTCACACCTCGAGGCAGTCAACCCGATCGTCGAGGGCAAGGCGCGCGCGCGCCAGCGCATCATCGGCGACACGGCGAACCGCAGCCTCGTGCTGCCGCTGCTCATCCACGGCGACGCGGCCTTCGCCGGCCAGGGCATCGTGGCGGAGACGCTCAACTACTCGCAGCTGCCCGGCTACCGCACCGGCGGCACGATCCATTTCGTCATCAACAACCAGATCGGCTTCACGACCGGCCCGGAGGAGTCGCGCTCCAGCCACTACTGCACCGACATCGCCAAGATGATCGAGGCGCCGATCTTCCACGTCAACGGCGACCAGCCGCTCCACGTCGTGAAGTGCGTGCAGCTGGCCCTCGAGTTCCGCCAGCGCTTCAAGCGCGACGTCGTGATCGACATGTATTGCTACCGCAAGCACGGTCACAACGAGACGGACGAGCCGATGTTCACCCAGCCCGTCCTCTACCAGAAGATCGCCAAGCACCCCTCCCCCAGCCAGATCCTCGCCCGCAAGCTCGTCGCGGAGGAGACGCTGAGCGAGACCCAGGCCGCGAAGTTCCAGGACGACTACACCGCCACGCTCGAGGACGCGCTCGCCCGGGTGAAGAAGGCCGGGGAGAACCTCAAGCGCGAGCGCGCGAAGTTCGCCGAGTCCACCGCCATCTTCCAGCCGGACTTCTCCTTCGCGCCGGTGAAGACGGCCGCATCACGCGAGCTGCTCGAGAAGGTGGCCCGTGCGATCACGCAGGTGCCGGCGGACTTCAAGGTGAACCCCAAGATCAAGCGCCTGCTCGAGTCGCGCTGGCAGTCGTTCCAGGAAAACACGCCGATCGACTGGGCCTATGGCGAGGCCCTCGCGTTCGGCACGCTGCTCGCGGAGGGCACGCCCGTGCGACTCTCCGGCCAGGACAGCGAGCGCGGCACGTTCAGCCAGCGCCACGCCGTGCTCTACGATCTCGAGACGCGCGCGAAACACGTGCCGCTGCGCCACGTCGACGAGAAGCAGGCGCAGTTCTGCGTCTACAACAGCTCGCTCTCCGAAGCCTCCGTGCTCGGGTTCGACTACGGCTACTCGCTCGACTACCCGCAGATGCTGTGCCTGTGGGAGGCCCAGTTCGGCGACTTCGCCAACGGCGCTCAGGTGATCATCGACCAGTTCCTCGCCGCCTCGGAGTCGAAGTGGCAGCGCGTGAGCGGCATCACGCTCCTCCTGCCCCACGGCTATGAGGGCCAGGGCCCCGAGCACTCGTCCGCGCGGCTCGAGCGGTTCCTGCAGCTCTGCGCCGAGGAGAACATCCAAGTCTGCCACATGACCACGCCCGCGCAACTCTTCCATGTGTTGCGCCGCCAGATGAAGCGCACCTTCCGGAAGCCGCTCGTCATCATGGCGCCCAAGAGCCTCCTGCGCTCGAAGGACGCGACGTCCCCGTGGTCGGAGTTCACCGACGGCGCGTTCCACGAGATCCTCGACGACCCGACCGCGCCGAAGAAGGCGACCCGCGTGATCATGTGCAGCGGCAAGGTCTACTTCGACCTCGTGGCCGAGCGCGCGAAGCGCGGGGAGACGGAGTCCACCGCGATCCTGCGCGTGGAGCAGCTCTACCCGCTGCACCGCGAGCACCTGATGTCGGTGTTTGCCGGATACAAGTCCGCAAAGACGCTGCTCTGGGCGCAGGAGGAGCCGCAGAACATGGGCGCCTGGTCCTTCATCGCGCCGCAGCTCGAGGAGGTCACCGGCCTGCGCCCGGCCTACGTCGGCCGCGAAGCCAGCGCGAGCACCGCCGTGGGCTCCCTCGCCCGCCACAAGATCGAACTCGCACAATTCATGGAGGCGGCGTTCACGAGCTGAGACGGACGGTCACAGCGTTCACCGAGAAAACACAGAGGTCACGGATCCGGAACCAAAACCATGGCAAAGCCGATCGAACGGACGAAGCAACGAGTCTCGGAGAGTCCGGGTGCCTCCCACGGGCGAAGTCCAGAAAAGGGAGCACGGCGATCCGATGGTTGAGTCCCGAGCTCTGTTCTCTCCTTTGCCTCCTGTAAACTCTCTGTCTTCCTCGGTGATCTCTGTGCCGCCTCTGTGCGCTCTGTGACCCAACTCTGATTTTCCGCCATGTCCATCGACGTCAAAATTCCGCCCATGGGTGAGTCCATCACCTCGGGCATCCTCGCCAACTGGCGCGTGAAGGACGGCGACACCGTCAAGCGCAACCAACCGCTCTTCGAGCTCGAGACCGACAAGATCACCTCCGAGGGCGTGGCCGAGTCCGACGGCGTGATCCGCCTGCGGGTCGAGGCCGGCACCGAGGTGAAGATCGGCCAGGTGGTCGCCATCCTCGAGCCGGTCGCTGCAGCCGGCTCGAATCTCAAATCTGAGATCTCAGATCTCAAATCGCCGGCGCCAGAGGCGTCGGCTGCGTCGCAGGCGCAGTCTCCATCCGTCCGCCGTCTCGCCGCCGAGACCGGCGTCAATCCCGCCACCGTCGCCGGCACCGGCAAGGCCGGCCGCGTGACCAAGGGCGACATGCTCCAGGCCGCGGAAAATTTCCAGAAGTCGGCACCCTCTCCGGCGCCTGCGGCACCGGAATCTCAAATTCCAAATCTCAAAGCTCAGATTCCGCCGGCGGCCGCGGCGACGGCGCCCTCGGCTCGATCGACCCGCCGGCGGATGACGCCCCTGCGTGCCCGCATCGCCGAGCGCCTCGTGCAGGCCAAGAACCAGACCGCCATGCTCACGACCTTCAACGAGGTCGACATGACGGCCGTGCGCGAGCTGCGCGCGCGCTACCAGGACGACTTCACCAAGAAACACGGCATCAAGCTCGGGTTCATGTCGTTCTTCGTGAAGGCCACCGTGCACGCGCTCAAAGAGGTGCCCGCGATCAACGCCATGCTCGATGGCGACACGATCATCGACAACCACTACCACGACATCGGCGTGGCCGTCTCGACCGAGCGCGGCCTGATGGTGCCGGTCCTGCGCGACTGCGCCGAGAAGAGTCTCGCGCAGATCGAGGCCGATCTGGGCGCTTACGCGAAGAAGGCCCGCGACGGGAAAATCACGCTCGATGATCTCAACGGCGGTGTCTTCACCATCACCAACGGCGGCATCTTCGGCTCGCTCCTCTCCACGCCGATCCTCAACCCGCCGCAGAGCGCCATCCTCGGCATGCACGCGATCCAGGATCGCCCCGTCGCGCTCAACGGCCAGGTCGTGATCCGCCCGATGATGTATCTGGCGCTCAGCTACGACCACCGCATCGTCGACGGCAAGGAGGCCGTGACCTTCCTCGTGAAGGTCAAGCAGGCGATCGAGGACCCGGCGAGGCTGCTGCTGGGCGTGTGACGCCCGGCAGAAGCAGTTGAAGTCACGAGTTGAAGTTGAAGCGCTTCATCCGTCCGGCTCTCGCTCCGGCCACTTCAACTTCAACTTTCCACCTAAACCCTTTTTCCCTTTCGACAGATGGACTCCTTTGACGTGATCGTGATCGGCGCCGGTCCCGGCGGGTATGTGTGCGCGTTTCGCGCCGCGCAGCTCGGGCTCAAGGTCGCGCTCGTTGAAAAACGCCCGGCGCTCGGCGGCACCTGCCTGAATGTCGGCTGCATCCCGAGCAAGGCGCTCCTCCACTCGAGCGAGCAGTTCGCCTTCGTCCGCCACCACGCGGCCGACCATGGGATCAAGACAGGACCCGTCGAGTTCGATCTCGCCACGCTGATGAAGAAAAAGGACGCCGTCGTGACGAAACTCACCGGCGGCATCGCCCAGCTGGCCAGGGCCCGCAAGGTCACCGTGCTCACGGGCGCCGCCGAATTCACCGGCCCGAAGACCATTCGGGTGACGCCGTCTCCGGCGGCTCAATCTCAGATCTCAAATCCCAAATCTGAGATGCCGGCCGAGTACACAGCCGCGAACATCGTCATCGCGACCGGCTCCGCCCCGGTCGAGCTCCCGTTCATGAAGTTCGACGGCGCGACGGTTGTCTCGAGCGACCAGGCCATCGCCTTCGACGCCGTGCCGAAGCGACTCGTCGTGGTCGGCGGCGGCGCCATCGGCCTCGAGCTTGGCTCGGTCTGGGCGCGCCTCGGCAGCGACGTGACGGTGGTGGAGTTTCTCCCGAAGATCGCGGCCGGGTTTGATGACGACGTCGTGCGTCTCTTCACCCGCGCGCTCCAGAAACAGGGCCTCAAGATCGAGACCGGCGCGAAGGTGACGGGCTTCGCCTGCAGCGTGCTCACGGCCGAGCGCGACGGCGCGAAACTCGCGTTTCCCGCCGACAAGGTGCTCGTCTCCGTGGGCCGGCGGCCGTTCACCGACGGCCTCGGCCTCGACAAGGCCGGCGTCGCGCTGGACGAGAAGCGCCGCGTGCAGGTTGACTCCCATCTCCGTACCAGCGTGCCCGGCATCTGGGCGATCGGCGACGTCGTCGCCGGTCCGATGCTCGCGCACAAGGCCGAGGAGGACGGCGTGGCCGTGGCCGAGTGGATCGCGGGCAAGGCGGGCCACATCAACTGGGACCTCATGCCCGGAATCATCTACACCGACCCCGAGGCCGCCTCGGTAGGACTCGGCGAGGACGGCGCGAAGGCCAAAGGCCTCGCCGTGAAGGTGGGCAAGTTCAACTTCGCCGCCAACGGCCGTGCCATCGCCGCCGAAGCGACGGAGGGTTTCGTGAAGGTCATCGCCGACGCGAAGACCGACAGGATCCTCGGCGCGCAGATCCTCGGCCGCGGCGCGGGCGAACTGATCAGCGAAGTCGTCACCCACATGGAATACGGCGGCAGCGCTGAAGACCTCGGCCGCACCATCCACGCCCATCCGACGATGAGCGAAGCGGTGAAGGAAGCCGGCCTGGCCGTATCCAAGAGCGCGATTCACGCGCTCTGAGCCCCGCACGCACACGCAGGAGCTCCGAGGTGGTCGGGTGTCCCCAAGGCCGCTGCCCCGCGGACCTGTCTCCGCGTCCGCCGCCCGGCGGAGGTCATCCTACGGTCGTTTTCCGCAGCGGAGCCCTCACCACGCACCTGCGGGCGGCCGCGTCCACCTCTCCGGCCCGTGAGTGGCGATGGTCTTCAGCCTGAACTGAGCCGTGGAACCCCTGGCAACAGCCCCGCGCCGAGCCACGTGCCCTCGTCGGTATATCCCTGGCGCGCGCCACGCCACGACCGGGAAACGTCTCACGACCTCGAATCGGGTTCCGAATCCCATCCGTGGTTCACCCGAGCGGGCCGGACTTGCGAAACGCGCCGGCCGGCGCCAAGAATTCGGGCCATGAACCCTCTGCGAATGGTCGCGGCCCTGGCCGTGGCGGTAACCCTGTACGGCGCAGCCTCAGCCACGACTGTGATTCCCCCGTCGTTCGACGAACTTGTCGAGCGCTCCGAATCGGTCGTGCGAAGCCGCGTATCGGCCATGCGTTGCGAATGGCGCGGAGAGGGCGAGACCCGTCGTATCGTCACGGTGGTGACATTCGCCATCGACGAGACAATCGTCGGCACGACGGCGGCGACCGTGGAACTCGAGTTCCTCGGCGGCGAAATCGACGGTGAGCGCATGACGATCGCGGGACAGACGCGTTTCGCCGTCGGTCAGGAGGATGTGCTCTTCGTCTCGCGCGAACGCGGCACGATCACGCCACTGGTGCGCATGATGTACGGCCGCTATCTCGTCGCGCGTCGCGACGACGGAGCCCGTCTCATGGCGCGCGCCGACGGCACGCCGCTGCTCGCGCTCGACCAGGTGTCCGCGCCGCTGGGCCGGCCGCCCACGGGCGAGGCGCTGGCCATGGCGCTCGCGGCCGACACGTATTCGCCCGAGGAGTTTGCCGATGCCATCCGCGAGACTGCGCGGCGGCACGGCCGCACGGACGTGACCGAATCGTCGAGCGCCGAGACCCAGCGATGACGCTCCAGCGTTTCGTTCCCCTGCTCGCGTTCCTCGTCGCGGGATTCGTCCCGGCGTCCCGCGCGTTTGTCTTCATCGAGGAAATGCCCCCGTGGCCGGACGGCACGGTCACGCTCCATCTCCAGCTCGGCACCACGCCGACCTACTCCGACGGCACGACGCCGAACGCCACGGCGATCGAGGCTCTGAAAATGTGGAACCCGACCATGGGGCGGGTGCAACTGAACTACGTCGACGCCTCGACCGCCTCGAAATCGCGTACCAATGGCGTAAACAACGTTTTCTTCGACTCAACCATCTATGGCTCGGCGTTCGGCGACGGCGTGCTCGCGGTCGCGGTGCACCGATCATCGGGCGGTGTGCCGATCGAGTCAGACGTCATCGTGAACACGATCCACGCCTGGGATTCGTTTCGCGGTGCGCTTCGTTTCCAGACCTATGACCTGCGCCGCGTGCTGATCCACGAGTTCGGTCATGTCCTCGGCCTCGGTCACCCCGAAGAGGCCAACCAATCTCAGTTCGCGATCATGAACGCGTTCTACACGGAGTATGAGCTGCCGATGGAAGACGACCAGCGGGGAGTGACGGAGAGATACGGTCCCGGCGTGCGGCAGCCCGCGGCACCACCCCGATTCACCTCACACGCGTGGATCGGAGGACCGTCAAACGTCGAAGGGTACGAATTCATCCTCGCACCCTGGATCGTCGGAGCCGCACCGATCGAGTATCAGTGGTTCAAAGACGGCCAGCCGATTCCCGGCGCCACAGACCGCGAGTTCCCCTTCCGTCCGATCCGTGTGACCGATGCCGGCACCTATGTCCTGGAAGCAATGAACATCGCCGGAACCAAGCAAAGCGACCCCTGGAC
>Ga0315910_10003866_pt1 | contig 12617 bp, 7 predicted proteins | sample EdamamesoilMG_FD_204470 | JGI IMG/M metagenome (GOLD analysis project Ga0315910, IMG submission 204470) | Garden soil microbial communities collected in Santa Monica, California, United States - Edamame soil | ecosystem: Environmental > Terrestrial > Soil > Garden | place: USA: California... | reverse complement strand
GGTGCCCCCGACGAGGGAGGCTCCGAACACGCGAACCTGGACGACGATCTGGCGGACGTGGCGTACCAGGGAAAGGTTACGGACGAAGCCCTGATGCGCTTGCTCGATCGCACGCCGCAGCCGGAGCAACCGCAGCTGTCGATATGCGTCCCCCAAGCGGGGGCAGCTGTGACCGGAGAGGCACCCATCGAGTTTTCGTTCTCTGCTTCGGGCTGCGCGTTCGCGCCTCGGATGAAACGCCGCGGCGTCGCAGCACCGAACCCAAACCGACACGCGGACAACGCAAGCACCAAGGCGGTGGAAGAACCGGTCCTATCCGTGCTGTTGGGCGCCTTGGCGCCGATCGGAGTTGCGCACGCACATGGAGCTCCGTTCAACGGCACCGGCTACTACTTGCGTGTGGTGGACGCCGCGGGGGTGGTCAGCATGCAAGCCTTCACGGATGCAACGACCTACACGCCGAATCAGGCGCAGTGGACTCGGATGATCGAAAGCACAGGGCCGCTCCGCCTCGAGATCGTTTGGGCCGAATTCGACAACAACGAAGTAGCAGGAAACGGTCCGTTCGAAGCACTACCGGTAGCGTTTCGGCTTGAAAAGTGATGAGGATCTGATGGCTCGACGACATAGTCCCAACCCGTACATTCGTGGCATGGCTGCTGGCCTGGTCGCGCTAGGAGCTGGTTGCAGCGACACAGGTGGCCAGCAGGCAGGGCTTGGCCTCGACGGCTCCACCACGTCCACGCTAGGCGGCACCACTGGGGCTCCGATTGGAACGACCGGTGTCACCAGCACGGGAGCGACCACGGTTACCTCTACGGGCGGCAGCAGCTCCGCTGTCGGGACGACCACAGCCGGGAGCACGATCACTGCGACGAGCGCGGGGCCCTCCACGACCGCCGGCACCAGCACCACAGGCACCAGCTCGACCGGCAGCCTGACGACGGGGGCAACCACCGGGGTTGGGGGCACGACAGGTGGGGACCACAACCTCGATCACTGCCTTTCGGGCTACGAACCCGAGGCCAGCGATGCGGCGATGGCGGACGGGCCCGCGCCGTACACCGAGAACGGGCAAACGGACGCGACCGTGCAACCCGAGGTGATCGAATGGATGGAGAAGCACGCTTGGCAAGAGGCGCACTTCCAGTGGCATCAGGTGCGCCGCTGCGGAGGCGGCCCCTCTACCGGTCAGGGCGCCATCAACCCCTGTGAATATCCAGAAATGCTGCCAGAGGCTAACGAATGCGAAAATGCCCAAGACGGCTATGAGTTTTTGGTCATGCACCGGCACATGATCCAATCCCTGAAACAACTCTGGCCCAATCACACCGAACAGTTCGATGGCTGGGACCAGTTTCCCCGCGCGGAGGACTACCCAGAAATCGTCAGGCAGTACTACACCGAGTGGAGTGCGCAAGTATTGGCCGATGCCGCGATCGCGGACAATATCGAGGACAACATGGACCGATTTGCCAGCGAGGGCGAGTTCGGCATGTGGCTGCAATGCGGTAGCCTGCAAGGAGGGCTCGGCGCATCGGGCAGTCTGCACGGCTCGTTGCACTTCAACGGCTACCCTCAGAACAACCAGTCGCACAGCATCGCCAACCAGCGCCGGAACCTAGATGGCTACCTATTCTGGAAGCTTCACGGTTGGATCGACAAAGTGTGGGAGCGCTATCGCATCGCCAACGGTCAAGCGCCCGATGAACCCAAGCTGCAAGACGAGCTGATCGCGCAGTGCCGCGAAATGGACGCGCTCTCGGCGTTGATCGATCCGAGCCTCGCCGAACCGGACGACCCCACCGACTTGCCTGAAGAATCTGGCTTTTTCCACGACGTCGTGCGACCCGGTCTGGAAAACTTTGGCTGCGCGACGTGCCATGGAGAGGGCGAAGAGGCGGGCCTGCGGCTGGGCTACAACGTCAGCTCCGCCGACATCGTCGCTGGCCTGGTGAACGTGGATTCTGCGTATGCCGTGGGCTACAAGCTCGTAGTGCCAGGTGACCCAGACCGAAGCTGGCTGTATCTGAAGGCGTCAGGGCTGAGCACCTCGTCGGGTGCAACCTGTCAGGGCGTTGCGACTTGCACCAAGCGCATGCCGCCTCGCGGGGACACGTTCCTGCCTGACGCGGATCTCGCGAACCTACGCCAGTGGATCGCGGACGGGGCGCCGGCACCGACCTCTCCCTGAGCGACGGCCTTTTCGCAGGGCCCGATCGGGCAATGGCACATGTATTGCTCGTCGGACGGGAGTCATGTTCGCGAAGACCTGGAAAGAATGCCTCGTCGGGTTGGCTGCACCGCTCACGGCGTGCGCCGTGGCGCAGGGTGAGCCTTCCGAGCCACCGGATTCGGCGTTTCCCGATCGCAGGCCCAGCTACCCCACGAGCGCACAGGCGCTTGGCTTCGTTGCCAATCAGTTGGACGACAGCGTCAGCGTCGTCGATCTGGACAGCATGGCCGTACTTGGCACCACCCCCATCGGCCGCGACCCGGTCGAAATCGACGGGCCACGCCACCTGACTTGGAATCCTCAGGATCAGGCCTTCTACACCGTGCTGAGCTATCCGTACGAAGCCGTCAGCCCGCACGCCATTGAGTTCGGTGAGTCTATTCGTGCGGGCTACGTACAGAGGCTTGGCGCAACCGATTTGCGACCACTGGGCGAGCTGCGCGCGTCCGAGCGCGCGGCTGATCTTGCCATAGCGCCCGATGGATCCCAGGTGGCGGTCACCCATTTCGACACGCTGCGCTCCCTCCAGGGCGACACCCTGGAGGATCGACGTTCAGATCTGGTCGTGATCGATCAACCCGGAGGGATGGTGAGCGGGGAAGCACTCTCGCGGCGGGCGCCTGCGTGCGTGGCGCCTTCAGCACTAGCCTATGGCAAGCAAAGCGACCGCGCCTTCCTGGTGTGCACGGGTGAGGACTCCATCGGCGTCATGGACACCCGACAAGGCGCCCTGATCTCCTTGACTCTTTCAGCAGATCCGACGCTCAACAGGCCGTTCAAACCCTGGACCGTCGAGCTGGACGGCCCGCGGGAACGCCTGCTGATCTCGAATCAACAGGTGAACACCGTGGACGTGTTCAGCGCCGAAGACAGCCCCCGTCTGCTTTCCAGCGCTCGAGTGGCTGCCGTGCCCTTCCATGCGACCTGGGTCGGTGAGACCGAGTACGTCGTGGCCCTGCAACGGCCGAATGGCGCTGCCCGCGTGAGTGCGGCCAGCGGCGCGTTGTTGACGGAAGCCTCCTATTCGACGAGCGAATGCGAAAGTCCAAGTGAACCGCAACTGCTCCCCGACGGCCGCTTGTTCTTGGTCTGCGAGGGGGATCACTACAGCCGCGGCGCACTGGTTCAACTCGACCCGCAGACGCTTGCCGTAGTGCAGCGCGTGGAATTGGGCATGTACCCCGAGCGCATGGCGGTAGTGCTTCCGTGACACCAAGACGGCGCTTCGCGCGGACCATCTTTGTCGGCGCGGCCTCGACCCTGTCGACGCTGAGTTGTTCGACCCCAGTAGATTCAACGGACGGCGCGGCACGCGGACAGGAGCTGTTTCAATCGAAAGCGCTCTCGAACTCGCACATCAACCTGTACACGTGTGCCACCTGTCACGACGCGGTGGCGGGAGCCAGCGAGCAGGTCAAGACCGGGGCAGCGCTGGCCGGTGCTACGCTGCGACCGAGCTTCTGGGGTGGCCAGAGCAACGACCTACTGGCGGCGATCGACGAATGTCGCTCGAACTTCATGGGCGCCAGCGACCCCTTGGGAGCAGACGAGCCCGATGCCGTCGCCCTCTACCAATACCTGACGAGCCTCGAACCAGGAAACCCAGAACCGGTGGCCTTCAGTACGGTGCGCATCATCGATGACCCACTCGAACGCGGCGACGCCGCGCGCGGCGCCGTGCTCTACGAGCGGGCCTGCGGCTACTGCCACGGCGAGGTCAGCACTGCCACCGGACGACTCCGCGAACGGGTTCCCCTGCTGCCCGAGGACGGAGTCGCCGAACACGAAGGGTACTCTCCGCGCCAGCTCCGCCTCGTATTCATCGAGAAGGTTCGCCACGGAAAGTTCTTCGGCTACGCGGGGGACATGCCCCCCTTCTCTCGGGAAGTGCTGAGCGACGCAGAGCTTTCGGACATCCTCGAGGCCCTGGGACTCACCGGTGAATGAGGACGGTGCCTCGGCGAGCGTTGGGCCGGGCGAACCAGCCACCCACGCGGGCCCGCCGGCACCAACTTAGCGAGGGAGCTGGGTCGAGCTCGCGACTTACGCGGGTGGTGATCCCGCTGCGCCAGACTCTATTGTAGGCGGCGAGATTGGTGTACGCTTTTTGGAATTTGGCGCGCTTGCGATGCGCAAACTGGCGGTCTGACGCGGCGGACTCAACCGTAGGAGACATGCACGACAACCATAAAACCGTGCGCGCTGACGAAGGTTGGCCATCGTGTCGTGCTGGTGATCCCTTCAGGCTACTTCGGCGGCTGAGTCGAGACCGATGAGCAGCTCGACCAGGCCATGGCCAGACTCAGCGAACAGTGATTGAGTAGGAACGAAGGTGCAAGTTCAGTGAGCGAGACCCTGAAGCAGCTGGCGCAATGGATGAGCGCCGAGGAGGACGAGCACCTCGAGTTCAAGGAGGCGAACCACCGCTTCGACTTCGAGCTCTTGGTCAAGTACTGCTGCGCACTGGCCAACGAGCGTGGGGGGCGCATGGTCCTGGGAGTCACGGACAAGGCTCCCCGTAGAGTGGTGGGTTCTTCCGCTTTTGATGACTTGCAGCGTACCCAGCACGGCCTGCTTGAAAGACTGCGTGTGCGCGTCGACGCCAGTGAAGTGGTCCACCCGAATGGACGAGTAATCGTGTTCACGATACCGAGTCGACCAATCGGGGTTCCGCTCGAATACAAGGGCGCATACTGGATGCGCAGCGGGGACAGCCTTGTCCCCATGACGCCGGACCAGTTGAAGCGCATCTTCGATGAGGGGCAACCAGACTTCTCTGCCCAGGTCTGTGCGGGAAGCACGTTGGAAGATCTGGCGCCTGCGGCCATCGCCGAATTCCGCAGGCGCTGGGCCGCCAAGGTGCGCCGCGACCTTGATAGCCTGTCCGACGCCCGTCTGCTCGAAGACGCAGAGCTCATCGGCGATGGATCAGTGACCTACGCTGCGCTGGTGCTCTTCGGCTCACACCGAGCGCTGGGAAAGCACCTCGCCCAATCAGAAGTTGTCTTCGAGTACCGCAGCAACGAGGCGAACATCGCTCATCAGCAACGAGTAGAGTATCGGCTCGGCTACTTCAGCTTCCACGACGAGCTCTGGAAGACGATCAACCTCCGCAACGAAGTGCACTCCTACAGAGATGGGCTGTTCCGCAACGAGATCCCGGCCTTCAATGAAGACGCGGTACGCGAAGCCATTCTCAACGCGATCAGCCATCGCGACTACCGCATGGCTGGTTCCACGTTCATCCGTCAGTACCCTACCAAGCTAGAGATCGTGAGTCCCGGTGGATTTCCGCCAGAAATCACCCCGGAGACGATTCTCTTCAAGCAGTCTCCGCGCAATCGGCGGATCGCTGAAGCACTCGCCCGTTGCGGACTAGTGGAGCGCGCTGGCCAGGGCGCAGATCGCATGTTTGCCAGTGCGTTGCGGGAGGGGAAACTGCCCCCCAACTTCGCACGAACGGACGCCTACCAAGTTTGCATCACCCTGAATGGGCAAGTGCAGGACGAAGCTTTCCTGATTTTTCTCGAACGGCTCGCACACGACAAGCAACTCTTTCTCCACGTTGACGATCTCATCGTGCTCGATGCAGTCCATCGTGACTTGCCCATTCCACAGCAGGTTATCGCCCGGTTAGGAAATTTGCTCGAGCTTGGCGCGCTTGAACGCGTCGGACGCGGACGAGGTGTGCGTTATCTTCTTCCCGAGCGCTTCTACCGCTCGGTGGGGAAGGCGGGGGCCTATACTCGAAAGCGCGGTTTGGATCGGGAAACGAACAAAGCGTTACTGATGGATCACCTGCGCCGCAGCGGGGGCGACGGCGCACCACTCGGCGATCTTCAAGAGGTTCTCCCGGCTCTCTCGCGGCGGCAGATCCAGGGATTGCTCCGCGAGCTCCAGCTGGCGGGCAGCGTCCGGGTGGAAGGCCAGACGAAATCCGCTCGTTGGCACCTGACAGAAGGATCGGCGGAACCGAATGACGGCTCCTAAAGTGCAATTCCCATTGCACTGCGGTGCAATCGTTCTGCCGCTGTCGTGAATTAACTATCTGAAATTATTACATTATCAGAGAACCTACTCAAGGTATCGCGTGGAATTTCGGGTGCAATCCGCGCCTGATGCCGACCAGTCAACCTTACTCGGAACGTGGATAGGAAAGCCAGAACCGTAGCAGACACAGGCCCACCACAGCCACTGCGCGCATTACGAACAAGCGCTCGCTTGCGGATATCGAGGCTGCAGCCGGGTGCGCTTGAGGTGATCGATCGCGCCGAAGGCTACTGCTTGACCGCTTCGAACGAAACGACCTTGACGGAGCCGCCGAGGGCCTCGGTCGCGTAGTTGAAGATGCCGAAGCGATACCCCAGAAAGTACTGCCAGTCCTTGTTCATGGTCAGCGTGTTGCCGAGCGGCTCGAACTGAGTCCCGTCCGCGCTGTACGAGAACTTGGCGGTGCCACCGCCACTGCTTCGCACGTCGGCCTCGACGCGCAGCCAGATTTTGGTACCGGAGATGTCGGCGCTCGCGACTTCGCTGCCCGTGCTCGTGGTCGCCCAGCTCGTGTTCATGTCGACACCACTCACCATCACGACACGCGCGCTACCGTTGGTCTTCTTCACGCCGATCCAAGCCGAGCGATCGCGGAGCGCGGCGATGCCGGCGACGTCGCCATCTTGCATTCCGCTGAAGTCGAGTTCGATGGTCCCGAAAGACGCAGGCCCCTCGATGCGGCGGGTGAGCGTGTTTCTGGCCGCGTAGAGGTCATCGGTCAGCGTGGCTGTTTGCAATGTGAGACCGTCACCCAGCGACCACTTGCTGTCATCGGGGTTGTGGTTCCATTCCCACTCGGGAGCCAGCTCGGCAGCCTGAAACATGTCTTTGGGATTCCACGCTTTGACCTTGTTGGTTCCGCACGGCAAATCCGGAAATGGGTACGAACCGCCGAATTGGCCATCCACCAGATTGACCGAGGGCCAACCGTCGTCGCTCCAGGTCATCGGGATCATCACCGGGATACGCCCCGCCGGGTACGAATCGTTGAACCCGATGTAATACCACTCACCGTTCTGGGTCTCGACGATGCCGCCTTGGTGAGGACTGCCCCCCGAACCAGGCTTGCCGGCATAGGGCAATCTCACGGCGAACTCTCGCAGCCCTTCGTACGGTCCCATGGGCCCATTCGTCGATCGCATCACCCATTCGCCATTCGCGTACTGGGTCATGAAGATGTAGTAGATGTCGCCCCTCTTGTAGAAACGCGAGCCCTCGAGCGGACCGCCCACGCTCGACGGTGTGTCCAGAACCTTCTGGCTTCGTACTTGGCTCAGCCCGTCGGCGCTGAGTTCGGCGACGCTGATGGCGTTGTTGCCGTAGGCGACGTACATCTTGTCGTCGTCGTCGATCAACAGGCCCATGTCGTAGTAGCAGCCGCCTGCATGCTTTTCCCAAGGTCCTTCGGGCGACTTCGCCGTGAACACCCAGCCGCCCCCGGCGTTGTGCATGCAGCCCATCCAGTAGAAGGTTTGATTGCTCGCCCGATACTGCAGAGTAGATGCCCAGATCCCGTTCACGTAAGAACGGTCACCGTTGAGATCGAAGGAGGGGTCGACGTCCAGCACCGGGACCGAATGGCTCACATACTCCCAGTGGACCAAGTCGTAGGAGCGCAACACGGGTGCGCCGGGAGAATGATGGAACGACGACGCCGTATAGTAGTAGGCGTCGTCGACACGGATCACCTCTACGTCTGGCAGGTCTTCCCAGATGAGCGGGTTTTCGTAGGTCTCGGGGCAAACCGCCGGCTCGGTTCCCCCAGAGCCGCCCGTTCCAGTCGCGTTGGTGCCACCGCTGCTCGTGGCGCCGCCCGCGCTGTCAGCACCAGTGCCTCCCGCACCCCCGGTCGAGCTTGCGCCCGTCGCTGAAGCCCCACCCGAGCCCGACGCCCCGCCAGTAGATGTTGCCATCCCGGTCGACGCGGCGGCGCTCGACGTATCGACGCCGCCGACGCTGACGGTGCTCCCGGTCTGCGTGGCGCCCATGCTAGCGGTGCTACTCACGGTCGTACCCGTCACGTTCCCGTGGGTGCCCGCACCTCCACCACCAACGACAGTCGCGCTGTTGCCAGCTGCGTCCTCGCCGCCACAGCCGGGCAAGGCATGCAAGCAGAGCGTCGACAGAGCCACGATTAGACTGGTGGACGAACGGGGGGGGCGATGCACGGTGGACCTCTACCTTCGTAAGTGCCCGATTTTACTTGATGAAATCGTTTTCAACGCAGTATGACTCTGCATCCAACGAGCGCCAGGGAAAAGGGGACCAATTCCTCCTCCCGGGAGGTAAAATTGCACGTGCACCGGCGCACGTCCTAAGCGCTCCGTCCTAGGGCGCTCTCGGAGGCACACGCAAAAGAGGCCGGTACGTCCGCGCTCGCGGTGTACCAGTTCACCAGCGCTTCGTCACACCTGGATGCCAGGGAGGACGGCGTCGACTCTGCCGGCATCCAGGCCCAGTTCTGTGATGTCCGAGCCCATGATCCGGGCCACGGTGAGCAACGCGCGGCTGAGATTCTCACCAGCGAAATTGTGGTGCTCGTCGCCGCGCAGCCTTCCGCCCGCTTTGCCAACCAGCAACACCGGCCATTCTTCACGGGTGTGGGTCTTGCCCCAGGCGGTGTCGGACGTGACGAAGACCAAGGTCGAGTCGAGGAGGGACCCGCTGCCATGCGGTGCGTTCGCGAAGTTCGTCAGGAGCTCGTTGAGGGAGCGCATCGCGTACATGACCCCTGCGTCGACTCGCGGTTGATTCGATGGATCCCCTGGGTCGCCGTGGCAAATGGTGTCGTGAAAATCGTCATTCATGTCGGACGCCAAGTGCCGATAGTAGACGTGCGCGGCGGGCAGCGAGAACATGAAGCTCACGACGCGCGTTCTTTCACACGCGAGCGCCAGGGTCGTGAGCTCTGCCATGGCGGTGTTCACGTCCGGCGGCGCCTCGCTAGCGCGGTCGGGCCCGACCGTGGGAGCCGTCAGGCCCGCGCAGAGGGCGGGTTCCGTGTCCGTCGGATCCGTAGTCTCGAGACGGCGCTCGATGGCACGAATGGCCTCGAGGTGCTGCTCGACGCGCTGGCGATCGGTGACACCCAGTCGTTGCTGCAGGTTCTGGCCGTCCAGCCACACGGAGTCGAGGACACTCTTTCTAACCACCGCCAGCTTGGCGTTCGAGTCGTCGCCAGCGTCAGCGTCGGGTGGCTCGATACCGCCGAACAGTCGTGTGAATACTGCGCTGGGATCGAATTCCGCATTGTTGCGCGAGTTAGGGCCGTTGTGAGACACCGTATGCAGGGCATCGGAATTGCCGTTCGGTGTTGCCGGAGTGACCCCGAGCTCGATCGATCGGAAGGGTGAGTCCGCCGCGATCGCGTCCGCCACGATCTGATCTATGGAAGCTGCTCTTACGCTATTGCCTGACAAGGGTGCACCAGTGGTCGCACCGGCAGACCCCGTCGGATGCTCGTTCGCATTCACGACGAGCTTGTTTTCCAGCCCACTGATGACGGTCAACTGCGACTTCAGCTCGACCAGGGGCTGGAGCTGAGGGCTGAGCTCCCACGCCGTTCCCGCACCAGTCACGGCTGGTTTCCAGAGCCCGGGAAGCGTACCGTTTCCGAAGAACCAGGTGACGTACAGCGGCTCGAGCGGCGTATCGCTTTGGGCTAGAGCCGTACCGCTTTCGTTCAGCATCGCCTCGAGCAGCGGTAGGCCAATCGACACCGAAGCACCGGTGGTCAGCAGGCCCCGAAGTACGGTTCGTCGGTTCAAGGGTTTGATGATCATCTAGCTCACCGTCAAAGTTGGGGCGTGACCGACACGAACGCTTCGCTCAGGACCACGTCCAGAATCAAAGATCTGAACCGATAGCCGCTGACCTTGAACGAAGCCGCTAGCGCCTGGACGACGCTCGCATCGACGTCCCGCTCTTCGTAACCGACAGCGTAGGCGTAGTACTTGCGCGCCAAACACGCGGCCACCGTGTCACTGGTACTCATCGCGATGCCGAGCTCGCGCGCGTCGGCGACCGGTTGCTCGTCGAATTCGCCCGTCGGGTCGATGGCTAACCCATGATCGGTGGTCCGGAAACGCCCGATCGCATCGAAGTTTTCCAGCGGCAATCCCATGGGATCCATCAGGTTATGACAAACCGCACAAGCGGCGACGGCTCGGTGGGCTTCCAGGCGTTGGCGCTTCGTCATCGGCGCATCGTCAGGGGGCTCGGGAAGCTCCAGGGCGACGTTTCCTGGCGGGGGATCGACGGGATCGCACATCAGCGCTTCGCGAATGAACTTGCCGCGCAAGGTGGGCGAGCCTTCCTTTTGGTTCGCGAACTGGGAAAGGAATCCGGCTTTGCTCAAGAGACCGAGACGCGGGCCGGTGGCGGGCAGCTCGAACGCCCGAAAAGTATTCGAGTCGAGCCCCGATGCGTCGAGCCCGTAGAGGACGGCGAGCTCGGCGTTGGCCACGACCGTCGTCGTCGAGAATATGTCGAGGGCGCTGCCGTCGTTGTCGTACGCGATGATTTCCCAGACTTCGCGCACATCGCGAACCATTGCGTCTTGCAGCGCGGGTCCATACTCCGGGAACAACGCAGCGTCCTTGGCTTGCGTCAGGACCCGGTCCAAGCGCATGTAGTCCTCTGCGAAGGCACCGATCGCCCTACGTCCAGCGGGTGCGTCGAGCATGCGTTCGGCGGCACTTCGGAGCACTTCGGGCGAAATCAGAGCCCCGCTGTCGGCTTCGTCGAGCAGCTGGGCATCGGGAACCGTGTTCCAGAGCAAGAAGGCCAGTTTGGAAGCCAACTCGTGGGACGTGAAGCGATAGGCTCCGCTGCTGTCCTGCGCGCCAAGTTCCGGACGGTAAAGGAAATGCGGCGAGGCAAACAGTGCCACCGTCGCCCAGCGCACCCCTAAGTTGACGTCCTCAAGCTGGGTCGCAGCCGTCTCGGCGACGCCCATCAATCGATCGATCTCGGCAGTCTCGAGGGAGCGCCGCCACGCGAGGCGCCCCATGCTCTCGACGAAACCGCGCACACAACTGTCGTTGACCAGAGCAGGCGTGCAGCCAACGAACTCCGCCCAGCGCACTGGGTCCGCGAAGACCTGATCCACCGCGGACTCCACCGCGGTATGATACTGTTCGACGCCACGCTCACTCGTGACGACGGTAGCCGCCCCGACTGCAGCAAATTCGCCGTTGAAACTGTCCGGCTCGAGCTCGGTGACGTCGACCTCCACGCCCATCAAGTCTTGGATGGCGTTGCGAAATTGCGCTCGAGTCAGGCGCTTGAGAAGACCCGGGTGCGGCTCGAACTCCGGAACGGCCTGAGACCCGCCGCTACCGCCAGTCACCGTCGCAGTAGGCGTGCCTGCTGTGGTGGTGGTGTCGACCGAGGTGGTGCCGCTGGCTGCGCCGGCGCCGCCGCTCGCTTCAGGAACACCCCCAACGGCACTCGCGCTCACTGAACCCGTGCTGGCCTCGGGTGCCCCAGAGGGCGTCACTTCGCTGGTGCACGCAAGCGCCAGCAACGCGCACGTGACGGCGGAAGCAGACTGCGCGCCCCGCCAACGCTGAACCGGCGCGAGGCCCAGCAGAACCCTGAGTGCGAGAGGGGCTTCGTCGACCACATCCCACGGGTAGGCCGAGACCACAGTGGCAGGCAGAGGCGATAATTCTCCCCGCTCTAGGTATTCTTTCACGATCGGGATGAGTTCGATTCGGGCCCAACAGTTGGGCTTCGCACAAAACCCTCAGCGAAAGCACTGGCCCGAGTAGCGCAAAGCGAGATCAAGAGAGGACGGCTCACACCCGCACGAATCTTCTCTCGATGGAGTCGTCGACTGGAGGGGGGAGAAAAAGCTCCCTACCCCATGGCCGAGTCAGGCTGCAAAATTGGCAACGATTCGACCGCGACTTTCGACAAACCTCTGAGGTCCCCCAATGGTCCGACGATGCCAGCTCAGCTCCACTCTCGCACTCGCGGCGCTCGTTGCCGGTTGTGGCTCCGAGGCTAACTCCGCAGACACGGATGCGAGTGCGCAGAGCCAACAGTCGAGCAGTGGAACTCCGAGCTCGACCTCGGGCGGGGCGCTCGGCAGCAGTATGTCGAATGGTGATACAACCACTACGTCGGGCGCGACGAGCGCGCACAGCACGAGCGGGAGCGGGGGCGGAGGCGGGGGCGGAATGAGCAGCTCGCAGAGCACGAACGCCGGCCTCGGAGGCGCTAGCAGCGTTTCTGGAACTACGACGGGTGGCAGCGGCGGAACGGGATCCGTAACCGATGTCTGCCCGAGCGACGCTCAGGCTTGCTACTACGTCTCGGCCTCGGG
>Ga0315910_10003865_pt1 | contig 12618 bp, 9 predicted proteins | sample EdamamesoilMG_FD_204470 | JGI IMG/M metagenome (GOLD analysis project Ga0315910, IMG submission 204470) | Garden soil microbial communities collected in Santa Monica, California, United States - Edamame soil | ecosystem: Environmental > Terrestrial > Soil > Garden | place: USA: California... | reverse complement strand
CGTCGCGGCCAGCGGCAGCGCCAGCAGGATGCCGAACATGCCCAGGGCGGCGCCGCCGATCATCAACGAGGCCAGCACCACCACCGGATGCAGGCCCAGGCTGTCGCCCAGGATCTTGGGCATCAGGACGTAGCCCTCGATGATCTCGGCCACCAGGTAGACCAGCGCCACGCGCCACAGCGCGGTGAACAGGTCGAACTCGAGCATCGCCAGGCCGGCGCCGAAGACGAAGGCGACCAGCGGCCCGAAGACCGGGATCAGGGAGAACAAGCCGGCGATCAGCCCCAGCAGCAGCGCGTAGGGCACGCCGATGATCCACAGTCCCAGGGCGACGAGCAGGCCCTTGAGCGCGCTGACCACCATGCGGCCGCGCAGGAAGGAGCTGAGCACTTCGCCGATCTGCTGGGCGATGCTGACCAGCTTGCCGCGGTCGCGCCGCGGCATGTGGTCGCTGACGAACTTGTGGATGCTCTCCAGCTCGAAGAGCAGGAAATAGGTGTAGAGCGGCAGCAGGAACAGCAAGGTCAGGAAGGAGAAGATCCCGCCGAACAGTCCGCGCACGAAGACCAGCATTCCCTCCGCGGCCTGCATGCCCGCCTTGCCCGCGCCGCTCATGTCGACGTCGCGCGTGGCGGTGAACTGCTGGATCTGCGTCCACAGGTCGCGCAATCCGCGCGGCTGGCCCTCGGCCTCCGTGGCGCTGATCTCCAGCCCGAAGCGCGAAAGGAACTTCGAGGCCTGCTCGATCCCGTTGTGCAGCCGCACGTCGATCTGGTCGATCACGCCGCCGGTCTGCGACATGTCGGTCCACAGGGTTCGCGCCTGGGCGAACACGGCCAATCCGCCGATCAGGATGGTCAGCGCGAAGCCGCTGAAGATCAGCCCCACCGCGGTGCGCCGCGACATGCCGCGCTGCTCCAGCGAGTGCACCAGCGGCGCGAGCACGTAGGCCAGCAGGTAGCCCAGCAGGATCGGGTTGAGCACCGCGCGCACCGTCCAGCAGAACCACAAGGTCAGCGCGAGCAGCAGCACCAGCACCCAGCGGCGCGTCAACGGACTCAGTCGATCGAGCATCGGCGTTCGCGTCGGGAGAAGGTTGGCGAAGTGGCCGCGCCGGACTTCCGGCACGAGGATCCAGCGCGCAAGCTACGCCTCGCTGCCGCCCGACTGCAACTTCGGCACCTGCGGCCGGTACTCGCGCTCGAAGACCTGGTCGAAGTCGAAGTTCTCGGCGAAGTCCTCGATCGTGTCGCCGTCCTGGCGCTTGAGCAAGCCCTGTTCGACCAGCAGGAACACGATCCGGCCCCAGTCGAGGCTCTCGCGGATCCCCCACGAGCGCCAGACGTGCGCCGACAAGGGCCCAAATTGCTGCAGGGCGCAGGCGCGCATGCCCGCCAGCACCTCGCGTCCGCTGACGTGCCGATCCGCGCCCTCGGCCTCGCTGCGGCCCGAGAGCCGCAGCGCGTGCTCGAGCGACTCGTACAGGAAACGGAACGCCTCCGGAGAGTAGCGCCCGTCCTGCAAGGCCAGCTTGCGCAGGGGTTCGTTCATCCCGTGGGTCGCGCGCGTGTGCCGACGCCGCGCGCGAACCAGGGGGATGCTAGCACAGGATCTGCGCCGGTTCGCGGGCGGCCAGGACCAGCGCGGCGCGCTCCAGGGCCGCCGCGGGGTCGAGGTTCTTGTCGATGTCCGAGCGCAGCGTGCACAGGGCTTCGACCGCCAGGCCCAGCAGGCTCGGGCGAGCCGCGAAAGCGATCTCGTGCGTGTGCAGGGCGAGGTCGCCGTGCGGCAGAGCGGCCGCGGGCAGGCCGTGCTGCAGCCGCGCCAGGTCGCCGAGCATCGCCACCGCCAGCTCCAGCAGCGTGCGCGCGCGCTCGCGCTCGCGGCCAGCCGGGGTCTTGCCCTCGAAGCGGCCCTCGAGCGCCATCAGGTCGGCCGCCGCGGCGAAGGGCGCGCGCGCGCCGCACAAGAGCTCGATCAGGATCTCGCGCATCGCCGGCACGCCGCGCTCGGAGAGCTCCAGCGCCGTCCCCGGCGAGCCTCCGGCCCAGCGCGCCAGGCGCCGCGCCTCGACGCCGTGCAGTTGGCACTGCTCGAGCACCGCCAGCGTCGCCGCCTCGTCCAGCGGCGCGAAGCGCACGGGCACGACGCGGCTGCGCACGGTGGCCAGCAGTTCCGCGGGCCGCGCGCTGCACAGGATCCACAGCACGTAGCGGCCGGGCTCCTCCAGCATCTTCAGCAGCGCGTTCTGCGCCTGCTCGATCAGGCGCTCGGCGTCGCGCACGATCACGATGCGCCAGCCGCCTTCCATCGGTCGCAGCGCCAGGAACTCGTCCGCGGGCGTTTCGGGCTCGCCGCTGCCCTCGCGGCGCACGATGTAGCCGACGCGGATCCGCTCGTCGACCTCGCGCGGCGGATCGATCACGTGCAGGTCGGGGTGGCCGCCGGCGAGCAAGCGCTTGCAGGGACCGCAGTGGCCGCAGGGTCCGGCTTCGAGCGGCCCGCGCGCGCACAACAGGCCCTGGGCCAGCGCCATCGCGCCGCGGAACTTGCCCAGACCCGCCGGGCCCTGGAACAGCAGCGCGTGCGGCAACCTTCCGGCGCGCGCCGCGCGCCACAGCCCGGCCAGCAGCGCGCCGTGGCCGGCGAGCGGCCAGTGAGCCTGGAGCTCAGTCATGGCGCGGCGCTCCATCGAGGTGGGCCTGCACGCAGGCGAGCACGCGCGCGGCGACCACCTCGGGGCTGGCGTCGGCGTCGATCAGCCGCGCCTGCACGTCCAGCTGCGCATAACGGCGGTAGCCCCGGGCGACGGCCGCTTGGAACTCGAGCCCGCGGTCCTCGATGCGGTCGCCCGGCGCGCCGCGCCGTTCCAAGGCGCGCCGCGGATCGAGGTCGAGGATCAGCGTCAGGTCCGGCGCCGGCGAGCCGGCCCATGCGCCGAGCAGGCCCAGGACCGCCGCCTCCGACACGCCGCCCGCGACGGATTGGTAGGCGAAGGTCGAGGCGTGGAAACGCTCGCAGACCACGTCGCGGCCCGCCTGCAACGCCGGGGCCACGAGCGCATCGAGCAGCGTGCGCCGCGCGGCGGTGAACAACAGCGCTTCCGCGGGCGCGGCGATCTCCAGCTCGCGCGAGAGCAGCAGGGCGCGGATGCGCTCGCCCAGCGGCGTGCTGCCGGGCTCGCGCAGGTGCAGCGCGGGCTGCGGGCGGCGCGTCGCCAGCGCCTCGACCAGCCGCTGCGCCTGGGTCGACTTCCCGCAGCCGTCGATGCCGTCGAGGATCACGAAGACGGGAGCCGGGGCCATGCGCGCGCATCCTAGCGCGCTCGCGCGCCTCAGGGCAGGCGTTCGCGGGCGCTCTTGGCGCTCTCGCAGTCGGGATCGAGCTGCAGCGCCCGGTCGATGCACTCCAGGGCTTCGCCGGAGCGTCCGAGCTCGACCAGGCAGCCCGCCTCCAAGCCCAGCAGCTCGGCGCGCTCGCTGTCGCTCAGCGGCTCGGGCTTGTCCAGGTCCAGCTCGACCGGCACCAAGGCCGTGACCTGGTACTCGCGCAGCGCTTCCGCGTGGCGCGCGAGCTTGCCCAGCGCGGTCGCCCACTCGCGGTGCAGCTTGCGCCGGAAGGGGTCGACGTCGTTGGCCTCGGAGTACAGCCGCTCGGCTTCCTTCCAGCGCCCGGCCTTGGCGTGCCACGCGGCGACCTGCATGCGCACCGGGTACTCGCCCGAATTCCATTCCAGCCAGCGCGCCAGCGCGGCCTGCTGGTCGTCGACGCGCTCCTCGCGCGCGTAGAGTTTTGCCAGCGAGAGCTCGGCGCAGAGCTCGGGCTCGTCGTAGCCGGGGAAGGCTTTCTCGGCGGCCAGGAAGTGCGCTTCGGCCGCTTCGGGCTCGCCGTCGGTCTCGGCCATGCGGCCCAGGGCGAAGCGCACGCGGTAGTCCTCGCCGCCCAGCTCCAGTCCCTTCTGCCACAAGGAGCGCGCCAGCGGCTTGTTGCCCGTGCTCAGCGCCATCTCGCCGCGCAGGAACAGCGCCCGCGGGTGCGTCTCGCGCGCCTCGCCCAGGCGCAGCAGCGCCTGCTCGGCGTCGATGCGCGCGCCGGTCTGCCAGCGGCCCGCGGCCAGGTTGACCGTGGACTCGATCCAGCGCGCGCGCTCCTCGGCCGCGCGCGGAACCTTCGCGCCCAGTTCGAGCTGCAGACGCGCGAGCTGCGTCGGCGACCAGCGCGGCTCGATGCGCAGCGGAGCAAGCTCGCGGTCGACGAACTGCGCGAACTGCCGATCGACTTCCTCCGGCGTGGTCTGGAACACCTGCTCGAGCGCCTGGTCCAGGTCCAGTCCGCGGTCGAAGGCCTCGAGCAGGTGCACGAGCTTGGGGAAACCGTGGCGCTCGATCATCATCTGGCACCACAGGCCCGACTGGTAGTAGGCGAACAGGATGCGCGGCCCGCGGAAGGCGCGGTTCAAGTCGCGCACGCCGATCACCTCGCCGTTGGCGCGCGCGTCGAGCAGCTCGCGGCGCATGTTGCGCGTCCAACTCGGCCGACGGTTGACCTCTTCCCACGTGGCCAGGCCCTCGGTGATCCAGCGCGGGCAGCGGTTGTGCGAGAGGCCCAGGTGGATCACGTGCGTGAATTCGTGGAAGGAGGTGCGCGCCCACGAGAAGCTTCCGCGCAGCTCGGAGACCGGCGAGACCGAGGTCACCACCGGTCCGAAGCAAACGCCCAGCGCGGGGAAGCCCTCGAAGCCGGTCGAACGCACGGAGAAGTCGCGGTGGCGCTCGAAGACCTCGATCTGCACCGGGCCGGGAGTGAATCCATAGCGCGTCGCCAGCGACTCGCGCGACTGGGCGTAGAAGGGCACCAGGTAGGCTTCGAGCACCGCGGCCGCGTCGGGCGCCCACAGGTAGGTGTGGTCCGCGCGCTTCAGGCGCAGGAAGTTGACGCGCATGCGCTCCAGCACCTTCGCGGTATTGAAGCGCCAGGCGTTCTGGCGGCCGGCGGCGAGCTCGGTCGCCTGGGTCAGCGAGGCCAGGGCCGCGCTTTCGTTGCCGGTGTTGGCCTGCGCGCGGCCCAGCTGCGTCCAGGCTTCGGGGTCGGCGGGATCGCGCTTCACGGCGCGCTCGAGGAAGGCGAGACCTTCGCCGAAGCGGTACAGCTCGCACAGCGTGCGGCCGACCTCGCGCTCGGGGCGGCTGTCCCCGGGATCGGTGGCGAGCAGCGCTTCGATCTCGCGGTTGGCGTCCTCCTCGCGGTGCTCGATCCAGGCCAGCGCGGCCCCCAGCGCGCGCAGCTCGCGCCTGCCCGGGGCAAGCTCGCTCAGCCGCGCCAGCTTCTCGCGCGCCGCGACCAGCTGCCCGTCGTCGAGGTCGGAGGATGCGCCGGCGAGCAGCCCCTCGACCGAGGCCGGCCGCGCGCGCAGCAGCTCGCCCAGGATCTCGTTGGGCGAGCGGCTCTGGCGGTTCCAATTGAAGCGGTTGAGTTCGAACAGCCCCAGGTTGGCGGCCTCGTGGCGCGGGTGGAGCTCCAGCGCCTGGCGCAGCAGCACGCCGGGCGCGCGGCCCTTGGCCTGCGGGTGTTCGATCTCCCCATCCGCCTCGAAGTAGACCGAGGCCAGCTCGGCGAGCACGTCGGGTTCCGGCCCGTCCGCGGCGCTCGCCAGGCGATCGGCTTCGACCAGCGAACGTGAAGCTTCCTCCAGCAGTCCCAGCGCGCGCTCGCAGCGCGCCCGGGCCAGCAGCAACTGCCAGCTCGCGGCCGAGGCCGCAGCCGCGCCCTCGGCGAGCCGCAGGCGCGAAACCTCGCGCTCGCCCAGCGCCGCCGCCGTGCGCGCCAGGATCCAGGCATCGCGCGGATCCTCCAGGGGAGCGAGCCACGCGGCATGGGCCACCAGCAGCTCGCGCGCCGCCGGGGCGCGGCCCAGGCTCAGCTCCAGCTGTGCCAGATCGCGCAAGCCCTCGCTGCGCCACTCGAGGGCCTGCTCGGCGGGGAGTTCCTGCGCGTCCTTCAGCGCGCGCAGCGCGTCGCTGCGAGCCGCTTCCCAATCCGCTTCGTCGGCGCGCACCCTGGCGCGCAGGAAACGCGAGCGCGCGTCCTTGGGATCCTCACCGAGCAACTCGCTCAGGCTGCGCAGTGCCTTGGCGGTCTCGCCGCGCCGGCGCAGGCGATCGGCTTCGCGCCGCTCCGCCTCCAGCTCGCGTTCCAGCTCCTGATCTTGCGCTTGCGGCGCGGGCGCGGAACGGGCCGGAGCGAGCAGACCCAGCAGCGCGAGCGCGCATGCGGACAGGCGGAGCAGGACGGTGTGCGGCATGCGCTGGTCTCCTGGGGCATCGCGCCCGGGAGCTCTAGTCATAGTCGACGCGCGCCGGGAAGTCTCGCCGGCGCCGCGGCTCGCCTGCCGCGCGGGGCCTCTCGCACACGGAGCTTACCTGCGCGGCGCGAGCCGAAAGCGCGCGCAGCGTTGCCCCCGGCCCTCCGCCGCGGTATCTGGGGGCTCCATGAACAGCTTCCTCTGGCGCGGCGCGCCGTGCACGGCGTTGCGCAAGACGTACCTCCGCACGCTCACCGCCGCGTCGCTCGCCGCCCTCGTCGGTATGGGCGCCTGCCGCACGACCAAGCCCCCGCCGCGGCCGCCGCCCGAGCCGGAGGTGGTCCGCGCCACCCCGGATTGGGTCAAACAGCCTTTGTCGTGGGAGAAGCTCGTGCAGCTGGAGGAGTGGCTGGAGAACGAGGGCGCCAACCACAGCGTCGCCTTGCGCATCGAAGCGCAGCTGCAGTTGAACGAGGGGCGCGTCAAGTACTCGCAGAACGATCTCGACAAGGGCACGGCGCCGCCGCAGACCGTGCGCGTGCGCGTCGAGGCCGCGCGCGACGGCTTCGAAGCGATCCAGAAGGACAGCAACGCCACCGCCGGTCAGAAGAATCGCGCCAAGGTCGGCTTGCAGAGCGCGCTGTCGCTGCTGGACTCTCCGGTGGCGGCGAAGACCGGCATGGCGATGGTCAAGCGCGTGCAGTGGCGCGCGAAACCCGGCCGCGTCGATCGCCTGACGCCGCTCAAGGGCACCTGGAGCCGCATCACCGTGCACCACTCCTTCGACACGCTCAGCGAGCAGGACGGCAGCACGCTCGGCGATTCCGAGGAAGTCGTGCGCGCGATCCAGAAGTTCCACATGGAGGACCCCAACCATCGCTGGGGCGACATCGGCTACCACTTCTTGATCGACTCCGGCGGCCGCATCTTCGAGGGGCGCGAGCTGACCTGGCAGGGCGCGCACGCCGGCGGCTCGGGCGGCATGAACAACACGCAAAACCTCGGCGTGTGCATGCTGGGCGACTTCCTCAAGCGCTCGCCGACGCCCGCGGCGCTCAAGAGCCTGGAGCTCTTGATCGATTCGCTGCAATCGCAGTACAGGATCCCGTCGTCGCGCGTCTACGGCCACAACCACTTCACGACCACCGAGTGCCCCGGGCCGGCGCTCAAGAAGTGGCTGAAGGCGCACTACTGAGCGCCTCCAGGTCGGCGCGCACCATCATCCGGATCAGGCCGACGAAGTCGACCTCGGGCTTCCAGCCCAGTTCGGCGCGCGCCTTGCTCGCATCGCCGACCAGGCGATCGACTTCCGCGGGGCGCACGAAGCGCGCGTCGTGCACCACGTGCTCGCGCCAGTCCAGGCCGAGTTCGCCGAAGGCCACCTCGCAGACCTCGCGCACCGAGTGCATTTCTCCGGTGGCGATCACGTAGTCCTCGGGGGTCTCGCGCTGCAGCATCAGCCACATCGCGCGCACGAAGTCGCCGGCGAAGCCCCAGTCGCGGCGCGCCTCCAGGTTGCCCAGGCGCAGCTCGCGCGCCTGGCCCAGTTTGATGCGCGCGGCCTCGCGCGTGATCTTGCGCGTGACGAACTCGAGGCCGCGGCGCGGCGACTCGTGGTTGAACAGGATGCCGCAGCAGGCGTGGATCCCGTAGGACTCGCGGTAGTTGACCGTGATCCAGTGCGCGTAGAGCTTGGCCACGCCGTAGGGGCTGCGCGGCCAGAAGGGCGTGCGCTCGTTCTGCGGCGACTGCTGCACCTTGCCGAAGATCTCCGAGCTGGAGGCCTGGTAGAAGCGCGCGCGCGGCGCGGACTGGCGCAGCGCCTCGAGCAGGCGCGTGACGCCCAGCGCGGTGAATTCCGCGGTCAGCACCGGCTCTTGCCAGGAGGTCGGCACGAAGGACTGCGCGGCAAGATTGTAGATCTCGTCGGGCGCCGCTTCGGCCACGGCGCGGCTCAGCGAAGTCTGGTCGAGCAGGTCGCCGCGCAGCAGCTCGACGCGGCCCTCCAGGTGCGCGATGCGCTCCAGGCGTTCGTTCGAGCTGCGCCGCACCAGTCCGAAGACCTTGTATCCGCGTTCGAGCAGCAGTTCGGCGAGGTAGCTGCCGTCCTGGCCGCTGACGCCGGTGACCAGCGCGCGCTTGTGCGTCATCTCACACCGCCTCCAGGTAGCCGCTCGCGATCAACAGGCCGACGATCAAGGCCAGCGCGATGCGGTAATGGCCGAACCAAGCCAGCGTGCGCGGGTTCAACGAGCGCACCATCCAGCGCACGCTGAGCCAGGCCGAGACGAAAGCGACGGCGAGCCCGATCGCGATGTTGCTCGCGCCGTAGGCTTCGAGCAGGCCGGAGCCGTGCTGCAGGCCCTTGTACAGCGTGGCCGCCGTCAGGGTCAGCAGTCCGAGCAGGAAGCTGAATTCGATCGCCGCGACCAGGCCCAGGCCGCAGAGCAGGCCGCCCGCGATCGTCGCCAGCGAACGGCTGACGCCGGGCCACAGCGCCGCGCACTGGCACAAGCCGATGATCGCGGCGGTGCTCCAGGCCAGCGCTTCCAGGCGCAGGCCCGGCTCGGCGAGCTTGCGCCGCGCGAGCCAGAGCAGGAACAGGCCCCCCACCAGCCAGGCCGCCACCACGGGCCACAGGCCGAACAGCAGGCGCTCGATCGGATCGTCGAAAAGCATGCCGATGAGCGCGGCCGGCACGAAGGCCACGACCAGGTTCACGAGCAGACGCCGGCCGGCCGCGTCCCTTCCGAGCATCCCGCGCGCGACCTGCATCAGCCGGTGGCGGTAGAGCGCGAACACCGCCAGGATCGCGCCGAGCTGGATGCAGAACGCGAAGGCGTTCGACTCGCTGCCGCCGGGCAGGCCCGGCGCGCGCTGGGCCAGCAGCAGGTGCGCGTTCGAGCTGACCGGCAGGTACTCGGTCAAGCCCTCGACCAGACCCAGGACCGCGGCCTGCCAGGGTTCCATGCGGCGCGCTGCCGGTTGCAAGCGCTGCGGGCGCCGCGGCGCGCCTTTGCGCGACGCAGGCGCCGCGCGGCGCTAGACCAGCACCTTCTCGGCTTGGGTGTATTCCAGGCCGAAGGCCTCGGCGACCGCCTTGTAGACGATCTTCCCGCCGATCACGTTGGCCGCGGAGCGCAGCGCCGCGTCGTCGCGGATCGCCGCCGCCGCGCCCATTTTCGCCAGGCGCAGCGTGTACGGCAGCGTGGCGTTGGTCAGCGCGAAGGTGCTCGTGCGCGGAACCGCGCCGGGCATGTTGGCGACGCAATAGTGCAGCACGCCGTCGACGGTGTAGACCGGATCGGCGTGGGTCGTCGGCCTGCAGGTCTCGATGCAGCCACCCTGGTCGATCGCCACGTCGACGATCACCGTGCCCGGCTTCATCAGCTTGAGGTCCTCGCGGCGGATCAGCTTGGGCGCCGCGGCGCCGGGGATCAGCACGGCGCCGACGATCAAGTCGACCTTGGGCAGGTAGGAGCGCAGCGCGAAGGGCGTCGAGAACACCAGGTGGCAGTTCTTCGGCATCACGTCGTCGAGGTAGCGCAGGCGATCGATGTTGACGTCCATCAACGTCACGTCCGCGCCCAGGCCGCAGGCCATGCGCGCCGCCTGCGTGCCGACCACGCCGCCGCCCAGGATCAACACGTGCGCGCGCTCGACGCCAGGGACGCCGCCGAGCAGGATCCCCGAGCCGCCGCGCGAACGCTCCAGCCACTGCGCGCCGGCCTGGATCGCCATGCGACCCGCGACCTCGCTCATCGGCGTGAGCAGCGGCAGCGTGTGCCCGACCTCGAGCGTCTCGTAGGCGAAGCAGTGCGAGCCGGTCTTGACCATCGCCTCGGTCAGCGCCTTGTCCGCCGCCAGGTGCAGGTAAGTGAACAGCGTCTGTCCCTTGCGCATCATCGGCCATTCGCTGGGCAGCGGTTCCTTGACCTTGAGGATCAGGTCGCAGGACGACCAGACCTCGGCCGCGGACTTGCCGATGCGCGCGCCCGCCTGCTCGTAGGTGGCGTTGTCGAGCCCGCTGCCGTTGCCGGCCTGGGTTTCGATCGTCACCTCGTGGCCCGCGGCCACCAGGCGCTCGGCGCCTGCAGGGGTCAGGGCAACGCGGCTCTCGTGGACCTTGATCTCGCGAACGACGCCGATTTTCACGCGGCAGCTCCTTGCAGTGTGCGCATTCGAGGGTGGACGGAGCCGCAGCGCGCGCGGGCGGTGCATCGGGTGCTCGCATCGGCCGGCGGGGCAGGCGCTGCTCGCGGCGCGCGGGACTCCCTGAGGGGTCCCACAGCGCCGCCGCGGCGACCACCTGCGCGCCTTCCGACACGAAGCCCTGCGGACTCCTTCGGGGATGGGGGCGAGAAGTCTAGCGTGCAGCGGCCGACTGCGTGATGTCGCGCTCGGAACGAGGCAGCTGCTTTTCCCCTTGGCAGGCCCAGGCCGGAAACCTAGTCTCTGCGCCCCCCGGGTGCGGCGCGAGCCGGCGCCCGAAGGCCTGGGCGCAGCGCGGCCCTGCTGCGCGGTCCCAAGCCCGCGGGATTCTGACAAGGAGTGGGCCATTAGCTCAGTTGGTTAGAGCGCTACGTTGACATCGTAGAGGTCGCAGGTTCGAGTCCTACATGGCCCACCACTCCCCCCGCTCGCGCACCGCGCGCTCCGGCAGTCCTGACCGCGGGGCCCGCGGCTCACCAACGTTGCGCGCGCGGCGCGCGTAGCCCCCCTGCCGCGCCTCGCGCGCGGCCCCAGCCGGCAGACGCCATGTTCGCACTCCCCTTGCTGCTCGGCCTGCTCCCGCTCGCGCCCCAGGCCACGCAGACCCCTACGGCCGACGAACTCGTGCAGCGGCGCATCACGCCCGAGGTGCTGGTGGTGCGCGAAGCCTCGCCGGCGGTCGTCTACATCGTCTCGACCGGCTACGAGAAGACCTTCGACATCTTCCGACAGCCGGTGATGGTCGAGAGCCCCAGCGCGGGCACCGGCGTCATGGTCGACGCCGACGGCTTCCTGGTGACCAATTTCCACGTGGTCTCGAATTCCCTGGGCGGCGGCAAGCTGCAGGTGCAGTTCGACTCCGAGGTCGACTCGAAGACCTACGATGCGCAGCTGGTCTCCTTCGTGCAGCAGGAGGACCTGGCGCTGCTCAAGATCAGCGGCGAGCGCAAGTTCCCCACCGTGCGCCTGGGCACCAGCGCCGACTTGATGATCGGCGAGCGCGTGATCGCGATCGGCAATCCTTTCAAGCAGAAGCTCTCGGTCTCCGCCGGGATCATCAGCGGCCTGCACCGCGAGGTCGCCGTGCCCAGCAGCCGGCTCTCGTTCACCGATTTGATCCAGACCGACGCCTCGATCAACCACGGCAACAGCGGCGGGCCGCTGCTCAACATCAACGGCGACTTGATCGGCATCAACACCGTGGTGCGCGAGGACGCCGAGAACATGGGCTTCGCGATTCCGGTCGATCGCGTGAAAGAAGTGCTGATCGACCAGCTCTTCGCACCGCAGTGGGAGAAGGCCTGGCTGGGCTTCGAGCTGGCCGCGGGACCCGAGCTCTTGGTCGAGAAGGTGCGCCCCGGTTCGCCGGCCGCGCAGGCCGGCGTCGCGGTCGGCGACCGCATCGTCGCCCTCGACGGACAGCTGCTGCCCAACCGCGAGGAGTACAACAAGCGCCGACTGACGCTGCTGCCCGGCATCGACGTCGCGGTGCGCTTGCGATCGGAAAGTGGCGAGCGCGAGCTGCGCTTGCGCGGATGGAGCAAGGTCGACGGCATCCTGTACGACCGGCTGGGGATGACGGTCGAGATGGTGCGCGTCTGGCCGGGCACGATGCTGTGCGTCGACAAGTTGGCCCCCGACGGCCCGGCCGCGGCGATCGGCCTGATGCCGGGCGACGTGATCGACGCCGTGCGCGCGCAGGGCCGCGCCTGGAGTTTGTCGCGCCCCGACAACCTGGCGCGCGTGGTGGTCGACCTGCAGGCCCAGTCGACGCTGGAGATCGACATCCTGCGCGACGAGAACAAGGACCGCCGGCTGGAGCCGGGCGAGCTTTTCAAGGGGCGCCTGATCCTGCGCTGAGCTCCCGACGGCCGCACGCTCGCGCCACGCGAGCAGGTCGATGCGCGGGAACGGGAACGACCCGGTTGCGCCCCGGGGGCCGGCGCGCAGCGGCCGAGAGGAGGAATCGCGGGCTGCCACTCCGCCGCGCGCCCGATTCCCCCCCGCCAGTTCGATCAGGTACACTCCAAGGCCTTGTTCGCGGGCCGCGAGGTTCCGGACAAGCCCCGTTCCCAGGCTCTGAGGCTGGATCGGGCTCGAGGCAT
>Ga0315910_10003864_pt1 | contig 12619 bp, 7 predicted proteins | sample EdamamesoilMG_FD_204470 | JGI IMG/M metagenome (GOLD analysis project Ga0315910, IMG submission 204470) | Garden soil microbial communities collected in Santa Monica, California, United States - Edamame soil | ecosystem: Environmental > Terrestrial > Soil > Garden | place: USA: California... | reverse complement strand
CGGACTCGCGTCGGTCCCCATCCCCGGGCGATCTTCCGCCCCCGGACGGGAACGGTCAACGCGCCCGGCCGCGAGGACTGTCGTCCGCGGGAGGATGCAGGGGGCGAGCAGCGCGAGGAGCACGGGGCGATCTCCGACCCCGTGGCGCGGAGCCCGGCCGCGAGCGGCCAGCGAAGGCGCGAGAATCGCTAGGATTCCTGTCCGATGCAGGGCGCGTCCTGCGCCACGGGGACCGCGGCCGGATGGAACGGCCGCCCCCAACCACCCCTGCCAGGAGAAGAACCCCATGCGCTCGACCTTCCTCGTCCTCCTCCTCGCCCTCGCGGCCTGCCAGAGCGCCCCGCGTGGGGCCGCCGAGGTCGTGTACGACATCGGCGCCGTCGCGCGCCCGGTCTCGACCGACGTCCCCGAGGCGCAGCTCTGGTTCGACCGCGGCCTGGCGCTGACCTTCGGCTTCAACCACGAGGAGGCCGTCAAGTGCTTCCAGCGCGCGGCCGAGCTCGACCCGGGGCTGGCCATGGCCTACTGGGGCCAGGCCTACGCGCTGGGCACGAACTACAACAGCCCGGCGATGACCGACGAGGCCAGCCAGGCGGCCTTCGAGGCGCTGCAAGGCGCCCTGGCGCGCCTCGAGGGCACGAGCCCGGTCGAGCGCGACCTGATCCTGGCCCTGCGTGCACGCTACGCCTGGCCGGCGCCGGCGGATCGCATGCCGCTCGAGCAGGCCTACGCGGCCGAGATGCGCACGCTGCGCGCGCGCTACCCGGACGACGCCGACGTGGCCGCCCTGACGGCCGAGGCGCTGATGCAGCTTCGCCCGTGGAAGCTGTGGAGCCACGAGGGCGTGCCCGCCCCGGAGACGGCCGAGATCCTGGCCGTGCTGGAGGAGAGCCGCGCGCGCTGGCCCAGCCACCCGGCCCTGTGCCACCTGACGATCCACGCCCTGGAGGCCTCGCCGCGCGTCGCCGAGGCCCTGCCGGCCGCGCGCAAGCTCGAGCGCCTGACGCCGGGCCTCGGGCACCTGGTGCACATGCCCAGCCACATCTACACCTGGACCGGGCTCTACGACGACGTCGTGCGCGTGAACCTGGCCGCGGTCGAGGCCGACGAGCGCTACGTCGAGCACGCCGGGCGCCACAACGTCTACACGCTCTACCGCACGCACAACTACCACTTCGTCGCCTACGGCGGCATGTGGGAGGGGCGCTACGAGCTGGCCCTCGACGCCGCGCGCACGATCCAGCGCGAGATCCCGCCCGAGCTCGTGCGCGACATGCCGGACCTGACGGAGATCTTCCTGGCCACGCCCTACCACGTGCTGGTGCGCTTCGGGCGCTGGCAGGAGATCCTGGCCGAGCCGGAGCCGCCGGCCGAGCACCTGGCCTCGCGCGCCGTGCACCGCTACGCGCGCGGGATCGCGCTGGCCTCGCTCGGCCGCGTGGCCGAGGCACGCAGCGAGCAGGAGCTCTTCCGCGCCGCCAAGGCGGCCGTGCCGCCGACGCGGCTCCTGTTCCAGAACGAGGTCGCGCGCGTGCTCGAGGTGGCCGAGAAGGTGCTGGCGGGCGAGATCGCCTACCGCGCCGGCGAGATCGAGCCGGCCTTCGCGCTCCTGCGCGAGGCCGTCGCGCTGGACGAGCGCCTCAACTACGACGAGCCCTGGGGCTGGATGGAGCCGGCCGAGCACGCCCTCGGGGCCCTGCTCGTCGACCAGGGCCGCTACGCCGAGGCGCTCGCGGTCTACGAGTCGAACCTGGAGCGCTACCCGGAGAACGGCTGGGCCCTCTTCGGCCTGACGGAGTGCCTGGAGGGTCTGGGACGCACCCGGGACGCCGCCGCGGCGGGCCAGCGCTTCGAGCGCGCCTGGGCGCGGGCCGACACAGAGATCCCGGGCTCCTGCTTCTGCCGCGTGCGGCCGGCGGCCGTGGCCCTCGCGGCGGGCGCGGCGCGCTGAGCCAGGGGGAGCTCGAGACACGGTGAACCGGACCCGGACGCGCCCGCGCGTGTCCGGGTTCACGGCTTCGACCGGGGGGTGAGGCTCGCGCGCGCGGGCCCGCGGCGCCATACTCCGCGTCCGCGCCTCCCGGTGAGGAGGGTCCGGCAGGGATCGTCGTGGCGCACTCGTCTGTGCGCGACGGGGTCGGCTGATCCGACGACCGGCCGGCGTGGCCGGCGGGCCTTGGAGCCCTCCGCGCGGACTTCCCCCATCCTCCCGGAGAAAATGAAGACCATGCTGCTCGCACTCCTCGCCGCCCTGGGCGGCGCCTGCACGCTCGCATCCGTCCACGGCGACGCCCCGGAGCCCGGCTCCGCCCCGGCCGCCCAGGCCTCGAAGCCCAACATCCTGGTGATCTGGGGCGACGACATCGGCACCTGGAACATCAGCCACAACAACCGCGGGATGATGGGCTACCGCACGCCGAGCATCGACCGCATCGCGAAGGAGGGCGTCGCCTTCACCGACTACTACGGCCAGCAGAGCTGCACCGCCGGCCGCGCGGCCTTCCTCGGCGGCAACGTGCCCGTGCGCACGGGCATGACCAAGGTTGGTATGCCCGCCGCCAAGGAGGGCTGGCAGAAGGCCGACGTGACCATCGCCACCGTGCTGAAGAGCCGGGGCTACGCCACCGGGCAGTTCGGCAAGAACCACCAGGGCGACCGCGACGAGCACCTGCCGACGATGCACGGCTTCGACGAGTTCCTCGGCAACCTCTACCACCTCAACGCCGAGGAGGAGCCGGAGCACGAGGACTACCCGGGCGACCTGCAGCTCGCCGACGGCAAGACGTTCCGCGAGACGTTCGGCCCGCGCGGCGTGCTGAAGTGCAAGGCCGACGGCAAGGGTGGTCAGACGATCGAGGACACCGGCCCGCTGACCCGCAAGCGCATGGAGACCATCGACGAGGAGACCCTGGCCGCCGCCAAGGACTTCATCCAGCGCCAGCAGAAGGCCGGACAGCCCTTCTTCTGCTGGTGGAACGCGACGCGCATGCACTTCCGCACGCACGTCAAGAAGGAGCACGACGGGATCAGCGGCCCGAGCGGCGACGAGTACCACGACGGCATGGTCGAGCACGACCGCATGGTGGGCGAGCTGCTCGCGCTGGTGGACCAGCTCGGCATCGCCAACGACACGATCGTCCTCTACTCCACCGACAACGGCCCGCACTACAACACCTGGCCCGACGCCGGCACGACGCCCTTCCGCGGCGAGAAGAACTCGAACTGGGAGGGCGCCTACCGCGTGCCGGCCTTCGTGCGCTGGCCGGGCCACTTCCCGGCCGACGTGACGCTCAACGGTATCGTCGCGCACGAGGACTGGCTGCCCACCTTCGCCGCCGCCGCCGGGGCGCCCGACATCAAGGAGAAGCTGCTGAAGGGCGTCGAGCTGAACGGCCGCAGCTACAAGAACTACCTCGACGGCTACAACATGCTCGACTACCTCGGCGGCAAGGCCAAGGAGTCGCCGCGCAAGGAGTTCATCTACGTGAACGACGGCGGCGAGGTGGCCGCGATCCGCGTGGGCGACTGGAAGGCGGTCTACCTCGAGAACCGCGCCCACCAGCTACAGGTCTGGCGCGAGCCCTTCGTGAACCTGCGCCTGCCGCTGGTCTTCAACCTGCGGCGCGACCCCTTCGAGCTCGCGCAGCACAACTCCAACACCTATCACGACTGGGTGATCGACCGGGCCTACATCCTCGGGCCCATGCAGGTCGTCGCCAGCAGGTTCCTGATGACGCTGAAGGACTACCCGCCCAGCCAGGCGCCGGGCGACTGGAGCCTGTCGTCGCTCGAGAAGCGCATCAAGGGCATGACCGCCGGCGGCAACTGATCCGTCCGCGGCCGGGGCGCCTCGCGCCGAGGCGCCCCGGCACGCCGTCCCACGGCCAGGAGACCCGTCATGTCGCCGTTCAGCCTCGCCCTCGCCGTTCCGGCCCTCCTCGCCCAGGCCGAGCCCCTGCCGTCCTGGAACGACGGCGCGGCGAGGCAGGCCATCGTCGCCTTCGTCGAGAAGGTGACGCGCCCCGGCTCGGTCGACTTCGTGCCGGTGCCCGAGCGCATCGCCGTGTTCGACAACGACGGGACGCTGTGGGCCGAGCAGCCGCTCTACTTCCAGGCCCTGTTCGCCCTCGACCGCGTGCGGGCCATGGCCCCTCAGCACCCCGAGTGGAAGGAGCAGGAGCCCTTCGCCTCCGTGCTGCGCGGCGACACGAAGGCCGCGCTCGCGGGCGGCGAGAAGGCCCTGCTCGAGCTCGTCATGGCCACCCACGCCGGCCTCACGACCGAGGAGTTCGAGCGCATCGTGCGCGAGTGGCTGACGAGCGCCAAGCACCCGACCACCGGCAAGCCCTATCCCGCCATGGTCTATCAGCCGATGCTCGAGGTGCTCGCCTACCTGCGCGCGAACGGATTCAAGACCTTCCTCGTCTCCGGCGGCGGGATCGAGTTCCTGCGCGTCTTCGCGGAGCGGGTCTACGGCGTCCCGCCAGAGCAGGTGGTCGGCAGCAGCATCGTGACGAAGTACGAGGCCTCCAGCGGCACGCCGCGCCTCGTGCGTCAGCCGGAGATGGACTTCCTGGACGACAAGGAAGGCAAGCCCGTCGCCATCCAGAAGCACATCGGACGGCGGCCCGTGATGGCCTTCGGCAACTCCGACGGCGACTTCCAGATGCTCGAGTGGACGACGAGCGGCAGCGGCCCGCGCTTCGGCCTCCTCGTGCACCACGACGACGGCGAGCGCGAGTGGGCCTACGACCGCGAGTCCCACGTCGGCCAGCTCGCGCGCGGCCTGGACGAGGCGGCGCGCCGCGGGTGGACCGTGGTGAGCATGAAGGGCGACTGGAAGACGGTCTACCCGGCGCGCTGAGCTGACGCAGGGCGATCGGAGAGCGCGGAGGAACGCGGGGGCAGAGCCCGCCGCGGGCCGTGAAGTTCCTTCCGGCCCGCCCGCGCCTCCGGCGCTCGCCCGACCGGCGTCGCGCCGATGCCGTAGGCTTGGACGGAGCCGCCTCGCGCTCGGGCCGGGCTCCGTCCCCACGTTCCCCGCCATGCGCGCGCTCCCCTGGCTCCTCGCCCTGGGCCCGGCCTCCGTCCCGGCCGCCCAGGATCTCGTCCTCACGCCCTCCGCCGACGCGGCCGTGCGCGAAGATCAGCAAGACACCAACCTCGCCACGGGCGACCTCCTGGTGCAGCGCGACGACTACTCGGCCGGCTCGCGCTGGAAGCGCTCCTACCTGCGCTTCGACGTGAGCGGGCTCCTGGCGCCGCCGCAGGCGCTCACGCTGGAGCTGACCGAGGGCGACGGCTCCTCGGCCGACACGCACTTCGAGGTGCGCGCGGCGGACGTGGCCTGGAGCGAGACGGGCCTGACCTGGAAGACGGCGCCGCCGATCTCCGGGCGCCGTCTGGGGGTCTACACGGGCCCGAAGCCGGGCGAGGGGTCGCGCGTGCTCGTCCCGCTCGATCCTGGCTGGATCCAGCGGGACGGGAGCTACGGGCTGGTCCTGGTCGAGCTGCGCTCCGGCGGCACGAGCCAGCTCGCCTTCCACTCGCGCGAGGACGGCGGCGACGCGCCGCGCCTCCTGCTCGGGACCCAGGACCTGCCGCCGCTCTCCGGCTTCACCAGCCGCGACCACGAGGGGCCGGTGCCCTTCACGCCGGAGCTCCTCAACTGCGCCCCGCTCGACGCCACCGAGTTCCTGTGGGACTTCGGCGACGGCACGACCTCGACCGAGCGCTCGCCGCAGAAGACCTACACCGTGCCCGGGCGCTACACGGTCACGCTGACCGCCACGCGCCCTGGAGGGACGGCGACCTGCACGCGCCCGGGGATGTTCCTGGCCCACCCCGCCGACCGGCAGAGCGGCTCCGTGATCGGCTGGAGCAAGCTCTCGAACACGAAGGGCGGCAGGAGCCCGGGCCTGCGGGCCGAGGACATGTTCGGGCGCTCGGTGGACGGGATCGGCGACGTCGACGGCGACGGGATCGGCGACCTGGCGGTCGGCGCGATCGGCGAGGACAAGGGCGCCTACAACGCCGGCGCGGTGTGGATCCTGTTCCTGGGAGCCGACCGCACGATCCGGGCCCACGCGAAGATCGCCGAGGGCCTGGCGGGCTTCGGCGCCGACCTCGACGCCGAGGACGGCTTCGGGCGCAAGGTGGCGGGGATCGGCGACTGGGACCTCGACGGCGTGCCGGACCTGGCGGTGGGCGCCAACCGCGACGACGACGGCGGCTCGAACCGCGGTGCCGTGTTCCTCCTGTTCCTGAACCGCGACGGGAGCGTGAAGAGCTCGGCCAAGCTGGCTGACGGCACGCTGCCCTTCGGCCTGGACAACGGCGACGAGTTCGGGCGCGGCGTGACGCGCCTCGAGGACATGGACGGCGACGGCGTGCCCGAGCTGGCGATCGGGGCGATCGGCGACGACGACGGCAGCAGCAACAACGGCGCGGTGTGGATCCTCTTCATGCGCCGGGACGGCACGGTGAAGTCCCACGCCAAGCTCAGCGCGACGGCCGGACGCCTGCAGAGCCCCTTCGTGCGCAGCCGCGGCGGCACCTGGTTCGGCATGGACGTGGACGCGCTCGGCGACCTGGACGGGAACGGGATCACCGACCTCGGCGTCGGGGCCCTGCTCGACGACAGCGTCGTGCACGGCTCGGGCGCGCTCTACGTGATCCGCCTGAACCCGGACGGGAGCTCGGCCGGCGACCACCTGGTCAACGGCAGCCTGGGCGGGCTCGCGCCCGGCGAGCTGGAGGCCAACGACGAGTTCGGCGGCGCCGTGGCGGGCCTCGGCGACGTGGACGGCGACGGGATCCCGGACGTGGCCTGCTCGGCGATCCGCGACGACGACAACGGGGTCCGCGACACCGAGCTCTTCGGCGACTGGGGCGCGGTGTACGTCTTCTTCCTGCGCGCCGACGGCTCGGTGCGCGACTACCAGAAGCTCAGCGCCACGCGCGGCGCGCTCGACGCGCCGCTGCGCAAGTACGACCGCATCGGCGAGGGCCTGGGGGCCCTGGGCGACGTGAACGGCGACGGCGTGCCGGACCTCGCCCTGGGCAGCCGCTTCGACGACGACGGCGGCAGCAACAAGGGCGCGGTCTACCTGCTGCACCTGAACGACGGCCGGCGCAACCCGCCGGCGGCCGACTTCCTCGTGACGCCGGCCGCGGGCCTGGCGCCGCTCCTCGTGGACCTGGCCGACCGCTCGACCGGCGACGTGGCGAGCTGGCGCTGGGACCTGGGCGACGGCGCGCTGGCGAGCGAGCCCGTCACGAGCCACCTGTACGAGCTCCCCGGCGCCTACACGGTCACGCTGCTGGTCTCCGGCCCATCCGGCAGCGCCACGAAGAGCGCCACCGTGAGCGTGCTCGATACGGAGGCGATCCTGCCGCTCGGCTGCGGAATCAACCCGCCGGAGAGCTTCCGGGTGCTGTCCGGCGCCCCGCGCCTCGGGGCGACCATGGTCGTGGCCCTCGACAACCCGCACGGGACGCAGGCGCCGGGCGCGCTCCCCTACGTCCTCTCCTCCTGGTCGCCGCACCCGCTCACGCCCTGCGGCGTCCTGCGACCGGGCCTCGGCATGGCCGGCGGCGGCGCGAGCGGCGAGCTCCTGCTCGACCCGCGCGCACCGCTGGCGCGCTCCTACGTCGGCCCGCCCTGGCTCGGCCCGGGCCAGCCGGCCAGCGTCACGCTCAAGCTGCCGGCCAACGCCGCGTTCCTCGGACGCTTCCTCTACCTGCAGGGGCGTCTCGTGGACGGCACGCCGGGCGCGCCGCTGCGCGTCGGACTGGCGAACGGCGTGCGCCTGCGGCTCGGGCCCTGAGGCGACGCTCCGGGGCCCCGAGCTACGCGCGCGGCCGGTGCAGCGCCGAGCCCTTCGGCGGGAACTCGAGCGTGTCGTCGATGGCGGCGATCGCCTCGGGCGGGAACTCGGGCAGCGGCAGGCTGCCGGCCTCGCGCCAGGCCTGCACGGCGCGCTCGGCCGCGGCGCTCTTCGCGAGGTCGCGCCCGCCGTCGCGGCCGAGGTAGAGCGTCTGCGAGGGATAGGCGAAGGTCGCGCCGCTGGCGGCGACGACGTCGATGAAGCGCAGGTAGATCTCCTCGCGGATGCCCAGGAACTCGTTCCAGTCCTGGGTGTCGACGAAGGCGAAGACCTCCAGGTCGAGCGAGTAGGCGCTGAGCGACGTGAAGCGCACGCGGCACGGGTCGTGGGTGACCTTCGGGTGGGCGTAGAGCACCTTGCGCAGATCGACCAGCAGGTAGCGCAGCTGGTCCGGCGTCGTGTCGTAGCCGAGCTGCAGCACGGTGTAGAGGCGCATCTGGTCGCGGCGCGAGAAGTTCTCGATGCGTGCCGCGGCGAACTCGGCGTTGGCGATCGTGACCAGCGTGCGGTCGAGCGTGCGCACGCGCGTCGAGCGCATGCCGATCTCCTCGACCGTGCCGAAGTGCTCGCCCACCCGGCAGGTCTGGCCGACCTCGACCGGCCGGTCCACCAGCACCGTGATGCCGCCGAACAGGTTCTCGAGCGTCTTCTGGGCCGCCAGCGCGACCGCCAGGCCGCCCACGCCGAGGCCGGCCAGGATGCCGGCCACGTTGAAGCCCAGGTTGTGGATCAGGCTGACGAGCGCGATCCCGAGCACGAAGGCCTTCGTCACCCGGCGCCCGATCGGGACCAGCGTGTCGGCCGTGTTCGTGTCGCGGCGCCCGAGGTTGCGGTGCACGGCCTCGGCCAGGACGTCGACCATGCGCAGGAGGAGCCAGGTGGCGGCGACGACCGTCAGGGCCTTGCAGGCCAGCGCCAGGAAGCCGGCCACCAGCGCGTTCAGCTCCAGGATCTGCGCCAGGGCGTAGAAGGCGAACACCGACAGCGCGAAGCGCACCGGGCTGGCCGAGCGCGCGAGCAGCTCGTCGTCCCAGGCGGTCTTCGTGCGCTGCGCGACCTGCCGCGTCACGCGCAGGAGGATCGCCGAGCCGACGTAGCCGGCGATCGAGCCGGCGATCACCGCCAGCAGGAGCCCCAGCCACTGCCACAGCTCGACCTCCAGCAGGCGCAGCTCGAAGAACGGCGCTGGCAGGTGCTCCTCGAGCCAGCCGTGCTCGCGTCCGTGCACCGCGTGGAGCTCGGGGATCGCGGCCACCGTCTCGCCCGAGAAGCGCCACTCGCCGCCCTGGGCCGCGGCGGAGCGCGCCAGCAGGATCGGGACCTCGCCCTGGGGCGTGCGCACCGTCGTCACGCGCTCGAGATCGGGCGCGAGGCCGTCGTCCGGCGAGCCCTCGGGGGTGTCGCTCACGCGCTCGAGGTCGATCCAGAACGTCTGGTCGAGCACCTCCTTGAGCTGGCGCGCCAGGGTCCCGGCCGCCGCCGAGCCCGGCGCCGCGCGCCGCCCGCGCAGGTCGAGGAACTCCGCCGCGCGGGTCCACTCGGCGGCGCGCGCTGCCTCGAGGTACCCCTTCAGCGCCTGGCGCGGCGTCGCGCGCACCTGGGCGTGGCTCGTCCCCTGCCGCGCCGCGCCGGGCCACGCCAGGCTCGGCCGCGCCAGGGCCAGCCCGAGCAGGAACAGCAGGGCGCAGCCGAGCGGGATCAGGCGGGCGAGGAAGCGCGCACGGGCGAGGCGCGTGGCGAGGGTCGAGCGGGCGGCCACGGGGAGCTCCTGGGTTCGGGGACGGCGGAGCACGCAGTGGAGCGCGCTCGAGCGCGCGCGGCAACCCTGGGCTCGCGGTTGTTCACGCCCCTGCGCGCGGCGGAGCGCGCGCGGCGCCGCCTCAGCGACCGCGGATCAGCTTCACCACGTCCGGCGCGAGCTCGTTCGGGACGAGCAGCGTGAGGCTGTAGTGCGCGATGCGCCAGGCCGCGCCTTCCCGGCGCAGCACGCCGGTCCCGCGGCACAGCCCGTACTTGTCGTTCCACAGGCGCTCGTCGAACCAGGCCAGCTCGCCCTGCACGGCGACGTGGCGTTCGCGCGGCTCGTACAGCCAGCCCACGCCGCGCGCGAAGTAGGGCTCGCAGAAGGCGCGGAAGTCGGCCAGGGGCCAGCGCTCGCTCGCATCGGTGCCGAGGAAGACGGAGTCGGAGCTCATGTGGCCGAAGTAGCGCGCGCCGTCGGCGGCGGCGGCGGCCGCGTGCCAGTCGTCTAGCACGGCGCGGATCGCGGCCTCCTCGGCGGCGGCGGCGGCGGCGCGCCCTGCCTCCGGCGCCTGCGGCGCGCCGGCCATGGAGCCTGCGGGCGCTCCGGTACGGCAGGCGAGGGCGAAGAGGAGCAACGCGAGGGGGAGGAGCGGCTTCATCGCGCGCTATCATGCCGTGCTCTCCGTCCCGCCCCCATGACCGTCCTGTCGATCTCCGGGCTCGGCAAGAGCCACGGCGCCACCGAGATCCTGCGCGGGGTCGAGCTCAACGTCGCGCGCGGCGACAAGATCGGCATCGTCGGGCGCAACGGGGCCGGGAAGACCACGCTCCTGCGCCTGATCGAGGGCGAGGAGGCCCCGGACCACGGCACGGTCCAGCTCGAGCGCGAGGCGCGCATCGGCTACGTCGTCCAGCGCCCGGTCTTCGCGCCCGGCGTGACGGTGCGGGCCTTCGTCGAGGAGGGCCTGGCCGCGATCCGCGCGCTGGAGGCGGAGCTCGAGCGCCTCTCGCACGCGATGGCCGAGGCGCAGGGGACCGAGCTCGACTCGCTCACGAAGCGTCACGGCGACCTCCTGGCGCACCTCGAGCACCTGGGCGGCTGGGAGGCCGAGCGCCAGGTCGAGACGGTGCTCTCCGGCATCGGCCTGGACCCTTCCTTCTGGGAGCGCGAGGCGGGCACGCTCTCGGGCGGCGAGAAGAGCCGCGCCTGCCTGGCGCGCGTGCTGGTCAGCGTGCCGGACGTGCTGCTGCTCGACGAGCCGACCAACCACCTCGATCTGGTGGGCATCGAGTGGCTCGAGGAGTTCCTCCGACACCTCAAGAGCGCCGTCCTGATCGTCAGCCACGACCGGCGCCTGCTCGACCGCCTGGTGGACTCGATCGCCGAGGTCGAGCGCGGCGCGCTCGTGCGCTATCCCGGCAACTACGCCAGGTACCTCGAGATCAAGGCCGAGCGCCACAAGAGCGAGCAGCGCGCCTGGGAGGAGCAGCAGGAGTTCCTGCGCAAGGAGGAGCTCTTCATCCGCACCCACATGGGCAGCCAGCGCACGGGCGAGGCCAAGGGGCGACAGAAGAAGCTCGAGAACGTGGTGCGCCTGCCGCAGCCCTACCTCGACGTGCGCCGGCCCGTGATCCGCATGCAGAAGGTCGAGCGCGGCGGCGAGACCGTGATCGAGGCGCGCGGGCTCACGCTCGCGCACGGCGAGCACGTGGTGCTGTCCGGCGTCGATCTCAAGCTCGCGCGCGGCGAGCGCCTCGGCATCGTCGGCCCGAACGGCTCGGGCAAGTCGACCCTGCTGCGGGCCCTGGCCGGACGCGCCGCGCCGCGCGCCGGCACGATCGACAAGGGCTACAAGGCCCTGTGCGGCTACTTCGACCAGGAGACCAGCGACCTGCGCGAGGACGGCACGCCCTACTCCGAGATCCGCCGGCTCCAGCCGCAGTGGACCGACCTCGAGGTGCGCTCGCACCTGGCGCGCTTCCTGTTCCGAGGGCTCGAGGTCGAGGCCGTGATCGCGCGCCTCTCGGGCGGCGAGCGCGCGCGCCTGACGCTGGCGAAGCTGGTGCTCGCAGCGCCGTCGTGGCTCGCCCTCGACGAGCCAACCAACCACCTCGACCTGCCGGCCCGCACCGCGCTCGAGGAGATGCTGGGCGAGTTCCCCGGGGCGCTGCTCTTCGTCAGCCACGACCGCGAGTTCATCGACACGCTGGCCACGCGCATCGTCGAGGTGCAGGACGGCCGCGTGCGCTCCTTCCCCGGCAACTACAGCGACTACCGCCAGGCCGTCGTGGCCGAGGAGCTCGACGCCCGCGCCGCGCGCGAGGTCGAGAAGGAGCGCAAGGCCGCGGCGGAGAAGGCGCGAACCGCCCGGGCCGCGCCGGCCAAGAAGGAGAAGGCCAGGAACCCCTGGCTCCTGCGCCAGGTCGAGGACGCGATCATGGCCCTCGAGGCCGAGCACGCGAGCCTGACCGCCTCGCTGGGCGAGGAGCGCGTCTACAAGGACGGCAAGCTCCTCAAGGAGACCCAGCTCCGCCTGGCCGAGATCGAGCGCGACCTCGAGACGAAGAACGCCGAGTGGGAGGCGATGATCTGAGCCACCAGGCCGAAGGATGCCGCAGGCATCCGCCGGCCTGGCGGCTCTGGATCGGCCGAGCGCGCGATCCTCGCGCGCCCTCTTTTCTTCTCAGACGCTCGAGCTGAGCGCGGCAGATTCGCCAGGCCCTCGGCTCCGGCGTCGCGGCTGGCCCCCTCTGCGGCCCCTCGCTCCCCGCGAGTCCCGGGCACGCGAAGCCGCGTGGGCGGACGCACCACGGCCGGTCACGGGCACCGGTCCGGACGCTCCGCTCAGCACCTCCCCGGGGCAGCGCCTGCCCGTTCGACGCATCTCGAGGCGCAGAGTAGGATCGGCGCGAGCGAGGACTCGTCACGACCCCTCGCGAGCTCCCATGGGCGCAGCCTACGAGACGACGGTGAGCGTGGAGGCGCC
>Ga0315910_10003863_pt1 | contig 12626 bp, 10 predicted proteins | sample EdamamesoilMG_FD_204470 | JGI IMG/M metagenome (GOLD analysis project Ga0315910, IMG submission 204470) | Garden soil microbial communities collected in Santa Monica, California, United States - Edamame soil | ecosystem: Environmental > Terrestrial > Soil > Garden | place: USA: California... | reverse complement strand
CTGAGCTGTTGTATAAAAGGGATTGGTGCAGTATCCATGACTTCCTGCTTGATAACGTATCAGTTTTGACTGTAGAAAAAATTCTGATCATCTGGTGTAAATGAACTCCAATCGATTGTGAGTGAATACTTGATCATTCTTACCAGGCTATTGAATGAATTTGGTTTTGTCATGTACATTTTTGCACCGAGTGAGCGCGCCTGGCTTATGTTTTCCTGCAGGTCTGACGTGGAGAGTATAATGACTGGGATTTCCCGGATCTTTTCATGAGCCATTATTTCTTTAAGCACATACGCTCCGTCTTTTCCGGGCATATTCCAATCGAGAAATACCATAGCCGGGAACGGAGGCGGATTTTTTAGCAACGCCAGGAGATCTCCGCCATTGAAATGGGTTACCACGTGTATGTCGTTACTGGCAACCGTTACTGCATCTTTAAAAAAAGCAATGTCATCCCGGTCATCATCGGTGTAGAAAATATTTATTTTATCCGCTTTCATACTTTCTTAAAAGTATAAATTCCTTACAAAAAAAAGCAAATCCGTTATCCTCAGAATGCCTGAAAATGGTCAGGTATCGATCGATTCAGGAGCCTGATTCGCTGGTAAAAAGTTATGCCAGCCCCTGGGTGGTTATTTGCTGATTGGAAAATCAATCTTTCGAAAAAAAACAAATGCCGGACGCGGTCAACGTCCGGCACTGCCTCGCGCGATCCCCTTAATAAAGAACATGGGACAAAAAGCTTCGCGCTAACTCACTCTAAAAAATTGGCACCCGACACCGGCAAAAAATATTTACCACCAACAACCACTACGAATGGAGTAAATGACCAGTCGTGTCGGAATGCCATGCCTTTACGAGGGCAGAGGTACGAGGTGCGGATAACGCACCTCGCCTCTTTCCTACTCTAAACCACTACTATAAAGAACGTTTGTACTTTGTACTTCCTATTTCGTACCTCGTACCTTAATCAACATTATCATGTAAGAACTTATTATTTCCCAGAATGCTGTTATCGTCATTCAGGTTATACTTCGAAATAAACGGTTCAGAGGAATGCGGTACATCATTCATCTTAACACCCCTGCGCAGGTATGCCGGTAATGACCACTTTTCATTGAACTCTTCTTTCGTCATTTCGGATTTACGCGATTGCTTCAACTTCTCCTTACGCTCTTCCGCCTGTTGCTGAAGGCGCTGGCGGGTTGAACGCAGGTCCATCAAGCCATCGTCATTGATTACCTGGTCGCCATATTGTTGAGAGATGTGATCAAAGTCATCATCCTGGGCAAGCAGACTGTCATCGTCTTCACCGTGATTTTCAACGGGAGGCTCAGACCTGTTGAAAGGTCCAGCGAATACTACTTCACGCTCAGTTGACTTATCACCCGTTGTTTCTTGCTTCGGCTCCGGCTTTGTGCGCAATTCGAAGTCTTTCTTTTCATTCACCGAGTTGTCGGCTGCATTGAAAAGCCATCCTTGTGAACGATCCAGGTCGTGTACTTTTTTCTCATCCGCTTTTTTGGTCGTGCCGCGCGACTCAGCAACAAATCCGGTAGCAATCACCGTTACACGGATGCGATCGCCCAGATCCGGATCAACACCGTGACCAAAGATCATCTCGGCTTCTTCACCAGCTTGCTCCTGGATGTATTCCGTAATCTCCGTGAGCTCATCCATTTGAAGTTCCGCCTCAACACCCGAAATGATCGACAACAGGATTTTCTTCGCACCCATAATGTCGCGGTTATCCAGCAGCGGAGATGCCAGTGCACCTTCGGCCGCCTTACGAGCACGATTGTCACCACGGGTTTCAACCGAACCCATTACGGCAGCACCGGCATTCAGCATTACGGTGCGCACATCCTGAAAGTCAACGTTGACGTAACCCGCCAGCGTGATGATTTCAGCAATACCTTTTGCCGCAGTTGTTAGAATGTTATCCGCTTGTGCGAAAGCCTGGTTAATAGACAGGTTTCCAAAAATTTCGCGCAGCTTGTCATTTAATATTACCAGTACCGTATCACAATTCTGGCGAAGCGCTTCAATACCCGCTTCACCTTGTGCGGTTTTCTTTTTTCCTTCGAAGGAGAAAGGCGCTGTAACAATCCCCACCGTGAGGATGTCCATATCCTTGGCGATCTTGGCGATCACCGGAGCAGCACCCGTTCCAGTACCTCCGCCCATCCCGGCCGTGACAAAAACCATTTTGGTTCCGGCCAGCATTTCGCGGATCTGCTCTTTACTTTCAAGAGCTGCATTCTTACCTACTTCAGGGTTTGCACCGCAGCCAAGACCTTCTGTAAGGTTGGCTCCGATTTGAAGTCGGTTAGGCACCGGGCTACTGCTCAATGCCTGGTTGTCGGTGTTGCAAACCACAAACTCGACATCCTTGATGCCTTGTTTGTACATGTGGTTTACAGCATTGCTCCCGCCACCGCCCACACCGATCACTTTAATGATCGACCGGTTCAGGCTGTTCTTCGGTACCTCAAATTTGTAGGATCCAGTTTCAAACATGATTATTACTTTTTAGTGGTTGTTCTTTTTTTAGGGCTTTGGTTTAGGGGCTTTGGAGCTTTAGTTACCAAGCCCTAAGCCCTAACCCTAAGGCCGTTAATTAGTATTCGTTCTTACCGTCCAGATCGTCAATCAACAGGCTCTTGGTTTTGTTGAGGATGTCATTGAAGAAATTTTTCGATGCTGTAACGGGCTTCTTCGCTTTGGTAGTGGTTGTCTTCACTACTTCACGAGCTTCCCTGTAGCGATCTTCGCGTTCGTCCAGGGAGCGGAATCCGGATAGCACCAACCCAACGGCTGTGGCATACATCGGACTCTTCACGGCTTCAATCTTACTCTTACCCAAATGTTCATTCGGGTATCCTATTCGCGTATCCATTCCGGTCATGTACTCTACCAATTGCTTCAGGTTTGCCAGTTGTGCACCGCCACCGGTGATCACAATACCGCCTGCCAGTCTGTTTTCAAAACCCGAGCTGATGATCTCTGCATGTGCCATCTCGATGATCTCTTCCATTCTTGCCTGAATGATGTTCGAGAGATTTTTTATCGAGATTTCTTTTGCCTGGCGATTGCGTATACCCGGTATAGAAACAATTTCATTCGGACTCGCTTCTTCCGAGATTGCTTTTCCAAAACGTGTTTTTAGTTGTTCAGCCTGTTGCGGCAACACCATCAACCCCTGCTTGATATCATTGGTTACAATATTTCCACCAAACGGAATAACTGCCGTGTGACGGATGATGTTATCGTAGAATATAGCAATGTCAGTTGTGCCACCACCGATGTCGATGAGGCATACACCTGCTTCTTTTTCTTCGTCATTTAGAACCGCTAAACTGGATGCAAGGGGCTCGAGGATAAGGTCATCGATCTCCATGCCGGTTCTGCGAACACATTTGTTAATGTTGTTGATCGCGTTTGTCTGCGCAGTGATGATGTGGAAGTCGGCTTCCAATCGCACACCCGACATGCCCACGGGTTCCTTAATACCATCTTCATAGTCCACCATGTAATCCTGTGGCATAACGTGGATGATCTGACTTCCCGGAGGAACGACCATGCGGTACATATCCTGCGTGAGACGTTCTACATCATCAACGGTAATTTCATCTTCCTTCGAGGAGCGGGTGATACCACCGTGCTGAATGAAGCTGCGGATATGCTGACCGGCAATCCCTACATTCACCACACCGATATCAATTCCGGCCTGATCACCAGCATCCTTAATGGCACGTTCGATGGCGAAAATAGTCTTGTCTATATTAAAGACAATTCCCTTTACGACACCCTCCGACTCAGCCTTGCCCATACCGAGTACTTCCAGCTTGCCGAATTCATTTTTCCGTCCAACAATAGCACAGATCTTGGTCGTGCCAATGTCAAGTCCGACTACTATTTTTTCCTGTTCCATGGTTCTATTATTAGTGGTTGTTTTCTTCTTATACTATCTTATTTCGCAATGTGTCTTCTGAGTCTGTGGTCAATAACCAATGACTATCAACTATTCCGCAACTATCTGCCCCTCGTATTCCAAATTCACTCTGCTGTATTTGTTCCATCCCATACGGGGCAAAATTTCTTTATAGAAAATCATCAGCTTGCTGAATTTTGCCTCCTGGTTGTCGGGTTTTCCAAATTCAATACGCTCATCACCTACTTGTGAGAACATGCTGATACGTGCTTTGCTGTCGATATCAAGCTGGGCGATCTGGGCATTCCAGAATTCGTCTTCGCGGATGACGTTCAGAAGTTCCATCAGCTGTTTTCCTTCTTCCGTTTCATTTACATTTTTTTGTTTGAATAACTGACGGCAATACGCACCACTGATCAGAACGACACGGGATGTATATTTCTCCGACACCGGCATTACCGTTCCGTCTTCAGCGATGTAACCATCGGATCCGTCATTGCGAACAATGCGGGCGATGGGTCTACGCAACTCTACGTTGATCACAACATTCCCTTTGAGGTCGCTATATAATTGTGCGTCCTGAATGAAAGGCTCGGCCTTCACTTTCTTTTCGATCACTTTCAGATCCACTTCACTCATATCAGCACCTTTCAGGTTTTCGGGGTTGAGCTGCATCAGTTTCATGATGTCAGCTTCTTCGAGAAAATGATTTTCGTTTGTGTTCTCGATTTTGATAGCGATATCATTAATCGATACGCTTCCTCCCCTCCGCTCCGTAAACGCAATGAAGAGCACAACCACCGCGAGGGCGGCCGCTATTTTTATTTCGCGCTTCAGGTTGAACTTAAACTTAAGCTTCATACTTCTTCATCAACATATTTTTAATCGGACCGATGAAAGTATCAATATCACCGGCTCCCACGGTAGCTACCACTTCGAGATCGAGGCCTTCCAGTTTTTCCATCAGATCATTTTTATTACTGCGAATTTTCACTTTGCTGGTTACATCCTTGATCAGCATATCCGAATCCACACCGGGGATTGGCAGCTCACGTGCCGGATAGATATCCATCAACACCAATTCATCAGCAAGGCTCAAGCTCCTGGAGAATCCTTCTGCAAAATCGCGTGTCCGTGTGAACAAGTGAGGCTGGAATATTACCGTCAGCTTGCGACTCGGATACATTGATTTCATGGATTTCAGAAATGCTTCGATCTCAGCGGGGTGATGTGCATAGTCATCTACATAAATTACTTTCCTGCCTTTTACCACAAATTCAAATCTGCGTTTCACACCCGCGAAAGACTCCAGCGCTTTTTTGATGCCCGCAACGCGGACGCCACACAAATGCGCAGCCACCGAAGCCGCGATGGCATTTTCAATGTTATGAAAACCAGGGACACCGAGCTTAACGCGCTCGACCTTGTCAAATCCATGAAGGTCGAACTCAAAAAATCCGCTACTTGCGGTAATGTTGCCGGCAAAAAATTGTCCCCGGCTCATGCTGTATGTATGCTGCGTGATGTGTCCCACACCCTCCGCGAGCTTTTCAGCTACGGATTCGTGGATGATCAGATCACCGCCACTATTAATCTGTTTTATATAATCCCGGAAGGATGTGAGTACGCTCTCATGACTCCCATAGATATCGAGGTGATCGGCATCGGCAGAGGTCACGATAGCAATCTGCGGAAATAACCGCAGGAACGAACGATCGAACTCATCAGCTTCTACCACTACCAACGTATCACTATTAATTTCTCCCTGCATGATCAGGTTGGAATTGTAGTTGGTTGTGATGCCTCCCAGGAAACCCACCATGTTTTTCCCTGCTGTCTTCAGGATGTGCGCCACCATGGATGATGTGGTAGTCTTGCCATGCGTGCCCGCTACACCAATCGTTTTATATCCCTTGGTGATCAATCCCAACACTTCAGAGCGCTTAAGAATAGTATATTCTTTTTCCTTCAGGTAGTTGTGCTCCTGATGATCTTTTGGAATAGCCGGTGTGAATACAACCAAGGTCTTATCCTTTTGTGAACGTACTTCGGCCGGAATATTTTCAACCTTGTCGTCAAAGTGAATGTTCATTCCCTCTGCCTGTAGCTCGCTGGTAAGCACCGTTGATGTTTTATCATAGCCAGACACCTTCATGCCTTTCTTCATAAACCAGCGTGCCAATGCACTCATACCGATACCACCGATACCTAAAAAATAAACGTTATCGTATTGCGACAGCTTCACTTGATCAACTTTTCAATTTCATTTACTATATCACTTGTAGCATTGGGCCTGGCCAGTTTGGTTATGTTCTCCCGAAGTCTGGCTGATCGTTGTTCATCAAAAAGCAACTTCAAGGCTTCTTCCACCAGTTTTTCACCCGCATCTTTATCGGGGACGATCATTGCTGCATCTTTCTCAACCAGTGCCATCGCATTCTTTCGCTGATGATCCTCCGCTACATTGGGCGAAGGCACAAGAATGCAGGCTTTCTTTGCAATGCACAATTCGGAAACTGCCAACGCACCCGAGCGCGAAACCACTACATCGGCAGCCGCATAAGCCAGATCCATTTCGCGAACAAAGTCATGGACCCGAATTCGCTTTAAATCGTAGTTGCCCAATTGAGACTTATACGAATCATAATATCCTTTACCGGTCTGCCAGATCATCTGGATCTGCGCCCCGGAAAATTTTTCCATGCCTTGCAGGATACTCTCATTGATGGTTCGGGCACCTAAGCTTCCGCCAATGATCAGCAGTGTTTTGGTTTTACTATCAAATCCAAAATGACTCAACGCCTGCTCTCTTTTATTCCCGGCACTTAGAATATCTTTCCGCACCGGATTTCCGGTAAATACAATTTTCTCCTTTGGAAAATATTTTTCCATTCCCTCATACGCTACACACACTTTGCTCACTTTACCGGCAACCTGTTTGTTTGTCAGGCCCGCAAACGAGTTTTGCTCCTGAATGACAGAAGGTATTTTAAAACGGGTTGCCGCCATCATGATCGGGCCGCTGGCATAACCACCGGTTCCAATAACAGCATGTGGCTTATACTTCTTTACAATACTTCTTGCCTTCAGAAAGCTCACGATCAGTTTGACCGGGAACATCAGGTTCGAAAGTGTCAATTTCCGTTGGAGGCCGCTGATCCAGAGACCGATGATCTCATAGCCTGCTTCAGGCACACGCGTCATCTCCATTTTTCCTTTAGCACCCACGAAAAGTATCTGTGCATCCGGGTGACGTTCACGAAATGTATTCGCGATCGCTACCGCAGGAAAGATGTGTCCACCGGTTCCGCCTCCGCTGATGATTAGTCTATATGGTTCTTTCGCGCTCACTCTTCTTATATACTAAGCTGCCTTCGCTGCTACATTTCCATTTCGTTGTTCTTTCTCCTCACCAGCCTTCTTTTGTTCCCACGCCTGATCCTGTTCACCACGGCTTACACTCAACACAATTCCCAATGCAAGGCCAGTGAATACCATTGACGTACCACCCATTGAAATCAAGGGTAGTGGTTGTCCTGTAACTGGTCCTAAGCCTACCACCACACCCATATTGGTGAATGCCTGACATACAATATCGAAACACAAGCCTGCCGAGAGCAGTCCTCCAAACGCTCGCTCACTGTTGTACGCTGCTTTCATGCCGCGATGAAGTAATAACAGGTACAGGGAGATCAACACGAACAAACCAACTAGTCCATACTCTTCAACGAAGATTGCAAAAATGAAATCGGCAAAAGGATTAGGAAGAATGTTACGTTGATCACTGTTACCGGGGCCTTTTCCGGTCAGACCACCTGTAGCAACAGCTATGAAACCATGTTTGGATTGAAACTGAGGTTCGCCTTCACCTTTTATCGTATACGCATACCATTGCTTGATACGACTAACCATTGTACCACCCCGCACACCAAAGGTGAACGCAAGCGAACCGAACAAAATACCCACGAACAGCAACATCGCCAGATACTTTGTGGGGACACGGCCGATGAACAACAACAACATGCAAGTCATCAATAGCAGGATTGCCGTTGACATGTTTGTTAGTCCGATTAATCCGCACGTAATGCCGCACCAGAAAAGAATCGGAATAAGCGACTCTTTGATGTCGTCAATATTCTGCTGGCGCTTTGATAACATACTTGCCAGGTTTACAATGAGTGCAAGACTGGCAAAATCCGATGGCTGGAAACTCACACCGAGAATATTCATCCAGCGGCCAGCACCATTTACTTCAACACCTCCTACAAATGTATAAATCAAGAGGGGCATGCTAACCAGCAGGGCGAGCCTCGATAACTTTGAGTAGTAGCGATAGTCTACTTTATGCGCAAGCCACATTGCAGCCAGACCGATCAACACATGCGCGGTATGCGTAATGAGAATCAGCTCAGGGCTTTTTGCGCGCTTATACGCCAACGTACCAACAGAAGAATAAACCACGAGGATACTGATTAACGACAGCACAAACACGATTGCCCAGATGATCCGGTCACCCTGGAGGTTTTTGTCGGCCCAGTCTTTTACCTTAATCATTTTGTTCAACTTCTTGTTTCAATTCCAACACGGCTTTCCTAAACTGATCTCCGCGATCTTCGTAGTTCTTAAAGAGATCAAAACTTGCGCAAGCAGGCGATAGCAATACGATATCACCGGATTGTGCCATCTGCAACGCCATGCGAACCAGCTCCGAAACATTTTGTGTTTCTCTGATCATGGGCACTACACCACTAAAAGCTTTCTTAAGCTTGTCGTTATCTTTTCCCAGGCAAATCAATGCGCGGGCTTTTTGTTTTACCGCATCCTTGATGATGTTGTAGTCATTTCCTTTATCGACACCACCGGCAATCCACACTAAGGGTTTCTCGTAACTACCTAGTGCGTATACCACCGAATCCACATTAGTGGCTTTTGAGTCATTTACAAACTCTACGCCTTTAATAACTGCCACGGACTCCAGCCGATGGGGCGCATTCTTAAACGTTTTCAAACCTGAACGAATTGCCGCTACACCAACCCCTGCCACGTAGGCCGCAGAAACTGCTGACATGGTATTGATCAGGTTATGCGGACCTTTCAGTGTTGTTTCACTTTGTGCTATTTTGAAATTTTCCGTCAGGTTGAAATTCATCACTTCACCATCGTAGTAGGCTGTAGCCTTCGAACTGAGCGATACCGTTACCTGGTTCGGGACTATTTTCTTTTTATTTATTTCTTCAGCAATAACAACATCATCTTTATAATAGATGAACTGCTGTTTGGCAGTCATACTTTGAATTAACCTGAACTTAGAGTCAACATACTTTTGCATGGTGTACTCGTAGCGATCAAGATGATCCGGAGTAATATTCAATAGAATGCCAATCTCCGGGCTAAACGATTTAGTTCCATCAAGTTGAAAGCTGCTCATTTCAAGGACATACCAATCAAATTTCTTTTCAGCCACCTGGCGTGCCAGACTAAACCCAACATTACCCGCAAGGGCGACATTATATCCCGCTTCCTTCAACAAGTGATAAGTCAACAAGGTGGTAGTAGTCTTACCATTCGTTCCGGTGATGGCGATGATCTTTCCATCGAGGTAGCGTGAAGCGAATTCAATTTCATCTACGATGGCGATACCGGAGGCTTTGATTTTCTTGATGATCTCAGCCTTGTCTGGAATACCAGGGCTTTTAATAACAAGATCGCCATTAAGTATAGCGGCTTCAGTATGTGTGCCGTCCTCAAAAAGAATTCCATAGCGTTGCAGTTCAGCTTTGTACTTATCTTTGATTGTACCTTGATCGGATACAAAAACGTCAAAGCCTTTCTCTTTCGCGAGTATTGCTGCACCCGTTCCGCTTTCGCCCGCCCCCAATATGACTACTCTTCCTTTCATCGTAATTTTAAAGTCGCGAGTGTCAGAATGGCTAGTAAGATTCCTACGATCCAGAACCGTGTAACAATTTTGGCTTCGTGAATATTTGATTTCTGATAATGATGATGCAGAGGTGACATTTTAAATATTCGTCTTCCTTCTCCATATTTTTTCTTTGTGTACTTGAAGTATGAAACCTGAAGTATGACGGATAAATTTTCGACAATAAAAATTCCGCAGAGTACCGGAATCAATAACTCCTTTTTCACAGCAAAAGCAACAACGGCTATGATTCCACCGAGTGTTAAACTGCCTGTATCGCCCATGAACACCTGAGCGGGATAAGCATTGTACCACAAAAATCCCAAACACGCGCCCACGAATGCTGTACAGAAAATTACCAGCTCTCCCAGGTTCGGGATGTACATGATGTTGAGGTAGCTACTGAAGTCGATACGACCGGAGAGGTACGCGAGTATTGCAAGCGTCAATCCGATAATTCCAGATACACCTGCTGCAAGTCCATCGATACCATCCGTAAGGTTGGCGCCATTGGAAATACCGGTTATGATGAGAATTACTACGAGTACATAAATAACCCAGGTGTATTCCTGTGGAATAAAAGGAAATACTTTGCTATAGTCCAACTCGTTGTTCTTCAGGAATGGTACAGTCGTTTTTGTTGACTTTACATCCTTGTATTCGATCTTCTCATCCAGATCCTGCAAACCTTCGATTTCAATACTGGCTAATGATGCCGGACTTACTTCACGAACAACTACGCTGTCGTTGAAGTAAAGCGCAAAACCTACCACCAATCCGATAGTAACCTGACCGATAATCTTAAATCTGCCGGCAAGTCCTTCTTTATTCTTGCGGAAAACTTTAATGTAGTCATCCAGGAAACCGATAGTACCTAACCACACGGTAGTAACAATGAGAAGTATAACGTATACATTATCCAGCTTTGCAAAGAGAAGCGTAGGAACCAGAATCGCGGTAATAATAATAATACCACCCATCGTTGGCGTTCCCTTTTTCTGAATTTGTCCTTCCAGTCCAAGGTCGCGGATATCTTCACCCACTTGCTTTCTGCGTAAGTAGTTGATCAGGTTCTTCCCGAATGTGATTGTGATCAGAAGAGAAAGGAAAGCCGCCATACCGGCACGGAACGAAATGTATTGAAACACTCCGGCTCCGGGTATGTCCATTGAATTCAAATAATCAAACAGGTAGTATAACATGTATTCCTAGTTTGAAAAAAGTTTTAACATTCGCTCTACTACTTTTCTATCGTCAAAAGGATGTTTCACGCCTTTTATTTCCTGGTAATCTTCATGGCCTTTACCGGCAATCAACACGATGTCTTTTTCTTTCGCCATCATGCAAGCCGTTTTAATGGCTTCTTCGCGATCGGCCATCACCAACGTTTTTCGGGTTTCAGTTGGTGTTACGCCCGTCTGCATTTCGCGAATAATCTCCATCGGATCTTCATCCCGGGGATTATCCGATGTTAACACAACCTTATCACTCAAGCGGCAAGCGATAGAAGCCATCAATGGCCGCTTTGTTTTATCACGATTTCCTCCACAGCCTACAACGGTGATCACTTGCTCATTTCCGGTTCTGAACTGTGCAATGGTTTCGAGAACGTTCTTCAGCGCATCAGGCGTGTGTGCATAGTCTACAATAGCCGTTATCTTAGCACCTGGTAATACCAATTCAAATCTTCCAGGCGCACCTTTCAATGCGGAAAGTTTCGTAAGCACTTCATTGGAATCTTCTCCTAATAAAACGGCTGCTCCGTATACGCCAAGGATGTTGTAAGCATTAAAGTCACCGATCATTTTAAACCACACGTTCTTTCCTTCGATTTCGAGTTCAAGACCTTCAATGGAATTGGTGATGATCTTAGCTTTGTAGTCGACCATTTTCTTCAGGCCGAAAGTATACTTTGCCGCTTTTGTATTCTGAAGCATCACCATACCGCGTTTGTCATCGGCATTTACCAATGCAAAAGCATCGCTATTGAGATCATCAAAATATTTTTTCTTAGCCTTAATGTAGTTCTCAAATGTTTTATGATAGTCGAGATGATCGTGTGTGATGTTGGTAAAAATGGCACCCGCAAATTTCAACCCGGCAATGCGTTCCTGGTCTACAGCATGCGAGCTCACCTCCATGAACACATGGGAACATCCCGCTTCAAGCATTTTTTTAAGAAGGTCATTCAACTGGATGGGATCGGGCGTAGTGTGCGTAGAGGGACTTACCTTTTCGCGTATCCGGTTCTCCACTGTAGAAATCAATCCTACTCCGTGACCAAGTTTGACAAACAGCTGATAGAGAAGTGTTGCTGTAGTCGTTTTTCCATTTGTTCCGGTAACACCTGTCAGCTTCATTTTTTCGGAAGGGTTTCCAAAAAAGTTTGAAGCGATGATGCCCAACGCCTGGGCACTGTCTTTCACGGTAACGAATACAACAGACTCATTAATTGTACCGGGAAGTTTTTCACATACAACCGCTACAGCACCTGACGTTATCGCCCGCTCGATGTAATCATGCCCGTCCGAGAGTGTGCCTTTCACGGCAACAAATAATGATCCCTGCTGAACTTTTCGGGAGTCAAAACAAATACCTTTCACATCAAGGCTCATGTTACCATAACTTGACGTAAGCGGTACTTTGTATAATATGTCTTTCAGTTCAGCCACGTGCCTTATCCCAGTTGAATATAAATCCGGTCGCCCTTACCAATGCGTGCTCCCGGTGTGATGGATTGTTTTTTCACTCTGCCCTTTCCTTCGTAGAATA
>Ga0315910_10003862_pt1 | contig 12628 bp, 8 predicted proteins | sample EdamamesoilMG_FD_204470 | JGI IMG/M metagenome (GOLD analysis project Ga0315910, IMG submission 204470) | Garden soil microbial communities collected in Santa Monica, California, United States - Edamame soil | ecosystem: Environmental > Terrestrial > Soil > Garden | place: USA: California... | reverse complement strand
CCGGATCCAGACGCTGAATGTCGCGGGCCCGCGCGCGAGTGAAGACCCGGACGGCTACGCCGCCACTCTCGGCTTGATCGGCGCCGTTCTGGCCCGAGTTTCACCACCCGATCCGGGTTGATGAGACCTCCTCACCAGCGCCTCTCCGGCGCCCCTCTCGCTGCGCGACGATTTCACCGCTCATTGTCGCGCCGGGATTTCTTCCCGCCACCTCGCCTTGGTAGTGTCGCTGCTCGAAGCGACGGGGCCTCGAGCCATGCGTAAGACGGAGCTCTTGGAACCGGCGCGTGCAACCAGAGGCTCGCGATATGGCGAAGAGACCCGCACACGACGCTACCCCGAGAGGTGTTGCATGGTGACGCCGTCAATGTCAGCGGGCAAGTGGCTCGCGCTGCTGGCCCTCGGCGTGCTCGTCTTCGAAGTGCTGGGAGGCGCCACGGCAGCGATGGCCCCGCTGGTGCGCCAGCCCGAGGCGAGCAAGACCTCGGACCCGAGCGAGCGCGCGGCGCCTGCCAGCCTGCAAGCCCGCGTGGTCGAGCTCGAAGCCGCCAGCGAGGAGCTCGCCGCCAAGCTCGCCCGCGCCCGCCGCGAGCTCTCCGAGCTGTGAGCGAGTCCGGCGCCTAGGTCCCCCGCCGAGGCTCAGCGCTTCTTCAGGGCTTGGGACATGCGCTCGATGATCTCGGTCAGGAGCGGGCGCGACGTGGCGAAGTTGAGCCGTGCGTAGCCCTCGAACCCAGCGCCGAACGCGACCCCGTCGCTGAGGGCGACCTGCGCGTGGCGCCGGAAGAACTCCGCCGGCGAGGGCTCGAGCTCGAGCGCGCGTAGGTCGAGCCAGGCGAGGTATGTGGCCTCGGGCACGGCGAAGCGGATCTCCGGCAGGCGTTGACGCAGCTCGCCCGCCAGCCAGCGGCGGTTGCCGTCGAGCGTCTGCCGAACGCCCTCGAGCCAGGCGTCGCCGTCGCGCCAGGCGGCCACCGTGGCGTGCTGGGCGAGGATGCCGATTCCCCCTCGGATGTGTCGGGGCAGCAGCGACTCGAGGCGCCGGATGAGGTCGCGCCCGCCAAAGTGGGCGAGCGCGCAGCGCAGGCCGGCGATGTTGAACGCCTTGCTCGCGGACGACAGCGTGATGGTGCGCGCTGCCACCTCCGGGGCGAGGCTCGCGAAGGGGATGAAGGGCGAGCCCGGGTGGGTCAGGTCGGCGTGGATCTCGTCGCTGATGACCAGCCAGTCGCGCGCCAGCGCCAAAGACGCGAGCTGCTCCAGCTCCGAGCGTGTGAACACCCTGCCTGTGGGGTTATGCGGATGGCACAGCAAGAGCACGCGCACGCCCAGGCTCGCGGCGCTCAGCGCGTCGAAATCGATCGCGTACGAGTCGGCTGTGGCGACCAGCGGGCTCGTCACCAGCCGCCGCCCTGTCTCGTGCACGCAGCTGAGGAACGGCGGATAGATCGGCGTCTGTACGAGCACGCCGTCGCCCGGCGCCGTGAGCGTGTGCAGCGCGAGGTAGATGCCTTGCACGACGTCTGACAGGACGAGCGTCTGCCCAGCGGGGGCAGACCAGCCATGACGGACACGCATGCGCTCGCTGAACGCCTCCGCCACGGCGCGCTCGGCCGCGAGCGTGGGGTAGCCGAAGTCGTCGAGGTCGACGGCGTTCTGCAGCGCGGCGCGTACGGCGGGCGCGATGGGGTAGTCCATTTCGGCCACCCACGCCGGCAGCGTCGGCGCTGGGTAGCGGCGCCACTTCTCGCTCGAGCGTCGCCGGAGACGCTCGAGGTCGAGGTCGTCGAAATTCATGAATCTGGACCAGTTTTGGCTGACGGCCCGCGAGAATCAAGCGCGCTTCGTCCCCCCGGAGGTGCTGGCTTTCGGCCGGGTGTGCGACGACGCCGAGGCAGTCGACGGGGTCGACTGAATCGACGGGGTCGACTGAGTCGACGGCGCGCGGCCGCAGGCCTCTTCCGCCCGACGGGGGCTGGCGACCACGCCCTGCTGCCCCGCCCGGCTTCGGCCCTGGCGTGGTCAGGCTCAGGCTTTGACGACGGCGACCCGCTGCCCCGCCGCGACGGCTCGGCCTTCGCCCACGAGCACCTCGACGACGACCCCGGAGATGGGGCTCTCGATCGCGATCTCCATCTTCATCGACTCCACGATCACCAGCGGGTCACCCTGCTCGACGCGCGCGCCCGGCCGCACGTTGACTTTCCAGACGCTGCCCGGGACGTGCGTCTCCACGGCCTCGCTGCCGGGCGGTACGTCGCTCTCGGGGCCGCTGCTCGCGTTGGCCTCCGTCGCGAAGCCGAGCAGGCCCTTCTCCACCCAGGAGCGCCGCTCGGCCTCGAACGCGGCGCGCTGCGTGGCCTGGAACGAGGCGATGGACTCCGCCTCGCGTTCGAGCATGTGCTCGTAGTCACGGAGCGCGAACGAGCCCTCCTCGATCGAGATGTCGACCTTGCCGTGCGGGAAGGCCTCGCGCATCTCCAGGAGCTCCTGCGCGCTGACGGGGTAGAACCGCACTTGATCGAAGAAGCGCAGCAGCCAGGGCTTGCCGTCCGTGAAATGGGCTGTCTGCTTGAAGCGGTTGAACACTTGCAGCGTTCGCCCCACGAACTGGTAACCGCCGGGCCCCTCCATGCCATAGATGCACATGTACGCGCCGCCAATGCCGACGGCATTTTCTGGCGTCCAGGTGCGCGCGGGGTTGTACTTTGTCGTGACCAGGCGGTGTCGGGGGTCGAGCGGTGTCGCCACCGGCGCCCCGAGGTAGACGTCACCGAGCCCGAGCACCAGGTAGCTGGCGTCGAACACGATGCGCTTCACGTCCTCGATGGACGCGAGGCCGTTGATGCGGCGGATGAACTCCAGGTTGCTCGGGCACCAGGGGGCGTCCTTGCGGACCAGCTGCGCATACTTCTGGATCGCCAGCTGCGTCTGCGGGTCGTCCCAGGAGAGCGGGAGCCGCACGACCCGAGTCGGCACGACCACGTCGTCTACCGGCTCGAGCTCACGCTCGGCGCGGGCCAGCGCATCGAGCAGGCGCGCCTCCGACAGCAGCCGGCTCTCGTAGTGGATCTGCAGCGAGCGGATGCCGGGGGTCACGTCCAGGAGGCCGGGCAGGCCGCTCTGCGCCAGCCAGGTCATCAAGCTGTGGACCCGGAAGCGCAGCCGCAGGTCGAGCACCAGCGGCCCGTATTCGACCAGCAAGTACTTGTCGCCCGCGCGGCGGTAGGCGACGTCTACACCGGGGGGCTCGGCCTCGATGCGACGCAACACGGCGCTGTCGTCGTCCGACGCAGGACCGTGTGCACGGCTCGGGTGCGGGACGTGGCCCGCGCTCGGGTGGGTCGTCGGAACGTAGGCGCCGGGGGCTGGCTCCAGCGTCTCGATCAGCGCCGCCTCGGCGGCTTCCAGGGCGGTGGCCGCGGCCAACGTCAAGCGCGTGAAGCGCACGCGGCTGCCCGGCCGTAGCTGGCCCATCTTCCACAGCTCGCCGGCCGCGATCGTGGCGGGGCAAACGAAGCCGCCCAGGCTCGGGCCGTCCTGGCCGAGCAGGATCGGCATGTCACCGGTGAAATCGATGGTGCCGACTGCGTAAGCGTTGTCGTGAATGTTCGATGGATGCAGCCCCGCTTCTCCGCCATCTTGCCGGGCCCACTCGGGCTTGGGCCCGATCAGCCGGATGCCGGTGCGCGCGGAGTTGTAGTGGACCTCGAGCTCGCTCGACAGCAGCGTGGCGATGTCGCGTTCGGTGAAGAAGTCGGGCGCGCCATGTGGGCCGTAGAGCACGCCGATGTCGAAATGATCGGTCAGCTCCGGGTGGGCTCCGAAGGAGAGCGGCTGGGGCGCCGTTGCCGGCTCTGTCCCGCCGACGCGGAGCACGTCTCCGCGCTGCAGCGTGCGCCCGCCGTGGCCGCCGATACGCCCGAGCGTGAAGGTCGTGCGGCTGCCGAGGTACTCGGGCACGTCGATGCCCGAGCGGACGGCGACATAGGTACGGCAGCCGGGGCCGACGATCGCCCCGAGCGTCAACGTCTGCCCGGCGCGCACCGCGATCGGCTCGCCGTAGCCGATCTCGATGCCGTCGAGCTTGGCAGGCATGCGGGCGCCGACCAGGGCGATCACCGCTGCCGACGCGAACTTCAGCGTCGGCCCGATCATGGTGCACTCGAGCCCGGGCGCCGACTCGGGGTTGCCGACCACGCGGTTGGCGAGGCGAAAGCTGCGCGCGTCCATGGGCCCTGACGGCGGGATGCCGACGTCCCAGTAGCCGACACGCCCCGGGTAGTCGACGACCAGCGTGAATGTGCCCGCGCTCAGCACCTCGAACGAGGGCGTCGAGAACTCGACGCTGCGCAAATACGCGGTGGTCATCTGCCCTGTGAGGAAGGCGGCATCTCCCGCCAGCGCGCGCAGATAGTCGAGGTTCGTCTCGATGCCGGCGATGCGCGAGCCGTCGAGCGCGCGCGTGAGCGCCGCGATCGCTTCGGGCCGATCGCGTCCGTGCACGATGATCTTGGCCAGCATCGGATCGTAGAACGGTGACACCTCCGTGCCCCGCTCGATCCAGCCGTCCACGCGCACGTCGTCGGGCAGCGCCACGTGCGTGAGCAACCCGGCGCTGGGCTTGAAGTCGCGCGTCGGATCCTCTGCGTAGACGCGCACCTCGATCGCGTGTCCGCGCGGCTCACGCCCGCGGAACGCTGCGAGATCTGGCGGCTCGCCCGCGGCCGTGAGCAACATCCACTCCACCAAGTCGAGGCCTGTGACCGCCTCCGTCACGGGGTGCTCGACCTGCAGGCGCGTGTTCACTTCGAGGAAATAGAACTCCTCCGAATCGACGTCATAGACGAACTCCACCGTGCCGGCGGAGCGATAACCGACGCTCTTGCCCAGCGCGACGGCGGCGCGCAACAGCCCGGCGCGCACCTCGGGCTCGAGCCGCGGCGCGGGCGTCTCCTCGATCACCTTTTGGTTGCGCCGCTGCGCCGAGCAGTCGCGCTCGCCGAGCGCGATCACCTCACCGCGACCGTCTCCGAACAGCTGCACCTCGATGTGTCGCGCGCGTTCGACGAAGCGCTCGAGGAACAAGCTCGCGTTGCCGAAATTGTTGCGGCTGGTCCGCGCGACCGCCTCATACGCGTCGCTCAGCTCGGCGTCGCTGCGGCACAGCTGCATGCCGATGCCGCCGCCGCCTGCCGAGCTCTTGAGCATCACCGGATAACCGATGCGGCGAGCCTCGCGCCGCGCCTCGCTCAGATCGCTGAGCACGGAGCTGCCGGGCAACAGCGGCACCTTGGCCTTGGCCGCCAGCTCCCGCGCCGTGTGCTTGAGGCCGAACTGCCGCATCTGGGCCGGCGTGGGGCCGATGAAGACCACGCCCGCGGCCTCGGCGGCCTCCGCGAAGTCGGCGTTCTCGCTCAAGAAGCCGTAACCGGGGTGGATGGCCTCGGCCCCGCTCTTCGCGCACGCTTCGAGGATCGCGCTCGTGTTCAGGTAACTCTTGGCGGCCTGGGCGGGTCCGATGTGGATCGACTCGTCCGCCTCGAACACGTGGCGGGCCGTGCGATCGGCATCGGAGTGGACGCTCACGGCGCGAACGCCGAGGCGCCGGAGCGTGCGGATCACCCGGAGCGCGATCTCTCCGCGGTTGGCGACGAGGACGGTCTTGAACACGATGGGGCTCTCAGCTTTCGTCCCACACGAGGAGCTGGACGGGGGTGGGGTTGTAGCCGTTGCACGGGTTGTTCAGCTGCGGGCAGTTGGAGATCAACACCCGCACATCCATGTGCGCCTGCATCTCGACGTAGCGGCCGGCACCCGAGATGCCGTCCTCGAACGTGAGCTTCCCCTCCGGCGTCACCGGGACGTTCATGAAGAAGTTCACATTGGCAGTGATGTCGCGCTTGGTCATCGCTTGGGCGCAACAGGCCAAGGTCAGCAGGAATGTGTCCCGGCAGCTGTGCATGTAGCGCTTCTCGATCGCGTATCGAACCTGGTTCGACTCGGCGGCGCAGGCCCCGCCCAGCGTGTCGTGGCGCCCACAGGTGTCGGCGACGATGCTCATCAGCACGTTCCCCTCCGTGGAGAGGAGCTGGCTCCCCGTCGACAGGTAGATGTTGCCCTGCTCGCGCAGGGTGTCGACCGCGCTGTAGCGCTCGACGGGATCGTTCGCGTTGTAGAAGAGGGTGTCGACAGCCTGGTTGCCCTCGAGATCGACGATGCGGAAGAACTGGCCTTTCTTCACGACCATGGTGTGGCCGTCGCCAGCCAGCACGGTGGTGTCGAGCCTTGCCCGTTCAGGGCGCCTCGGGCTTTCGGTCAGCTGAGCCATCGCGATTCTCTCCAAGCTTCTCGGGACGCCCAACGCTCGCCCGTTCGCGCTGCGCCGTCAAGGCCGCCTCCGGGTCAAGCCGCGGCCGACTCGTCGGCGTCGTCACCGCTCGCGCCGTGCTGGTGGATCAGCTCCTCGAGCCGCGCTTTCGTGGCCAGGAACGGGCCCGACAGGAACTGATCGGTGCTGCGCGGCCTGGGCACGGGGACCTCGATGATCTCGAGAACGCGGCCGGGATGCGCGCCGAGCACCACCACGCGATCCGACAGGTAGATGGCCTCATCCAGGTCGTGTGTGATGAACATCACCGTGATGTCGACGCTGTCACAGATGCGTAGCAGGTGGGCTTGCATGCTGGCGCGTGTCTGCGCGTCGAGCGCGCCGAACGGCTCATCCATGAGCAGGATGCGGGGCTCGTTGGCGAGCGCCCGCGCGATGGCCACGCGCTGCTTCATGCCGCCCGAGAGCTGGTTGGGGTAGTGATCGGCGAACTTGCTCAGCCCGACCACCCACAGCCATTCCATGGCTTGCTTCTCGGCTCGAGCTTTCGGCACCCCCTTCATGCTGGGCCCGAACATCACGTTCTGCTTGACCGTCAGCCAGGGAAACAGCGTGTATGCCTGGAACACCATGCCGCGATCCGGCCCAGGGCCGGTGACCGGCTTGCCGTCGATCAAGACGGCTCCGCTGCTGCACGACTCGAGCCCCGAGACGATGCGAATCAACGTCGACTTGCCGCAGCCGGAGGGCCCGATGACGCTGATGAACTCGCGCTTGTGGACCTCGAACTCGATGTTGCGGAGCGCGGTGATCGGACCCTGCTCGCTCTCGAACACGCGCCCGACGGAGCCCACCGTCATCACCACCGGGCGCTCCCGGATGCTCGCCAGGTGGGCGGCGACCTCTGGCGCCTGATGTTTGTAGCTCGGCAGCTCGACTTGATCGGTGGGATGGCTACTCGTCATGGATGATCCGCTCGGTCGTTCCCGCTGCAGCTGAGCAGGGCGGGGGCTTCGATGGTCTCGGCGTCGATCTCGGGGCGATGATGGGCTGAAGCCACGGGGCCAGCTCAACCCGCCGACGGCGTCACCGCCGATGCTGCCGAGGGCGAGCGCCTGAGCAGCGTGCGGAGCAGGCGCACCAGCCCTGTCTTGCCGCTCTCCCACGGGAACAGATAGCGGCCGACGAACGCCAGCACCTGGTCGGTGATCAGACCGATCATGCCGATCATCACGATGCCGGCGTACACGTTCTCGAAATGGCGATAGCGCTGCTGCTGGTACAGGAACGCGCTGATGCCGCTCTTCTCGCCGATCAGCTCCGCGACCACGAGATACGTCCAGGCCCAGCCGAGCAGGATGCGCATGTCGCGGTAGAGGGCGGGTAACGCGGCCGGAACGACGACCCGGGTGAGCAGCTGGCGATGGTTCGCGCCGAGCGTCTGCGCCGCCTGGATCAGCGAGATATCGACCGAGCGCGTGGTGTTGGCGACCACGAGCACCGCCTGGAAGAACGTGCCGATGAAAATGATCGTGATCTTCGGTTCGTCGCCCAGACCCAGCACGGCGACCGCGAGCGCGCCGAAGACCGGGGCCGGCATGTAGCGAACGAAATCCACGAACGGCTCGATCAACCGAGAGAAGAGCGGGAAGGTGCCGCAGAGCAGCCCCACCGGCAGCCCGAGCAGCATCGAGTACAAGAAGCCCATCAGGATGATGGTGCAGCTGTGCCAGAGGCTCTCGTGCAGCCAGAAGTCACCCGTGCGCTCAGGCGGTGTGGTGAACGCCGTGTAAAAGGCCAGGGCGACCTCATGAGGCGCCGGCAGGAAGATGGGGTTGACGCGCTCGCCGCTCGCCAGCCGCGCGCCCGCCGCCGACAGCTCTGCGTTGCGGCCCTCGAAGACGTCGAGGTCAACGCGCTGGCCGACGGCGACGAACGAGTACTGCCCCGAGACGGCGGCGTCGCCCGCGTCCTGCACCAGCACCTGCGGATGCCAGAGGAAAGGCACGTAGCTGAGCAGGCACCACAAGAGCAGCGGCAGGGCGAACGCCAGCACACCAGCCAGCGCCTGGGCCCGCGGCGAGAGCGGATGACGGACGCTCAGCAGGGGTTTCCGGCGACGGCGCTCGGCCCCGGCCTTGACCGGTGCAAACACGGAAGAGTCGATCCCACTCATCGTCCGACCTCGGGTGCGGTGCTGGCTCGGCGAGGGGCGTCGAGTGCCCCGCCGCGAGCCCCTTTCGTCATGAAAGGTGAGGCGCCTGACCACGGTGACATGCGGGGATAGTCGCTGTCCTATGTTTCTCCCGCTTTTCCAAGCGATATCTTGGTGACGTAGCAACGTCACCTGCCGCTAGCTCGCGACTGCGACCCTGGTGCTGTGAATTTCCCCACCGAGCCGATCTGCGAGCGCGAGGCCGCGTCCTCCGGCCCACGTGTTAGCCGGAAACACGCATGCAATGAAAGCGGGGCTGCTCGCACCCGCCTCGCGTGTTCACAGCATGCCGCGCGAACGGGCCACGAGCTCGATCTCGCCGCGCCGTTGCGCCAGCTCTTCGTGATCCTTGACGGGCAAGAAGCGCGCGCCGGCCCCGCTGCGCGGCACCAGCAGGTAACGCGACGGCAGGAAGCTCGTCACCTCGTTCACGAGGCGCTCGAACTGGATGACCGATTGCCCGTCGACCTTCTTGGTGACGCGGAAGTACGTCCAGGGGATGTCGAGCTCGGCCAGGGTGCGCGCGTCGAAATGAAAGCCGTTGGTGTTGAACACGCGCACGCTCGCGGGATCGAAGCTGCTCGGGATGCGGAACTCCTCCAGCACGCACAGCGAGCCGTCGACGCGCACCGGAATGCCGCCGCGATCGCCGGGGTTCTTCTCGACCACCTCGGAGGTCACGGGCTGGCCGTGTGCGAGGTGCCAGCCGATGATCGCCGGGTCGAGCGTGCCTCCGAGGTTGTCCAGGTTGGTCACCATCACGACGCGCCCGCCGCGCTCGACGAAGCGGCCGAGCAGGCCGCTCTTCTTGAGCGCGTCCGGCAGATCGCCATGGCCGGGCGCGTGCTCGCTGGGCCTGCCGCTGGCATCGACGAACAGCTCGCCCTGCGGCGTCAAGCGCAGCGAGAGGAACTGGGAGAAGGCGCCGATGCGCTCGCCGTCGAGCCGCGCGCCCAGGGCGCGCCGGATCGGCTCGTCCGTGCTGTGGCTCGTCATCAACCAGAGCGGCGGGGCGACCCCATAGGTGCGCTCGAGCGAGTCGATTTCCCGGAGCCGGAGATCCAGGAACGTCTTGCCCGGCAGGGCCTCGACCAGCGCCTTCACCACGCCGCCCATGCGCGTCGCCATGCCGCCGGCGAGCACGACCAGCGCGACCTGGCCTCTGGAGAGCGCCTCGCGCCCGACCTGCTCGAGCTGGGCGCGTTCGGCGCCGCTCTCGGGCAACTTCCCGATGTCAGCGGGCTCTGGAGCGGACAGCACCCCGCGCACGGTGTTCTCGTCCGGGGCGCCCGAGGCCACGCGCGCAGAGAGCGCGTGAAAGCGAGCGCGATCGAAGCCGTGGCGCTCGAGCGTGGAGCGAACGTCGGCAGGAAGGGCGGCGAGCTGGGCGTCGAGGCGGGACGAACTGACCATGTCGCTCAGGGTAGCTCGAGAACGGCAGGCCTGCCGCGACATTGCCGCGCCAGACCCGCCTGTTCGCGCGAGCCCCGACGACCTACCCGTGGCGGCTTGGCGCTTTCGACGAGGAGGTCCTAGTTACGCATTGACTTCGTGAACTCTGGAGCTCGCCCGGCGATCGTGACGACGCGGGCTCAGCCCTCGCCGGTAAAGAGGTTCTTCTTGAGCACGCCGTGGACGCCCCAGTTGCCGTCGACCACCTGCGTGATCCCGAAGTCCACCCCGACGGAGATCAGCGAGATCGCCTCGTCCTCGCTCAGGCCCTGCGTGGTCATCAAGAAATGGCGCATCTTTCGGAAAGCGTCCCGCAGCGCCAGATCGACGGATGACTTCGAATAGATCTCCGACTGCGCCTTGCCGCCGAGCGCCTCCAGGTAGTTCGGGTAGCTGAAGCCGTGCAGCACGTACTCCGTCTGCGTCTCCAGCAGGGGGTAGTCGAGCTTTTCGAGGGGAGTGCCCACGAGGCTCGCACGCTCGTGCAGGATGAACTGGAACGTGCCGGTCAGCGAGCACTCGATCGCGGTCCCGCACAGCTCCGAGTCGCCTTGCGAGGCGTGCGGATCGCCCACGGAGAAGAGGGCGCCGGGCACGGACACCGGATAATACATGGTCGCGCCTTTGCCGATGCGCCAGTTGTCGATGTTGCCTCCCGTGTAGCTCGGGGGGATCGAGTCGACCATGTCCGCTTCCTTTGGCGCGAGCCCCATCACCCCGAAATGTGGCCGCACGGGGATGCGCACGTTCTTCAGGATGCCTGTCGTCTTCTTCGTGTAGGCGTGATTGACCGGGACGCCCGGGTAATCGATGGTCTTGTGCAGGGTGCCGAACGGGTCTTTCTGCGGGAACCAGCGGAAGTTGTACACGGCCTTGGCGTAGTCGCGCTCACCGGTCGCATCCACCTCGTAGATGGTGATCACCTCGCGTGGCTTGGGCTCTTCGAGCAGGTCCTTGTAGTGGAAACCCCACCACGCCGCCGCGTTGCTGCCGAACGCCTTGCCCGCGAAGTTGCGGTTCATGCACGGTCGCACGTTCACGTCCAGGATGCGGACCTCGAGCACGTCGCCGGGCTTGGCGTTCTCGATCGCCACGGGTCCCGTGCAGATGTGCACGCCCAGGCCTTCACCCGCGCCACGTCCGAACAACGAAGCATCCATCGGTCCTGCGCCGCGCCGGTCGATGCCCTTCCTGCTCTTGTCCCAGTAGAAGATCGACTCCACGCCGGGATCCCCGAGCACCATCCTGTCTCGGTCGTCGTTGGCGTGGTGCGTGATCGTTTCGATGGTCACGAAATCCCCCGATTGGATCTGGATCAGCGGAGGCAGAGACTTGCTGAAGAAGCCCCAGTGGACCGTCTTGTCGTTGGCGGGCAGGTGGTAGTGGCTCACCGTCGTCCGCGCAGGTGTCGTCGGGGTGGGCTGAGCGGCGGCTGGGCGCGCGGCAGCGGCGAGCGCTCCGGCGCCCAGCAGCGAGCTCGAGAGGAACGAGCGGCGCGACGCCGCGACGGCGTCGACGCGACTGACGCCGCGAGGGGCGTCCTCGGGGGCGCTCATTTCGGGTGGTGGAGCTCCGAGGTCGTCGGCATTGGTTGCGTGCTCGACGCTCGGGGCAGCGATCGCTGGGCTCTTGGGGGCGGCGGGATCGTTCATCGGCGGCTCCTCGTCAACGTGGGGGCGCCGGCGCTGGTGAGACGCCGTGCGCTCGCCGAGCGTTCACACGTGGCGGGTTTCACGTGCGCGTCCCGCTGACGTCGGGTGTTGCACCGCTTCTGGGACGCGCCGCGTCCCGATAGCGAGACGCCGAGGGGGGCGCTGCGTGGAGTTTGGAACGTGGCCCTGGTTTCCCTTTTTTGAAAAGCGCAGCGCGATGAGCTGGGCTAGGCTCCCGCGCGCGGCCGCGTCGAGCGTCTCGGAGCCGCCGCAGGGAGGTCGAGCGTGCAGGGGTTTGGTGGATTGCGACTCGAGGTTTGGATGAGCTCGCGCAGGCGATTATATGCGGCGGCGCTGCTGGCAAGCTCGCTCGCTTGCGGTGGTGAAGACAGCACGGTGCTGGCGGACGCCAGCGAGACGTCTACGGGCGACGGGGCGACGAGCGCCGACGGCGCGAACGATGGAGCTCCCGGCGGGCTCGAGCCCGCCCTCGTCGAGGGCCAGCCGCTCTCGCCGGGTCAGGGTTCGGCGACGGACGACCTCGCCGGCCCCGTGGGGCCGCCCGACGCCATCTTCGATCGCGAGCACTTGGTCGAGGTGCGCGTCGAGATGGCGCCGGAAGACTGGGAGCTGCTGAGCGGCGAGGGCATCGGCCTCGGGGAGATCTTGTTTCCCGCGAACGGCTTCCGCACGGTGCCCGAGTACACGCATTTCGTGGCGCGCGTGACGGTCGACGGCGTCACGTATGAGGACGTCGACATCCGCAAGAAGGGCTACATCGGATCGCTCTCCGTCATCCGTCCGTCGCTCAAGCTGGATTTCGAGCGGCGGCTCGGCAGCGAGCTCGTTGGGGGCAATCGGCGCATGACGCTGAACAACGACCTGCAGGATGCGTCACACGTCAAGCAATGTCTGTCCTACGACCTGTTCGCCGAGATCGGGCTGCCGGCGCCGCGCTGCAACTTCGCGCATGTGGTC
>Ga0315910_10003861_pt1 | contig 12628 bp, 7 predicted proteins | sample EdamamesoilMG_FD_204470 | JGI IMG/M metagenome (GOLD analysis project Ga0315910, IMG submission 204470) | Garden soil microbial communities collected in Santa Monica, California, United States - Edamame soil | ecosystem: Environmental > Terrestrial > Soil > Garden | place: USA: California... | reverse complement strand
ACGACGTGAAGCTTACGAAGCTCGTCCACGAATACGGCTGCCAGCACCGGCAACTGCATTACACGAATCGCTTCGGCAAAAAACTCACTGTGCCAGTGAAGTGGGGTTGATGCAGCATCCTTGGCTGGCGGGGTTCACTTGCCCGGTGCGGTAGGATCGGCTACCCGTTGCTGCAACCATTTCATCGCTTCGACTTCGCCGTAAGTTTTCATGCGGTCGGAATAACTCTGCCAATCCGCCTCCGACATCGTGCCATAGGCTGACGTGACACTAGCGTTCAACGATCGGAAGTCCGCCTTCTGTTGCTTCAGCTCGGCCTGACGTTCCGCTGGTGTCTTGCCGCCGAGCGAATCATAACGCGTGTCAGCATCCATCTGCCTGAGCATGATGTTTTCGACTGCCATCCCGACTAGTTGACTGATCACAAATCGCCCGCCCTCGCCCTCGGTCAGCCGATCTGACAGGCCGAGCCCCGCTTGGAGCAGCGCGTCAGCAGACGTGGCATCTCCCGCCTGCAGGTATTGAGTTCGGGCCTCGACAATACCGTTGGCCACCTGCTTCATCGAAGGCAGTTCGGCGAGCATATCACTCGCCCAGCCGTTCGCATGCATGGTCTCCAATGGCGTCAGGCCGGCGAACCGGCTCAACTCCTGTTCATCCAGCATCGCGGCCATCGCGTAATCCTTGAACTGAGGTTTGTTGCCAGCCGCCAACAAATCCTTGATGGCCATATCCGTTTGCCCGGAGTTGAAGCGCTCGGCGGCCGACAAGTAATTGGCCAACGAATTCTCCGGCGACGAATCCTTGAACCGGTTCAACCATTCGCGGCGGGCCTCCGGACTGAGCGGCTGCGCCAGCATCGTCCACTGCACCTGCGGATCATTTGGGAACCTGGTGGCGGCTTCATACAGCAGGTTCGTGTCCTGCAACGCGTGAAATCCGGCCAGCAAACTCGCGGCACTGCGATTGCGCAATTGCAGAAACTCCTCGACCTTTTCACGGGGAATCCTTGGCAGACCTGCCTCGCCAGCATCTTCCGCTTCCGCTAGTTCATCGGGTTTGGGCAACGGCATGCGCGAAGGCTGCGATTGAGAATCAGCTGGCGTGGATTCAGCCAGCGTGGCCGATGGCTCAGCCGCTTTGCGTGAGTTACCACCGGCAAATCGCAGCACCAGCGCGCCGATCACAACCAGCGCCGCCACGATCATCAACGTCTTGAATTTTCTTGTGTCACTCATTTGATTGCTTGCCAAGCATCTTTCGGAATGCCGCTTCGTCTATCACTATAACGCCCAGTTCCCGGGCCTTGTCCAGTTTCGACCCCGCCTCTTCGCCTGCCAGCACGAAATCGGTCTTCTTACTGACCGAGCCGGAGACATTTCCTCCTGCTTCGCGAATCATCGCCGAAGCTTCGTCGCGCGCCAGCGATGGCAACGTGCCGGTGAGAACGAAAGTCTTCCCGGCAATGGCGCTGTCAGCCGCCGCGACAGGTTTGCCTGCGCTTTCACTTTTCGGGTGAATACCCAGCCTGCCGAGCCGCTGGAGAACGTTCTTGCCACCTGACGAGGAAAAATAATCAAGGACTGCTGCCGCAGCAACCGGGCCAACTTCCGTGAGCCGAGACTTCGCGCCGGACTTTGTTAAGCGTGACTCAATCTCGTCTATTTCGTTCGTGAGCTCAGCGTGACGTTTTTCACGGCGGGCTTTGTCTGCTTCATCCTTCGGTGGATTCTTGCGCGAGCGCGGGCTGATCTCTGAACGCTCTTCTTCCTTCGCGCCCAAGTCGCGGATGTCTTTCAACACTTGTGAATCTGCAAGCTCATCGAGCGAAGTGTGAACTTGAGAAAGCTGCCACGCCGTTTGCTCTCCGACATCGGGAATCGCCAGCGCGTGCAGCCAGCGATGCAGCGGAAATGTCCTGGCCCGCGCCACTGCTTCTTTCACCTTCGCTGCGTTCTTGGCGCCGAACACTCGTGGTTCGTCGTCGGTGCCGAGATTGAGCGTCGCGAGTTTTTCTTCGGGCAGCTCAAACAAATCCAGCGGCTCGCTGACCAGTCCGCGCTCGACCAGTTTTTCCGCCACAATACCTCCGAGCGATTCCAGATCGAGCGCTTTGCGGTGCGCGAAGTATTCCACGCGTCGTGTTTTCTGCGCCGGACACCCCAAGACATTCTCGCAGCGCCACGCGACTTCATCCGCGTCGCCGCCTGACATTTTCTCCTTGGCAATCGTGCCGCCGCACGCCGGGCATTTGCCGTTGATGTGTTTGAACAGGTCAAACTCCTTCGCTTCGGGCGGGCGTTTGACCCTCACCACTTCGAAGACTTCCGGAATCACCATGCCGGCTTTGCGGATGACCACGGTGTCACCGATGCGGATGTCTTTGCGCCGGATCTCGTCCTCGTTGTGCAGCGTCGCGCGCGAAATCGTCGAGCCCTGCACGAAGACCGGTTCGAGTTCGGCCACGGGAGTGAGCACCCCAGTGCGGCCGACCTGCACGGTGATGGCTTTGAGCACCGTCTCGGCGGGCGTGATCCACGGAATCGGCTTATGGACGATGGCGTAGCCAGGCGCACGCGTCTTGGACGGGATGCGCAACTGGTCGGCTATGCGGTTCACTTTGATCACCACGCCGTCGATGTCGTAAGGCACCTGCTTGCGCAGGTCGCGATCCTCGTCGTAACCGGCGACGACTTTCTTGCGGTAAGTCGCGATGACCTCCTCCATGTCCTTGCACAGCCACCAATGCCTTTGCGTGGGCAAGCCGAAACTGGCAAGCGATTCAAGCATCGCCGCGTGCGACTCGAACGCAATCCCCTCACACGCGCCCACGGCGTAAAACACTGCGCGCACCGGGCGTTGCGCGACGAGCCGTGGATCCAGTTGCTTGAGCGTGCCGGCGGTGGCATTGCGGGCATTGGGCAAAGTCTTTTCGCCGGCAGCTTCGAGTTTTTTGTTCAGTTTCTCAAACTCATCAATCGTCATGTATGCTTCACCGCGCACCTCGAGCAAAGGCGGCGGATTCTTCAGGTTCAACTCCAGCGGGATGGCCTTCACTGTCCGCAAGTTCACCGTGATGTCATCGCCGGTCTGGCCATCGCCGCGCGTGACGCCGAGCACGAGTTTGCCGTGGCGGTAATGCACGCCGATGGAGACCCCGTCCACCTTCGGCTCCATCACGTATTCCACTTTGTCACGCCCGATGTGCTTGCGGATGTTCGCGGCGAAACTCAGCAGCTTGGCCAGCGTGTTTTCGTCCTGCGCGCAGCTGCGTTTGAACCAGTCCGGCTCGGCCTTTTCATCCGGCTGCTCCGCGCCTTCGATTTTTTCCAGCGAGAGCATCGGCTGGAGGTGCGTGACGCGCTCGAAGCCATCCGTCGGGGCGCCGCTGACGCGTTGGCTCGGAGAATCAGGCGTGACGAGGTCGGGGAACTGTTTCTCCAGATCGAGCAACTCCTGATAGAGTTTGTCGTATTCGCGATCAGAAACTTCGGGCCTGGCCAGTACGTAGTAAGCGTGATCGTGCCGGCGGAGTTCGCCGACGAGGTGCGCGTGGCGCTGGCTGGCTTGTTCAGACGTCATGGCAAGAATGTGTTACTGACGACGCGGGCAAGGCAAAGGTTTTTGCAGAGGAAACCGGATTGCGTTCGGTCAGCCGGCGCGGCGAACATGGGTGCGATGCTGCTGAGCCTGTAGTTTTCCGATTTCGCTGAACATGCCGGTCAGATGCACCCAGGCGCCGCGCCAGGTGAACCGGAGGCTTGTCTCTTGCGGATTGGTCCACCGCGCCAGTTTGAGCATCACCAGCCGGCCTCCCCGCGCGTGCGCGAGGTGATCGTTCTCTTCGCGAGCCGGGCCGGTGAAGGGCAGCGCTTCCAGTCCAGTGGCCTGGACCTGGTGGCGATGAAATCTCAAGAGTTCCTCGATGCCGGCATTGAGCAGGACCACATGCTTGGTTACCCCTGTCAGGTCATTCAGGCCGGGACAGTCGGTGGATTCCAGGAGACCGCCGTTGCTCAATTTGCTGCGGAGCATCGTGCGCTTGGCGCTCCCGATGGCCGAGGTGGAGGACACGATCGAGGCCAGCACCAGGCGATCTTCGGTGTAGAACAGGGACAACAAGCCGCGGACTTTTCGGTGGCTTTTGATCGTGGCAAGGTCCCCATCCGGTTGCAGTCCGATGCCAGCGGCCCGCTCCCGCGTCTTGAGCCAGTAGGAACTTGGCGTGTGGGGCCAGGGCGCGGTGACCGGTTCAAAGTGACCGACCAGACGTTGATTTTCAAACCGGGCCACGGCCAGGAAGAAAACCAGAAAGGCGACGATCACGCCCACGATCCCCAGCAACCCGTACAGGACAATCGATGAAACGAGCCCTAACGCGGCAAGCTGGATTCCGTCGAGCAAGCACATCGCCATCACTGCGACATGACAACAGCAGCGCGATTGCGGTGCAAGTGAATTGCCACCGGCCTGGTCGAGGCGTGGAGTTTTGTACAGGCGGTTGCTCCGATCGTCGGGTGTCACCACCTAGGAATATCCTTGTCCGCAACGTTCCGGCTCGACAAGCGGGCGGACGATTTCCAGATTTTGCCCCCGCATGGCCCTCACTCCCTCAACGATGTTGTCGCTCGGAACGAGCGCGCCGGATTTTCAACTGCCCGATACGACCGGAAAGTATTTCACCCTCGCAAGCTTCAAGGAAAAGCCGGCGATGCTCGTGATGTTCATCTGCAATCATTGTCCCTACGTGAAACACGTCCGCACCGGGCTGGCACAACTGGCGAACGATTACCAGCCGCGGGGCGTCGGCATCGTGGCCATCAGCGCCAACGACGTGGCGAATTATCCCGACGACAGCCCGGCGAAGATGGCCGAGGAAGCAAGGACGGCGGGCTACACGTTCCCGTATCTCTACGATGCGACGCAATCCGTGGCCAAGGCGTATCGCGCCGCGTGCACGCCGGATTTCTTCCTGTTCGATCGCGGTCGCCGGCTGGTTTATCGCGGCCAGCTCGATGCCAGCCGGCCGGGCAACGGCACGCCGGTGACCGGCAAGGACATTCGCACCGCCATCGACGCCGTGCTTGCAGGCAAAGCGCCGTCGCTGCTGCAAACACCGAGCATGGGCTGCAACATCAAGTGGAAGCGCGGGAGCGAGCCGGAGTATTTTGCGAGGTAGCCGCTTTGGTTACGGTTTGAACAACCGGAAATACTGCTCCCCGGTTGGTGGATTCACGAGGTAGATTTTGTTTGTGCCGTCATCGGGAAACGGGCCGGAAACGTTGCTCCAGTTGAGCGAACTGAGACCGTTGGTGTTTTGCTGAAGCTCCCAGTCTGCCGAAAACAAGGACCACGAGACTGCCGCCGTGTTGGTGGTTGTGAGGTTGATGGACAAACTAGGTGCGCCGGTTGTTTGCACTAGGCTGAACAGATATGCAGTATCGGCACCAAGTGTCCCAATCAACACCTTGTCGCTCCCCGCTGCCGCCAAGGAATAACCGAAGCGGTCGAAATTTGCTGGCGTGGGATTGGTAAAGGTGGTGAGCAACACGCCGTTGGTGTTGAACAGGTATGCAGCCCCGGCATCGTTAGCGCCCATGTCGTCGCGATACCCGCCGACCAACACCTTGTCGGCTCCAACCGCCGCTACGGGATTGCCAAACCGCTCGTTGAATGCTGGCGTAGGATTGGTGAAAGTGGTGAGCAACGCGCCGTTGGCGCTGAACAGATACGCTGCCCCGGCATCGGTCGCGCCAGTATCATTCCGAATTGCTCCAATCAACACTCGATCGGAGCCCATTGCAGCTACAGAAACGCCAAAGTTTTCATCCATTGCCGGTGTAGGGTTGGTGAAAGTAGTGAGCAACGCACCGTTGGTGTTGAACAGATACGCCGCCCCGGCATCAGTCGCGCCGGCGTCAGCACGCCATGCCCCCATCAACACCCGATCAGTCCCTACCAGTACCACCGAAAGGCCGAACAAGTCTTCCACGGCTGGCGCCGGGTTGGTAAAGGTGGTGAGCAACGTGCCGTTGGTGTCGAACAGGTACGCCGCCCCGACATCGGTCGCGCCCACATCGGCAGCGTAGGCTCCAATCAGCACCCGGTCGTCCCCCGCCGCGGCCACGCAAAGGCCGAACCGGTCGCCGGCCGCTGGCCAAGGATTGGTGAAGGTGGTAAGCAATGCGCCATTGGTGTCGAACAAATACGCCACCCCAGCATCGATCACACCCGCATCACCGTCGCGGGCGCCAATCAGCACGCGGTCATTCCCGACCGCTGCCACCGAATCGCCAAAATTATCGCTAAATGCAGGCGTGGGATTGGTGAATGTAGTGAGTAACGTGCCATTGAGATTGAATAAATACGCTGCGCCGGCGCTGTCGGCGCCCGTGTCATCCTGATACGCTCCGATCAACATCCGGTCGGTCCCTACCGCGGCAAACGCAGTCCCGAAACCGGCATCGGCTGTCGCCGTAGGATTGGTGAACGTATTGATGAGCACCGGCACATAACTTTGAGAATGAAGTGTCGACGCGCTGACAAGCGTCGACAGTATCGTAATTAAGAACACGGTTCTGGATTTCATAACACTCCTTTGTGAACGTAAGTGCGTAATCAAGCCACCTGTGATGCCGTGACTATTTCACAGCCGCGCCGCGAAGTCACGCGTAGAATCGGCCTAAGCTCGGTTAGGAATTGGTTTTTCACAGCACTTTCCCTACGTTCCCCGCGTGCATCCGATCGCACTGCAATTCGGTGCGTTCACCATCACGTGGTATGGCGTGATGGTGGCGAGCGGTTTTCTCGCGGGCTTCTGGGCCGCCGCGCGCCGTGCGCCACGGGCGGAATTGACCGGGGAAACCATCCTCGACTTCGCCCCGTGGCTGATCATCGGCGCGATTGCCGGCGGGCGGACGCTCTATGTCATCTCCTACTGGCGCGAGCAATTCGCCGGCGGACCGTGGTGGGAGGTCTTCATGGTGCATCGCGGCGGACTGGTGTTCTACGGCGGGCTCATCGGTGCGTCGCTGGCGTGCATCATCCGCGTGCGCTTGCGGAAGCTGTCGCTGTGGCGCGTGGCGGATGTCTTTGCGCCGAGCATCGCGCTGGGCTACGTGTTCGGGCGCATCGGCTGCCTGCTGAACGGCTGCTGCTTCGGGCGCGCGTGTGAACTGCCTTGGGCGGTGAAGTATCCCGTCGGTCACGCGACGCATGCCGTCGGCGAGGCGGCGGTGGCCGTGCATCCGGTGCAGGTCTATGACTCGCTGATGAACTTGGCGATGTTCCTGGTCCTCGAATGGTTGTTCCGGCGCCGCAGGTTCGATGGTCAGGTGTTCGCGGTCTATCTGCTCGGATTTGCGATCACGCGCTCCGTGGCGGAGATGTTCCGTGGCGATTATTCCGCGGCGCATATCACCGGCGGGTTGACACCCGGGCACGTCGTGAGCATCGGAATCTTTGCCGTGGGCATCATCTTTTACAGCCTGCTCAGGCGCGCGCCCCAACGCGGGTAGTTGATGGAGATTTGAAAATGGCAAACGCCGGCAAAATCCATTCTCCATCCTCCATCCTCCATTCGCGTTCCATCTTCATCGCCGGGCCGACGGCGGTGGGCAAATCCGAACTGGCGTTGCAACTGGCGGAGAAGCTCAACGGTGAGATCATCTCGGTGGACTCGATGCAGGTGTATCGCGGGCTGGACATCGGCACCGCCAAATCCAGTGCGGCCGAGCGCGCCCGCGTGCCGCATCACTTGATCGATGTGGCGGAACTGACGGAGGCGTTTGATGCCGCCAGGTTCGTGATGCTTGCCCAGCGAGCCGTGGCCGAGATTGAGTCGCGGGGACGAGTGCCGATCTTCTGTGGCGGCACGGGACTTTACTTCAAGGCACTGCTGGAAGGTCTGGGTGACGCACCGCCATCAGACCCGAAGCTGCGTGCCGAGTTGGAAGCCATGCCGCTGGTTGAATTGCTCGCCGAGCTGCAGCGATGCGATTCCGAGACTTACGCGAAGATTGATCGGCAGAACCCGCGTCGCGTCGTGCGGGCGATCGAAGTGATCCGTTTGACCGGCAGGAAATTCTCTGAGCAACGAGCGGATTGGAGTTCGCCGTCAAGTATCGCTCTACCTGCGCTTCGTTTCTTTTGCCTCACCCGCCCGCCCGCTGAACTCAACGAGCGCATCAATGTTCGTGTGGACAGAATGTTCGCGGCGGGGCTGGTGGAGGAAACACGGTGCTTGCTGATGCACGGGCTCGCGCAGAATCAGACCGCCATGCAGGCACTTGGTTACCGGCAGGTGGTGGAACATCTACGCGGGGAACGCGGGCTGGCCGAGACGATTGAACTGGTCAAGGCCCGCACGCGGCGGTTCGCCAAACGTCAGCTCACGTGGTTTCGGAAATATGCCCCGGGGGAATGGATCCAGGCTGCGGCCGGCGGATCTGGCGTGGAACAGGTGGAGCGCATGATTGCAGGCAAGCAATGATCGGTGCTTGGACGGGGCGGAATGACGCGGATTTTCCTAGCAGTGGTTTTTCACCCGGAGCATTTTCAACCAAAACACGTCCAATCTCCCAGCATGAAAAGGATAATGCACCTGTCAGTCGCTTTGGTTGCTCTCGTCACCGGCGCGCGCGCGGAATTGCCGCCGGAATACGTCTCGCTGAAAGCCGAGGCGGAGAAGCTCCATACTGAGAAATCGTTCGCCAAGGCGAACGAGTTGTATGCGAGGGCGATGATCATGTCGAACCTCCCCGCCGCGGAGGCGCGCTGGGTTTTCTTCCGCAATGCCGACACCCTCTGGCGCGCGCAGGCGGCATCGCAGACGGCGGACACCACGAAGCTCGATCAAGCACGCGAATGGCTGGAGCAGTCATTGCGCGATACGAAGCGCACCGAGGATCGTGACCGGACGTGGGTGGAGGTGCAGGAATCGCTCGCGGACTTTCACTGGACGCGCCGGAATCAGCAGAACTGGGGCGGCGCGTGGCCGCATTATCAGCAGGCCTTGGATTGGTGGGCCGGCGCGCGGGATATCGAAACAGCGCGCGGCCGTTATCTCGCGATCGTCTGGCGGTGCGCCAAACCGCCGCAGATCGAGCCTTACTATCGCTACGGCTACTGGGGCAATTATCTCTCGCTCGACGTGCTGGAGAACGCGCTGAAGATTGCGACGACGCTGAACGACCAGGCGCATGCGCATTACCTGCTGGCGATGACGATCCGCAATCAGGGCGGTGACGCCGAGCAACAGGCGCGCGGGCCGGAACATTTCGAGGCCGCGCTCAAGCCCGGCAAGAGCACCGACTGGTATGACGACGCGCTTTACAATTACGCTGAGTGGATGATGGGCCAGGGCCGGGTGGTGATCACGCCCGATGGCGGCTGGCGGAGCGAACCGGATTTCCCGAAGGCGCTGGAATTGTTCCGGCGGCTCACGAGCGAGTTCAGCAAGGGCGAGACGCGTTACTGGGACTCGGCGCAAGGTCAGATCAAAAACATCACCGACCCGACCTTGGGCCTGGGAGTCGGCAACGTGTTCCTGCCGGATTCCGAGGTGCAATACCAGATGCACTGGCGCAACGTGAAACAGATCGACCTTGCGCTTTACGCGGTCGAGTTGAATCGCGACGTGGAGCTCACCGAGCGGCGGGAAAACTGGTTGCAGTCCATCGACCCCGGCGCACTTGAAAAGATCAAGGCGTGGGCGCACGACACCAAGGACAAGGCGGACTACAAACCCGGCAATGCGTCACTCCGGCTCGAGGCCAAGCTGAAGCCCGGGGCGTATTTGCTCGAAGCCAAAGCTGTCGGCAGGGAGGCAAGGGAACTGATCCTCGTCACCGACGCCGCGATTGTCGTGAAGAGTTCCGGAAAACAGGCGCTGGCTTATTTCTGCAATGCGCTCGATGGTTCGCCGGTCGCCGCCGCCAAGATTCACCTATGGGAGCAATGGTATGACGGCAACGGGCGCTGGCAGGCCCGCGAGCAATCAAAAGAGGCTGGCGCAGATGGCATCGCTGTATTTGATCTGTCGGAGCGTAATCGTGGCAACGCGACCTTGTTCATCAGCGCGATCAAGGGCGATCGCCAGGCGTTCAGCACTGGTTACGGCAACGGGTATGACCGCGGCAATGAACCGTGGAGGATTTACGCGTTCACCGACCGGCCTGCGTATCGGCCGAAGGAAACGGTGAACTGGAAGTTCATCGGACGGCGTTACGACGGAGTGGTTTATTCCACCCCAGCGGAGCAGACGGTTGAGTTTGAGATCACCGATCCGCAAGGCGCGAAGGTGAAAGCCGACAAGGTGAAGTTGAACGCTTTCGGCAGCGCTTGGGGCACGCTGGAACTTAACGAGCAGATGCCGTTGGGCGAATATCGCGTGCAATTCTGGGATGAAGGCCGCAAACAACACATCGGCAACGCCACGCTGTTCCGGCTGGAAGAATACAAACTACCTGAGTTCAAAGTGGTCGTCACAACGCCGGAGGAAGACGGAAAGAAGAAAGCGTTCAAGCTCGGCGACAAGGTCGAGGTGGTGATCCAGGCGGATTATTATTTCGGCGGGCCGGTGGCCAACGCGAATGTCGAGGTCCTCGTCCATCAAAATCCGTTCTACCAGACCTGGCGCAAGTCACGTGAGTTCCCGTGGTTCTATGAAGACATGGATGGTAGCCCGGCGCGCTGGGGTCGCTATTACGGCGGCGGGCAGGTCGTGAAGCGCGAAACGATCAAGACCGATGCCACAGGCAAGGCCACGCTCACGTTCGATACGCCGCGCGGTAGCGGCCAGGATTTCGAGTATCGCGTCGAAGCCCGGGTGACGGATTCGAGCCGGCGCGAGATCACCGGCAGTGGGAATGTGCGCGTGACGCGGCAGCGTTACTACGTTTATGCCGAGGCCGACCATAACCTCTATCGCCCGCAGGACAAGGTGCAGGTGGATTTCAAGGCGCTCGACGCAAACGATCAGCCGGTGCAATGCGAAGGCACGGTCAAGGTCACCCGCGATTATTGGTGGGAGATCTGGATCTCGTCCGAAGGCAAGGAAGTGAAAGGGGCCGAACTTCAAACCCTGCGCAGCAAGTCCGGCATCTGGCCACCGTCGCCGATCAAACCCAACGAACCCGGCTGGCGCTTGAAGTTCCGTGGCTATCAGCACGACGACATTCTCACCCGCACACTCAAGGCGGATACGAACGGCCTGGTCCAGTTCGATTTCAAGCCCGAGCGCGATGGTTATTATCGCGTGACATGGACCAGTGAGGACCCGGTGGCGAAGCAAAAGAAACAAGTCGCCAATCCGATTCGCGCGGAAACGACCGTCTGGGTTTGCTCAGGTCAGACCACCGAACTTGGTTATCGCTACAGCGGCGTGCAGATCATCGCGGACAAGGACACGTTCCGCGTCGGCAACGAAGCCCCCATCATGCTGGTCACGCCAACCGCCGATCGCTACGTGCTATTCACCGTCGAGGGCGAGGATCTGTGTCACCATCGCCTCGTGCATCTCGAAGGCACGGTGAAGTTGATCGATCTGCTCATCGAGGAGAAGCACGTGCCGAACATCTTTCTGGGCGCAACGCTCGTGAGCGACCGCCAGATCTTTACCGACACGAAACAGATCGTCGTTCCACCCACCAAGAACTTTCTGACCGTGGACGTGAAACCCGACCGCGCCCAATATCAGCCGCGCGAGGAAGGCACATTGACGGTGACCACAAAGAACAACGAAGGCAAGCCCGTCTCAGTTGAAGTCGCGTTGAGTCTCGTGGACGAATCCGTGTTCTACATCCAGAGTGATTACGCGGGCGATCCGCGGCAGTTCTATTACGGCACGAAACGCCCGCAATATGTGCAGACGCAGACGACGATGAACCAGAAGAGTTACGCGAAGCTGATTCTCGGGGAGAACGATCAGATGCTGGACGAACGAGACAAGGAGCGCCGGGCGAAGCAGGCGCGGAACGAGGAGTGGGATTCTGAAGGAAAAGATTTGAGCGACTCCTATGCAGACCGGCAGGTGCTGGCGGAGACTGCTGTCTACGGTGGGGCCGCCACAAGGCGGCTCGACATCCGGAACTCAGCCATGCCCGCACCCGCGTCGGCGACGCTGGGGGGTGAATTCAAATCGGACAAAGCCAAGCTGGCCGCCGAGATGCCGGCGCAGCCGCCCGGTGGGGAGGAGCCTGCTGTTGTGGTACGATCAGATTTCCGTTCCACAATGCTCTGGCAACCCGACGTGAAGACCGACGCCAACGGCCAGGCAACAGTGAAGGTGAAATATCCGGATTCGCTCACCGGCTGGAAAGCCACAGCGCGCGCGGCGTCGGCGGGAAATCAATTTGGCATCGCCAGTGCGACAACACGCACAAAACAACCACTGATCGTTCGATTGCAAGCGCCGCGGTTCTTCGTCGTGGGCGACACGGTGACGATTTCAGCGGTGGTCAACAACAATACGGATATGGCATATGGGGTCTGGGTTGATCTCGCTGCCGAAGGGCTGGGGAAAGTGGTGGGGCCGGTGACTGCCGCCCCGAATTCCAGCAGCATCCCTGGGCGCGCGGCAGTTGCGGTTCCGGCGAACGGAGAATTACGAGTGGACTGGAGCGTCACC